>Ga0207695_10000493_pt1 | contig 84173 bp, 65 predicted proteins | sample KBSC54metaG_FD_184354 | JGI IMG/M metagenome (GOLD analysis project Ga0207695, IMG submission 184354) | Corn rhizosphere microbial communities from Kellogg Biological Station, Michigan, USA - KBS C5-4 metaG (SPAdes) (version 2) | ecosystem: Host-associated > Plants > Roots > Rhizosphere > Soil...
ATGGCGATCTTGCTGTCTTGCGGATTCCGCATGCGGTCATCCCGGGATGTTCTGGACGGGCGTCTTGCAGGGCACGCTGCGTGTGTCGGTGTTTCGACGGAACGTCATGCATGCGCTTGCGCTTGCGTGGATGCAGCGCCGACCTTGCAAAGGTATATCGAGCATGGGTCGCGCATGTTCTCGCGCGGCGAGGCAGAGTCATCTCGAGTTAATGTGCAGTGTCGTTGTATGACACTCCACTTGTTCGAACTCGCAGCCTTGAAGCTGCAGTGCGCGCCACGGCAGACACTCATTCCGCATGCTTGCGGTGGCAGTCGCGCGCTTCGACGATTCAAGCCACGGCGTTGGCGCCTGGCGTCGAGACAAAATCCGACCGGTAGTCATTTTGCGGCCGGAGTTCTGGGATCAATGGAGGACATCCATGTGAAACATCACCCAGCCAGCCAACGCGCTGATCGTCAGGCAAACAATGAGCCAGAATCCCCGGGAGTTCTTCTCCCAGAACGGCTTTTTCTCGTTGTTTTCCATGCTTGTTTGCATCCGTAGCGGTCGGCTGGGCGGGCGATCAGGATCCGTTACCCAAGCCAGTATCATGCCAAACGGGAGCGGCCACATGATTGGAGGCGACGCGCCGCGGCTCAAGGCGCGAATCTGGAATGGGCGCCGCAAATCCAGGCTTGGTCGACCGCTTGGTGCGAGCGTCATCCCGCGCATGTCGCGGCATGCCTGACGCCAAGGACACGGTGGGTACTCGCCGTACATCGCGGGTGCCGGGCGTGTAGCGGCGCAGCGAGTCAGTCAAGGACAAAAATTGTCAGCGACACGTCATGGCACCGAGTCGCGGAAGCATCGTCGAGCGCCGCCTGTGGCGCGGCGCTCGAAGGCAAGCATGCGGAGAGATTTGTCCGCAAACTTGAATGCCGGCGGACCCAAGGACAGGCACGGTGGCGGAGCCGTCTGCACGGATTTTGCCGCGGACATATCGGGTTTGAAGCTTTGGGTTGGAGATCAATGAAGCGGTCATGTGTACGGTTTATAAATGCGGTTATGGATTGTGATGATTCTTTCACGCCATCTGTGGCATGACATTCAATCCATTTTGTCTCGCGGTTGATTTTGTCCGCGATTATCAAACTGTCTGGTTCAGTTGGTCATTGATCGAAAGGCGAGTCTTTCGCCTTGCGGGACGGTTTCGTGCATCCGGAAAAGCACGAATTCAGGGGTCAGGCATGCCGCTAGTCAGCGGTTTCGAACATTGCAGCACGAATCCTACGAGGACCTTTGGATTATGAAAAAGACGTGTGCTTTTGCCGTTCTTGGGTTTGCGCTGCTTGCCAGCGGCTGCGTGTGGTCGCCAGGCCAGGAAATGTCCGGGAAGGGCCTGGTTCGCGGTACGCCAAGCGACAGCAGCCAGGTCCAGCTGGTGACGATTACCCCGCAACTGCTGGCGGAGAATCCCACGCCGCTGTTGACCGCGACGGTGCCGCAGGAACTGCTGTCCTATCAGCCGACCCCTTACCGCATCGGCCCGGGGGATTCGCTTTACATCACGGTATGGGACCACCCGGAGTTGACGTCGCCGGCGGGCACACAACAGCAAACGGTAGCCAACGGGCGCCTGGTGCGTTCGGACGGCACCTTGTTTTATCCGTATGTGGGCAGCATCAGTGTCGGGGGAAAGACGATCGAGGAAGTGCGCCAGACCATCGAGCAAAAGCTCGCGAAATTCGTCGAGCGGCCGCAGGTGGACGTCAGCATCGTCGGCTACAACAGCCAGCATGTGCTGCTCCAGGGCGCCTTCATGAAGACCGACCCGCTGTCGATCACCTCGGTTCCGCTGACCTTGGCGCAGGCGCTTGGCACGGCGACCATCAATGCCGACCAGGCCAACATGTCCGACCTGGTGCTGAGTCGCGACGGACAGAACTATCACCTGGATCTTGCCGCGTTGTACGACAGCCGGGGACTGGCGAAGGACATCTATCTGAAGCCGGGCGATCGCCTGATGCTTCCCTACAACGACTCCGAGGAGGTGTACGTGATGGGTGAGGTGATGCGCCCCCAGGCGGTCACCTTCCGGACGCTTTCCTCGATCTCGCTGACCCAGGCGCTGGGCCGCGTCGGCGGTTTGAATCCGATCACTTCCAACGGCAGGGCCGTCTACGTGATACGTGGCGCGAACAATCTGAAAAATACCCCGGCCAAGGTCTTCCAGCTGGATGCGCGTTCGCCGGCCGCATTCGCGCTGGGAGACGATTTCAGGTTGAAGCCGGGCGACGTGGTATTCGTGGGTGCGGCGGGCATTACCCGCTGGAACCGTTTCCTGAGCCAGTTGCTGCCTGCGGCGACCCTGGTCAGCAGTGCGGCCGCCGCGAATTACAGCGCGAACCACTGATGCAGTCCTGAATTCGCGGCCCTGAATTCCGATCCGCGATCGGCATGGACCAGCCCGGATCCACGCCATCAACGCGATGCCCGCGTTGATGGCGTGGGTCCGAGTGGCGCAGAACGCCGCGGCGACTGCCGGAATCGCGGCAGCGATGGTTCGCAGTTCGGTGGGCGTATTTCGCTCACGTTGCAGGAAAGCGCAAGTCGGCGCACTCCTTGGAGGACGTATCCGCACGACAGCGCGAGAGGGTCCCGGCACGCCCGATCATTCCGCCGTTGTCCGGTACGACGCGCAAGCACATTCGCCTCATTCCGCGATGTCCCGGAGGCTGTCTTGTCCGCATGATGGACTTTTGCATTTGTGTTGCCTGGTTCATGCATGCGCGGAATGCATGAAACATTATCCAAACATTCGATTCATGTGGCGCTCATATAAATGCGCAGCGGCTGAATAAGGCATTGGCGTTGTACCGGAATCGACATCCAAAAGTGATAGGTTCAAAAGCCTGGCGTTAGCTCCATGTGCTCTCGTCGGGCAATCACCGTCGCATCATTGATTGGATCAAGGTCGATCCAGGCAGGAGGAAATATCGGTCTGGTGGATCCACGGTTCGTGGGCACAGGTCAGCAAGGTTTTCGCCGCCCGTCGGCTGAACCCCCCACAATTGAACTCGTTCGGACCTTGGGGGACCCGCTCGAGCAAGCTAGGAGGCGGAGGTCCCATGCAGGAACTGCGGTTGCTCCTCGATGTTCTGGTTGCTGCATGCACGTCGGCAGCAGGCATCGTCGCCATGCGCCGGCTCGCTCTGGCGCTGGGTCTGGTTGATCGCCCCGACCAGCGCAAACAGCATCTAGGCGAAGTGCCACTGGTGGGCGGCCTGGCGATCTTCACGGGGATGCTCGCGGGGGCGGCCTGCTACGGCGTTTTCGATGGATTCGAGCGGAGCCTGCTCGGAACCGCCGCCGTGCTTGCCCTGCTCGGCGCGCTGGACGATCGCTTCGGCCTCAGCGTGCGCGATCGCCTGCTGATCCAGACCATCGCGATACTGACCGTGATCGCGAGCACCGGTGTCTACATCCACACGCTTGGACACATCTTCGGCCATGACGTTGTACTTGGCTGGCTTGGCGTGCCGATGACGGTGCTTGCGGTCATCGGCCTGGTGAATGCGTTCAACATGATGGACGGCATCGATGGCCTCGCCGGCAGCCTGACCCTGGTCAGCATCGCCGCCGTCATCCTGTTCGCGTCACCCACGCCCTTGCGCGGGGTCATCATGCTGCTGGCCCTGCTGGCCGCAGCCATGTTGCCCTATCTGGTCGTCAACCTCGGCTTCGTGGGCGGCAAGGTTTTCCTGGGCGATGCGGGAAGCACGCTGATCGGCTACCTGCTGGCCTGGGTACTCATCCGCCTGAGCCAGATGCCCGAAACGCATTTGTCGCCCGTCGACGTGCTGTGGTGCGTGGCGCTGCCGGTGCTCGACACGCTCGCGGTGATGTATCGACGCATGCGCGCGGGGCAGTCGCCGTTCAAGCCGGACCGCGGGCATATCCACCACATCCTGCAAGGGGCCGGCCTGGGGCCTCGGGCCACCCTGGCCGTGCTGGTGGTGCTCGCCGTCGGCCTCGCGTCCATCGGCGCGATCGTCAGCGGCGTGGCTCATTCGGCGGGGGTGAACCTCGCGGTGTTTTGCCTGATCCTCGGCGTATACATGACGACGGTCATGCGCCTGTGGTTGCGACAGGAAGCGCGCCGGCAGACCGGACTCGACCCGCAGCGCGACATCGGTACGAAGGCCGTTTCATCGGGTGCGGGCCGATCAGTCGTCCCGGCCGATCTTGTGGCCCAGAGAGGGGAGAACAGGGCCAGGGCGAGCGATCACAAGACCGGGGCATACCGCGCGGCAGAACAGCCCGATCGCCGTTGACCGCGCGCCGCCAGCCGTCGCCGCGAATCTGCGTGAATTCAAGGGCCGCTTGCGGGGCGGCGTGCGGTTGGCGCGATGCCGGTCACTTCAGTCCCACGAGCTGGATCGTCGCACCAGCCGCAACGCGCTTGATGCCGTCATCGATGTCGTTGGCGTATTCGATGGAACGGTTCACCACGAGATTGCCCCTGGTGATGCGCATCTGCTCGCTCGTGCTGAGGAAGGACATGGCGGCGGCGCCCGGTGCCGCCATGTCCTTCCTCAGCACCAGCGAGCAGATGCGCATCACGGACTCCGTGCGCCGGGTGTGGTCGGGGGTGTTGCCCTCGGCGAAGTTGATGCAGGAACCGTGGATGTCGACGAACACGTTGCCCGCGCACACCACCCGGTCGGCGCCCAGCACGCCGATCGCGCCCATCTGCGGGCGTATGCCGATGAAGGTGTTGCCCGTGATCACCGTGTCGATGGCGTTCTCGCTGGTCCCGTAGGCGAAGGATCCCAGCCTGATCGCGTCGCCGCCCGGGCCGGAGCCCGGCGGCGAGCGCTGGAAGGTGCAGCCGCTGATCTGCGTGCCGCTCAATCCGTTGACCGCGATGTCGACGCGGATCGAATTGAGGAAGTGGCAGTTGAGCACGGAGAGGTTGTCGGCGACGTCCGCGGTGGTCTTGGGCCGCGTCGCGGAATCGATGCCCCAGTAGCAGTTCGTGAACTGGCAGTCCGACACGACCCAGTCGTGGATGTTGCTTCCCGTCTGGTGGCCGTTGAAGAACGTGATGCCGGCCGTGTTCACGGTATCGATGTCGATGAACTTGCAGTGGCTGATGGTCACGTTGCGATACACGCTCCAGTTGTGATCGGGCTCGAAATCGATGCCGCCCACCGAGTGGGAGAGTTTCGCGTTGCCGATGTTCCGGAAGATGCAGTTCGCGACCGTCAGATGGTCGCAGTCGATGATCGACAGGCCGTTGCGGTTGTCCTTGACCGCGCCGTCGAACACGCAGTCGCGCACTGCGATGCGCTGGTTGTGGCGTTCGGTGCCGTGGAGCGTCCCCGATCCGACATACATGCCGTCGCCCCGGAAGCCGTGGAACATCACCCGCTCGACCGTCAGGTCCGAGGTGGCGTTGACGGCCAGCAGGTACCAGAACTGCTGGTAGCCGAACTCGGCCACGCGCCCGTTGAGCTTGAGGTCGTGCAGATGGATGTTCCGTAGGTTGTCCGCGACATCGGGCGTGCCGCCGTCGCGCACGTGGGTGACGAGCATGAACTCGCAGGCGAGCGTGTCGTCGTGCGCCTTCAGCTCGCTGGCCTGCCCGTCGCCGTACAGCTCGATGTCCGACCTGAGGTTGAGCTGTTTCACGGGATAGGTCCCGGCGGGCACGTATACCCGGTTCCCGGCCTGGTCGATCGCCGCCTGGATGCCGCCGGTGCAATCGTACGAGCTGTTGCCGGCGCGGATGGCGGCGTGTTCCGTCGCGGGCAGGAAGTCCAGGACATTCGTCAGTTGCGGTGAGGATCGCATGGCAAGGTCTCCGATCGTGCATGGCTCCGGGAACGGCTGTCGCGGTTCCGGCGAAGCCCGTCAATGATTCCTTCGCGGGCGAATGCGGTTCTCCGAACGGCGCATGGGTCGTGTCATGGCAGGATGCGCATGACGCGGGGAATGGACGTCTAAAGGAGCGGCTCGGTGGACACCGCCGGCGATTCGCACAGTTCCGCGTAGACCTCCTGGGTGCGCTGGATGACAATGTGTTCGTCGAATTGGGATCGCGCCTTGAGGCGAGCCGCCACGCTCAGCCGGCGCGCGAGTTCCGGGTCGTCCTGCAGTCGCCGGATGGCCTGCGCCAGTGCCCTGCTGTCGCCCCTGGGAACCAGCAGGCCGTCGACGCCATCGGACACCACCTCGCGGCAGCCGGGGACGTCGGTGGTGATCAGCGGGAGGCCGCAGGCCGCCGCTTCGACCAGCGTCCGCGGCAAGCCTTCCCGGTGGCTCGGCAGCACCACCACGTCGACCGAACCGAGCAGGCCGGCCATGTCGTCGACGTGGCCGAGCCAGCTGACCAGTCCTTCTGCGACCCATTCCCGTATCGTCGCTTCCGGCACGGTGGCGGGATTGCCGGGATCCGGCGTGCCGGCGAGCAGGGCGTGGACGGTGCGGCCCTGAAGGCGAAGCTGGCGCAGCGCGGCGACGAACTCGGCCAGGCCCTTGTCCCAGAGCAGCCGGCTGGCCAGCAGCACGCGCATGCGGCCATCGCCGGGGGGGCGCGCGCGCATTCCCGCGGCGAACTGCGCGCAGTTCACTCCGGAACCGCGGATCAGGCGGATGTGCTCCGGGTCGACGAGTCCGGCCTGCCGGAACAGCGCCACGTCGTCCGCGTTCTGCAGGATCAGCCGTGCGCCGCTGCCGCCCAGCGCGAGGCGCAACAGGCCGCGCACCACCGGCCGCAGCAGCCGCGCCTTCAGCTGCGGGCTGGTGAACACGTAACCCATGCCGGCCACGGCGTTCACCCGGGCGGGCACGCCGGCCAGTCGCGCCGCCAGCGAGCCGTACACGGCGCACTTGATGGTGAAGCCGTGCACCAGCGCCGGCTGTTCGCGCCGCAGCAGGCGGACGAGATGCCACAGCAGTGCCGCTTCCCGCAGCGGATTCAGGCTGCGCCGCGCCATCGGCACGGATTCCCAGCGCAGGCCGAGGGCGCGCAGCTTGTCGCCATAAGGGCCGGCCGGGGAGATCAGCAGGACCTCGTAGCCTTGCCGTTGCAAGGCCAGCGCCAGCGCGCGGCGGAAGTTGTAGAGGTACCAATCCGTGTTGGCGAACAGCACGGCTTTCATGCGGCGGTCTCCTGCAAAACGGCGAGCGGGCCGCCGGTGCGACATGCGGGCGGCAGCGTCATGCGGATGCCCTCCGGTTTTCATCCAGCCAGGCCTGGAACATCAGCACACTCCACAGCGGGTGCTGCCAGTTGCGTCGGCCGTCCAGGTGCTCCTGCCACTTCCGCCGGATCGGCGCCGGGTGGAAATAGCCTTCCCGGAGCAGGCGGCGCTCATCGAGCAGGGTTTCCGCCCAGTCGCGCAGCGGGCCGCGCAGCCAGCTGTCCAGCGGGATGCCGAAGCCCATCTTGGGGCGCTCGATCAATTCCCGGGGCACGTGCCGGTACAGCACCTGGCGCAGCAGCCACTTGCCTTCGCCGTCGCGAATCTTCTGGTGCAGCGGTACGCGCCACGCCAGTTCCACCACGCGATGGTCGAGCATCGGCACGCGGGTCTCCAGGCTGTTGGCCATGGCGGCCCGGTCGACCTTCACCAGGATGTCGTCGGGCAGGTAGCTCTGCGCATCCATCGCCATCATCCATTGCGCCAGGTTCCCGGTGTCCGGCCACGCATCGGAGTCGGTCAACAGGGTCGCGGGCTCGCGGGCGCCGATCACGACGCTGTCCGGGTGCTTCCACTGGCTGGCGAGGTGGAGGAAGAAGGCGTGGCCGCTGGCCAGCGGCAGCACCTCGGCCAGCTTCTGCGCCTTGTCGCCGGGCGTGGCCAGGTGCCAGCGCTTCGGCAGCAGCGGCTTGGCGCGTTCGAACCATCGGTTCCATGCGTCCGGCGACAAGGAGCGCAGGACGCCGGCGCCGGCCAGCCGCGCGAACTGCGGCAGGCGATGCATCCGCTCCCAGGTCGTGCGGGCCCCGAGATAGCGGTTGTAGCCGCCGAACAGCTCGTCGCCGCCGTCGCCGCTCAGCGCCACCGTCACTTCGCGGCGGGTCAGCTGGCTGACCAGGAAGGTGGGAATCTGCGAGCTGTCGCTGAAGGGTTCGCAGAAGATCGACGGCAGCTTCGGGATGACGGCGAGCGCATCCTCGGGGCGCACGTAGAGTTCGGTGTGCTCGGTGCCGAGATGCCTGGCCACGGCCTTGGCATGCGCGGCCTCGTCGTAGCCGGTCTCGCCGAAGCCCATGGTGAAGGTCTTGACCGGGCGGCGGCTGCGCGCCTGCATCAAGGCCACGATCGTGCTGCTGTCGATGCCGCCGCTGAGGAACGCGCCCAGCGGCACGTCCGACAGCATCTGCGCGCCGACGCTGGCGCCCAGCTGCCGCTCCAGCGCATCGATGGCTTCGGCGTCCGAACCGGCTAGCGGGTTGCCGAGGCCGGCGCTGACCGCGTCGTTGTAGCGCCAGTACGCCACCGCTTGCGCGCTGCGCGGCGCATCGGCGCCGATGCGCAGCAGGTGCCCGGGGCGCAGCTTGAGCACGTCGCGATAGATGGAGTACGGCGCGGGAACGCAATCGTGGCGCAGCAGCAGCGCCAGCGCGTCGCGATCGACTTCCGCGCGGAAGGCGGCATGCGCCTGCAAGGCCTTGAGCTCCGAGCCGAACAGCAAGGTGTCGTCCTGCCAGGCGTAGTACAGCGGCTTCTCGCCCATGCGATCGCGCGCCAGCGTGAGCGAGCGCTGCCGGCGGTCCCACAGCGCGAACGCGAACATGCCCACGCCGGCGCGCAGGGTCCGCTCCACGCCCCAGGCAACGAAGCACGCGAGCAGGGTCTCGGTGTCCGAATGTCCGCGCCACGCCGGTGCCGCGCCTGCCGCAAGGAGCTGCTGGCGCAGGTCGAGGTGGTTGTAGATCTCGCCGTTGAACACCAGGACGTAGCGCCCGCAGGCCGAGGGCATGGGCTGGTGGCCGGCCGGCGAGAGGTCGAGGATGGACAGGCGCCGCTGCGCCAGGGCGATGCCGGCGGATTCGTCGCACCACGCGCCGCTGTCGTCGGGGCCGCGATGGACCAGCCGGGCCGACATGGCCTGCACCTGTCCCAGCAGCGCGTCGCGCGCACCGCCGCGCCGTTGCCAGAATCCGGCCACGCCGCACATCAGTGCCGCCCCGCGCCGTGCAGCACGTCCGCGAGCCGCGAGGCCTGCACGCCCACGTTGTATTCGTGCTCGACGCGTGCGCGGCCCGCCAGGCCCATGCGCGTGCGCAGGGCGCGGTTCCGGATCAGCTGTTCGAGGCCGTCCCGCCACGCGGCCATCCCGTCAGCGAGGAAGCCGTTCTCGCCGTGTTGCACGATGTCGAGGTTCGCGCCCACCGTCGAGGCGACCACCGGCAGGCCGCAGGCCATGTACTGGATGATCTTGTAGCCGCACTTGCCGCGTTCCCACGGGCCGTCGCGCAAGGGCATGATGCCGATGTCCATGCGGGCCAGCGTGGCGGCCTCGCTGTCCTCGGACCATGCCGCCACCTCCGGCACCACGCTGCCGAACTCGCCGGCGACCTCGGTGCGCGGCCCGACCAGCAGCAGGCGCGCGTCGTGCCGGGCGCAGACCTGTTCCAGCACTTCGCGGTTGTCGAGCAGGTACTCCTCGGTGGCCGGCGATCCGATCCAGCCGATCACCGGCGCTTCGGTGTCCGCGTGGTCCACCACCGCGTAACGCTGCTCGTCCACCACGGTCGGGATGATCTCGATCCGGGCCGCGCCGGCCCGTTCGGCGCGTGCGGCGAGGTAGCGGTTGCCGGCGATCACGCAGGCGGCCCCGCGCATCACGCGGTCGATCTTGCGGCCCAGCAGGCGCCGCACCAGCGGCCTGGACGACAGGTCGTACTTGTGGAACAGCGCATCGTCGTAGTCCACGACGTAAGGCCTGGCGGAGCGCGCAAGCAGCGACTCCATCCAGTACGGCAGGTAGGGGAACAGTTCGCCCTCGATCCAGGCGAGGTCGTGCGCGTCGCGGCGCAGGGTCTGCACCACGCGCCGGGCGCAGGATTGCCACGCGATGCAGCGGGCGGCCGCGGAGTGATTGCCGTACAGGTTCTCGAGATAGGCATCGGGGAACAGCGCATGCACCTCGACGTCGATCCCGCGGTCCCGCAACAGGGGCAGGTACTGCAGGCTGCGCAGCCGGGTGCTCGGGCCCAGCCTGGAATACCTGGAAAAAAGCAGCACCTTGAGACGCTTCATCCTGGTGCCTTCCTGAGGCAGTCCGGGTACTCGATGAACAGCGCCACCAGCGGAATGACGTACATCCACTGGAAGGCGAACGCCTCGATGTAGGGGTTCGTGTTGGTCGCGAGCAGGGCGCAGACCAGGCCGCTGAACAGGAACTTGTGCCGCGACGGCAGCCGGCGTCGGTATGCCAGCCGGAGCGCCGCGAGGATGTAGAGCGCGAACGGCAGCGCGTAGATCAGCGTGCCGAGTATGCCCACCCGGTACAGCGTGGCCAGCCACACCAGCTCGTAGCGCCAGGGATGAATGGGGTCGCTGATGTATTTGACGCCGACGCCGTGACCCGAGCCCAGGCCGCCGTTGTCCAGTATGCCGGCGAGCAACGAATGGCCCATCTGCACCCGCGCCTCGCCACCACCCGAGGCGAGCTTGTTCGTGACCACGTCCAGCACCGCGCCCAGGCTGATCTGCGTGTAGGCCTGCAGCAGGAACAGCGCCGCCGCCGTCGCGATCAGCACCGGCAGGCCGTAGCGGATGACGCCGGTGAACATCGAGCGATTCGGGTGCTCGGTCGTGCGCGACGTCAGCATCAGGCCCAGCAGCCAGCCCATCGGCACCGCGAGAATCAGCGCGGAACGGCCGGAGGTGAGCGCGCAGACCAGCAGCGCCGCCAGCAGGACCAGTCGCAGCAGCCGGCTGCGGATCAGCTCGGGCGAACTGAAAAAGCCGCCGCACAGGAAAATCAGCGAACCGTATACGTGCATCGTGGCGCCGGAGAATCCCTCGTTCTGGTTGATGTTGGCGCCCTGGAAGAAGAAGGCCACGGCCGCCGCGCCATGCCTGAAGTACAGGTAGAAGAACAGCGCGACGCTGGCGGCGCAGAGCAGGCTGAGCAGGACGAACCAGCCGATCAGCCGCTCGGTTCCCAGCCATCGCAGCAAGGCCTCGGCGATGATCGTCCACAGCAGGGGCGACACGATGTAGATCGCCAGCACCTGGGCGAGCGCGACCAGCGACGCGCCGTGCATGCCGCCCACGATCATGTAGGTGGTCGTCACGATCACCGTGCAGACGTACATGCCCAGCAGGTTCCTGAAGCCGGCGCCGATGCGCAGTCCCGGCAGCGCCAGCAGGAAGGCCAGGCCCATCGCCGCCGCGGTGGGGATCTGCAGGGAGTTCGGTATCACCACGGACAGGAACAGCAGCAGGAACGCCGTGCCGAGGAACATGTGGCCTACGGTGAAGCGGTACTTGCCCGCGTCCAGCAGTGCCGGCGGCGGCAGCAGCAGGTCCGCCGGTGCGGTCGACGACGGATCGTGGCCGTGCGTCATGGCTGCACCATGTCGGTGATCCAGCGGTCGAGCATGCCGGCCTGCGCCAGCTTGCTGTAGGGGCCGATGTCGCGCTGCGCGTCGGCGGCGCCGGGCGCGAGCGCGGCCCGCAGGGCGTCGCCGGCCGCCGCGCCATCGCCGGTCAGCAGGCTGCGTCCCGCGCCCGTCTCGGCGAGGATGGCGGTGGCCGCGTTGCGCACGCCGGAAACGCAGACGATGTCCGCCCCCGCGGCCAGGTATTCGAACAGCTTGCCGGTGGCGCAGCTGGCGCGCGAACCGGTCAGCAGCAGCAGCTTGTCGCAGCGCTGCATCAGTTGCAGCGCCAGCGTGCGCTCGACCGGGCCGAGCACGCTGACGGAAAACCGGGCGCGTTCGAGCGTGGCCCGTTCCTGTTGCGTCAGCTCGCCGACGAACATCACGTGCTTGTTCGCCATCGTCGTGGGCGATGCGTTCAGCGCATCGACGAGGAAATCGAGGCTGTGCGACGCCGAGCCGTCGCTGGCGCCGATGCGCCCGAAATGCCCGATCAGCAGCGCGCCGGCCGGAACCCAGCGGGCGAGGATGGCGGCGACACGCGGATCGTCAGCCGCGGCCTCGTCGGGGGCGGCGAAGTCGGCCGGATCGTAGCCGTTGGGCAGGGTCGCTGCCGCCTTGTGCGGATAGCGCCGCTGGAAATCGGCGACCAGCGGGGGACTCACCGAAGTGACCAGGCCGGCGGCGGCCACCACGCGTCGCTCGATCAGCTGGCGCATCCAGGTCCGCAGCCGGCCGGGCTTGCCCAGCGGCTCGAACACCAGCCCGTCACGGAAGTCCTGCAGGCAGCCGATGCGGCGCCGGCTGGCCAGGCTCGCGGCGGCGACCAGGGAGTCGATCGGCGAATACGTGCCGATCGCCACGCAGCGTTCGCCCGCGGCCAGTTTCTCGACACACAGCCGGTCGGCCGCGGCCAGCGCGCGCACCATCCATGGCTGTTCGCGTCCGGCGCCTCCGGCGAACAGGAACGGCAGCGGGCGCAGGAATGCCGCGGCCATGGTCAGCAGCGATGCCGCAGCGGAAGACTCGCTTCCCACGCAGTGGCCGGGCAGCGGCAGTACGGTGATCCCCGGCGTCGGCGGCAAGGTGGCCGCGGGCGCGCCCGCCGCCGGCTCGCGGGCGAACACGTAGATCCGGTATTTCGTCGGGTCCAGGTACTTCAGCAGGCCCTTGAAGCGCTGCGCGGCGATGTTGCCGGACAGGTGGTGCGCGGCGAAGACGAACAGGTTGATCTTCGTCATCGCCGTAGCCTCGGGTGGTGCGCGGTGGCGCGTGGCATGGTCTTGCTCATGGCAGGGCACCGGGCTCCTCGTCGGGTTCCGGGTAGCTGCGCCGGGACTTCAACGTCCCGAGCAGCGCGCGGTGCATGCCGCTCCATTCGTGGCGGAAGCACCAGACGACGACCGGCAGCAGCGCCAGCCAGACCACGCTGAAATGGACGGGGGCATGCGGGCCGTACACCAGCGTGGCGATGGAAAGGCCCACGCCGGCCGTGACGAACGCGTACAACCGGGCGCGCGGGAACGGCCGCCAGACGTGGGCCGAGGCCTCGGTGCGCGCCACGAAGAACACCAGGAACGCGATGGCGTTGGCCACCACGGCCCCGGCGGCGCCATGGCCCGGCACCAGCCACACGCTGAGGGCGACATTGACGACCAGCCCCGCGATGGTCGACCACAGCGACAGCATCGACCGGCGCGTGATCCCGATGCCGACGCAGGTCACTTCGGAAAGCGTGTACAGCAGCGGCTCGCCGATGCAGCACAGCATCAGGTACTTCACCTGGACGTAGTGCGCGGGCAGCACGAAGTCGATCAGCCACGACAGGGCGCCGCTCACGACCCAGATCGCGCAGACCACGGCCAGCGCCTGCTGGGCGACGTGGTCGACCCGGCGCATGTCCGCGCCGTGGGCTACCCACTTGTAGACCATCGGCGCCCACAGCACGGAGAAGATCGTCTGGAACACCACGCCCACGCCGGCGAAGCTCATGGAGACCGAGTAGATCGCCAGCTCCGGCAGGGTCGACAGCGAACGCAGGGCCAGCGTGCTGGTGGCATCCAGCCCCCAGTAGGCCACGCCGGCGAAGATCAGCGGCACGCCGTAGTCGAGCAGGCCGCGGATCTGCGGGCGGGAAACCGGGGCGCGCAGGGCCGGGACCCATTCGCGCCAGGTGTTCCAGCTGTAGATGAGCAGCACGGACAGCAGGGAAGCCAGATAGGCCACTTCCAGCTCCCCGAACGTCCGCGAGAAGGCCGGCAACGCCAGCATTGCGACGGCCAGCAGCAGGATCACCTTGGGCAGGATCTGGCTGGCGGAGAACGCCAGGCCGCGGTCCTGCATGCGCAGGATGAGCGAGAGGAAGCGGGAGATGAAACTCGCGACCACGCAGGCCACCAGCATCCAGTAGTAGGCGACGTGCCCGAGGCCGAACAGCCAGCCGGCAAGGCGCCGGTCGATCGGCAGCGTGACCAGCATCGCCAGCAGCAGCAGCACGAACCCCGGCGTGAAGCAGGCTTTCAGCAGCGCGCCGCGATCGCTCCACTCGTGGTACTCCCGCACGTAGGCGCGGTCGAGTCCCAGGTTGAACAGCAGCACGCCGAACGACACCGCGATCTGCACGATGTTCAAGCGGCCCACATCGGCAGGCGTGAAGACCCAGGCGATCACCGGCACCGTCACCAGTCCGAGCCCGGCGGTGACGATGGGGCCAAGGGCAAATGCGAGCACGGTTCGTATATTCACCCGTCGACCTGTCTGGTTGGATTCTTGCCATGTTCACCGTCGTGTTGCCTGCCGGAGCGGGTAGGTCGCCCGGGATGGAGGTCGCGCCGGCTCCCGGTCGCCGGCTACGCCGATGGCGACGACGCTGGCGACGAAGTCGCGGTAATTCCGGGCGGCGTCGAAGCCGGATTCGATCGCCTGCCGCGCGTGCACACGCAGGCTGTCCCGTCCGTCCGCGAAGGCGACCCGTTCCACCGCGTCGGCGATGTCCCGGGCATCGGGGTGCGCGCCCAGCAGGGCGCCGCAGCGGTCGGAGACCAGGCTGGCGATGCCGCCCACGTCGGGGGCGACGGCTGGCACGCCCGCGCTCATGGCTTCCATGATGGACACCGGCACGCCCTCGGATTCGCTGGCATTGACCAGCACATCCACCGGTACGCTGCGGTAGTACGCCTTGACGGCATGGTTGGGCAGCTCGCCGGCGAAGGTGCACGTGACGTTCGCCAGGCCCGACAGCTTCAGCCGCGCCAGCGCCCGGATCTCCTCCAGCAACGGGCCCGCGCCGATGTGCGTCCAGCCCACGCAGACGTCCGGATGGCGATGGGCCAGCAGTTCCAGGGCGTCGACGATCCGGTCCAGCCGCTTCACCGGAAGGCAGAAGGAAACCGACACCACGTGCAGGCATCCGGCCGGGCTCGGGCGCGCGAGCGTGGCGGCCAGCGGCACGCCCAGCGGACAGATGCGGATGTTTTCCGGCGGCGCGTCGTAGGTCTGCCGCAGATAGTCCCGCGCCTCGCGCGAGAGCGCGAAGATCGCGTCCCAGTCGGCGACGAACTGCCGCTTGAGCGGCATGTAGCCATGCCGGCGGCGCGCCTCGTACAGGTCGTAGCCATGCACGCGCGAGACGACCTTGCGCACCGCGCCGGCCTTCCGGGCGAGCAGGGCGGCGCAGGCCTGGGTCTCGTTCCAGTAGCTATAGGCCACGTCGATGCGGCCGTGGATGCCGGCGTATCGCTGCAGTTGCGCGGCCTGTTCGAGCACCTTGGACACGTGCAGCAGGGCGCGCGTGACGGTGCGCGGTTTCAGTTTCCGCGCGCGCCGCAGATAACCCAGCTCGCGCCGGAAGATCGCGGAGCCCAGCGCCCGCAGCACGAACCACAGCCGCGCGAATCTGGCGGAGCGCGCCATGTCGAGGCCGACCGCGATGCCCGCGGGCACCGGGCGCGGCGTGCCCGCGGCCAGCGCCGGCAATACGGTGACGTCGACGCCGGCGTGCGCGGCCCAGTAGCCGATCTCGTCCTCGATGAACTGCTCGCCGGGGAGGTAGGGATAGGCGTTGGTCAGGATCGCGATCTTCATGGTTGCGCCGTCATGTCCGCGACGACGAGGTCGCTCACGCTGTCCTGGTAGACGGCATGCTCCACCTCGAACGGCACGCTGATCTTGAAGCAGCCCACCGTGGCGAAGCTCGCCGTGAGCACTCGCCGCCAGTTCGCGGTCACCTCCGCCATGGTCAGCATCGGCGCGCGCGCGGTGGCCAGCGCGTTGTACTCCTCCCAGTAGAGGTGGTCGTGGAAAACGCTGTATTCGGCGCTGATGACGGCGATCGTCATGTCGACGGCGTCGCTCAGCCCCAGCGCGGACACGCGGATCTCGGGCACGTCCTCGCGCACCACGTAGTACACGCGGGTCAGCGGCACCGACGCCGGCTCCACGCGGCGGTACAGCCGGTCGGGCGACATCTTGCGCCGCACGTTGGCGGAATTCAGGTGGTTCTTGATGTTGAAATGGGCGCGGTCAATCCATCCGCGCCCGGCGAGGATCTCGCTTTTCATCGCGTTGCCGATGCAGTTGTAGCCGTAGATCTTCGGCCACGCCATGTTGCCGTTGACGCGCGCGGTGTCGGACATGATGACGATGTCGTCGCTGACGAAGCCGACGTCCTCGTTGCGCCGCAGGGCGAGCATGGCCGACGACTTGCCGGCGCCGCCGGTGCCGGCCAGCAGGCAGGCGCTGCCGGCTATCGTCACGGACGCGGCATGGATCGGCACCACGTCCTTGAAGAAGTAGACCGAGGGCACCAGCACGAACTCGTGCAGCATCTGCTCGAACGTCTCGGCCCCGCGCGGGTACTCCATCGACATCAGCTTGTGCACGGTGCGCCGGATGCCGCGCCGCGGCTTGATGACGGCCTCCACTTCCAGGCGGCCGTCGCCGGCGCGCTCCCAGCAGACGTCGATCCGCGGGAACGAGGTCTGCATGCCGTGCGCGAAGGTCTTGTGCGCCGTGGGGTTGATCGAGGACGGCGCGTGCGCGCTGACGGCGTGGCCGATGCGGATGTTCACCTCGGGCTCGCGGTCGCCGGCATCTGTGTACAGCTCCAGGCTTTTCGCGAGCATCGGCTCCAGGCTCTCGGCGCCGGAAAACGCGTAGCACTTGCCGAAGATGATCTTCTTCACGCGCGCAGTCCCCGCATTGGCCGCGGCCGCGGGCGGATCACGTCGACGTTGTCGCCATGCCGACGCATGTCATCGCTCCTTGATGACACGCGCGGGGACGCCGGCGATCACCTGGTTGTCCGGCACCGAGCGCGTGACCACGGAATTCGCGCCGACGATCACGTTGTTGCCCAGCGTGACGCCCTCCCGGATATAGACGTTGTCGCCGATCCAGCAGTCGTCGCCGATGACGATGTCGCGCTCCAGATGGATGATCGGGCCCGCCTCGTTGTTGGTCGGCTTGTACAGCGAGTGCGTGATCGCCTTGATCGACACGTTGTAGCCGATGGCGCAGCTGCGGCCGATGACGACCTTGGAATGCGGGCCGCAGGACAGATGCGCCCGATTGAGATAGCTCTGCTCGCCGATCAGGAAGTGCTGCTTGGGGCCGATCAGCTTCGACTCCAGGCCGACCGTGGCACGCGGCGAGATGCCGCTGTACTCGCGCAACCGGCGGGCGTGGCTCCTGCGCTGCGCCCAGTTGACGGAACCGCTTATCAGCCTGGCGAGGAGATCGAGCATGCTTGGACCTGTTGCATGGATGCCGCGACGAGTTCTTCCACGATCAGGCGGGTCTGCGACTCCGTCAGATACGGGTGCATGGGCAGGCTGAGTACCTGCCTGGCCGCCTCGTCGCCCACCGGCAGGCGTGCGCCCGCATCCGCCACCGCCGGTTGCCGGTTGATCGGGATCGGGTAGTGCACCACGGTGGGAATGCCCGCTTCCTTCAGTCGCGCCTGCAGCGCTTCGCGACCGTCGACGCGGATGGTGTATTGGGCATGGACGCTGGTGTTGTGCGGCTCGACGTGGGGCGGGGCGGCGATGCCGGCCTGCGCGAGCATCGCGCCGTAGCGGCTTGCGACCCGCTGCCGCAGCTGGATCTCGTCCTCGAATATCTCCAGCTTGGCCAGCAGGATCGCTGCCTGCAGCGTGTCCAGCCGGCTGTTCACGCCGACGCGAACGTGGTGATAGCGGCGATCCTGGCCGTGACGCGCGATCTGCCGCATCACCACGGCAAGCCGGTCGTCGTCGGTGAAGATCGCGCCGCCATCGCCGTAGCAGCCCAGCGGCTTGCTGGGGAAGAAACTGGTGCAGGCGACCGTGCTCAGGCTGCATGAACGCCGCCCCTTGTAGCGCGCGCCGAAACTCTGCGCGGCATCCTCGATCACCGGGATGCCGTGCCGGTCGGCGATCGCGTTGATGGCGTCGAAATCCGCGCACTGCCCGTACAGCGAAACCGGAATGATCGCGCGCGTCCGCGGGGTGATCGCCGCTTCGAGTCCGGCCGGGTCGAGGTTGTAGGTGCGCGGATCGATGTCCACGTACACCGGCCTGGCGCCCAGCAGCGCCACCGTCTCCGCGGTGGCGATGTAGGTGAAGCCGGGCATGATGACTTCATCGCCGGCGCCGATGCCCAGCGCCATCTGGGCGATCTGCAGCGCGTCCGTGCCGTTCGCGCAGCCGATGCAATGCCTGGCGCCGACGAAGGCGGCGAGCTTCGCTTCCAGTTCGGCCACTTCCGGCCCGAGGATGTACTGGCCGTGCGCCAGCACGCGCGCGATCCCCGCGTCGAGGCGATCCCTGATGCGCGCCTGCTGCGCCTTGAGATCGACGAAAGCTATCATCCCCTGGCCTGTCATCCCTTGGCCTCCTGCCGGCACAGCACGCGGCCATCCAGCACGTAACGGGTGCCGGTGTGCGCGCAGACGGCCTCGCCGTGGCCTTCCGGGGGCAGGTTCAGCCGTTCGCCGAATTCGCTCATCCAGCCGATCTGCCGCGCCGGCACGCCCACCACCAGGGCATGGGCCGGCACGTCGCGGTTCACCACGGCGCCGGCACCGACGAAGGCGAACTCGCCGATGGTGACGCCGCAGACGATGGTGCAGTTCGCGCCCAGCGTGGCGCCCCGCCTGACCACGGTGTCGCGGTATTCGTCCTTGCGCTCGATCAGCGAACGCGGGTTGTAGACGTTGGTGAACACCATGCTGGGGCCGCAGAAGACGCCTTCCTCCAGCGTCACGTTGTCGTACACCGACACGCTGTTCTGGATCTTGCAGCGGTCCCCGATGACGACCCGGTTGCCGACGTACACGTTCTGGCCGAGCGAGACTTCCTTGCCGATGCGGGCGCCGCCGCAGACGTGCACGAAATGCCAGATGCGGGAGCCGGCGCCGATGCGGGCGCCCTCGTCGACGATGGCGGAAGGGTGCTGGTAGTGGTCCGTGTCCATGCTGTTCGCTCGTCAGGCCTGTCGTTGCAGGAAAGGGTGGCTGTCGCTTGCAAGGGGCGCGACGCTGCCGGTACGGATCGCGGCCACGGTCTCGATCGCGATGCGGTTTTCCTCCAGGCCGAAACCCCGGCCCGCGAGGATTTCCTCGTAGCTGCGGTTGTGCAGGTCGGCGAAGCCGCCGGAGAACTCGATCTCCTCGCCGTCCACGGTGATCGAGCGGTAGGTGCGCTGCCCGCTTTCGCGCAGCGGGATGGGCACGTCCTCGATGTCCACCGACAGGAACCAGCGCACGCGGGCGTTCTCGTACTCCAGGTAGCCCGCCGCCTTGGTCTCGCTGTGCAGGTGCACCTGGTTGGTCTGCAGCGCGCCGAAGATGTAATGCAGCATGTCGAAGAAGTGCACGCCGATGTTGGTGGCGATGCCGCCGGACTTCTTGGGGTCGCCCTTCCAGCTCTGCAGATACCAGTGGCCGCGCGAGGTGACGTAGGCCAGGTCCACTTCGTGCTTGGTGCGGTGCTGCCCGCGCCGGACCCGTTCGCGCAGCGCGACGATCGCCGGATGCAGGCGCAGTTGCAGGATGGTGTTCACGCGCTTGCCGGTCTCGCGCTCGATTTCCCGCAGGCCGTCGATGTTCCAGGGGTTGAGCACCAGCGGCTTCTCGCAGATCGCGTGTGCGCCGGAGCGCAGGGCGAAGCGCATGTGCGAGTCGTGCAGGTAGTTCGGCGAGCAGATGGAGACGTAGTCGATCTGGCCGCCATGGCCGGCGCGCCGGCGCAGGTCGACATGCCGGTCGAAGCGCTCGAACTCGGTGAAGAAGTCGGCGTCGGGGAAGTGGCTGTCGATGACGCCGACCGAATCGTTCGGATCGAAGGCGGCCAGCAGCCGGTTGCCCCCGGCCTTGATGGCCTGCATGTGGCGGGGCGCGATGTAGCCGGCGGCGCCGATGAGGGCGAAGTTCTTCGGCAAGATGGTCATGGAAACGGGTCCTGCTCCTGTGCGGCCTTTGCCGGTTGTCGTGTGGTTGCGGGTCCCATCTGTGTGCCGCTTGGCGGCCGGCCCCGTTCGTGCGATGGCGTCCGGTCGGGTTCCGTGGTGCGTGCGGCAAGCCGTGGCCGTGGCCTTCCTGCCGCTGCCCCGGGTCGTTCGCTCACCCGGTGGCGTTGCCGACGCCGTAGTAGGCGTAGGAGTAGTAGCCGCTGCTGCGTTTCTCCACGGCGTTGAAGATCGCTCCCCTGAGGGGGATGTTGTTCTGCTCGAAGCGTTGCCTGGCCAGCGCGATCTCGCGTGGCTGGTTGAGGCCGAAGCGCACCACCATCAAGGCGGTGCCGACGTGGTGGCCGATGATGGCGGCATCGGTCACCGCCAGGATGGGCGGAGTGTCGATGATCACCAGGTCGAACGCCTTCCGCACGTGGTCGATCAGCGTGGAGAAGCGCGAATTCATCAGCAGCTCGGAGGGATTCGGCGGAATCTTGCCGCGGCTGATGAAGTGCAGGTTCCCGGACGAGGCGATCGGGCGCACCACCGCATTCAGGTCGGCCTGGCCCGCGATCAGCTCGGAAAGGCCGGTCTCGGCCGGACAGCCCATGATCTTGTGCAACGTGCCCATGCGCATGTCGCCGTCGATCAGCAGCACGCGCTGGTTGCCTTGCGCGACCAGCGTGGCGAGGTTGGCGGAGACGAAGGTCTTGCCGACATCCGGACTGGAGCCGGTGATCATCAGCACGTTGTTCTTCGCCTCCAGGCGGGCGAAGTGCAGGCTGGTGCGCAGGCTCCGCAAGGCTTCGGTGGCCATGTCCGCCGGTGCATCCATGACCAGCAGGCGCTGCTTGCCGGATCCGCGCTCTTGCTTGTCGTGCAAGGCCTGCTCGCGCAGGCTGACCGGGATGGAGGCGTACACCGGCAGGCCGAGGTTCTCGATGACGGAGGGGTCCTCGATGCCGCGGTTGAGCGCCTGGCGGATGAAGACGCAGAGCAGGGCCACGAAGCCGCCGAGGAATGCGCTGCCGAGCACCACGATGGTCTTCCTCGGCCAGATCGGCTGCGTGACGTCCACCGCCGCCTTGTCGATGATCCGCACGTTGCCCACCGTGCCCGCGCGGGCGATGTCCAGCTGCTGGGCCTGGTTGAGCAGGCCGGTGTAGGTGTCATTGCTCACCTGCACGTCGCGGGTCAGCTTCAGCAGTTCCTGCTGGGTGTTCGGCAGGTTGCCGACCTGCTTGTCGATCGCGCCCTTCTTCGCCTCCAGTTGGCCGATCTGCTGCATCAGGGCCTTGTAGGCCGGGTGCGCGGGCGTGTATTGGCGCTGCATGTCGGCCTGCTGCAGGCGCAACTGCTGGATGTTGGTCTGGACGGCGACTTCCTGATTCAGCAAGGCCTGGGTCTGCATGCTGATATCGACCGAATGCGCCTTGAGCTGATAGGCGTTGAGCGCCGCCGTGGCCTGTTCCAGCTGGCTGCGCACCTTGGGCAGCTGCTCGCGGACGAACTGCAGGCTGTTCGCCGCTTCCGCGGAATTGCGCTCCACGTCCTGGCGCACGTAGAGCTCGCCGACATCTCCCAGCACCGCCGCCGCCAGCACCGGGTTGGTGTTGTCGTAGGTCATGTCGAGGATGCCGGAATCCTTGGCCTGCTCGTTGACCTTGATCGCCTTGCGCAACTGGTTGGTCACGGTCAGCCGACGGTGGCGGACGACGTGGAAGCGGGTACCCGGGTTGGCCGTCAGCGTCTGGACCTGCATGGTCACGCCATGGCCGCTGGCCGATTCCCCGGCCTTGCCGGTGACCAGGATGTTGTCGTCGTCGTCCACCAGCACATAGCCGCCGTGCTCGCCCGCGATCAGGGTCAGCGGCTTGTCCAGCAGGCTGTCGGGCACGTCCAGTTGGAAGACGTCCAGCTTCGCGCCGCCCCAGTCGTAGCCGATCATCCCGAACCAGGGCGCGGCCAACTGGCCGCGATTGTGCGAGGCGTAAAGGTGGGCGATGAAACTGCCGAACACCGGAAAGCGTTCCGGGCTGCTTTCGATCGTGAGCCTGAGCTTGTCGACCACCGCGCCGACCACCATGCGCGAAGTGATCAACGCGGACTGGGTGGATGCCTCGGGGTCCGATGCCCCCAGTGTCTGGCTGAGCGCGCTCAAGCCGGGCAGATCCGGGACTTTCTGTTCCACCTGCGCCGTGGAAGTAGCCTGATAGACGGGCGTGGCCGTTATGGCATAGATGATGCCGAGCACGACAAAAAGCGCGGTAATGCGGACGATAAACCACTTGTGATCGCGAAGCGTGCCCAGCAGTTCGCCGAGGTCTATCTCGTTGTCGCGTTGCAATGGGGCCAGGGTGCCGGTCATATGGATTACCGTCTCATGACGTGAAAACATGAATCACAGATAAAGTTGCCAACTGTCGACCCCTTTCGTGATCATCTCGTGTACATATTCGAAGGCGGTGCGTTGTTGGCGGTAAGGGTCGGGAATGTCATCTCCATTCAGCCATTTGTCGAGCAGATAGACCTTGCCGCGGGTTTCGGGTGCAAGCTGCATCATCGCTTCGACCTGGCTCTTCTCCATGCCAAGCACCAGGTCGGCTTCGCGCAGCATCAAGGGCGTCAGTTGGCGGGCACGGTGCATCGTGCCGTCAATGCCGCTTTCAGCAAGCAGCTGCAGGGCGGTCGAATCCATGGGCCTTCCAGCCGGCGCGCACAATCCCGCACTGCTGAATGAAACGCGACGCGATTTCGAGTGCTGTCGAAACAGGTACTCGGCCGTGGGACTGCGGCAGACATTGCCCATGCAGACGATCAGTATCCGCTCGAACACAGCGACGTCATACTCCCGAATCCCGAATCGGCGTCGATCCCGGGATGCTAGAAATGGCGGTCATGGCCTCCTGTCACGATCAGGAAAACCCGCGGTTGGCGAGTTTCGTGGCCCTGTTTTGAGATATGAAACGCGTGCCTCACAAAGAGGCTCAATGGTGATCGGCCAGCAGGCGTTATACCTGCCGATTATTTCATTTCCAGCATTGCACGAAGATGCCGATGTTTCGAATGCAAGCCGTGGATGGTTTGTCGATCAAGTGATCGAAATGAGCCCCGATGATTGCACGTCCGGATTGCCTGTCAGTGAACAACAGCCAAATGCTCCCCCGGTCGCCGCAAGTCGCTCATGGGCAGTGGATGCAACGTGAAATTTCACGGCGTCTTGTCCTGATCGGGTGGATATTGCCCGGTTCCCGTTTGCGCGGATGGTGCGAACTGTCGATTGCGCGTGCACCTGATCGCCTGCGCGACCAACGCGTGCCCGATGCCTGCGCCGGATGCGCCTCGTCGAAGCGTGGCAAGGCCCGACGCCGCCGCTCCGTCGCATCGCCTGCTTCGGTCCGCGTGCCGGACGAAGCCGGTCGCGAGGCATCGGTGGCGCCCGTGCGCGCATCGCTGATGCCGGTTCGGTGAACAGGCACAGGCGCTCGCTGCAGACCGTGCGGCGAGCGTCGACCGCGCTTGCGGCATGCCTGCCTGCGCCGCTTTCGACGGAGCTTCCTCAGTTCGCCCGCAGCAAGGTCCACTGCTGGTTGGCGCCCCCGTGGCACGGGTACTGGATGAGCGGGGCGCGCCGTGCGGTCGACGAGTTGGCGACATCGAGGCACAGGCCGCTGTTCCGGTTGACCAGCTCGCTGCCGCTGCCCGCGGGCTGCGGCTGCCATTGCTGTTCGGCTCCCCCCGTGCAGCTTGCCTGGACCACTGCCGCGCGAGCCGAGGTCGAGGCGTTCACGGCGGCCATGCATAGTCCGCTCAGCACGTTCGTCATCGTCCACGAGCCGTCGGCATTCGGCGCGAGCCGCCATTTCTGGTTGTCGTGACCGGTCCTCGGATACTGGATCAGCTGCGTGTCGCTGGTGGTGGAGCTTTCGGGATCGTCCACGACCAGGCCGGAATTGACGCTACTGGCCCAGTACGCCACGCCGACGGGCGGATTGACGGTGAGATGGATGGGGCTGTTGTGGCTGAGTGCGCCGGCGACGCCGGTCACGGTGACTGTCGCGCTGCCGACGGTGGCCGTCGGCGTTGCCGACAGCGTGAGCGCGGAGCTGGCGCTGCCGTCGTTCGCGGGCGCCAGCGATGCGGGGGAGAACGTCGCGGTCACGCCGCTGGGGAGCCCGCTGATGGAGAGATCGACCGTCGCGTCGAAGCCGTTGAAGCCGGTGGCGGTGACCGCGACGCCGGCTTGCGAGCCCTGGCTCATGCCGAGCGATGCCGGCGACGTGCTGATGCCGAAATCGAGCGCGGCCGGGCTCCAGACGTCGGTGATCGGCGTGGCGGCGGAGGCATTGCCCAGTGCGGCGAGGCCGTACATGTCTTCCAGCGTCCGCAGCACGCTGTAGTGATCGATCGGCTCCGCATAGGTCCCCGGCTCGATGTTCGCGCCGGCAAACAGCGTGATGATGCGGTTGCCCAGGCTCAGGTCGTCGTCTTCGTCCCAGGTCAGGATCAGCAGGCTGTTGTGGGTCTTTGCCCAGGCGATGTAGCTGCCGATGTGCGAACTCAGCCAGCTGTCGCCGGTCGCGACGGGGCAGTCGTGCATGTCGTCGCACAGGTTGGGGATCACGAACGACACGGTCGGCAACTGGGCGAAGTCGCCCGGGAACGCGGTATAGGGCAGGTTCGTCGACGGCGGAATGTTGCTGAAGTTCACCCACGGGTCGTGTCGCCTCGCGTAGCCGGAAGCCCCGTACGCGCAGCCGGTGTATCCGGTCGACGGCATGGTCTCCGAATAGCTGGCGAAGCTGTAGCCGGCGGCCATCAGCTGATGGCCGAGATTGTCCGTGTCGAACGTGTGTGGACAGCTGTCGTCGGTGATGCCTTGGGTGGAGCCGGAAAACAGGGCCAGGTAGTTCGGCTGGCTCGGGTGTGTCACCGCATGGGACTGCGTGAAGTATGCGCTGCCGGCGAGCAGCGAGTTGATGTAGGGCGCGTCCGTGGTGTTGCCCACGATGCTGTCGATGCTGGCGTTCTCCATCACGACGATCACCACGTGGTCATAGCGTGGGATCACGCCGCTGCCTGCGGCCGCGGCTGACAGCGAACGAAACTTCCCTTTGTCGTTCGGCGTCGTGGCCGAGGCTTGTCGGGATGTGCCGGCCATCCCGTGCACCGATGCCGCGTCCTGCTGCCCGATCGGACTTGCTGTGGATGCGCGGACATTGCTGATGGCGCTGGAGGCGACGAGGGCGAACAACGCGCTGAACAGGAATCGTGTCAGGCGACATGCTTTCATGGCTATGGCCTTCTCGTGACTGGGCGGATTCGGAGCGCCAGCTTGTCCGTCGATTCGAGAACTGCCATGTCGTGCGACCAGGCCTGGAATCACGGCTCATGGCGCATCGGAAGCTGGGCTGGCGTGCATGCGCCGGGCGCATCCTGGAGCGATGTCCGAATCGGATCACCGTCCTGTTTCAGTATGGCGCCGTCGGCTGCGATGGCAGGAATCGGATGCGGCAAAATGTGATGCAAACCGGAAGGAACGATGAAGATCGGCTCGCGTCCTTCGCGGCGGATTGCGGTGCTCGGCAGGCGATGGATGCATCAGGGTTGTGTCGCGCTCTCGCACGGCTCGCTACGTTTTCGCAAGTTTTCGGCGATTGAACTTGCGCAGGGATTCATTCGGCCGTAACACGCCCGATCACATGCTCGGCACTCCAACCAACGCGGGAGGTCGTCATGGGAATTCTCGATACCCTGGGTGAAGTCGCCGGTGCCGTGGCCGCGGTCGAAGGCGCCGAGAAGCTCGATCCGAATGCAGGCCTGCTGACCAAGGGCCTCGCAGCCGTGGCCGGCTTCAAGGGCGCGGGCGCGCTGGAGTCGGCGCTGGGCAAGAAGAAGGAGGGCGAGGCCGAATCGAACGACGCGGATGCCGCGCCCGCCGACGACAGCCAGTCCTGAGTTTCGCCGCCAGCACACATGTCGTGGCGCGGACGCGCTACGGCATGTCGGCGTCGTCGTCACCGTCGGGTTGCGTCGGCGTGGCCGCCGCCAGCGTCACCGCGGGCAGATGCGCCGCCTGCAACTGGCGGTCGAGCTGCGGCAGGTCGGTGCCGCGGATCGATTGCCACTGCGCCAACGCCTTGCCGAGGTTGGCGTCGTATTCGGCCAGCGCCTGCTGCTGGCCGTCGGTGGGTGCGCGGTCGGCGCCTTCGACGTCGGTGGCGATGGCGGTGAGCGCGTCGCTCATCGCGTGCAGGTTAGCGGCGTACTCGCCGCTGCCGCTGACCAGCGGCTTGGTCTTCGCGTCCAGCGCGTCGACGGCATCGAGCAGGGGCTTGTGCGCGGTGTCGTTGGCCAGCTTCGCGTGCAGCGCGCCCAGTTGCTTGCGCAGGGATTGCACCTCGCCGTAATGGCTCCAGACCAGTTGCAAGGTGTCGCCGATGCGGCGCGAGAAGGCGAGGCCGGCGGCGAGGTCGGCGGTGGCCACGTGCTCGCGCGGATCCATCGTCACGGTGAGCGGGGCGCGGTAATCCTTGCCGTCCGCGTGCAGCACCACCTGGTAGTTGCCGGGCAGCACCAGCGGGCCTTCCGGCGTGAGCGGGGTGTCGCTGTCCCAGGTGGCGGCGATGCTGTAGCCGTATTCGATCGCATGCGGGCGCGGGTAGCGCAGATTCCACACGAAACGGTGCATGCCGGCGTCGGTGGAGAGCTGTTGCGGAGAGCCCAGCCAACCCTTTTCGAAGTAACGGTCGGCGGCTAGCGGTTCGGGTTTCTCGTCGCTGGCATAGCGGCGCACCAGCTGGCCCTTGTCGTCGTAGATGCTGAGCGTCACCGGGCTGTGGGCCGCCTGCGCGAGGCGGTAGTCGATGATGGCGCCGGCCGGCGGGTTGGTGCCCAGCGGCGTGCCGGGCGGCAGCGGAGTGTCCTTGTTCTCGTTGGCGCGCACGCGGATCGCCGGCGCTGGTGCATACAACTGTGCGGCGGCCGTGGTGCCGGCCTGGCGCAGCGGGCTCACGTCGTCGAGGATCCAGATCGCGCGCCCCTGGGTGGCGGCGACGAGGTCGTCGCCGTGCACCAGCAGGTCGCGCACCCAGGCGGTGGGCAGGTTGCGCTGCAGCGAGGCCCAGTGCGCGCCGTCATCGGTCGACACGTACACGCCGCGGTCGGTGCCGGCGTAGAGCAGCCCGGCCTTGTGCGGGTCGGCACGCAGCACGTCGACGAAATCGTGGGCGGGCAGGCCGGCGGCGATGTCGGTCCAGTGCGCGCCGTAGTCATGGGTGCGCCACGCATGCGGCGTGAAGTCGGCCTGGCGATGGTTGTCCACCGTGACGTAGGCGGTGCCGGGCTGCAGCGCCGAGACATCGATCGAGCTGATCTTGCCCCACGTCGGCAGGCCCTTGGGCGTGACGTCGTGCCAGCTCTTGCCGCCGTCGCGGGTGAGCTGGACCAGGCCGTCGTCGGTGCCGATCCAGATCTCGTCGTTGTCGCGCGGCGAGGGCGCGATGGTGAAGATCACGCCATAGCCGCAGTCGCGCGCTTGCTCGGGCGTAGGCTTGCCCTTGCAGTTCTGCGCGCCGGCCTGCTTGCCGTTCAACTCGGGGCTGATCACGCTCCAGTGCTGGCCCTGGTCGGTGCTGCGGAACAGCACCTGCGCGCCCATGTACAGCGCATACGGCGGCTTGGCCGAGAACGCGATCGGGGTGATCCAGGTGTAGTGGTACTTGAAGTCGGTGGCGCGCTGGCCGTAGCTGTTCACCGGCCACGGCGTGACGTTCTGCACTACGCCGGTGCTGCGGTTCCAGCGCGACACGCGACCGCCGAGGCCGGAGCCGAACACGATACCGGGATTGCCCGGGTAGGGCAGGTCGTAGTCACGCTCGTCGCCGCCCACCGGGTTCCAGTCGCGGAACGAGATCGAGCCGTAGTCGCTGCGGCTGGCGATGCCCACGGTGCCGGAGTCCTGCTGGCCGGCGTAGATCCAGTACGGGAACTGGTTGTCGGCGCCCAGGTGGTAGAGCTGGGCGGTGGGCTGGTTGTACCAACTGCTCCAGCTCCGGCCGCCGTTGACGGTGACCACCGCGCCCTGGTCGCTGGCGGTGATCATGTGTTGCGTGTTGGTCGGGTCGATCCACAGGTAGTGGTAGTCGTCGCCGCCGGGCGCGCCCTTGAAGACGTGCCAGCTCTTGCCGCCGTCGTCGGAGCGGCGGATCGATTGGCCGGCCGAATACACGCGGTCGGGATCGGTGGGATCGACGGTGATGCGGCTGAAGTAGTCGTTCGGCAACCAGTCGGTGTGGCTTTGCGCCTGCCAGGTGGCGCCGCCGTCGTCGGAGCGATAGAGGCCGCTCTGCTCCGGATGCGTGGCGTCGTTCACCACTGCATAGACGCGGTTGCCGCGCGCGGTGGCGAGGCCGATGCGCGCGAGCTCGCCGCTGGGCCAGCCGTGGCCGGCCAGACGCTGCCACGTCACGCCGCCGTCGCTGGATTTGTACAGCCCGCTGCCCGGCCCGGCGTTCGGCTGGTAGTAGGACAGCCACGGCCAGTTGCGCACCTGCCACGCCGCCGCATAGACCACGTTCGGGTGCGCCGGATCGGCGGCCATGTCCACGATGCCGGTGTTTTCGTCCACGAACAGCGTCTGCTTCCAGGTCTTGCCACCGTCGGTGGAACGGAACACGCCGCGCTCGTGGTTCGGCCCGAAGTAGTGGCCGAGCGCGCCGACCAGCACGGTGTCCGGATGCTGCGGGTCGACCAGGATCTTGCCGATGTGCTTGCTGTCGTCCAGCCCCAGGTGCTTCCACGTCTTGCCGGCGTCGTCGGAGCGGTACACGCCGTTGCCCGCGGCGACGTCGTAGCGCGCGGCCACTTGGCCGCTGCCGGCGTAGATCACGTCCGGGTTCGACGGCGCCACGGCGAGCGCGCCGATCGCGGCAGTCGGCACCCGATCCATCAGCGCATGCCAGGTACGGCCCGCGTCGGTGGTCTTCCACACGCCGCCGCCCGCGGTGCCGATGTAGAACGTGTCGGGCTGCGAGGGCACGCCCTCGGCCATTGTTGCCCAGCCACCGCGGAACGGGCCCACCAATCGCCATTCCAGCGCGCCGGCGGCAGGGACCGGCGGCGGTGTGTCGGCTGCCGCGAACGAGGGGACTGCAGGCGACAGCAGGCAGGCGAACACGAGCAGCGGACCCACGGCACGACGCAGCGACATGGCAAGACCTCGAAGCGGGACAGGCGCCGAAGATACTGCCGGCGCCACGCGATTGCAGGTGCCGGGAGGCATGCGCTGCGCGCGCGAAATCTTGCGTTGCGCGATGCGGCTCGCTCAGCCGGTCGCCGCGTGCTGCGCGCATGCCGCCGCACGAGTCTGCAGAAGCTCGCGTTCGCGCGCGTTGCGGGTGAGCGCGGCGGCGCGCTCGAATTCGGCGCGGGCTTCGTCGTGGCGTTCGAGTTTTTCCAGCAGGTCGCCGCGCACGGCGGGCAGCAGGTGATAGTTCGCCAGCAGGGGCTCGTCGCGCAGCGCGTCGACGAGCACGAGGCCAGCCGCCGGGCCGTTGGCCATCGCCACCGCCACCGCGCGGTTGAGTTCCACCACCGGCGAGGGTGCGACGGCAGCGAGCGTGGCGTACAGCGCGGCAATGCGGTTCCAGTCGGTCTGTTCCGCGACGGCTGCGCGGGCGTGGCAGGCGGCGATCGCGGCCTGCAAGGTGTAGGGCTCCGTCCCGCCGCCCAGCTGCTGTGCGCGTTCCAGCGCCGCGAGGCCGCGCTGGATCAGCAAGCGATCCCAGCGCGCGCGGTTCTGTTCCAGCAACCGGATCGGTTCGCCGCCCGGCCCGCTGCGCGCGTGCGTGCGCGAGGCCTGCAGCTCCATCAGCGCGAGCAGGCCGAACACCGGCGCCTGCCGCGGCATCAGCCCGGCGAGGATGCGGCCCAGCCGCAGCGCTTCCTCGCACAGCGCGGGGCGCATCCAGTCGTCGCCGGCGGTGGCGGTGTAGCCTTCGTTGAACACCAGGTAGATCACACCGAGCACGGCGTCCAGTCGCTCGGCCAGCTCCTCGCCGCGCGGTACCTCGAACGGCACCTGCTTCTCGGCCAGCGTGCGCTTGGCGCGCACGATGCGCTGCGCGATGGTCGGTTCCGGCTGCAGGAAGGCGCGGGCGATCTCGACGGTGCTGAGGCCGCCCAGCAGGCGCAGGGTGAGCGCCACCCGCGATTCGGCGGGCAGTGCGGGATGGCAGGCGGTGAAGATCAGCCGCAGCAGGTCGTCGCCGATGTCGTCGTCAAGCATGGCGTCGAAACGGGGCATGGCATCGGCTTGCTCGGCCTCCAGCTCGCGGGCGATTTCCTCGTGCTTGCGCTCCATCAGCTGGTGGCGACGCAGGCGGTCGATCGCGCGGTGTTTCGCGGTGGTCATCAGCCAGGCGCCGGGATTGTCCGGCACGCCGGTCTGCGGCCACTGTTCCAGCGCGGTCACCAGCGCGTCCTGCGCCAGTTCCTCGGCCAGGCCCACGTCGCGCAACATGCGCGCGAGCCCGGCGATGATCCGTGCCGATTCGATCCGCCAGATGGCTTCGATGCTGCGATGGGTGTCGGTCGCCGTCATGGCGACCGATCAGACCATCATCATTCCGTGGCGGCAAGGGGAGCAGCCAGGGGCAGGTATTCACGGGCGATGTCGCGTCGTCGGCCTAGCCGGTCTTCAAGGATCCGGTGGCCTTGTAGGTCGTGAGGATGACGCCGGACGGCAGGGCTTTCGAGCCGACGAGCTCGAACGAGCGTGGCGGGGTGCCCTCCGCAAAGAAGCGCTTGCCGGTGCCCAGCAACACCGGATAGACGACCAGCAGGACTTCGTCCACCAGCCCGTGTTCGAGCAGCACCGAGGTCAGCGTGGAACTGCCCCAGAGGATCAGGTCCGGGCCGTCCTGCGACTTGATGCGGCGCACGTCCGCGACAAGGTCCGGCCCCAGGCCTGCGAACGGCCCCCAGGCGAGACCTTCCGGCCGGTGGGTGGCGACATGTTTGGTCGCCGCATTGAGGGCGTCCGCCATTGGACTGCTCGGCGCCTTGGGCCAGAAGCCCGACCACATGTCGTAGGTGCGGCGGCCGAGCAGCAGATCGAAGTGTCCGCCGTGTGCGGCGAAGAGTTCATCGCGGCCCGCGGGTGTGCGGTAGGGCGCGGTCCAGTCGACGTAGGGGAAACCGTCTTCGCCGGAGGCCTGGATCACGCCGTCCAGCGAGATGTGTTCCATGATCCTGAGCTTTCGCATTTCGGTCTCCATGCTTCGGGAAAGGCGGCGTCACTGCGCGGGCGGGCAGTTGACCATCCACGGCACGCCATAACGATCCACCAGCATGCCGAAGCGCGCGGACCAGAAGGTCTCGCCGATCGGCATCTGCACCGTGCCGCCCTCCGCCAGCGCGTGGAAGATGCGCTCCGCTTCCGCCGGTGCATCGAGCTGGATCGCGACCGAGCAGCTCTTGATCGGCTCGTAGGGGCCCATCGACGACATCGCGTCCGAGGCCATCAACACCGCGTCGCCGACCTCCAGCCGGATGTGCATGACCTTGTCGCGCATCTCGGGCGGCATCGGCATCTCCGGCGGTGCCTCGCCGAAGCGCGAGAGCCGGGTGACCTTGCCGCCGAGGCAGCGGGCGTAGAAATCGAAGGCTTCTTCGGCATTGCCGTCGAAGAGAAGGTAGGCGACGAGTTGCATGACGGTTCTCCGCTGGATGGTGGAAGGTGTCAGTGGTTGTTGCCGAGCTGCGCGCGCAGTCGTTCTCCGCGCTCGCGCAGCTCGGGGGTGAGCGTGTCGCCGAAGTCCTCGGCCTCGTACAGCGGGCGGATCTCCACCTCGGTGCCACCGTCGAACGGCGCGCGCTTCAACCATTCGATCGCCTCGGCCAGCGACTTCACCTGCCACAGCCAGAAGCCGGCGACCAGTTCCTTGCTCTCGGCGAACGGGCCGTCGATCACCGTGCGCTGCTTGCCGTCGAAGCGCACGCGCGCACCGCTGGCGCTGGGCTTCAGCCCGTCGCCGGCCAGCATCACACCGGCCTTCACCAGCTCCTCGTTGTACTTGCCCATTGCCTCGAACAGCCCGGTTTCCGGCAGCACGCCGGCTTCGCTGTCCTTGTCCGCTTTCACGATCACCATGCAGCGCATCGTCGTCTCTCCGGTGGGTCGAGCTTGCCCCGTTGGCGCTCTCACAGGCACGACGAACGGCGATCCGCGGAATCGACACCCGTCGCACGGATTTTTTTCGCGATCAGGGTTCCCGATGGGCGACGATGCTCAGCCAGAAATTCCGTTCGCGCCGAGCGTAGCTTGCGATAGCAAGCGCGCGCGGGGAGCGGCCATGGATGGCCGCGTTCTGGGGAGCGAGGAAGTCGAAGCGCCCGGCAGTACCCCTTCGACTTCGGCCCTACGGGCCTACGCTCAGAGTGAACGGCGCAGGTGGCGGTTGGGCCATGTCACTGATCGGGTCAGAGCTTGAGCTGGACGCCGGTGTACCAGGAGCGCCCGTAGGCGGGTTCCAGGCCGGTCTGCCACACGCGGTCGTAGTAGCGGCGGTCGGCGAGGTTGCTGATGCCGGCCAGCAGTTTCACGTGAGGATTGAGCTGCCAGTCGCCGGCCACGTCGACCACCGTGTAGGCCGGAATGCGCGCGGGCAGGTAGGTGGCGCCGCTGCCGAACGCCTGATCGGAGTCCTGCCAGTACTGCGCCGCCGCGGAGACCGCGGTGAGGCTGAGCTTCACGCGTTGCTCCACCCGCCAGGTGAGGCCGGCCTTGGCGAGGTAGCGCGGCGCGTAGGCCGGCACCTTGCCGATCTGGCCGGGAATCGTGCTCGCGGTGAACCTCGCGGCTAGCAGGCTCACGCTGGCGAACGCCTCCAGGTGTTCGCCGCGCGCGGCCAGCGCGGTGGGCGCGAGAAAGTCGTAGTCGAGCTCGCCCTCGAAGCCGCGGCTGCGGGTGTCGCCGGTGTTCACCTCGATCACGTCGGTGGCGTTGCTGTGTTGCGCCTCGATGCGATTCTTGAAGTTGATCCAGAACACGCTGGCGTCGTAGTACAGGCCGGTGACGGGCACGCCGTGCACGCCGGCCTCCCACGACAGCGATTTCGACGGGTCGGGCGCGTGGCCGGGCACGATGTTCGCGAACGGCGAAGCCATGTCGAAATAGCGCAGCGGCCGCCAGCCCTGCGACACGTTGAAATAGGTCTCGTTGCCGTGGCCGAAGTCGTTGCCGATGCCCAGTCCGAACAGCGGCACGGTGCGCGCGTCGGCCTCGTGGATCAGCGGGCGGCTGAGAAAGGGCGGGCGTACCGTCTCGTCCACCGCCACGCGTTCGCGCTCCAGCCGCACCGAGGGCACGATGTGGATTTCGTACGGCAGGCGGAACACGTTCTCGGCGAATACCGAAGCGTAGTCCGAGCTGCGCGCCTGGCGCAGGCGCGGTGTGCCGCTGCGGTCGAAACGGTCGACGTAGAGATCGGGGCTGCTCCATTGCCGGAACGGATCGTTGCCGTGGAACAGCACCGTGCCCGCGGTGAACGCGTTGCCGTGGCCCCAGGCCTTGCGCACGCGCAGGTCCAGGCCCTGGGTGCGGAACTGCTCGTCCTGCAGCGTGGTGCTGGCCGGCGGCGGTTGCGGCGCCAGCGCGCCGTTCGCGGCACGGCTGGCGAGGTCCTGGTATGCGAACCACAGCTTGCCGGTGAGCCGCCAGCCGTCGCCGAACTCGCTCGTGTGGCCCAGCACCAGCTGGTCGCGGTCCACCCAGTCGCGGTTCCACGGCGTGGGCGTGGCGCGCGGATCGGACTGCCACTGCGGATAGCTCAAACGGCCGGCGTCGCCGGAATCGGCGGCGATCGCATGCAGGTCCAGCCACCAGACGTTCTTGTCGCCGGGGCGGTATTCCAGATAGAGGTCGCCCTGGCGCATCTGCGACTGCGCGTTCGGCCGCGTGCCGGCGCTGCGCACGTAGGCGGCGTCGGCACGGAAGGTCCACGCACCGTGGCTGCCTTCGAGCACGTTGTAGGTGGAATACAGACCGTGGTTGCCCACTACCTGCTCGGTGCTGGCCGAGAACGGCGTGCCGGGTTGCGGTCGCTGCGTGACCAGGTTGATCACCGGCGCCGGTTCCGGCCCGTACAGCAGGCTGGAGCCGCCGCGGATCAGCTGCACTTCCGACAGGCTTTGCGCCAGCGGCATCGCGTACAGCGTGGGGAAGCCGATCCAGTCGCTCTCCAGCGGAATGCCGTCCTGCATCACCAGCACGTATTCCGATTCCTGCGGATTGCCGAGGCCGCGATAGCTGAGGTTGAACTGGGTGGGCGTGGGTTGTTGCGAGACCAGCACACCGGGCGCACGCGCCAGCAACTGCTGCAGGTTGTTGCCGACGACCGCGGGCTGCAGGTCGAGGTGGATGACCGTGGTCTTCTTCGTCACGGTGATCTTCGTGCCGGCCACTTCCGCCATCTGGTGCTTGAGCTTGGCCGCCACGTACCGGCGCCAGTCGTAGGCGTGCACGTCGATGCGCGGCAGGTCGGTGATCGACTGCGGCGCGGGCGCGGCAGTGCCCGTCGGCGCGGCGACTTGCCGGGCGGACGCCGTGAAGGCGGCCAGCGTGAGGGCGGCGGCAAGGGCGAGGGGCAGGGTGGCGCGACGTGGCATCGTGGGCGGGGCGCAGTGGGGCAGTGCGTGCTTATCGCGCATTCCCGGTCGCATCGCCATAGGCCAGACGCTTGGCCATGACGCGATCTCGACACGGCGGCGCGTGTGCGGGAGTAGGCTGGGCGTTCCGCATCGGGAGGGCCGCGTCATGTCGCGTCGAATCCGCATGTTGCTGATCGTGCTGGCTGCAGCACTGCTGCCCGGCCTGGTCCAGGCATCGCCCGCCACCGCGCCCTCGGGCGACACGGCTGCCTTGCAGAAGGCCGTGGACGGCAGTTGGCGCTCCGCCGCGAACAAGGCGCGCGACCGCTACCGCCATCCGGTCGAGACGCTGCAGTTCTTCGGCATCCGGCCGGACATGACCGTGGTCGAGCTGGCGCCGGGCGGCGGCTGGTACACCGAGATCCTCGCGCCGTTCCTGCGCGAGCACGGCCATCTGGTCGAGGCACCGTCGCCGTCGCCTGCCTTCATGCAGCGCATGCAGGCGGATCCGGCGGTGTTCGGTCATTTCGCGCAGGTGCTGCCGTTCAAGCCACCGGCGCCGGTCGCGCTCGGCGCGCCGGGTTCGGCCGACATGGTGCTCACCTTCCGCAACACCCACGACTGGCTCAACCGCAGTCCCGAGGCCTTGGCCGCGGTGTTCAAGGCCGCCTATGACGTGTTGAAGCCCGGCGGCGTGTTCGGCATCACCGAGCACCGCGCCAAGCCATTCGCCGATGCGCAGGAAAGCAGCAAGGCCTTGCATCGCCTGTCCGAGGACTACCTGATCGCGCTGGGTCTCAAGAGCGGCTTCCGCCTCGGCGGCGTATCGGAGGTCAACGCGAACCCGAAGGACGCCGAGGACGTCAACGTGCATCGCCTGCCGCCCGATCTCGCCGGCCCGGCCAGCGAACACGCGGCGATGCAGGCGATCGGCGAGTCGGACCGCATGACGCTGCGCTTCGTGAAGCCATGAAGAGGATTGCGCCCGCCGTCGTGGTTTCCCTGCTGCTTGGCTTGGGCATGAGCACGGCAGCGGTCGCGCAGAGCCTGCCGGCGCAGGACTGGCCCATGTTCGGCGGCAACGTGCAAAGCACCAGCGCCAACGACCAGCCCACCGGCATCACGGCCGCCAACGTCGCCACCCTGGTGCGCAAGCAGGTCGAGCTGGACGGCACCGTGGACGCCAGCCCGATCTACCTGCATGGCGTCGCCATCCGCGGCGCCCGCCACGATGCGATCTTCGTCACCACCACCTACGGCAAGACGCTGGCGCTCGACGCGCACGGCGGCGCGCTGCTGTGGGAATACACGCCGACCGGTTACCCGCAATGGGCGGGCACGCGGCAGATCACCAATGTCACGCCGGTGGCCGATCCCGATCGGCAATTCATCTACGCCGCGTCGCCCGACGGCACTATCCAGAAGCTGGCCGTCGACGATGGTCACGTCGTCTGGCGCACCGCCATCACCCGGCTGCCGCTGCGCGAGAAGATGGATTCGCCGCTGAAGTTCTTCCATGGCCGCGTGATCGCCGTGACGGCGGGCTATATCGGCGACCGGCCGCCCTACCAGGGCCATGTCGCCATGCTGGACGGCCATTCCGGCAAGCTGCTCGACGTGTGGAACTCGCTGTGCAGCGATCGCACCGGATTGCTGGAGCCGAGTTCGTGCCCGCAAAGCGATTCCGCGATCTGGGGACGCGCGGGCGCGGTGATCGATCCTGCCGACGGCGACATCTTCGTCGCCACCGGCAACGCCGACTGGAACGGCAAGACCGACTGGGGCGACTCGCTGATCGAACTCGATGCCGGCGCCACGCGCATGCTGGGCAATTACGCGCCGGCCAACGCCGATGAACTGAACGACAAGGATCTCGACCTGGGCTCGACTTCGCCCGTGTTGCTGGGCGGCGACCTGGTCGCCCAGGGCGGCAAGGATGGCAAGATCCGCCTGCTCAGTCGCAAGGCCATCGCCGGCCTCACTCCCCATCAAGGCCACGAGTTGCAGATCGTTTCCACGCCCAGCGGCACCGACCTGTTCACGCAGCCGGCGGTGTGGCGACACGCCGACCAGACCTGGATGTTCGCCGCCGACAATGGCGGCACCGCGGCCTGGCAAGTGGAAAACGGCCAGCTCCGGGAAGAATGGAAAAATCGCAGCAGCGGCACCAGCCCGTTCGAGGCGGACGGCCTGCTGTTCGTCTACGCGCGCGAGGGCGGGCTGAACGTGTACGACGCGGTTTCGGGCAAGCGGGTCGCCACGTTGCCGTGCGGCCCGGGGCATTGGAACAGCCCCATCGTGCTGCAGGGCGAGATCATCCTCCCTGAGGGCAACGCCAACGAGCATGCCACCCGCGGCGTGCTGGACATCTGGAGCCTGCCCACTCGGGCTCCATGACTTCCGGCCCTTGAGCCTCCCGCAACACCGTGCACAAAGTGCCGCCTTGCCTCGCCCATCCCCAGGGGAAACCGATCATGCGTCTGTCACGCCGCCTTGCCGTGCTTGCCCTCGGAGTTCTCGCCGCGTGGGCGGCCCAGGCGGCCGTGGCGCCTTCGTCCTACCAGGCGCTGCAGTGGCGGCTGGTCGGCCCGTTCCGCGGCGGCCGCGTGCTGGCGGTGGCCGGCATCCCGGGCGACGCGCGGCATTTCTATTTCGGCGCGGTGGACGGCGGCGTGTGGGCCACGCAGGATGCCGGGCGCACCTGGCAGCCGATCTTCGACGGCGAGCCGGTGGGCTCGATCGGCGCGCTGGCGCTGGCGCCCTCGAACCCGCAGGTGATCTACGTGGGCAGCGGCGAGGCCGACATGCGCTCGGACATCGCCCACGGCAACGGCATGTACCGGAGCACGGACGGTGGCAAACACTGGGCGCACATCGGGCTGGCGGACAGCTACCAGATCGGCAGGATCCTGGTCGATCCGCACAACCCCGACGTGGTGTACGTGGCCGCGCTCGGCCATGCCTACGGGCCGAATGCCGAGCGCGGCGTGTTCCGCAGCCGCGATGGCGGCAAGAGCTGGGACAAAGTGCTGTCCAGGAACGGCGACACGGGCGCGATCGATCTCGCGTTCAAGCCCGGCGATCCGGACACGATCTACGCCGCGCTGTGGCAGACCCGCCGGCCGCCGTGGAGCGTTTATCCGCCTTCGAACGGGCCGGGCAGCGGCTTGTTCGTGTCGCATGACGGCGGCACGCACTGGAGCGAAGTGCAGGGCAGCGGTTTCCCCGCGCATCCGGGCCGCATCGGCCTGGCGACCTCGCCGGCCAAACCGGATCGCGTCTACGCGCTGGTCGACGCCGCGGGCGGCGAGGGCGGCCTGTATCGCTCCGACGATGGCGGTGCGCACTGGAACCACGTCACCGGCGACCAGCGGCTGTGGCAGCGCGGCTGGTACTTCGGCGGCATCACGGCGGACCCCAAGGATGCCGACCGCGTCTACGTGATGAACACCATCGTGCTGCGCTCGGACGACGGCGGCAAGCAATTCATCGCGCTGAAGGGCGATCCCACCGGCGATGATTTCCACAGTCTGTGGATCGACCCCACCGACTCCGACCGGCAGATCCTCGGCGTGGACCAGGGCACCCTGGTCACGCAGAACGGCGGCAAGACCTGGAGCAGCTGGTACAACCAGCCCACCGCGCAGATCTACCATGTCAGCACCGACAACCGCTTCCCGTACTGGGTGTACGGCGCGCAGCAGGATTCCGGCGCGGTGGCGCTGCCCAGCCGCGGCGGCGGCGACGGCATCACCATGGAGCAGTTCCACGAGATCACCCCCGGCGGCGAGAGCGGCATGATCGCGCCCGATCCGGACGATCCGGACATCGTCTACGGCGGCACGGTGGACAAGCTGGACACGCGCACCGAACAGACCCGCAGCGTCGATCCCACGCTGGCCTATCCGCTGGCGCATTACCGCGGCGCGTGGACGCTGCCGCTGACCTTCTCCAAGCGCGGCACCAGGACGTTGTATTTCGCCAACCAGCGCCTGTTCCGCACCACCGACGGTGGCGACCACTGGGCGCCGATCAGCCCCGACCTCACCCGCGAGGACGCCGGCATTCCGTCCAGCCTCGACGCGCCCACCGCGGCCGACGACGACCATGTGAGCAAGCGCCGCGGCGTGATCTACAGCATCGCGCCGTCGCCGCTGGACGCGAAGACGCTTTGGGTGGGCACCGACGACGGCCTGGTCTGGCGCAGCACGGACGACGGCGCACACTGGCAGAACATCACGCCGAAGCCGCTCACGCCGTGGTCCAAGGTGGCCGGCATCGAACCCTCGCACTTCGACCCGAACGTGGCCTACCTCGCGATCGACCGCCATCGCCTCGACGACGACACGCCCTATATTTATCGCACCGCCGATGGCGGCAAGAGCTGGGCGCGCATCGATGGCGGCATCCCGCGCAACAGCTTCGTCAACGTGGTGCGCGAGGATCCGCAGCATCGCGGCCTGCTGTATGCGGGCACCGAGCGCGGCATGTATGTCTCCTTCGACGACGGTGCGCAGTGGCAGTCGTTGCAGCAGAACCTGCCGATGACCTCGGTGCGCGACATCGACGTGCACGGCGACGACCTGGTGATCGCCACCCATGGCCGCGGCTTCTGGATCATGGACGACGTCACCGCACTGCGGCAGCTGGCCGACGTGCGTGCCGACGCTGCCACCCTGTTCAAGCCCGCGGTGGCGATCCGCGTGCGCCCGGCCGGCTTCACCGGCACGCCGTTCCCCAAGGACGAGCCGATGGCGGCGAACCCGCCCGACGGCGCGATCCTCGATTACCTGCTGCCGACAGGCGTGCGCGGCCCGGTGACGCTGACCGTGCGTGATGCGCAGGGCCAGGTGGTGCGCAGCTTCAGCAGCGCGGAAAAGTTCGCCAGGCCCGATCCGGCCAAGTTACCCATCGCGCCGGAATGGGTGCCGGTGCCGATGCAACTGTCCACCGCCCCCGGCATGCACCGCTTCGTGTGGAACCTGCGCTATCCGCGGCCCGGTACCCGCGAGGCAGACCAGCAGAGGAAAGAAGAGGGCGTGTGGGCGCCGCCTGGGCAGTACAGCGTGGAGCTCGACGTCGATGGCCACAGCCTGCGGCAGCCGCTGAGCGTGCAGCCCGATCCGCGCGTGCATCTGCCGCCGGCCGCCTACCAGCGTCAGTTCGCGCTGGCCCGCCAGGTCGAGGATGCCGGCATGCAGGCGATGGAGGCCATCCAGGCCGCCACGGCCTCGCTGAAGTCATTGGAGGCACGGGAGGCGCATGCCGATGCGGCCACCCGCGCCCGCATCGAGACGTTGGTCGGCAAGATTGCCGACGTCTCCGGCGTGGTCGTCCATCCCGATCCGCGCAACTCGATGGGTGCGCCGCCGAAGCGCGTCGACAGCCTGCGCGCGCTGTCGATGAACCTGATGAAGCTGGAGCAGGCGGTGGTTGGCGCGGACGCCGATCCTGGCGCGGATGCGCAGGCTTCCTGGGCGCTGCTGTCGAAGACGCTGGATGCCACGCTGGCCGAATGGCGGAGCTTGCAGACGGGTGAGCTGGCGGCGTTGAACGCCAGCCTGCCGAAGACGGGGCAGAAATCCGTCGACGCGCATTGACGAATCCTGCCGGCGGGTCGTGCGCCTTGCCGGCACGGACAGGAGGCAAGGCCTGGATGCCGGGGCCCGGAACCGCGGGACGGCGCTTTCAGGTCCGGCTCAAGCCTGGCGGTTGTGCGAACGCATGGTGCGCTGCTTCTCGATCTGCCAGTCGCGCTGCTTCTCGGTGTCGCGCTTGTCGTGCTCCTGCTTGCCGCGCGCCAGGCCGACCTCCACCTTGACCTTGCCGTTCTTCCAGTACATCGCGGTGGGCACCAGGGTGTAGCCCTTGCGCTCCACCGCGCCGATCAGCGTGTCGATCTCCTTGCGGTGCAGCAGCAGCTTGCGCGTGCGCCGATCCTCGGCGATCACGTGGGTGGAGGCGCTGATCAGCGGCGGGATCGAGGCGCCGACCAGGAAGATCTCGCCCTTGATCACGATCGCGTAGCCGTCGCCGAAGTTGATCCGCCCCGCGCGCAGCGCCTTCAGCTCCCAGCCCTGCAACGCCACGCCGGCCTCGTAGCGCTGGTCGATGTGGTACTCGAAACGCGCGCGCTTGTTCAGCGCGATCGTGCCGGTGCCCTTGGTGGTGTCCTTGTCCTTGCTCTTGGCCATGTCCGCTAAACTTCGGGCGCTGGGCGGCCACGTTGCCTGCGCGCCCAAGTTGAGGGCAGCGCGCGCTTGATTTGAAAGTGCGCCCACGGATGGGCGCTTGTTGATTCTCGCATTCAAGGATGAATGCAAAAACTCTGAAGTGCGCCATGGATGGGCGCCCGTTTGATCTTCGCATTCATGGACGAATGCACAAGCCACCGAGTGCGTCCATGGATGGACGCTTCTTGATCTTTGCATTCATGGACGAATGCACAAGTACAGGACCGACCGTGATCGAAATACGCCGCAGCGCGCTGGTGCGCCATTCGCCGGAGCAGATGTTCGCTCTGGTCGACGGAGTGGAAGCATACCCAAAGCGCTTTCCCTGGTGCTCGTCGGCCACCGTGATCGAGCGCGCGGACAGCGTGCTGGTGGCGCGGCTCGACCTGCATTTCGCGGGCCTGCGGCACAGCTTCACCACTCGCAACACCGCCGAGCGGCCGCAGCGCATCGACATTCGTCTGGTCGACGGTCCGTTCCGCTCGCTCGACGGCCTGTGGAGCTTCACCGCGCTGGGCGAGGACGGCTGCAAGGTGGCGCTGGCGCTGGATTTCGACTACGCCGGCATCGGCGGCAGCGTGCTCAAGCTGGGTTTCCAGAGCCTGGCCAACCGCATGGTGGACGATTTCTGCCGCGCCGCGGACCAGGTGTATGGCTGAACCGACGATCGCGGTGGACGTGGTGCATGCCGGTGCGCATCGCCTGTGGCGCCGTAGCGTCTCGCTGCCGGCCGGCAGCACGGCGATGCAGGCGGTCGAAGCCACCGGGTGGCTGGCGGGACTGTCGGCGGAGGTGTCGGAACCGCTGCGGCTGGGCATCCATTCACGCCGGGTCGAGGCGGACCATGTGCTCCGCGATGGCGACCGGGTGGAAATCTACCGGCCGCTCGCGCTGGACCCGATGGCCGCGCGCCGACGCCGGGCCGGCAAGGGCTGACTTCCGCCGCGATTGGCGATCAACGGCTGGCGATCAGTGGCTGTCGCTGCCGCCGGAATCGCCGCCGGAATCCTTGTCGTCCTTGCCCTTGATGTCCTTGTCGCCCTTCCCCTCGTCGACCGGGTAGTCGACGTGGTACTTCTTGCTCTCCTTGAGCAGGTTCTTGTTGTTTTCCAGGAACGGGCTGCCCTCGACGCGCGCCAGCGTGTCGTTGTCGAAATACAGGCTCATCGTGCCGACCTGCATCGGGCCGCCGCGGTGCGAATAAGTGGAGACGTAGTCCCAGCGGCTCTGGTCGAACGGCGTGGCCACCGACGGCGTGCCCACCAGCAGCAGTACCTGGCGCTTGGTCAGGCCGGGCTTGAGCTGATCCACCGCCTTCTGGTCGATGGTCTTGTCGAGCAGGTTGCCCTGGCGCACGTCCGGCGTGTAGACCAGATGGCAGCCCGAAACGGCAAGCGCCAGCAGGGCGACAACCGGCAGGGTGATCAGCTTTTGCATGCGTGTCGCGTCCAGATCGTGAAGGTGTCGGATGATACACTACCGGTTCGGCATCACCGCGCCGGTGTGAGGTAGCTGCGATGGAACAGGAAACCCAGGAACTGCGCCGGGTCGGCCTCAAGGTGACCCACCCGCGCATGCGCATCCTGCAGATCTTCGACGAGGAGGAGGGCAACCACCTCACCGCCGAGGACGTCTACAAGAAACTGCTTGCCCACCAGGAAGACATCGGCCTGGCGACGGTGTACCGCGTGCTGACCCAGTTCGAGGCCGCGGGCATCGTCATCAAGCACAACTTCGAGGGCGGTCAGGCCGTCTACGAACTCGACCGTGGCCGCCACCACGACCACATGATCGATGTGGACAGCGGAAAGGTGATCGAGTTCGTCAGCGAGGAGATCGAGCGCCTGCAGCACGAGATCGCGGCGCGCCACGGCTACGTGATCGAGGACCACAGCCTGGTGCTGTACGTGCGCCCCAAGCATCGCCCACGCAAGAGCTGAACCCGGAGGCCGGGCCTCATAGGTCGGGTTGCGGGCACAAAAAATCGCCTGGAGCGATTTTTGACATCGCGTCGGCGCTGGCTGGAAGAGCGGTATCGGGAATGCCGGGTACAAAAAAATCGCGAGGAAGGACTCCTGTCCACCTCGCGATTGCCTCGGTACCTGACTGGACATCCGGCGGGGGCGAGTTGCTCGCTCGGGCCGTGCGTGTCCAAGGTAACGACCAGATGGCGTCCTGCCATCTCTCCGGAGCCACCGTCCCCACGAGGACTCCGGTACGCCATCTCACGATGGCGGCTCCCCCACATCGATGAACTGATCGTAACGAAGCCTTTACGGTCTGTGTATCGGAAAATTTCCTAGATGCTCCGATTTGTGACTGGCGATTCGATGCTGCTGCGCAGCAATACGCGCAGGTGCACGCCGCGCAGCACTGGGCGCAGCCGGAACAGCCCGCCCAGCGAGGTGACCCGGTCGCGCATGCCTTGCAGGCCGCGACCGCCGCGGGGTAGGCGCTCGGGCAGGCCGATGCCGTTGTCGCGCAGGTCGAGCAGGGCCAGGGCCGTGCCGTGGCGCTCGCCGATGCGCAGGCGCACACGGAATTCGCTGGCCCGGGCATGCTTGACGGCATTGGTGGCGCTTTCCTGCGCCAGCCGGTAGATCGTGGTACGGGTGTCGTCGTCGAGCAGGCGCGGGTCGCCGCGCAGTTCGGTGTGGTAGCTGATGCCCGCGGCGTTCAGCAGGTCGCGGATCGGGCCCTCGTCCAGTGCGCGCAGCAGGCCGAACTCGTCCAGCACGGCGGGGCGCAGGTCGTCCAGCAGGCGATGCAGGGCGCGTCGCATATGGGCGAGGATGCCGTTGATCGAAGTGCCGATGTCCTCCAGCCCGGCTTGCTGCAGGCGCGCCTGCGCCAGCTTCACGTGGGTCTGGATCGCGGTGATGTTCTGGCCCAACTCGTCGTGCAGCTCGGCGGCGAGGTGCCGGCGCTGGTTCTCGTCGGCCTGCAGGTTGCCGCGGGCGGCAGCGCGCAGCTGTCGCGCCAACTGGTCCAGCCGGCGGTTGACCGCGGCCAGATGGGTGTTCTGCTCGGCCACCCGCAGCTTGCTGCGGCGCAGGGCGTCGGTGGCCGAGCCCAGCATCAGCGTGCCGGTGCCGGCCACGGCCAGGAACAGGTAGCCGGCCGCCGAGGGCACGTGGCCGAGCCGCTGGTCCAGCACGGTCATGCCGAAGCTGGAGACGATCATCGCCAGGCTCGCGCCACGCCAGCCATGGCGGAAGGCGAAGAACAGCACCGGTGCCAGCGACAGCGCCCGGGCGAATTGCGGTTCGGAGGTGGCCTGCTCGGACAGCAGCAGCAGGATGGCCATCGCCGGCAGCATCACCTGCAGGCCGTCCAGCAGCAGGCCGGCCGTCGCGCGGCGGTCGGGCGGGGTGCGCAACAGCAGGACCATCACCGGCACCACCAGCAGCACGCCCAGGTAGCCACCCAGCAGCTCGTTGCCGAGCACGTGGATCAATGCGTCCTCGGCCGCGGCGGTGTGGATCACGGTGAGCAGGCCCACGTCCACGGCGGTGGTGGAGAGCACCACCAGGATCGCGGCCAGCAGCAGGCGAGCCGTCTCCTGCGGGTTGTGCAGGTTCGCGCCTGCATGCGGGTTGAGCCGGCGCAGCAGCCACAGGCCCGCCGCGGTCACCAGCGGCTCGGGCAGTTCGCCGAGGAAGTAGCCGCCCCAGCCCATCGGCAGGCCTTCATGGAAGCTCATGCCGGCGGAGGCGACCAGTTCCGCTCCGATCAGCCAGCCCCAACTGCGCATGGGCAACAGCAGCAGCGCGCCGAAACGCAGGCCGTAGGGCAGCATCCAGTACGGCTGCGCGGTGGGCCACAGCACCAGCCACAGCAACAGGTAGAGCACGCCAAGCAACGGGCCGGAGTGCAGCGGACGGAACGGTTTCGGGCGCATCCGCGGATGGTACATGGGCATCCGGCAGCGCTGGCGCGGACCAGCCCTGCTCCGTATACAGTAGGCCCATGTACAGCATTGTCCTGGTCGACGACCACGCCATCGTGCGCGAAGGCTTCAAGCGGCTGATCGGGCTGGAACCCGATTTCAGGGTGGTGGCCGAGTGCCGCAGCGCCGACGATGCGGTGGAGGCGGTGGCCCAGCAGCGGCCCGACCTGGTGGCGCTGGACTTGTCGCTGCCCGACGGCAGCGGCCTGCCGCTGATCGAACACCTGCGCAGCGTGGCGCCGGACACGCACATCGTGGTGTTGAGCATGCACGACGGCGAACCCTACGTGTCCGAGGCGCTGCGTCGCGGCGCCAGCGGCTACGTGACCAAGGGCGTGGCGCCGGAGGAACTGGTGGCGGGCCTGCGCGCGGTAATGCAGGGCGAGCAGTTCCTGAGTTCCGACCTGCGCCAGCGCCGCGCCGAGCAGCCGGAGTCCGCGCTCGATCCGCTGCATCGGCTGACCGCGCGCGAGCATGAGGTGTTCCTGCTGCTGGCCTGCGGCCGCACGCCGAAGCAGGTGGCGGCCGAACTCGGCATCGGCCAGAAGACCGTCTACATCCACCGTGCCAGCGTGATGGGCAAGCTCAACGCCGGTTCGGAACTGGAGCTGTACCGCATGGCCAGCGAGCGGGGATTGCTGCCGGCCAGCAGTTAGGCCTGCGCCCGTTCCAGCATCTGTTTCGCGTGGGCGCGGGTCTCGCGGGTGATCTCCACGCCGCCCAGCATGCGCGCCAACTCGTCGCGCCGACCCTCGGCATTCAATGCCTGGATTTGCGTGCGGGTGTGGCCGGCGTCGCTGTGCTTGCTCACATGAAGATGCGCGTGGCCCTGCGCGGCCACCTGCGGCAGGTGGGTGACGCACAGCACCTGGCGCTGGCCGCCCAGCGCGCGCAGCTTCTGGCCCACCACCTCGGCCACCGCGCCGCCGATGCCGCTGTCCACTTCGTCGAACACCATGGTGCCCACGCTGTCCTTGCCCAGGGTGGCGACCTCGATGGCGAGGCTGATGCGCGCCAGTTCGCCGCCGGAGGCCACCTTCCGCAGTGCGCGCGGCGGCTGGCCGGGGTTGGCGCTGACCAGCAGCTCGCAGCGTTCGCGGCCTTGCGGATCGGGTTCGTCGCCTGCGGCTGCTTCCAGCTCCACCTGCAGCACGCCGCCGGCCATGCCCAGCTCGGCCATCAGCGCGCTGACTTCCTTGCCGAGCTTGTCCGCGGCCTTGCGGCGCGACTTGCCCAGCGCGGTGGCGGCCTTGTCGTAGTCGGTCCGTGCGCGCTCGCGCTGGGCGGCGAGCTTCTCCAGCGCTTCGCCGGCGCCTTCCAGTTCGGCCAGTTCGTCACGCAGCGCGGTGAGCTTGTCGTGCAGCTCGGCGACCGGCAGGCGGTGGCGGCGACCGAGTTCGTGCAGGCGGGCCAGATGGGTGTCGACCTCGGCGAAACGCGCGGGGTCGAGGTCGACGTCCTGCGCGTAGCGGCCCAGCGTGTCGGCGGCTTCGCCGAGCTGGATCGCGGCGTTGTCCAGCAGTTCCAGCGCGGGATTCAGCGTTTCGTCCAGCGCGGCCAGCTTGCCCAGTTCGGCATGGGCACGCCCCAGCGCGCGGCGCAGCGCGAATTCGCTGTCGCCGTCGAGCAGTTCGACCACGCCGGCGGCGCCCTCGGCGAGCCGGCCGGCGTTGGCGAGCCGCTTGTGGCTGGCTTCCAGTTCGGCCAGTTCGGCCGGCGGCAGCGCCCATTGTTCGAGTTCTTCCAGTTCGTGGCGCAACAGTTCCAGTCGCTGCTCGCGATCCTCGCCGCCGCTGAGGCGGCGGATGCGCGCGCCGAGTTCGCGCCATTGCACGGCCAGTTCGCGGACTTGTGCCGCCAGCGCTTCGTGGCTGGCGTAGGCGTCGAGCAGGGCGAGTTGGTGGGCGCGGGAGAGCAGGGCCTGGTGCTCGTGCTGGCCGTGGATCTCCACCAGCAGCGTGGCCAGTTCGGCGAGCTGGCCGGCGCTGGCGGGGCGGCCGTTGATCCAGGCGCGCGAGCTGCCCTCGGCGCGGATCACCCGGCGCAATTGGCAGGCTTCGCCATCGTCCAGTTCTTCCTGCGCCAGCCAGGCGCGGGCCTCGGGCAGGGCGGCGAGGTCGAACTCGGCGGACAGCTCCGCGCGGTCGCTGCCGGCACGCACCATGCCGCTGTCGGCGCGCTCGCCGGCGAGCAGCAGCAGGGCGTCCACGAGCAGCGACTTGCCGGCGCCGGTCTCGCCGCTGACCACGGTGAGGCCGGCGCCAAGATCGACTTCGGCTTGTTCGACGACGGCGAATTGGCGGACGTGGAGCGAAGTGAGCATGGCGGGCTGGCGGCAGTCCGTGGGTAGACGGGTGATTGTAGCGGCAGGCCTGCCGCTACAATGAGGAGTCGGCTTGCATCGACGGCCGTTCGACCTTATCTCTCAAGCGTCTCATCCACTGCTACAGCCATGTCCCTTCGCCATGACCACGAACTCGACGCGCGCACGCGGCGCCTGCTGCGCAGCCTGATCGCGCAGTACCTGGTCGATGGCGAGCCGGTGGGCTCGCGCACGCTGTCGCGCTCCTCGGGGCTGGACGTGAGCCCGGCCACGATCCGCAACATCATGGCCGACCTGGAGGAGGCCGGGCTGGTCGCCTCGCCGCATACCTCGGCAGGACGCATCCCCACGCCGCGCGGCCTGCGCCTGTTCGTGGACAGCCTGATCGAACTGCAGCCGCTGCCGCACGAGGAACTGGCCCGCCTGCAGCGCGAGCTGCCGCCGGGACAGGCCACCACGCGCGACCTGCTGGGCAATGCCTCGACCCTGCTGTCGGCGATGACGCACTTCGCGGGCGTGGTCACGGTGCCGCGGCAGGTGGACTTCCCCTTGCGCCACATCGACTTCGTGCCGCTGCCCGATGCGCAGGTGCTGGTGATCCTGGTGTTCTCCGACAATCAGGTGCAGAACCGCGTGGTGCGGCTGGCCAAGCCGCTGGACGGCCGCGAGCTGGAGCAGGCGGCGAATTACATCAACACGCATTTCGTGGGGCTGCGCGTGGATGACATCCGTGCGCACCTGCTCGCCGAGCTGCGCGCGGCGGGCAGCGAGTTGAACCGGCTGGTGGCCAGCGCCACCGAACTGGCCACCGCCTCGTTCGCGCCGCAGGCCGGCGGCGAGGACGTGCTGGTCAGCGGCCAGACCAACCTGATGGGTTATGCCGAGCTGGCCGATCTGCAGCGTCTGCGCGAACTGTTCGAGGCGTTCCAGCAGAAGAACGAACTGCTGCAGCTGATGGAGGTGTGCGCACGGGCACCCGGCGTGCGGCTGTTCATCGGCGAGGAATCGGGCTTCGCGGCGCTGGACGGCTGCAGCGTGGTCACCGCCAGCTACGGTGCACAGGGGCGCGTGCTGGGCGCGGTGGGCGTGATCGGCCCTACGCGCATGGCCTACGAGCGGGTGATCCCGGTGGTGCAGGCCACCGCCGGCCTGCTCAGCGATGCCTTGAATCGCGCCGCGACGGCCTCATAACCGCCGCGGGGGGCGGGGATCGCCCGCAATTATTGAATCGGTCGGCCACGGCGCCGGCCATGGACGAGGCTTGGAGTCATTCATGCAGAACAACGATCCGCACGCGCCGCAGCAGGCACCTGACGTCGACGCCGCCGACGCGGCGGCCAACGCCGACCTGGAGGCGCTCAAGGCCCGCGTGGCCGAGCTGGAGGTCAGCAACACCGAACTGCGCGAGACCGTGCTGCGCGAGAAGGCCGAGATCGAGAACCAGCGCCGCCGCTTGCACCGCGACCTGGAGCAGGCCCGCCGCTTCGCCAACGAGAAGCTGCTGAACGAGTTGCTGCCGGTGTTCGACGGCCTGGAAAGCGGCCTGGCGGTGGAAACCGCCGACGTGGCGGCGATGCGCGAAGGCCTTGGCCTCACGCTGAAGTCGCTGCTCAAGGTGGGCGAGAACCACGGCCTGGCACAGGTCGATCCGCTGGGCCAGCCGCTGGATCCGGAGCGCCACCACGCGGTGAGCATGGTGGAGGCGCCCGGCGCGGCGGCCGGCACCGTGGTCAGCGTGCTGCAGAAGGGCTACGTGCTGAACGACCGCCTGTTGCGCCCCGCACTGGTCGCCGTGGCGCGCGACTGAACCGCGTCGTTCGGCAATTCGGCGCGCCACCGGCATTGATACGCCGGGTGCGAGCCCCATCTGACAAGTCATTGTGCGGCCGTGGCGCCGCTTGAAGATTCGGGAGCTAGACACATGGGCAAGATCATCGGCATCGACCTGGGCACCACCAACTCCTGCGTGTCCGTGATGGACGGCAGCGCCGCCAAGGTCATCGAAAACTCGGAAGGCGACCGCACCACGCCCTCCATCGTGGCCTTCAGCAAGGACGGCGAGGTGCTGGTCGGTGCGCCGGCCAAGCGCCAGGGCGTGACCAACCCCAAGAACACCTTCTACGCGGTGAAGCGCCTGATCGGCCGCAAGTTCACCGATGCCGAGGTGCAGAAGGACCTCCACATCGTGCCCTACGGCATCGTCGCGAACGACAACGGCGACGCCTGGGTGCAGACCGCCGACGGCAAGAAGATGGCGCCGCCGGAGATCTCCGCGAAGGTGCTGATGAAGATGAAGAAGACCGCCGAGGACTATCTCGGCGAGCCGGTCACCGAGGCCGTCATCACGGTGCCCGCCTACTTCAACGACAGCCAGCGCCAGGCGACCAAGGACGCCGGCCGCATCGCCGGCCTGGAAGTGAAGCGCATCATCAACGAGCCCACCGCGGCCGCGTTGGCCTACGGCCTGGACAAGAAGGGCGGCGACCGCAAGATCGCGGTGTACGACCTGGGCGGCGGCACCTTCGACGTGTCGATCATCGAGATCGCCGAAGTCGACGGCGAGAAGCAGTTCGAGGTGCTGGCCACCAACGGCGATACCTTCCTCGGTGGCGAGGACTTCGACATGCGCGTCATCGACTACCTGGTCGAGGAGTTCCAGAAGGACCAGGGCATCGACCTGCGCAAGGATCCGCTCGCCCTGCAGCGCCTGAAGGACGCCGCCGAGCGCGCCAAGATCGAGCTGTCGTCCGCGCACCAGACCGAGGTGAACCTGCCGTACGTGACGGCCGACGCCAGTGGTCCCAAGCACCTGAACATCAAGCTCACCCGCGCAAAACTTGAGGCGCTGGTGGAAGACCTGGTCAAGCGCACCATCGAACCCTGCCGCACCGCGCTCAACGACGCCGGCTTGCGCGTGTCCGACATCGACGAGGTGATCCTGGTCGGCGGCCAGACCCGCATGCCCAAGGTGCAGGAATCGGTGAAGGACTTCTTCGGCAAGGAGCCGCGCAAGGACGTCAACCCGGACGAGGCCGTGGCCGTGGGCGCGGCGATCCAGGGCGGCGTGCTGGGCGGCACCGTCAAGGACGTATTGCTGCTCGACGTGACTCCGCTGTCGCTGGGCATCGAGACCATGGGCGGCGTGATGACCAAGCTGATCGAGAAGAACACCACGGTGCCGACCAAGGCCGCGCAGACCTTCTCCACCGCCGACGACAACCAGACCGCGGTGACCGTGCACGTGCTGCAGGGCGAGCGCGAGCGCGCCAGCGCGAACAAGTCGCTCGGCAAGTTCGACCTGTCCGGCATCGATGCCGCGCCGCGCGGCATGCCGCAGATCGAGGTGACCTTCGACATCGATGCGAACGGCATCCTGCACGTGTCGGCCAAGGACAAGAAGACCGGCAAGGAGCAGAAGATCGAGATCAAGGCCGGCTCGGGCCTGTCCGAGGACGAGATCAACCGGATGGTCGCCGACGCCGAGGCGAACAAGGAAGAGGACAAGAAGTTCCACGAGCTGGTGGCCACGCGCAACAAGGCCGACCAGCTGGTGCACGCCACCCGCAGCGCGCTGAAGGAGCACGGTGACAAGGTGGGTGCGCAGATCGGCGGCATCGAGGAAGCGCTGTCGGATCTGGAGAAGGTCAAGGACGGCGACGACAAGGGCGCCATCGAGGCGAAGATCACCAAGCTGGAGCAGGTGGCCCAGGCGCTGTACGCCGCGGCCCAGGGCCAGGGCGCCCCGGCCGATGCCGGCGCGCAGGCCGGCCCGCACGGCTCCGCACAGCCGGACGACGTGGTGGATGCCGAGTTCACCGAAGTGAAGGACGACAAGAAGTAAGGCTGTCTTGACCCGGAACGGGCGCCGCGCAAGCGGCGCTCGTTGTTGAAAAGTGCGGCCAAGGATGGCCGCCCGTTTGACTTTCGCGCTCATGGACGAGCGCACAAGCTTTTCTGGGGGAAGCGATGAACAAGGGGCGGCTGGAAGCCTTCAGCGACGGCGTGCTGGCCATCATCATCACCATCATGGTGCTGGAGCTGAAGGTGCCGCACGGCGCCGGCTGGGACGTGCTGGCCGCGCAGTGGCCGGTGTTCCTCAGCTACGTGCTGAGCTTCGTCTACGTGGGCATCTACTGGAACAACCACCATCACTTCCTGCACGCCGCGCAGAAGGTCAACGGCGCCTCGCTGTGGGCGAACCTGCACCTGCTGTTCTGGCTGTCGCTGATGCCAGTGACCACCGGCTGGATGGGCGAGAACCAGTTCGCCCCGCTGCCGGTGGCGGTGTACGGCGTGGTGCTGCTGATGTGCGCGCTGGCCTGGCAGCCGTTCCAGCGCAGCCTGATCGCCGCCAACGGCGGGAAGGATTCCCTGCTCGCGCAGGCGGTGGGCGCGGACTGGAAAGGCTGGCTCGCCGTCGCCATGTATGTGTCGGGCATCGCGCTGGCGTTCGTGGCGCCGTGGGTGTCCTGTCTTTTCTATGCCACGGTGGCAGCGATCTGGTTCATTCCTGATCGGCGCATCGAATCGCGGATCAAGCAATGAGCAAGCGTGATTACTACGAAGTCCTGGGTGTCGAGCGCACGGTCACCGAGGTCGAACTGAAGAAGTCCTTCCGCCGGCTGGCGATGAAGTACCACCCGGACCGCTGTCCGGACGATCCCCACGCGCAGGAGAAGTTCAAGGAGGCCAAGGAGGCCTACGAGGTGCTCGCCGACGCGCAGAAGCGCGGCATGTACGACCAGTACGGCCACGCCGCCTTCGAGGGCGGCATGGGCGGTCGCGGTGGTGGCGGCTTCGGCGACATGGGGGACATCTTCGGCGACATCTTCGGCGACATCTTCGGCGGTGGCCGCGGCCGCCAGCCGCGCCGCGGTGCCGACCTGCGCTACCTGATGGAGCTCGACCTCGAGGAAGCTGTGTTCGGCGTCGAGAAGAAGATCGAGATTCCCACCCAAGTCAACTGCCACCACTGCAACGGCAGCGGCTCGGCCGACGGCAAGACCGTGCAGTGCAAGACCTGCCACGGCCACGGCCGCGTGCGCATGCAGAACGGCATCTTCTCGATCCAGCAGGCCTGTCCGCATTGCGGCGGCAGCGGCCAGACCATCGAGAAGCCCTGCAAGCAGTGCCACGGCGAAGGGCGGCTGGAGGAAACCCGCACGCTGTCGGTGAAGATCCCCGCCGGCGTGGACAACGGCGACCGCATCCGCCTCACCGGCCAGGGCGAGGCCGGCCCGGCCGGCGCGCCTGCCGGCGACCTCTACGTGGAAGTGCAGGTGCGCGAGCACCGCATCTTCCAGCGCGAAGGCAGCGACCTGCACTGCGAGGTGCCGATCCGTTTCTCGCAGGCGGCGCTGGGCGCCGAGCTGCCGGTGCCCACGCTGGAGGGCGAGGTGCCGATCACGATTCCGCCGGAGACGCAGACCGGGCAGAGCTTCCGCCTGCGCGGGCGCGGCGTGAAGTCGGTGCGCAGCGGTCGCGCTGGCGACCTGATCTGCCACGTGGTGGTGGAAACCCCGGTGCGCCTCACCAGGCAGCAGCGCGAATTGCTGGAGCAGCTCGAGGCCAGCTTCAACGACGGCAAGGGCGACGAGCACACGCCGCGCGCGAAGCACTGGGTCGACGGCGTGAAGCAGTTCTGGTCGCGGGTGACGTCGTAAGCCGCGCCTGTCTCTGCTAGTTTGGACGTCTGTTTGCTGCCGAAGCCGGGATGCCTGCCATGACCTCCGCACCGCTACGCCTCGCCATCAACGGCGCCTCTGGTCGCATGGGGCAGGCCCTGCTGGCGCTGCTGCGCACGGATGCCCGCTTCGAGTTGGCGCATGCGGTGGTGTCGCCGGGTTCGGCACACGACGGCGAACCGGTCTGGCCGGGGCAGGCCTTGTGTCATGCACGCGACTGGTCGAAGGCGCCCGCGCTCGACGTGGTGATCGACTTCAGCGGTCCGGCCGGCTTGGCGGCGGCGCTGGACCATTGCCTCGCACACGGTCTCCCGCTGGTGACCGGCACCACCGGCCTCGATGCGGCCTTGCAGGCGCGGCTGGAGGCGGCCGGCACCCGCATCGCGCTGCTGCGCGCGGCGAATTTCAGCCTGGGCGTGGCGTTGCTGACGCGGCTGCTGCGCGAGGCCGCCGCCGCGCTGCCGGAGTGGGACCTGGAGATCGTCGAGGCCCACCACGGCCGCAAGCAGGACGCGCCCTCGGGCACCGCGCTGGCGCTGGGGAAGGCTGCTGCCACTGCACGCGACACCGCATTGGATTCCGCCGCGGTCTACAGCCGCGAAGGACGCACCGGCGAGCGCGTTCCCGGCAGCATCGGCTTCGCGGTGGTGCGCGGCGGCGACATCGTGGGCGAGCATCAGGCGCTCCTGATCGGGCCGGGCGAACGGCTGGAACTGGGTCATCGTGCCACCGACCGCACGATCTTCGCCCGCGGCGCGCTGCAGGCCGCGCAATGGCTGGTCGGTCGTGCGGCGGGGCATTGGCAGATGGAAGACGTGATCGCCTCGCAGGGTTGAGCCGGTCATTGGAGCCCGTGCCGGCTTGCCAGGCCGGGTAGTGGCCGCTAGCATCGCCAGCCTGTCATTGGGGAGTAGCCAGCCTCGTCCCCAGAGGCGTTCGCATCAACAGACTTGGTCGCCGTTTCCCGGCGCCATGGTGCGGACAGCAGGCATCGCCACCCGGTGATGTCCTGCCCGGCGAGACCTTTGGCCAGCGACGTGTTCACCCGGCCGGGCGAACGGTGTCGTTGTGCCATCGGTCCATCCGTTCGCCCGGCCCCGTGCATCCCATGCTGCTCACCCTCTGCCTGTTCCTCGTCTCGGCCGGCGCGATCTATCTCGCCTGCGAATACTTCGTCAACGGCATCGAATGGCTGGGCCGCAAGCTCAGCCTGGGCGCGACCGCCACCGGCACCGTGCTGGCCGCGTTCGGCACCGCGTTGCCGGAAAGCGCGGTGACCTTCGTGGCGGTGATCTTCGGCAAGACGCCGGAGGCCCGCGACATCGGCGTGGGCGCCGCGATGGGCGGGCCGCTGGTGCTGGCCACGATCGCCTATGCGGTGGTTGGCGTGGCCTTGTGGGGCAACCGACATCGACTCCAGCGCGCCGACCGACTGGTACGGGTCGACCACCGGCGGCTGGCCCGCGACCAGTCGTGGTTCCTGGCGATCTTCGCGGTGAAGGTGGGCCTGGGCCTGGTGGCGTTCGCGCTCAAGCCGTGGCTGGGTGTGCTGTTCCTGCTGGCCTATGCGATGTACGTGTGGCGCGAGATGCGCAGCGACGACAGCGCGCCGGAGGACGAGGAACTGGAGCCGCTGAAGCTGCGGCCGCACCAGGCCGAGCCGGCGATGCGCTGGGTGGCGGCGCAGACCGTGGCGGCGCTGGTGGTGATCGCCGTGGCCTCGCGGGTGTTCGTGGGGCAACTGGAGGCGATCGGCGAGGCCTTTGCACTGCCGCCGCACCTGGTGGCGCTGGTGCTGAGCCCGGTGGCGACCGAGTTGCCGGAGACGCTCAATGCGTTGATCTGGGTGCGCCAGGGCAAGGAACGCCTGGCGCTGGCCAACATCTCCGGCGCGATGATGATCCAGGCGACCATCCCCAGCGCGTTGGCGATCTTCGCCACGCCGTGGCTGTTCGACGCGCCGCTGATCGTGTCCGGCGCGCTCACCGCGGCGGCGATCGTCTACCTGTGGTGGCTGTTCCGCCGCGGCCGGGTGGATGCACGCTGGCTGTTGCCGGTGGGTCTGCTGTACGCGGTGTTCGCCGGCTTCGTGGCCTGGCACTTCGCGCACTGATGCGACGGTACGGGTTCAGTCGCGATGTGCCGCGTTGCGGTCGCGGTCGGCGCCGTAGCGCGTGTCCAGCTTGCCGAACAGCTTCTTGAACAGGCGGGAGAACTTGCCGCGTTTGGTCTTGCGCAGCTTCTCCTCCTCGCTGGTGAGCCAGGCCACCTGAATCACCCGGCGCTCGCCCTCGTAGGGCAGGTGGCCGTGGAAGGAGTTGTCGCAGCGCTTGAATACTGCGAACTCGCCGTACAGCGGCGGCAATTCCGGCGTCACGGTGGCGTCGATGTCGTCGATCTTGCCGAGGAAGCGCAGGCAGCCGTCGCTGGTATCGGGCCACTGCGGGTTGAGGTAGAGCAGGGCGGTGGCCACCTTGGACTTGCTGTCGGTGTGAATGGTGCCGTGGCGCCTGTTCAGCAGCCGGCACAGCGTCACCAGGGTGGGGTACTGGCCGAGGTCGGCGATGCCCAGCCGCTGGCCGATCAGCCCGGCGAAGGCCGGTGCGGTCAGCTGCTCCACCAGCGCATTCACCGAGGGGCCGCAATCGGCCGGGTCCCAGGGGAAGAAGCCGGCGCTGGGGTAACGCGGGAAGTCGCGGTCCAGGTCGCCACGCGCCTCGTCTGGCAACTGGCCGTGGGCGATCATGAACGGGAACGGTGCCTGCCGCACCAAGGTGTCCGGGCGTTCGAGACGGGCAGGATCGAGCAGGGCGTCCGGACTCATGAACCGACTTCACTCCGTTGGAAACGATGCGCCAGTGTAGCGCCGCATGGCGATACGCTGGCTGACGGAAGCAGCGCCTTTGCCTCGATCGAAGTGGACAGCCAGCGTCGTCGCGCCTATCATTGTGACCCGCCCGAATGCCCTCCCTTCCAAGGTTCTCAAGCCTGCCTCGTGCGGCTTGCGGACTTTGCTGCACCCGAAAGGCGGTTCCCATGTCCCTCCCTGCTCTGCTTGCCCTCGAAGACGGCAGCGTGTTCCACGGCCACGCCGTCGGCGCGACTGGCGAAACCGTCGGCGAGGTGGTTTTCAACACCGCCATGACCGGCTACCAGGAGATCCTCACCGATCCCTCGTACAGCCGGCAGATCGTCACCCTGACCTATCCCCACATCGGCAACACCGGCTGCAACGCCGAGGATGCCGAGTCCGATCGGGTGCATGCCGCCGGCCTGATCGTACGCGACGTGCCGCGCCGGGCGAGCAACTGGCGCAGCAGCGAAAGCCTGCCCGATTACCTGAAGCGCCACGGCGTGGTGGCGATCGCCGGCATCGACACCCGCCGGCTCACCCGCATCCTGCGCGACAAGGGCGCGCTGGCCGGCTGCATCGTGGCCGGCGAAACCGTGGACGAGGCCGCCGCGCTGGCCAAGGCGCGAGCCTTCCCGGGCCTGAACGGCATGGACCTGGCCAAGGTGGTGTGCACCGACAAGTCTTATGCGTGGAATGCGGGCGTCTACGACCTCGACCGGCAGGCCTTCAACCAGCCGGCAAAGCGCTTCAAGGTCGTCGCCTACGACTTCGGCGTGAAGCACAACATCCTGCGCCTGCTCGCCGAGCAGGGTTGCGACATCACCGTGGTGCCGGCGCAGACCCCGGCCACCGAGGTGCTGGCGATGCGGCCGGACGGTGTGTTCCTCTCCAACGGCCCCGGCGATCCGGCGGCCTGCGACTACGCGATCACTGCCACCAAGGCTTTTCTCGACGCGAAGATCCCGCTGTTCGGCATCTGCCTCGGCCACCAGATCATGGGCCTGGCGCTGGGCGCGAAGACGCTGAAGATGAAGTTCGGCCACCACGGTGCGAACCACCCGGTGAAGGACCACGACGACGGCCGTGTGCTGATCACCAGCCAGAACCACGGTTTCGCGGTGGATCCGGCCACGCTGCCGGCGAACGTGCGCGTCACCCACACTTCGCTGTTCGATGGCACGCTGCAAGGCTTCGCGCTCACCGACCGCCCCGCGTTCTGCTTCCAGGGCCACCCGGAAGCCTCGCCCGGCCCCCACGACATCGGTTATCTGTTCGACCGGTTTGCCAAGCTGATGCAGGAGGCCCGCTGAGATGGCCAAGCGTAGCGACATCAAGAGCATCCTGATCATCGGCGCCGGCCCGATCGTGATCGGCCAGGCCTGCGAGTTCGACTACTCCGGCGCGCAGGCGTGCAAGGCGCTGAAGGAAGAGGGCTACCGGGTGATCCTGGTGAACTCCAACCCCGCCACCATCATGACCGACCCGGAGATGGCCGACGCCGTCTACATCGAGCCGATCAACTGGCAGACGGTGGAACGCATCATCGCCAAGGAGAAACCCGACGCGGTGCTGCCCACCATGGGCGGCCAGACCGCGCTGAACTGCGCGCTCGACCTCGCCGACCACGGCGTGCTGGACAAGTACAAGGTCGAATTGATCGGCGCGAAGCGCGACGCGATCCGCATGGCCGAGGACCGCGAGCTGTTCAAGCAGGCGATGACCGAGATCGGGCTGGAGAGCCCCAAGTCCGGCGTGGCCAAGAGCTACGAGCACGCGGTGGAGATCCAGGCCGAGCTGGGTTTCCCCATCATCATCCGCCCCAGCTTCACGCTGGGCGGTTCCGGCGGCGGCATCGCCTACAACAAGGAAGAGTTCGAGGCCATCGTGAAACGGGGCCTGGAGCTTTCGCCCACGCACGAGGTGCTGATCGACGAATCGGTGCTGGGCTGGAAGGAGTTCGAGATGGAAGTGGTCCGCGACACCGCGGACAACTGCATCATCATCTGCGCGATCGAGAACCTCGACCCGATGGGCGTGCATACCGGTGACTCGATCACCGTGGCGCCGGCGCAGACGCTCACCGACAAGGAATACCAGCGCCTGCGCGATGCCAGCATCGCGGTGCTGCGCAAGATCGGCGTGGACACCGGCGGCTCCAACGTGCAATTCGGCATCAATCCCGCGGACGGCCGCGTGGTGGTGATCGAGATGAACCCGCGCGTGTCGCGCTCCTCGGCGCTGGCCTCCAAGGCCACCGGCTTCCCGATCGCCAAGATCGCCGCGAAGCTCGCCGTGGGCTACACGCTGGACGAACTGAAGAACGACATCACCGGCGGCAAGACGCCGGCCTCGTTCGAGCCGACCATCGATTACGTGGTCACCAAGATTCCGCGATTCGCGTTCGAGAAGTTCCCGCGCGCCGATGCGCGCCTCACCACCCAGATGAAGTCGGTGGGCGAGGTGATGGCGATCGGCCGCAGCTTCACCGAATCGCTGCAGAAGGCGCTGCGCGGGCTGGAGATCGGCAAGACCGGGCTCAACCCCACCGGGCTGGACATCGCCACGGAAGACGGCCTGGTCACGCTGAAGCGCGAGCTGCGCGAGCCGCGACCCGATCGCGTGTTCCATCTCGCCGATGCGTTCCGCGCCGGCCTCACGCTGGACGAGGTGCACGAACTCAGCCGCGTCGATCCGTGGTTCCTCGCCGCGTTCGAGGACATCGTGCTGGCCGAGAACGCGGTCAAGGCGCAAGGCATTGCTGCGCTGGACGCGCCGCGCATGCGCGAGTTGAAGCGCATGGGCTTCTCCGACGCGCGTCTGGCCGAACTGGCCGGCAGCGACGAGGCGGCCATGCGCCACCTGCGCCGCACCCTGGGTGTGCGCCCGGTGTACAAGCGCGTGGACTCCTGCGCGGCCGAGTTCGCCACCACCACCGCCTACATGTACTCGACCTACGAGGAAGAGTGCGAGGCGAATCCGACGAATCGCGACAAGATCATCGTGCTCGGTGGTGGCCCGAACCGCATCGGCCAGGGCATCGAGTTCGACTACTGTTGTGTGCATGCGGCACTCGCGCTGCGCGAGGACGGGTTCGAGACCATCATGGTCAACTGCAACCCGGAAACCGTCTCCACCGACTACGACACCTCCGATCGCCTGTACTTCGAGCCGTTGACGCTGGAAGACGTGCTGGAGATCGTGGATCTCGAAAAGCCCAAGGGCGTGATCGTGCAGTACGGCGGCCAGACCCCGCTGAAGCTGGCGCGCGCGCTGGAAGCCGCTGGCACGCCGATCATCGGCACCTCGCCCGACTCGATCGATCTCGCCGAGGATCGCGAACGCTTCCAGCAGATGATCGTGAAGCTCGGCCTGCGCCAGCCGCCGAACCGCACCGCGCGCAACGCTGACGAGGCGCTCGCGCTGGCGCGCGAGATCGGCTATCCGCTGGTGGTGCGCCCCAGCTACGTGCTGGGCGGCCGCGCGATGGAAGTGGTGTACGACGACGCCGACCTCGCGCGCTACATCCGCGAGGCGGTGCAGGTCTCCAACGACTCGCCGGTGCTGCTGGACCGCTTCCTCGACCACGCGGTCGAGGTGGACGTGGACATCATCGCCGACGCCCAGGGCAACGTGCTGATCGGTGGCATCATGGAGCACATCGAGGAGGCCGGCGTGCATTCCGGTGACTCGTCCTGCTCGCTGCCGCCGTACTCGCTCTCGCAGGAAGTGCAGGATGAGATGCGCCGACAGGCGGCTGCGATGGCGAAGGAACTGAAGGTCATCGGCCTGATGAACACGCAGTTCGCGATCCAGGGCGACACCGTGTTCATCCTCGAGGTGAACCCGCGCGCCTCGCGCACAGTGCCGTTCGTGTCCAAGGCCACGGGCGTGCCGCTGGCGAAGATCGCCGCGCGCGCAATGGCCGGCAAGTCGCTGCCGGAGCAGGGCGCCACGAAGGAAGTGATTCCCGCGTATTACTCGGTGAAGGAAGCGATCTTCCCGTTCCTGAAGTTCCAGAACGTCGATCCCATCCTCGGACCCGAGATGCGCTCCACCGGCGAGGTGATGGGCGTGGGCCGCAGCTTCGGCGCCGCGTTCGCGCGTGGCCATGATGCGGCCGGCATCAAGACGCCGCCGAAGGGCAAGGTGTTCGTGTCGGTGCGCGATGCCGACAAGGACCGCCTGCTGCCGGTGGCGCAGGAAGTGCTGCGCCGCGGCTTCAGCCTGGTCGCCACCGCCGGCACGGCGGCCTATCTCAATGGCAACGGCGTACTCTGCGAGCGCGTCAACAAGGTGCTCGAGGGCAGGCCGCACATCGTCGACCTGATCAAGAACGGCGAGATCGTCTATATCGTCAACACCACCGAGGGCAAGCAGGCGATCGCCGACTCGTTCTCGATCCGGCGCGAGGCGCTGCAGCAGCGCGTCACCTATTCCACCACCGTCGCGGGCGCGCGTGCGCTGGTCCACTCGCTGGATTTCCACGGCAGCGAGGACGTGCACAGCCTGCAGGAACTGCACAAGGAGCTGAACGCATGAGCGCTCGCGCCCCCATCACCAAGACCGGTTCGGAACGGCTGCGCGCCGAGCTGGAGCGGCTGAAGTCGACGGAGCGTCCGCGCATCATCGCGGCGATCGCCGAGGCCCGCGCCCACGGCGACCTCAAGGAGAACGCCGAATACCACGCCGCGCGCGAGCTGCAGAGCTTCATCGAGGGCCGCATCGCCCAGCTGGAGGCACTGCTCTCCACCGCCCAGGTGATCGACGTGTCGCGACTCAACCCCGGCAGCAAGGTGGTGTTCGGCGCGATCGTGGACCTGGCGGACGAAGACAGCGGCGTCGAGGTGACCTACCAGATCGTGGGCGACCTCGAGGCCGACATCAAGCAGGGCCTGATCGCGGTCTCCTCGCCGATCGCGCGAGCGCTGATCGGCAAGCTCGAGGGCGACAGCTTCGAGTTCAACGCGCCGAACGGGGTGAAGCGCTACGAGATCACCGGCGTGCGCTACGCGTGAGCAGGCGGCCAGGTTGAATGCAAAGGCCCCGCTCGTGCGGGGCCTTTGTTTTTCCGGCTTGCGTGCAGCGTGCGCGACGGGCAACAAAAAAGCCGCGCAGGGCGCGGCCTTTCGTCGGCACAAGCCGCGCCGGAATCAGCGCTGGCGGGCCTTGAAACGCGGGTTGCTCTTGCAGATCACGAACACCTTGCCGCGACGGCGCACGATCTTGCAGTCGCGGTGCCGCGCCTTGGCGGACTTCAACGAGTTAAGCACCTTCACGGCGAGCTCCTGATACCAAACGAAAAAACCTAGCGCGCAAGTATAACTTGCTGAATCGCCAGCCACAAGTCGCCATGTCAGTCGTCGGCGCCGGCGGCGGACTCCGCCACGGTGGCGAGGAATTGCGCCAATACCGGCGACGGGTCACCGACCCGGCTGGCCACGGCCAGCAGCAGGTGGGCCTCGTGGTCGGCCAACGGCACATAACTGACGCCGGCGAGGCGCACCGCGCGCATCGTCGCCGGTACCAGTGCCATGCCGAGGCCGGCGGCCACCAACGCCAGCAGGCCGTTGATCTGCTGGGCCTGCTGCACGATGCGGGGCTGGAAGCCGGCTTCGGCCGCCAGCGTCCGCAGGCGGTCGTGCAAGGTGGCAGCCAGCTCGCGCGGCTGGGTGACGAAGGCTTCGTCGGCCACCTCGCCCATGCGCAGTTCGTCGCGTGCGGCCAGCGGGTGGCTGGAGGGCAGGGCAAGCAGCAGGGGCTCGCGGTCGAGCACGCGCAACTGCAGCTGGCGCGCAGCCTGGATATGGCTGGGCTGGTCGCGCACGAAACCCACGTCGATCTCGTTGGCCAGCAAGGCCGCGAATTGTGGCTCGGTGTACATCTCGCACAACTGGATGTTCACCTCGGGCGCCACCTGCCGGTGGCGCAGCAGGGCGCGCGGCAGGGCGGGGTGGAACGATACCGACAACGTGTAGGCCAGCCGCAATTGGCCGCTGTGGCCGGCCGCCGCCGCCGTGGCGCGACTGCGTGCCAGTTCGGCCTGCGCCAGGACCTGTCGCGCCTGTTCCAGGAAGACCCGTCCGGGCTCGGTCAGGGCGACTCGGCGCTTGCTGCGTTCGAGCAGCGATACGCCGAGATCCCGTTCCAGCGCCTGGATCTGCTGGGAAAGCGGTGGCTGCGAGATGTGCAGGCGGATCGCGGCGCGGGTGAAGCTCAACTCCTCGGCGACCGCGATGAAGTAGCGCAATTGACGGAAGTCAAACATAGTCGGAATGCATATAAGGAACGATCTAAATATATATTAGATACTTGAACGCGTCGCTCATAAAATGCCTCCCGTCCCATCATCAACCCCCTCCCCCGATGGTGGTGACCCTCGCCTCGCAGCGACGCTAGACACGATACTGGCCACTCCCCCCCGGGCCCTATCGATGCGTCGTTTCGCGAGGCGTTTTCTTTGGCTCTATTCGTGCGTTCGTCCGTGAACGCGAAGATCAAACGGGCGGCCATCCATGGCCGCACTTTTCATGGACGGGCCAAGGTCAGAGCTGGCAAGCCAGCCGCGTGCCTTGATCGATGGCCCGTTTCGCGTCGAGCTCGGCCGCCACGTCGGCGCCGCCGATCAGATGTGCCGTGATGCCCATGGTCGCCAGTTCCCCGGCCAGACGACGATCCGGCTCCTGGCCGGCGCAGACCACCACGGTGTCGACCGGCAGGATCTGTGACTTTCCATCAACCGTGACGTGCAAGCCGCTATCGTCGAAGCGTTCGTAGGTGACCTTGCCCAGCAAGGTCACGCGCTTGGCCTTGAGCGTGGCGCGGTGCACCCAGCCGGTGGTCTTGTTGAGCCGGGCACCCGGCCGGCCTTCGCTGCGCTGGAGCAGCCAGACCTGTCGCAGCGGCAACTCGGGCCGCGGCGACAGGAGGCCGCTGCGTTCCACGAGCTGCATATCCACGCCCCATTCGCTGGCCCAGCGCGCCACGTCCGTGGTGGGCGAGGGCCGGTGTTCGACCAGGAATTCGGCCACGTCGAAGCCGATGCCGCCGGCGCCGATGACCGCCACCCGTGCGCCCACCGGCCGGTCGCGGGCGAGCACGTCGAGGTAGCCCAACACGCGCGGGTCGTCGCTGCCAGGAAAACTCACGCGACGCGGCTGCACGCCGGTGGCGACCACGACCTCGTCATAACCGGCGGCCTTGAGCGAGGCGGCCTCGGCCTCGACGCCCAGCTTCACTTCGACGCCGGCGTCGGCGAGGCGATGGCGGTAATAGCGCAGGGTTTCGTGGAACTCCTCCTTGCCCGGAATCCGCTTCGCGTAGTTGAACTGGCCGCCGATCCCGCCGGCGCGGTCGATCAGGGTCACCGTGTGGCCGCGCTCGCCCAGCGTGGCGGCGCAGGCCATGCCGGCCGGGCCGGCACCCACCACGGCGATGCGCTTGCGCCGCGGCGCCGGCTCGATCTTCAGCTCGGTCTCGTGGCAGGCGCGCGGGTTGACCAGGCAGCTCGCGCGCTTGTTGACGAAGACATGGTCGAGACAGGCCTGGTTGCAGGCGATGCAGGTGTTGATGCGTTCGCTGCGGCCGGCCTTGGCCTTGTTCGCCCACGCGGGATCGGCCAGCAGCGGGCGCGCCATCGACACCATGTCGGCGTCGCCATCAGCCAGCACGCGCTCGGCCACCTCGGGCATGTTGATGCGGTTGGTGGCGACCAGCGGGATGGAAACCTCGCCCTTGAGCTTCCGCGTCACCCAGGCGAAACCGGCGCGCGGCACGCTGGTGACGATGGTGGGCACGCGTGCCTCGTGCCAGCCGATGCCGGTGTTGATGATGCTGGCGCCGGCGGCTTCGATGGCCTTGGCCAGCGTGACGATCTCGCTCCAGTCCTGGCCGCCTTCGACCAGGTCCAGCATCGACAGCCGGTAGATGATGATGAAGTCGCGGCCCACCGCCTCGCGCGTGCGGCGCACGATTTCCACCGGGAAACGCATGCGCCGCGCGGCGTCGCCACCCCAGGCATCGTCGCGGTGGTTGGTGCGCGCGGCGATGAACTGGTTGATGAGGTAGCCCTCCGAGCCCATCACTTCGACGCCGTCGTAGCCCGCTTCCCGGGCCAGCTGCGCGCAGTGCACGAAGTCGCGGATGGTGCGCTCCACGCCGCCAGCGGAAAGCGCCCGTGGCGTGAACGGGGTGATCGGCGACTTGATCCGCGACGGCGCCACCGACAGCGGTTGGTAGCCGTAGCGTCCGGCGTGCAGGATCTGCATGCAGATGCGCCCGCCTTCGGCATGCACCGCGCCGGTGAGCTTGCGGTGGCGTGGCTTGTGCCAGGGCAGGGTGAGGCGACCGCCGAACGGCTTCAGCCAGCCCTCGATGCTGGGCGCGATGCCGCCGGTCACCATCAGCCCCACGCCGCCGCGGGCGCGCTCGGCGAAATAGGCGGCCAGCTTGTCGTAGTCGGCAGCCTTGTCCTCCAGCCCGGTATGCATCGAGCCCATCAGGATGCGGTTGGGCAGAGTGGCGTGACCCAGGTCCAGCGGGGCGAACAGGTGGGGGTAGTCCATGGCGCGACCGTGTTCAAACGATCGTATGAATGTGCCTGTTGCGAGTCGCGGACGCAAGCGCCGTCCGCGGCTCAGGCCCGCAACTGCTCCACGAGGGCGATGTAGCGGCGCATCGCCTCGCCCTGCGGCAGGCCGCGCAACTGCAGCCAGGCCGCGTGCTTGGCCGTGCCCACGAAATCGAAAAAGCCGGGCTGTTCGCCTTGCGCGTCGCCCTCCGAACCCTGCTTGTAGAGCGCGTAGAGCTTGAGCAAGGTGTCGTTGTCGGGACGGTAATCCAGCCGTTTCACGTCCTCGGCGGCCTGATCGAATGCATGGCGGAGATCGTTCATGGCGTGGCGATGGGGCGTGTGGCGCGGAATTTCGCCATGGTACGCGATGCCGCGGAGGTCGGCGCGATACCATGCGGGCCCCACGCCTGACCAGGATCCGTCATGAGCCGAACCGCCGCCGTCCCCGTGCTGACCATCGACGGCCCCTCGGGCTCGGGCAAGGGCACGATCAGCCGGCGGGTGGCCGAGCACCTGGGCTGGCGGCTGCTGGACTCGGGCGCCCTGTACCGGGCGGTGGGCTACGCCGCCGGGGCGGCGGGGCTGGATCTTTCCGACGCCGACGCCGTGACCCGCTGCGCGCAGGCCACGAAAATCCGCTTCCAGCCCAGCACCGACGGCAGCGACACCCGCATCCTGGTCAACGGCCACGACGCCACCGACGAGCTGCGCACCGAGACCGCCGGTGCGGCGGCCTCGGCGATCGCCTCGATCGCCCCGGTACGGCAGGCTCTGGTGGAGCTGCAGCTGGGTTTCCGCAAGGCGCCCGGCCTGGTGGCCGATGGGCGCGACATGGGTACGGTGATCTTCCCGGATGCACCGTTCAAGGTGTTCCTCACCGCCAGCGCCGCCGAGCGGGCGAAAAGGCGCTATAAGCAGTTGAAGGAAAAGGGACTCAACGTTACACTAGCGAGTCTGCAGCGCGAGATAGAGGCGCGTGACCATCGCGATGCGTCGCGGACGGTCGCGCCGCTGAAGCCCGCGCCGGAGGCCGTGCTGGTGGATACCACCGGCATGGACATCGACCAGGTAGTCACAAAGGTTCTCGCCGTCGTGCAGCCCTGACCGGGCAGCGCGGCGGTTTCCGCTCCCCGGCCATGGTGGCCGTGGATTCAATCATGGTGGCGACGGGCGTGCCGCGAGGCCGTTCCGAAGGCACCCCAACCGGTGGATCGCTGTCGAGGCAAGTCCCGCACGGGGCATCGCAGCCGTCCTTTCCCATTCTGGAATCAACATGACCGAAAGTTTTGCCGAACTGTTTGAACAGAGCCAGCAGGCCATCGCCAAGCTGAAGCCCGGCGCCATCGTCACCGGCATCGTGGTGGAAATCCGCAACGACGTCGTCGTGATCAACGCGGGCCTGAAGAGCGAAGGCATCGTCCCGATCGAGCAGTTCAAGGGCGAGGACGGCACCCTCGAGGTGAGCGTCGGCGATCCCGTGAAGGTGGCTCTCGAAGCCCTGGAAGACGGTTTCGGCGAAACCAAGCTGTCGCGCGAGAAGGCCAAGCGCTCGATGGTGTGGGACGACCTCGAAGAGGCGTTCGACAAGGAGGAGACCATCAAGGGCATGATCTCCGGCAAGGTCAAGGGCGGCTTCACTGTCGACATCAAGGACGTCCGCGCGTTCCTGCCGGGCTCGCTGGTCGACGTGCGCCCGGTGCGCGAGCCGACCTACCTCGAGGGCAAGGAACTCGAGTTCAAGATCATCAAGCTGGACCGCAAGCGCAACAACGTGGTGGTCAGCCGCCGCGCCGTCGTCGAGACCGAGTTCTCCGCCGAGCGCGAGCAGCTGCTGGAGCGCCTGGTCGAAGGCGCCGTGATCAAGGGCGTGGTGAAGAACCTCACCGACTACGGCGCGTTCGTGGACCTGGGCGGTATTGACGGCCTGCTGCACATCACCGACATGGCGTGGAAGCGCGTGCGTCATCCGAGCGAAGTCGTCAACGTCGGCGATGAGCTGGAAGTGCGCGTGCTGAAGTTCGACAAGGAGCGCAACCGCGTCTCGCTGGGCCTGAAGCAGCTGGGCGACGATCCGTGGGTGAACATCTCGCGTCGTTACCCGGTGGGTTCGCGCCTGTTCGGCAAGGTCTCCAACGTCACCGACTACGGTTGCTTCGTCGAGATCGAGCCGGGTGTCGAAGGCCTGGTCCACGTGTCCGAGATGGACTGGACCAACAAGAACGTCAATCCGGCCAAGGTGGTGCAGGTCGGCGACGAGACCGAAGTGATGGTGCTGGACGTGGACGAGGAGCGTCGCCGCATCTCGCTGGGCATCAAGCAGACCCGCTCGAACCCGTGGGAAGCCTTCGCCGCCATGCACAAGAAGGGCGACAAGGTCTCCGGCCAGATCAAGTCGATCACCGACTTCGGCGTGTTCATCGGCCTGGACGGCGGTATCGACGGCCTGGTGCACCTGTCCGACATCTCCTGGCAGATGTCCGGCGAAGACCTCGTGCGCAACTTCAAGAAGGGCGACGAGATCGAAGCCGTGGTGCTGGCGGTGGATCCGGAGCGCGAGCGCATCTCGCTCGGCATCAAGCAGATGGAGCAGGATCCGTTCGGCCAGTTCATGGCCAACCACACGCGCGGCAGCATCGTCACCGGCACGGTGAAGGAAGTGGACGCCAAGGGTGCGGTGATCGACCTGGGCGAGGGCGTGGAGGGTTACCTGCGCGCCAACGACATCGCCAAGGAGCGCATCGATGACGCCACCCAGCACCTCAAGGTGGGCGACAAGGTCGAGGCCAAGTTCACCGGCATGGACCGCAAGGGCCGTCAGCTGTCGCTGTCGATCCGCGCCAAGGACGAGGAAGATGTGCAGGAAGCGCTGGCCGAGTACTCCTCGGCCGCCGGCGGCACCACCAAGCTCGGCGCGCTGCTCAAGGAGCAGCTGAACAAGGCCGAGTAAGCGTTGCGACACCGGTGCGGGGCGGCCATGAATCGCCCCGCACCACGCAGCGCGGAGTCACACGTCGCGGACACGGGGACCATGACCAAATCCGAATTGATCGAGGCGCTGGCCAGGCGTCAGACCCATCTTGCGTTTGCCGATGTCGAGCTCGCGGTCAAGAGCGTGGTCGAGCAGATGAGCCAGGCGCTGTCCCAGGGCGAACGCATCGAGGTGCGCGGTTTCGGCAGTTTCGCCTTGCATTACCGGCCGCCGCGCATGGGGCGCAATCCCAAGACCGGCGACTCGGTGGCGCTGCCCGGCAAGCACGTGCCGCACTTCAAGCCCGGCAAGGAGCTGCGCGAACGCGTCAACCAGCGGCTGGAAGAAGCCGTGGCCGGCTGAGGCCGCACGCGGAATGAGATGTACCGAGGCAGGCGGCGTGAGCCGGTCCTGCCTTTGTTTTTTTGGAATCTCGAAAATCGCCGTCCTGGTGGTTTTTCGAGCCGGCGAGTCCGGCCAGCATCCTTCGGCTGTCCGCATTCGTTCGCGATGAATGGGTCCGGCGCCGATCAGGCACCGGCGTCCTTGTCGTGACAAGCCATCCTCGGTTCGCACGGGCACCGCTGAATCGCAACCGCATGGCCAGGTCCGCCTGCTGCGCCATGCGTGGACGATCGGGTAAAGTCGCCGGATGCGCTTGATCGTGATCCTCATCCTCGTGTTCTTCGTCGCTGCCGGCGTGGTGGTGGGTGCGCTCAATGCCGACCTGGTCGGCTACGACTTCGCGTTTGCCCGCGTGCGGTTGCCCAAGGGGGCGGCCCTGCTGGCCGCGCTGGTGCTGGGCTGGCTGCTGGGCGGGCTCACTGCCTGGCTGGGCGTGAGCCTGCGGCAACGGCGCCTGCAACGGCAGCGCCGCAAGGAAGCCGGCAAGAAGACGGTCGGCGCATGACGCCCTGGTACGCCTTGCTGCCGCTGGCGGCCGTCGCCTTCGTGCTGGGCTGGTGGGCGTCCCGTCGTGCCAGCGCGCGGCGCTCCGGCGCGGCGGTCAACGAGCTCTCCTCGGACTATTTCCGTGGCCTGAACTACCTGCTCAACGAGGAGCAGGACAAGGCGATCGAGGTCTTCCTCAAGCTGGCCGAGTACAACCGCGACACGGTCGAGACGCATCTCGCGCTGGGCAACCTGTTCCGCCGCCGTGGCGAGGTGGACCGGGCGATCCGCCTGCACCAGCACCTGGTGTCGCGGCCGAACTTGTCCGAGCCGATGAAGACGGTGGCCCTGCTGGAACTGGGCGAGGACTACATGCGTGCGGGCCTGCTCGACCGCGCCGAGGCGCTGTTCGCCGACCTGGTGGCGATGAACGCCCATGCACCTTCGGCGCTGCGCCACCTGATCGCGATCTACCAGCACGAGCGCGACTGGAACAAGGCGATCGAGCACGCGCGCCGGCTGGAGGTGATGACCGGCGAGGACGAGGCACCGATGATCGCGCAGTTCTACTGCGAGCTGGCCGAGCGTTCGCGCCAGCACGGCGCGCGGGTCGAGGCACGCGACTATCTGGAACAGGCCTTCCGCTGCCAGCCCGATTGCGTGCGGGCCTGGATGCTGACCGGGCGGTTGCATGCCGAGGAAGCGCAGCATGCCGAGGCCGTGCAGGCCTACGAGGCGGCGGTCGGCGCGGACATCGCCTTCGTGCCCGAGATCCTGCCGCCACTGCTGAACAGCTATGCCTGCTCGCAGCAGATGGATCGCGCCGAGCGTTTCCTGCGCGACATGCTGGGGCGTTACCACGGCATCTCGCCGGTGCTGGCGTTGACCCGCCTGTACCAGCAGCGCGACGGCCAGCGGGTGGGCGTGGATTTCCTCACCGCCCAGCTGCGCCAGCGCCCTTCGGTGCGTGGCCTGATGGCGCTGATCGACGCCACCATGGACCGGGTCGAGGGCGAGGCGCGCGAGAACTTCCTGATCCTGCGCGACCTCACCCGCAAGCTGCTGGAGGGGCAGGCGATGTACCGCTGCAGCCGCTGCGGCTTCGGCGCCAAGGCGCACCACTGGCAGTGTCCCAGCTGCAAGAGCTGGAGCACGATCCGGCCCATCCACGGCGTCGCCAACGAGTGACACGTTCTGCCATGACCATCGGATGGTTGCTGCTGTCCTTCCTCATCGCGTGGCTGTCGGCGCGCGCGGCGATCGCCTATGCGCACCGTCGCGGTATGCTCGACCGTCCCGGCCAGCGGCGTTCGCACAACATCCCCACGCCGCGTGGCGGCGGCATCGGCATCGTCATCGCGGCGCTGGTCTGCCTGCCCGGGGTGCTGCTCGGCACAGCGGCATCGTGGCCGCCGCTGCTGGTGGCCGGCTTGCTGGCGGCGCTGCTGCTGGTGGCGCTGGCCGGCTGGTGGGACGACCACCGCTCGCTGCCGATCCTGCCGCGCTTCGGGGCGCAGTTGCTGGCGGTGCTGCTGTTCGCCGCTGCCCTGGCGGCGAGCGGCCTGTCGTGGTGGTGGTTGCCCGTGCTGCTGCTGGCCGGCGCCTGGAGCATCAACCTGCACAATTTCATGGATGGCATCGACGGCCTGCTGGCGCAGCAGGCGATGTTCGTGGGCGCCGGGCTGGCGCTGCTGGCCTGGGGCGCCGGACAGGGGGCGCTGGCGCTGGCCGCGGCCTGCCTGGCCACGGCCAGCCTCGGCTTCTGGTGCCTGAACCGCTCGCCGGCGCGAATCTTCATGGGCGACGTGGGCAGTGGCAGCGTGGGCCTGCTGATCTTCGCGTTCACGGCGATGCTGTGGCGGGTCGAGACACGGCTGCTGTGGCCGGCGCTGATCCTGTCCTCGGCCTTCGTCGCCGATGCCAGCCTGACCTTGCTGTCACGGTTCTGTCGCGGACGGCGCTGGTACACTGCGCACCGCGAGCACCTGTACCAGTGGCTGGTCAGGTGCGGTCTTACGCATGCCGGGGGAGGCGCGATCTACATGACATGGAACCTGCTGCTCGCCGCGCCGCTGGCCTGGTTGGCCTTCAGTCATCCAGCGCTGGGCCTGCCGACTACCATGGGCACCTATCTGGCCGCGGCGGTGCTGTGGCTGCTGCTCAAGCGTCGTTGTCTGCGTCGCCACCCGCCCAAGGACCGCCATGTCGCTGCGTAGGCTAGTCGGCATCATCCATCCCCGCGTGGCGGTCATGCTGCATGACCTGGCCATGGCTGCGCTGGCTTGGTGGGTCGCCAAGCTGCTGCGCTATGCGGTACGGCCGGAAGATGTCGTGCACTTCCGCTGGTTCGAGTTCCCGGTGGTGCTGCTGGCGCAGGGGCTGATCTTCCGCTGGACCGGCCTGTACAAGGGCGTCTGGCGTTTCGCCAGCCTGCCGGACCTGTGGAACATCCTGCGTGCCGCCGTGCTCGGGTCGACGGCGGTCTGGTTGCTGCTGTCGATGTTCAACCGGCTGCAGGGCGTGCCGCGTTCGATGCTGCTGCTGTACCCGGTGGTGCTGGCGGTGGTGCTGGGCGTGCCGCGGCTGGCCTACCGTTACTGGAAGGACAGTCGCCTCGGCGTGACCGGGGAACGCTCGATGCGGCGGGTGCTCATCCTGGGCGCGGATCGCGCCGGCGAGGTGCTGTCGCGCGACCTCCATCGCGATGGCGGCTACGCGGTGGTGGGTTTCCTTGACGATCGCCCCGCGTTGCGCGGGGCGAGCATCAATGGGCATCCGGTACTGGGCCAGTTCGAGCAATTGTCGGAGATCGCCCGCGAAGCGGCGGTGGAAATGCTGCTGATCGCCTTGCCGAACGCTTCGGTCAGTGAGATGCGCCGGGTGGTGGCGTTGTGCGACGCCAGCGACCTGCCGTACCGCACGATCCCTCGGCTGGACGACGTGGTCGCCGGCCGCGCCCAGTTCAACGAGATCAAGGAAGTGGCGATCGAGGACCTGCTCGGCCGCGATGCGGTGGAGCTGGACTGGACGGCGATCCGCGAGACGATCGGCGGCCGCCGCGTGCTGATCACCGGTGGCGGCGGCTCGATCGGTTCGGAGCTGTGCCGCCAGGTGGCGCGGCTGGGCGCGCAGTCGCTGGTGGTGGTCGACCACAGCGAATACAACCTCTACCAGATCACCCGCGAGCTGCGGGCGAACTATCCTGAGTTGCTGCTCGAAGGCGTGCTGGCCAGCTGCGGCGACAGCGTGCTGATGCGCAAGGTGCTGGCCGAATCGCAGCCGCAGGTGGTGTTCCATGCCGCGGCCTACAAGCACGTGCCGATGCTGCAAGGCCAGTTGCGCGCGGCCTTCCTCAACAACGTGCTGGGCACGCGCACCATGGCCGACCTCGCGCGCGACGCGGGGGTCGAGTGCTTCGTGCTGATCTCCACCGACAAGGCGGTCAATCCCACCAGCGTGATGGGCGCCTGCAAGCGCATCGCCGAGATCTGGTGCCAGAACCTCGACGCTCACGCCGACACCCGCTACATGACGGTGCGTTTCGGCAACGTGCTCGACTCGGCCGGTTCGGTGGTGCCGCTGTTCCGCCAGCAGATCCGCGCAGGTGGCCCGGTCACCGTGACCCACCCCGAGATCTCGCGCTACTTCATGACCATCCCCGAGGCCTGCCAGCTGATCCTGCAGGCGGCCAGCCTCGGCAAGGGCGGCGAGATCTTCGCGCTGGACATGGGCGAGCCGATGAAGATCCGCGACCTCGCCGAGCAGATGATCCGGCTCGCCGGCAAGAAGCCCGGCAGCGAGATCGCTATCGTCTACACCGGCCTGCGCGCCGGCGAGAAACTGTTCGAGGAACTGTTCCATCCGCTGGAGCAGTACAGCGCCACCACGCATGCGAAGATCTTCCTGGCCCAGCATCGCCAGGTGTCGTGGGACCTGCTGCAGGCCATGATGCACAAGGCGGCCGAGATGGTCGCCGTGGACAACGACGAGGAGCTGCGCCGCTGCGTGTCCAGCCTGCTGCCCTCGTTCCGCTGGAGCGAAACGGCACAGCCGGACAACGTGGTCTCGATCCGTCGCCAGGAAACAGGGGAGAAGTGAGTGAGCAAGCCGTTGCGCAAGGTGGTGTTCCCCGTGGCCGGTCTGGGCACGCGTTTCCTGCCGGCCACCAAGGTGGTGGCCAAGGAAATGCTGCCGGTGCTGGACAAGCCGCTGATCCAGTACGCGGTGGATGAAGCCGTCGACGCCGGCGCCGACACGCTGATCTTCGTCACCAACCGCTACAAGCACGCCATCGCCGACTACTTCGACAAGGCCTACGAGCTGGAAGCGAAGCTGCAGGAGAAGGGCAAGGGCGCGTTGCTCGCGCTGGTGCAGGGCACGCTGCCGAAGCACGTACGCGCGATCTTCGTCACCCAGCCCGAGGCGCTGGGCCTGGGCCACGCGGTGCTGTGCGCGAAGCCGGTGGTGGGCGACGAGCCGTTTGGCGTGATGCTGCCCGACGACCTGATCTGGAATGGCGCCGGCAAGGGTGCGTTGCGGCAGATGGCCGAGGTGGGCGACCAGGAAGGCGCCGGCGTGATCGCGGTGGAGGAAGTGCCGCACGAACAGACCGACAAGTACGGCATCGTCGACGCCGTGCCGGTGGACGGGCGCAGCGCGCGCATCCGCCACATGGTGGAAAAGCCCAAACCGGCCGACGCACCGTCGAACCTCGCGGTGGTGGGGCGCTACGTGCTGCCCGGCCGCATCTTCGAACTGCTGGAGCGCACCACGCCGGGCGCCGGCGGCGAGATCCAGCTCACCGACGCGATCGAGGCGTTGCTGAAAGAGCAGGGCAAGGTGCTGGCGTACCGCTTCGAAGGCACCCGCTTCGACTGCGGCAACAAGGCCGGCCTGGTGCGCGCCACCATGCACATGGCGCTGCAGGACCCGACGCTGGCGCCGGTGGTGCGCGAGATCGCCGCCACGCTGTGATGTCGCGTCGCTGACTGGCGCGGCATCATCGTGCCAGAATCGCGACCGTATCCCGCCATGTTCGCGGCGCAGGATACGCAAGGGGAAACTCGAAGAATCAGGCCTCGCCAGTCGTGCGGGGCCTTGTTGTACCTGCATGCTCCCGGTTTCGGCATGGCGCCGATGCCGCGCAATGGATGAAGCGAGGGAAGCACCATGGATTTGCTGCGGTTCCTGTTCCTGTTGCCGGTGCGCCTGCTGCGCGCCATCGGTCATGTGCTTGGCCTGCTGTTGCGGCCGCTGCTTGGCGACTTGAGATGGTCGGCGCCGGGCTGGATGCATGCCGTGCAACGACGCCCGCTGCGTTCGGTCGGCATCCTGCTCGCCGCCGTGCTGCTGGCGGCCAGCGGCTGGTTCGGCTGGCAGTGGTACAAGAACCGCCCGCGCCCGCCCGAACCGCAGCGCATCAGCTGGAAGGTGGTGGCGCCCGCCGTCACCGATTACAGCAAGCCGCCCATCGTGGTGCACCCGCTGGAGCTGCAGTTCTCCGGCTCGGCCGCACCTATCGAGTTGGTGGGCAAACCGGCAACAACCGGCATCGACATGCGCCCGGCTACCAAGGGCCAGTGGATCTGGGTGGATGACCACACCCTGCGCTTCACGCCCGCCGCAGACTGGCCGGTGGGCCAGCACTACAAGGTGCGCTTTGATGTGCGCAAGGCCTTCGCACCGCAGGTGCTGATGGCCGACGACGCATTCGAGTTCGACACCGCGCCGTTCACCGCCACTCTCGGCAAGGGCGAGTTCTACCAGGACCCGCAGGACGCCACCGCCAAGCAGGTGATCGTGCCGGTGGACTTCGACTATCCGGTCGACGCAGCGCAATTCGAGCGGCGCGTGGCGCTCGCGCTGGTCGACAAGGACGACAAGCGCGGGCCTGCGTTGAAATTCAGCGTGACCTACGACGCAACCCGGCTGCACGCGTGGATCCACTCGCAGCCGCTGGCGCTGCCGCACGACGATGGCGCGGTGGCGGTGGACGTCGACAGCGGCGTGCGCAGTTCGCGCGGCGGCGAGGGCAGCAAGGATGCGCTGAAGGCCAGCGTGCGCATTCCCGGCCTGTACAGCCTCACCGTGGATGATCTTTCGCCCACCCTGGTCGACAACGACAAGTACGAGCCCGAACAGGTGCTGGTGGCGAACTTCGGCGGCGCGGTGCGCGGCAGCGACGTGGCCGATGCGATCCGCGCGTGGGTGCTGCCTGCGCAGAAGCCGGGGGAGCAGCCTGCCGACGACGGCACGCCCTACGACTGGGGTGTGTCCGAGGTGGGCGAAGATGTGATGCACGCCGCGCAGCCGCTGAAGCTGGAGGTGGTGCCCACCGAGAACGACTATCAGGCGCTGCAGAGCTTCAAGTACCACGCCGTGCCGGGGCAGCGCGTCTACGTGCGCATCGGCAAGGGCATCAAGTCCTTCGGCGGCTATGTGCTGGGCAAGCCAGTGGCGCAGGTGTTCACCGTGCCCGACTACCCGAAGCTGTTGCGCTACGTGGGCAGTGGTTCGCTGCTCTCGCTGGACGGCAGCAAGCGCGTCTCGGTGGTGTCGCGCAACATGCCGGGCATGCAGGTGGAGATCGGCCGCGTGCTGCCGGATCAGTTGCAGCACCTGGTCAGCCTCAACCAGGGCGACTACAGCCATCCGCAATTGCCGTACGACTTCGACGAGAGCCATATCGTCGAGCGCTACGAGATCAAGCGCGGCTTTCCAAAGAGTGCGCCGGGCCAGGCGCATTACGAGGGCGTGGATCTCGGCCAGTACCTGAAACCCGGCAAGCGCGGCGTGTTCTGGCTGCACCTGTCGGGCTATGACCCGGCGGCAGCCGCGAGGAAGGCCGCGGCCGCCGCGAAGGCCCGCGCACTGGCGCGGCAGGGGCTGGCTCCCGCGCCGGAGCAGTCGGCAGGCACGCCTGCCGCGGCGAGTTCGGCGACGCCGGCCAGCAGCGACGCAGTCGACGGCAGCAACGACAGCGGCAACGACAACAGCGGCAACGGCGAGGGCGATGGCAGCGACGCCCCCGGCGACAACCGCCTGATCGTGGTCACCGACCTCGGCATGCTGGTGAAGCGCGCGCTGGACGGCAGCCAGGACGTGTTCGTGCAATCCATCCATACCGGCCAACCGGTGGCGGGCGCCAGCGTGTCGGTGCTTGCGGTGAATGGGCAGACGCTCTACACGCAGGCCACCGGCGCCGATGGCGTGGTGCATTTCCCCAGCCTCAAGGGACTGGAGCGCGAGAAGAAGCCCGCGATGTACGTGGTGTCGAAGGGCGAGGACCTCTCCTTCCTGCCCATCGGCAGCTACGATCGCCAGCTCGACTTCTCGCGCTTCGACATCGGCGGTGAGGCGAACGCGGCGAATGCGGGCCAGCTCAGCGGCTACCTGTTCTCCGACCGCGGCATCTACCGCCCCGGCGACACCTTCCACATCGGCCTGATCGTGCGCGCCGCCGATTGGGCGCGCAACGTGGCCGGCATTCCGCTGGAGGCCGACATCGTCGACCCGCGCGGCACCACGGTGAAGCAGGTGCCGTTGTCGATGGATGCCTCGGGCTTCGGCGAACTGAGCTATACGCCGGCCGAAACCGCGCCCACCGGCACCTGGGCGGTGAACCTCTACATCATGCGCGGCGGCAAGGCTGACACCCAGATCGGCAGCACCACGGTGCAGGTGAAGGAGTTCCTGCCCGACCGCATGAAGGTGAGCGCCAAGCTCTCGCAACAGGTCGCCGAGGGCTGGGTGAAGCCCAACCAACTCAAGGGCCTGGTCGATGCGCAGAACCTGTTCGGCACGCCGGCAGCCAATCGCGCAGTGGAAGCCTCGCTCACCCTGCGTCCGGCGTGGCCGGCTTTCCACAGCTGGCCGGATTACCACTTCTACGACATCCGCCGCGCGAAGGACGGCTACGAGGAGAACCTTGCCGACGGCAAGACCGACGACCAGGGCCACGCCGAGTTCGACCTCGACCTCAAGAAGTACGCCGACGCCACCTACCAGCTTTACTTCCTCGCCAAGGTGCACGAGGCCGACGGCGGCCGCAGCGTGGCCGCCGCCACGCAGACCCTGGTGTCGTCCAACGACTGGCTGGTGGGCTACAAGTCCGACGACGACCTCGGCTACGTGAGCCGGAACGCGGTGCGCAAGGTGCATCTGGTGGCGATAGCTCCGGACGCGAAATCCATCGCGCTGGATGGCCTCAAGGCGCAGCTGGTCGAGCGCCGCTACGTCTCGGTGCTCACCAAGCAGGGCTCGGGCGTCTACAAGTACGAATCCAAGCTCAAGGAGATCCCGGTCGACGAGAAGGCGCTGGCGATCCCCGCCGGGGGCCTGGATTACACGCTCGCCACCGACAAACCCGGTGATTACGCGCTGGTGATCCTGCGCGGCAGTGACCGCATGGAGGTCAACCGGGTGAGTTACTCGGTGGCCGGCAACGCGAACCTGTCGCGCTCGCTGGAGCGCAACGCCGAGCTGCAGCTCACCCTGGACAAGCACGACTACCAGCCCGGCGACACCATCCACGTCGCGATCCGCGCGCCTTACACCGGCAGCGGGCTGATAACCATCGAGCGCGACAAGGTCTACGCGCACGCCTGGTTCCACGCCGACACCACCAGTTCGGTGCAGAGCATCACGCTGCCCAAGGGCTTCGAGGGCAACGGCTACGTCAACGTGCAGTTCGTGCGCGATCCGTCCTCGGACGAGATCTTCATGAGCCCGCTCAGCTACGGCGTGGTGCCGTTCTCGGTGAACCTCGATGCGCGCCGCGACGCGCTCACGGTGGATACGCCCGCGCTGGTGAAGCCGGGCGACACGGTCACCTTCAAACTGCACGCCGCGCAACCCACCAAGGCCGTGGTGTTCGCGGTGGACGAGGGCATCCTGCAGGTGGCGCGCTACCAGCTGGGCGATCCGCTGCAGTTCTTCTTCAAGAAGAAGATGCTGGAAGTGCGTACCGCGCAGATCCTCGACCTGATCCTGCCCGACTTCGAGAAGCTGATGTCGCTGGCGGCCGCGCCGGGCGGCGACGCCGATGCCGCGATCAGCCGGCAGCTCAACCCGTTTAAGCGCAAGCGCGACAAGCCGGTGGCGTACTGGTCGGGCATCGTCGATGTGGATGGCGAGAAGGATCTGAGCTACACCGTGCCCGACTACTTCAACGGCCGGCTGCGCGTGATGGCGGTGGCGGTATCACCACAGCGCATCGGCACGTTCGAAGGCGCCACCACGGTGCGCGGCGACTTCGTGCTCTCGCCCAACGCGCTTACCACGCTGGCGCCCGGCGACGAGGCCGAGGTCAGCGTGGGCGTGGCGAACAACCTCACCGACATCGGCAACAAGTCCGTGCCGGTGGCGGTGACGCTGAAGACCGGGCCGCAGCTCACGGTGCTGGGCCCGGCCACGCAGGACCTGAGCCTCGCCTCGATGCGCGAAGGCGTCGTGCGCTTCCGCGTCAAGGCGACGGACCAGCTGGGCTCCGGCCATCTGGCCTTTGCCGCCAGCTACGGCGGCAAGTCGGCGAAACAAGGCATCGACGTGTCGGTGCGCCCGGCCGCGGCCTATCGCACCCAGGTCGACGTGGGCCGGGTGGAATCGAACAGTCAGGCCGAGCTGAAACCGCTGCGTCCGCTGTACGACGCCTATGCCTCGCGCGATGCCGCGATCTCCCCGTTGCCGGTGGTGCTGGCGCAAGGCATCACCAGCTATCTGGTGAACTACCAGAACTACTGCAGCGAGCAGATCGTCAGCTCGGCGATGCCACGGCTGGTGGTGTCGAAGTGGCCGGTGGTGCCGGTGTTCGCGCACGCGCTGCAACCGGCCTTCGGCGACAAGACCATCAGCAACGACCAGGCGCTGGCGAAGTTCCTCGACGTGCTGCACGCGCGGCAGAACGGCGCGGGCGGCTTCGGCCTGTGGTCGGCCACGCCGGATGCGGAACCCTTCGTCTCCGACTACGCGATGAACTTCCTGATCGAGGCGCATGAGCGTGGCGTGGCCGTGCCGCGGGACATGCTCGATGCCGGCAACCAGTACCTGAAGCAGTTGGCGGCGAACGACGGCATGGACACGCTGGACGAACTGCGCCAGCGCGCCTACGCGGTGTACCTGCTGACCCGGCAGGGCAACGTCACCACCAACGATCTTGCCGCGGTGCAGAAGCGCCTCGACGAGCTCTATCCGAAGGAATGGAAGAACGATCTTGCCGCCGCCTGGCTGGCCGCTTCGTACAAGTTGCTGAAGCAGGATGCCGAGGCGAACCGGCTGATGGCCGGTCCGTTGAAGGCGTTGACGCGCACCAAGGCCGCCGAGGACTTCAGCTACGGCTACTACTACGACCCGCTGACCCGCGACGCCAGCGTGTTGTACCTCGTCGCCGAACACTTCCCGCTGGAGGCGAAGGCGCTGCCGCCGCGCGTGTTCGAGAACCTCGCCTGGCCGCTGGCGCACGGCGACTACAACACCTTGTCCTCGGCGATGACGGTGCTGGCGCTGGACAGTTATGCGAAGCAGACCGCCGCCAACCTCGACAAGCTCGGCATCGACGAGGTGCTCGCCAGCGGCAGCGTGAAGTCCATCGCCCAGCCGCAGGGCGGCATCCTGCAGGGCGGCACGTGGAGCAGTGCGGCGCAGGCGCTGCGCTTCACCAACCACGGCGATTTGCCGGCCTGGCGCATCGCCACCCAGGGTGGCTACGACCGCGTCACCTCGAAGGAAGCGATCAAGCACGGCATCGAGATCGTGCGTGACTACACCGACACGAACGGCAAGCCGCTGGACCAGGTCACGGTGGGCGAGGAGATCGACGTGCACCTGAAGATTCGCGCCACCGGCGACGCGGGCGTGGGCAATGTGGCGATCGTGGATCTCCTGCCGGGCGGTTTCGATCCGGTGCTGCAGACGCCGCCGGCCGCCGCGCCGGCGGGCGAGGACAGCGGCGACTCCGATGGCAGCCAAGCGGCAGCCTCCTCGTGGCGCTCGCCGATCGGCCTGGCCAGCTCCACCTGGAAGCCCGACTACGCGGACATCCGCGAGGATCGCGTGGTGATCTACGGCACCGCCACGCCGGACGTGCGCGAGTTCGTCTACCGCATCAAGGCCACCAACGCCGGCAAGTTCCAGGTGCCGCCGGCCTATGCGGAGTCCATGTACGACCGCGCGATTCAGGCGCAAGCCCCTGGTGGCGCCGTGCTCACCGTGGTGCAGAAGCCATGACCAAAACCGCATCGCCCAACTGCCGAGAACCGCAAGCGACAACGTGGGTCGGGATTCATCCCGACAAGTGTCTCCTGCATGTCGGGCTGAAGCCCGACCTACGGGTTGTGTGTGCCGGGATGAGGGGCGTGTGTCCGTCGCGAGCTTTTTGAAGGAGCGCCTCGTTCGCTGGCAGAACTGGCTGGCCGCCCTCGCGCTGCTCGCTGCCGTGCTGGCGGGCTGCCGGCTATGGCCGCATCAACCCCTGCGTGAACGCCTGCCCAGCTCCACCGCGTTCTATGACGACAGCGGCCATCTGCTGCGGCTGACCCTGGCCAGCGACCAGCAATATCGGCTATGGGTGCCTCTGAAATCCATCTCGCCCCAGCTCGTCGAGGGCGTGCTGCTGCACGAGGACCGCTGGTTCCGCTGGCATCCCGGCTTCAATCCCTGGGGGCTCGCGCGCGGGGCCTGGGTTACCTATGTGCGGCATCGCCATCCGCAAGGCGGTTCCACGATCACCATGCAGCTGGCCCGCCTGCTGTGGCAGCTGGATACGCGCACGCCGCTGGGCAAGCTGGGCCAGATCGCGCGCGCGTTGCAACTGGAGTTGTTCTACTCGAAGCGCGACATCCTGGAGGCCTATCTCAACGACGCGCCCTATGGCGGCAACGTGCAGGGCGTGGGTGCGGCCAGCCTCGCGTATTTCGGCAAGCCGGCCGGCGCGCTTACCTTGCCGGAGGCGCTCACGCTGGCGGTGATCCCGCAGGAGCCTTCGCGGCCGTTGCAATCGAACGGCGTGCTCATCAATCCCGCGCTGGCGCAGGCGCGCAATCGCCTGTATGCGCAGTGGCTGCGCAAGCATCCGCGCGATGCCTCGCTGAAGCCGCTGTTCGCGCTGCCATTGACGCTGCGCCCGCTGGCCAGGCTGCCGTTCGAGGCGCCGCATGCGGTGGATCAGCTGCTGGCCGCGCAGCGCACGGGCGGCGATGCGTTGCCGCCCATCGTGACCACCACCGTCGACCTCGGCCTGCAGCATGCGCTGGAGCGGCAGGTGGCGAACTACGTGCAGCGCAACGCGCCGCGCGGCATCAAGAACGCAGCGGCGTTGCTCATCGACACCCGCGACATGGGCATCAAGGCGATGGTGGGTTCGGCCAGTTACTTCGATGCCGGCATCGAGGGCCAGGTCAACGGCACCGACGCGAAGCGCTCGCCCGGTTCCACGCTCAAGCCCTTCATCTATGCACTGGGTTTCGACCAGGGCGTGCTGCATCCGCAGACCGTGCTGCGCGACGTGCCCAGTTCCTTCGGTCCGTATACGCCGGAGAATTTCGACGGGCATTTCCTCGGGCCGATCACCGCCACCCAGGCCTTGATCCGCAGCCGCAACATCCCCGCCGTGTGGGTGGCCTCGCAACTGCACCAGCCCAGCCTGTACGACTTCCTGCGCGAGGCGGGCGTGAGCCGCATGGCCAGCGAGCAGCATTACGGCCTGGCCCTGGTGCTGGGCGGCGGCGAAGTCACCATGCAGGAGCTGGGCGATCTCTACGCCATGCTGGCGAACCGCGGCATGCTGCAGCCGCTGCGCCTGCGCGCGGACGATCCGCAGATCGCCGGTACGCGTCTGCTCAGCGACGCGGCCAGCTTCATGGTGATGGACATGCTGCGTCAGAATCCGCGCCCCGACGCCGCCTTCGGCAGCGAACGTACCCAACTGCCGGTGGCTTGGAAGACCGGAACCTCGTGGGCCTTCCACGATGCCTGGACTGCCGGCAGCTTCGGTCCCTACGTGCTGGTGGTGTGGGTGGGCAATTTCGACGGTACGGCAAACCCCGCCTTCGTGGGCGTGGAGGCGGCCGCGCCGCTGTTCCTCCAGATCGTCGACGCGCTGCGCGCCGAGCGTCCGCATATGCATGAGCCGATCCGCCACATGCCGGCGAACCTGAAGCGCGTCGAGATCTGCCTCGCCAGCGGCGATCTGCCCAGCCAATGGTGCCCGCAGCGCGGCCGGACCTGGTTCATCCCCGGCAAGTCGCCGATCCGCGTGGGCAACGTCTACCGACCGCTGGTGATGGATGACGCCAGCGGCCTGCCGGCCTGTCCGCCGTATGCGGGCAGGCACACGCACGTGGAGGTGTTCGAGTTCTGGCCCTCCGACCTCGCGCATGTGTTCGCGCAGGCCGGCATCCCGCGCCGCAAGCCACCACAGAATCCGGCTTGCCGCGACGCCGGTCGCCCCGATGGCGATCCGCCGCAGATCACCTCGCCGCTGCGCGCCAGCACCTATGCGATGCGCTTGCATCAGGATCAGCCCACGCCGATCGCCTTCAGTGCCACCGCCGATGCCGACACGCATGCGCTGTACTGGTTTGTCGACGACGCCTACGCGGGGCAGGGCACGCCCGGCAACAGCCTGTTCTGGCAGCCGCGCAACGCCGGCAGCTATCGCGTGCGCGTCGTGGACGACCACGGCCGCAGCGACGAACGCACACTTGCGGTGACACTGGTGCAGTGATGTACGCTCGGGCGCTTCGCTGTCGCACAGGGGCGTCAGGGCATGAAGCAAGCACCGGTTCCGTCGTACTACCGCGCCACCGCCACGCCGTACGAGGCGCATGCGCCGCTGCAGGGACGACAGGAAACGCGCATCGCCATCGTCGGTGGCGGTTACGCGGGATTGAACACGGCACTGGGTCTCGCCGAACGCGGCGTGCGCGACGTGGTGCTGCTGGAGCGCGAGCAGATCGGCTTCGGCGCCTCGGGCCGCAACGGCGGCTTCGTGTTCGCGGGCTATTCGCTGGGCGAACAGGCCTTGCTGGCCCAGCTCGGCGAGGCGCGCGCCCGTGCGCTGTTCGGGCTCACCACGGCGGCGGTGCAGCGCATCCGCGAACGCGTGGCGAACTACGCCATCGCCTGCGACGCGGTGGACGAGGGCGTGATCTGGGCGAACTGGTTCCGCGACCCCGAGGTGCTGCGCCGGCGCCAGGCCTTGCTGGCCGAACATTTCGACGTGCACTGGGACTGGCTGCCGTGGGAGGAAATGCGCGAGCGCGTGCGCAGCGACCGCTATTACGACGGTTTGTACGAGCGCAATGCGCTGCACCTGCATTCGTTGAACTACGCGATCGGCCTTGCGAGCGCGGCCAGCGGGCAAGGCGTGCGCATCCATGAGGAGAGCGAGGTGTGGCGCCTGCAGCGCGAAGGCCCGCGCTGGCTGCTGAGCACGCCGCACGGCGAACTGCTGGCCGACCAGGTGGTGCTGGCCTGCGGCGGCTACCTCGCCGGCCTGCGCAAACCGATCGATCGTGCGGTGCTTCCGATCGCCACCTACGTGATGGTCACCGAACCGCTGGGCGATCGTCTCGCCGAATGCCTGCAGACCCGCGCTGCGGTCTACGACACGCGTTTCGCCTTCGACTACTACCGCCCGCTGCCGGACACGCGCCTGCTCTGGGGCGGCCGCATCTCGATCCGGAATCGCCAGCCGCAGGCGGTACAACGCCTGCTCAGGCATGACTTGTTGCGGGTGTTCCCGCAACTCAAGGATGCGAAGATCGACTACGCCTGGTCGGGCCTGATGAGCTATGCACGCCACCAGATGCCGCAACTCGGCCGCGGCGAAGGCGAGGACGCCGGCCTGTGGTGGGCGCAAGCCTTCGGCGGCCATGGCCTGGCGCCCACCTGCGCCGCGGGCGAGCTGCTCGCCGCGGCGATCGCCGATGGCGACGAGGGCTGGAAACAATTCGCCGACTATGGCCTGGCAAGCGTGCACAAGCCGTTCGGCCTGCTCGCCGCCCAGCTCAACTACTGGTGGCAACAGGCGCGCGACGGATTCAAGACGAGGCTGGAAGGATGAGCGGGACGACGGAAACAACCCGGGCGAGCGAGATCGGCTGGGTCGATTTCGAGAAGGTGCTGATCGTGGCCGGTACGGTCACCCGGGTGGAAGCCTTCCCCGAGGCGCGCAAGCCGGCGTGGAAGGTGTGGGTGGATTTCGGCCACTACGGCGAAAAGAAAACCAGCGCGCAGATCGCCGCACTGTATTCCGCCGAGGAGCTGCTCGGCCGGCAGATCGTGGGCGTGATCAACTTCCCCGAGAAGCAGATCGGCCCGTTCCGCTCGCAGTTCCTGCTCACCGGCTTCCCCACGCCCGAAGGCGTGGTGCTCACCGCGATCGAGCGCCCGGTGCCGAACGGCACGCGGCTGGCCTGAGATGGCTGCACTGCGCCCGGCATGCATCGAGGATGCCGCCGAGATCGCGCGGCTGGCCGGCGAGCTCGGCTATCCGGTGGCCGCCGACGTGATGCAGGCGCGCCTGCAAGCGCTGCTGTCCCTGCCGCGACATCGCATCGTGGTGGCGCGAGGCGAGCATGACGGCCTGCTCGGCTGGATCGCGGTCGAGCGCCGGCTCACGCTGGAATCCGGCGAGCGCATCGAGATCGTGGGACTCGTCGTGGACGCCGCCGTGCGCGGCACGGGCCTCGGGCGCGCGCTGGTGGCGGATGCGGAGCGGTGGGCTAGCGACCAGGGCTTCAACGCGATGGTCGTGCGTTCGAACGTGACGCGCGAGGGATCGCATCCGTTCTATGCGAGCCTGGGGTATGCGCGGGTCAAGACGCAGCACGTCTATCGCAAGCCGCTGGAGTGAGCCGGACGCGTGCATGGCTTGCGCGAGAGGTGCAGCGGGGCTCCTGGTTTCCGGCTTTGTCGTGCAGGCATAGTCGCCTCGCCTGCGTCGACCACGTCATGCGCAGCGGACGACGCTCACGGCTGATCCAGCCACACCCCGAGCCCCTGCGCGTTCAAC
>Ga0207695_10000494_pt1 | contig 83932 bp, 153 predicted proteins | sample KBSC54metaG_FD_184354 | JGI IMG/M metagenome (GOLD analysis project Ga0207695, IMG submission 184354) | Corn rhizosphere microbial communities from Kellogg Biological Station, Michigan, USA - KBS C5-4 metaG (SPAdes) (version 2) | ecosystem: Host-associated > Plants > Roots > Rhizosphere > Soil...
CTCCATCAGTTTGAGAAGCACTTCCAGCACGGTTGTTTCCAGCACTCTCGCTCCGTCCACTATGATGACTAGCTTTCGGCTCGGCGGGTACTCGTTTAGAATTTTCCTTAGCTGCTCTGCATTCATCGGCGTAGGCCCTCAGCTTGGCGGCCATCCCCTCGTCGAGGACGCCGGTCTTAATGAAGCCGTCACAGTATGCGGCGCGGATTTTCCGGATATAGAGTGGGGACGTATCACCCGCAACAGCCTGTCCCCGGGAGGGCCGTCCGCGCTTGGCTTGGTGCTCTTGATAGAACACCTTCCGTTCGGCGATAGTTCGCGTCCGGCGCTTCTTTCGGGTCGGCTCATTGCACGCCCGCTCGAAGCTCCAGCCGCGCTCTAGGCGCTGATACGCGGTCATGTAGGCGACGCCTTCGGCAAGGTGCTCGGCGCGAAGTTGGGGATGTTTAGACATTGGTCCTCATCAGCAAGTCGCGCAACCCCCGACCACTAATGTCGTCAGCCACGGTTGTTTTCCCATCGACGATGGCCCAGTTGCGGTCATCGACTGTTCCCGGTGTTCGGATGCGGACGATGGTGACCGGATGTCCCCACTTTTCAGTCCCTCGCTCTTCTCCCTGATTGACATGGATGGCATTAGGAGTTGACGAGAAAAAGATGATAGCATGCGCTCTACTGAAATCGCGGCCTTCGCCTCCAGCTCCGGGCTGACCGACAAGCACGACGGGCTTATCACTGTTCTGAAACTGTAGTCGCACAGCTTCACGCTGTCCAGTTGGGACGCCGCCGTGAAATTCAAGGTAGGAAATTCCGTCTTTGCGGAGCCGCGCACAGACACGTCGAATGTCCTCCCGATACCTACACCAAACGATGGAGTTTTCAGGAAACGTGCCAGTGATCTCTTCGACAAGAGCGTTGTATATCGGAGGCTCAGGATCGATCTCAATGATGTTGTCGCCATCTTTGATATACCCATTCAAAATCTGCTGGAGCTTCTGCACACGAGCACCGCCATCCTTGGCCGCGACCATGTCATCGCCGATCTCAACGAGGTGCCGAGAAACCATTTCCAGATAGGCCCGACGCTGAGCCTCACTCATAACAACAATTCTCTCGGTCCGCAAGAGCGCAGGCATGCCCTCCACGTCTTCTCGCGTTACCACGCTCGACCACTGCGCGATCTTCGCTTGAAGCTCGTCGAGGTTCTTGTAGCATTTGAGCTTTTTGTATGCTCGGCGCTTGGCGCGGTATGCGGGCGCGTTCGGGTCGATCTCGTACTCGGCATAGCGACGCGCGAATTTCTCGTAGCAGTCCCCTGTGAACTCCGGCCCGAGCGCGAGGTCGTCGAGGATTTTATAGATCGCATACGCCTTGAGGGGCGAGTTCAATATCGGCGTGCCCGTCTCGACCGTGACGTACTTGGCGGCCCGGCTGAGGTTGCGCGCGAGCCGTGTGCGCTTCGCCCCGGCGCGGCCGAAGTGATGGGCCTCGGATATCACGAGCATGATCTTTCCGTGGCAGGCAGTCCTAAAGGCCTTGATGGCTTTGATACAGTCTTTACCGTGCGCTCCGGTCTCGGTCAGCGCCTCCATATTGACTGTCAGCCATTTCATCCCGGGAAACTCGTACAGCGCTTTGAGAGCCGCAATGCGGTCCCAGTCCGCGCGCTTCGTCGCCTCCCATGCGAACTTCATCACGTCGTTACGCGGGAATGTCCATTTCGGGATTTCGTTGATGGCCCAGTTGATGTGGATGCCGTTCGGCGCGAGAACTATGATGCCCTCGATATTGCCCTGATCGTATTGATAGATCGCTTTGTCGATGACCGCCTTCGATTTGCCAGTTCGCATCGTCCACAATAGAGCCCGGCAGCGGTCGTCCCGGTGCTCATTGAACTCGCGCTCTTGATGTATCCAAGGGGTCTTGACAGGCTCCGGCCCGAGCAGCTCCAGAAGCTCATCTTCGGAAAGGGTTGTCACGATCAGCCCTCGCGGTCTTCGAGCAGTCAGGACAGAGATGATCCCGCCCGCTCATCGTCCAGCCCTCTTCGTGCAGCTCGCGCCAGCACTCCTGAAAATTGTTAACGTCGGCCCCATCGGATTTCGAAAACTCATGCTGCTCATCGAAGCAGACATCGCATTGAAAAACCAATAGCCCCCGGCTAGGACGTTCGAAGCTCATGATGCTGCCTTTTCTTCTGCTAGGATTGCCGCCCAGCGTTTCAGGAACTCGCGTTCGGTGCGCTCCGTCCCCCACGGGATAATAGACTTCGCCATGGGCTCGGGCATGAAGTTTCGCTCAGTGCTGCCGTCAGGCATAAAGTCCCGGTTCTCGGTCGCGAGCGCGATCAGGTCGGCCTCCTTGACTTCGGGGTCCCACGGATATTGGATGTTGAAGTGTTTGCAGAGCGCCGCGTCCACACGGTTCTCCAGTTTGAAAAGCTCGTCGTTGCCCCTAGCGCGCATCCACCATTTTAGCGGGCTCGGGAAGTCAGGCATATACGCCTCCGCGCCATCATGCAAGAGCCCTTGCTTGCGCTTCGACGGCGTCGCATTCGGCATGCGAGCGATGATGTCGTGAACTACTACGCAATGCTGCCCGATGGAGATGAACTTCCCGTTGATGCGTCGGACGTGCCCAGTCCACCGAACGCGCGAGGCGAGGGAATGCGCGATGTCGTTGATGTTGTAGTCGTGCTCATCAACGTGATCCCAATAGAGCTTCCGGCCGCTGAAAGTTCGGATGTAGTAGCCCGCCTTATCCTTGCCTGTGCGATGGTCAACAACGCCACCAAGCCCGGCCGAAGTTGGCTGGAGCGCCGCACGACGAGCGCGCGGAGACGGGGGCACTGGATAATTGGGACCGGGCATAGATCATAATCCTTCGAGCTTATCATAGGCGCGCAAAATCCTGTGCGCCAATTCGTAGGCCCCCGCCGCATCGGTAACGAAACTACTCAACACCCCAAACTCGTTGTGAAATTGCAGCCGTATCTCGTTGTCTGGGATGCTAAACCCGATGCTGTATTCCGTTGCGTCAACTTCTTCTTCCTCAAGCTCTATAACAAGTTCGTCGAGCACATCATCAATTCTGGCCATGAGGTAATCCCCCTTTTATTTTCTTAGCCTCGGGCCGACCCAACCTTCCGCAGTTATTGGCATGCCGGGAGCCCAGTCAGGCACGATGGACATGATTGCCTCAAATTCTTCACGAGTGCAAGTGCCTTTAGCCGCCTCGGCGATAACTTCGTCGTGGATAGACAAGAGTAGATCGAACTCTGGCAGCTCGTCAACGCGATGCATCGCTTCAGCCAGAAGATCGCGTGAGCTGGCTTGGTCGTAATTCTCGACGAGCGAACCGCCGTGCGTGCCGCACCGCTTCCACTGCTTAGTGTATGTATCGCGGCCCATGAAAGACAGATGCGGCGATATGAAGCTCTCCGGCGCGTCGGGCAAGAGCCGCTTGTTCTGTTTCTCCGCGAGCTTCTCCGCGTGCCAGCGCACGCGATTTTGCGGGACGCTCTTCTTCGCCGGGAAGTTCACAGTCGTCGGCCGCCCGCGCGCATTTAGCGCCGCGAACCGATAGGTGACACGCATCCTCACGCGTGGATAGAGATAGGCGAGAAGCCGCCCGGACGGCAAGCGGCAGTGCAAGAAGTTGCCGTCGTCGCTCATGAAGTACGAGACTGCCCCGATGCCGAACGCGTCACCGCCGCAGAAGTGCTCGCCGCCTTCGAGGACCGCCGCAATAGCCGCCTTCTCGCTGTCCCGCCAGAGCATCGGGACTTCGGGATACTTCTCCTTGCGATAGATGCGAACGACCATCTGGCAGAACTCGTCATCAAGCCATATGCCCTCGTCGTTCCAGACTGTCGCTTGGAACTTCTCCCAGCCCATCGCGTAGCCGAGGCCCAAGATGGCTTTCTTCCCGAGATTGCGTTCGTTCTTGTCCGCTTTCGTGATCGTGCGGCCATAGATGCCGCTCGCCATGTCGCAGTAGATGTCCTGCCCCGGAGTAAACATCGCGAGCATCGTCGCGCAGCCCGAGAGCCACGCCAGCTTGCGTGCTTCGATGGCATTGAAGTCGGCCGCGTACAGCTCCTTGCCCTCACTGGCGATGAGCGCGCCACGGCAGGCCTTGGCGAGGCATACCATGGGCTCGCCCCAGATCATCGTGATCAGCTCGCGGTCGAGCGTGAGGATGTCATCCCACGCCTTGCTCATGTCTTTGGCGTACCCCCGGACGAAGTTATGCGGCTGGACGCCTTTGCCGGACCATCGGCCGGTCCGGTCGGCCCCGTTGTAGAGCATGATGTCGTGCAGCTTGCCGTCCGGGCATACGCTCTGCACCATCCGCTTGTACTTGGCGACCGACGAGCGGTTGACCTCCATGCAAATTCGCAGGGCGCGCTCGACCCGGGCACCTTCCTCGCCGAGCGCCTCCCACTTCTCACGGGACGGCCCAAGCGCGGCTTCCCGGGCCTCGTCGCCAGCCTTCGTCGGGACGCCGTCGAGCGCAAAGCTGAGCGTATCGGCCTTGGTATTCTCAAGAGGCGGCTGATCGAGTTCTACGAGCCGCCCATTGGCCCAGCCGAGCAGGACCGCACGTTGGGACCCCTTCTCGACGACGCCCCCAGTGATGTCCTTTAGCTCGCTATTGAGCCGGTCGGCTTCGAGCTTGGCGAGATCGAGCGCTTCGGTAGCGGCGTGATGGTCGAGAGTGATCCCCCGGAGGTTCATCCGGAAGTCCATAAGCCAATAATCCCGCTCGCGCTCGGTCATCTCCGGGCAGAAGTCGGAGAGACCTCGCTCAGAACGGATGTCGCCTTGGCAGTAGACCCAGTTCTTCCGGTGTTCTATTTCCTCTTCGCAGAATACGATGATCCCGTCGCCCTTGCTCTTGCCACGTCGAGGCAGCGGTTTGGAGAGTTTGTTGATCAGCCGCTTGCCGTCCGCGATCTTCTTGTGCGGCAGGCCCAGTGCGTCAACCGCGTCCCCTAGCGCGCGAGGCAGGGACATACACGACGCCTTCGCCGCCGAGCAGTGGAGCTGCTCGGGCTGGAGCTTGACATCCCACTCGGGAAACTCCCGCGTGAACGCCTCATTCCAGACGTTGAACTCGAAGCCCGCGTTGTGCGCCTCAATCGGCTCACCATCGCGGATGCGTCGGATCAACTCGTCGTCGGGCTCATCTTTCTCTATCCACGGATGATCGCGGTGCCAGAGAAATACCGTGTCGTCTATCGATTGCTCACTGTACTGCCAGCACAAGCATAGAACTTGCGTACTTGTGTCGAGCGCATAGCGCCGCTGGCCCCACTTGAGGAGGTCGGCCGCGCTCCGCGTCTCGAAATCAAGATAAATCATGCGGGCTGGAGCGCCTCAGAAGAGGCCATCTTGAGAGCAGGGGGCTCGGGGCTGATCACGCGCAATGTCGGGGTCAGCAATTCTCGCAGGGCCTTGCGAACAACCTCACGCGCATCGAACACGAGCTGATGATTGATCGCATTGGCATGGGGAGTAGAGTAGTTCGTTGTCGCGACTACAGTCGCGAGTACGAGAGCTTCAATGGCCTCGGTGACAAGTTCGATCTTGGTCTCTTGTTGAGTGGACATGGCGCTTCCTGAAAATTGATGACGATGCCCACTCACAAATCAGACGCACGCGCTGCTGTCAATATGGTTGGGGCCGATTATCATTTCTGATAACCGGCCCCGGTATTCCTCGCCCCGTGTACTCACGGACGGATGCAGTCGAGACCGCTACGGCACTGTGGCCCGAGAAACCTCCTTACGCGGTCGGATCGTCGTCATCCCCGCCGAAGTCGTCGTCACTCTCGAAGCCTTCGGCCGGATCATCGCCGAAATCGTCCTCGGCCGAGGTGAAGCCCTCGAAGCTCTCGTCGTCGCCGAGCTTCTGGATATTGCCCAGACCGATGGCGAGACCCTTGCCGATGTTGTTGAAGGCATAGGGGTTGACCGACGCGCGAGCCCAGCAGCCCGCGTAGAACTCTTCCGCGTTCTCCGGCGTGATCGGGTTGCCCTTCACGTCGAGAATTTGCGGGCGGCGCTTCGAGTTGGCCATGGAGAAGAACACCATGTCCGGATCACCGTAGCCTTGGTAATCCTTTTCGTTGCCCTTGTGGAACGGGATTTTGAAGGAGCGGTCCTCCTTCATGGTCTTGATGTCCTTCTTGAAGAACTCCTGACAGACCTCCGCCAGCTTCTTCTTGATGGCATCCCACTTGGCCTTGTCGGCGTCGGTGAATTGCTTCGGATAGAACAGACCGACGAGCGAATAGCGGGGCGTCCCGTTATTGTAGCTGGCCTTCTCGAAGACTTGGGGGAAGCTGACGCGGAATTTCGGGGTCAGCAGGCGAGAGCCCTTTTTGCCGGGCGCGGCTGTAGCGTTGGATGCCATGATGTCCGTCCTTTCGATTTGATGTGATGTGATAATTGGACTTGGCAGTTGTGGCTTTTAACGAAGTCTTAACCACCTGTCAAGGAATAAATTGACGCCACGCGAAAAATACAGCAGCCCCGAGCAGCGCCCCCGGGACCACGTCCACCACATAATGCTGCTTGGTCTTGAGGGCGGATGTCGCGATCAGCAACGGGAAGAGCCCGCCGACGTATCCAGCGACCGGCCAGTTCTGCCAGATCGTCAGATCAACCATCATGGCAACGCTCACGTGCATGCTCGGCAGGGAATTGCGGAGCTTGTCGTAGCTCCAGACGAGGTCGAGCATTCGCATGGAGCGCGGCCAGAGCGTGCGCGCTGCGTCGCGCGGCACGGCTCCGTAGTTCTTCCCTCGCACAAACCCGACAGGCATCAGCTCGCGCCAATGCGAAGGGATGGCAACCGGCCAGAGTATGAAGAACGTCACCTGTATGGCGAGCAGCGTCAGGAAGCACCCCACGCAATACGCGTAGGCCTGCCACGAGGGCACGCTGAGCGCGGCGAGCAGGATCATGGGGTAGTAGAGCCCAGAGTAAATCCAGACCCAGCGCGGATCGAAGTTGATCTTGCGATCCCAGCTTGTCTCGAAGTAGCGTGCGTCGAAGAATGTCTGGCGCTGAGCCCAGAAGTAGAATTGATATCCGCCGACGATCAGGACGACAGTGATGAACAGCTCAAGTAGGCGGTCGAACAAGATCATCAAATTCCCCTCGCATAGTGGCTTCGTTTTTGAGCCGTAGAAAAACATCGTGGATGTTCGGCCCAATTGGGTTTAGGGTCCACACTTTGGCGGCTTCGAGCATGATCGCCATCTCGCGCCGTCGTCGCTCACATTCGACGCAATCAAACTTGAACGCCATGTCAGTGATGCAGGGTCGAGTAGCCGAGGATGAACCCAGCGACCGCAGCGGCAAGAAAGACGGCGGCCCCTTGCAGAATGAAGTTGGTTACGGGGCGACCCCGGAACGGGAAGTTCTGGAAACCGATGAGCATCAGCTCTGGAAAAGGCGATTGCATTTTAGCCTCCGCTCGGATGTCGGATCAGGCAATAGATCATGCCGACCTCACCTGAATGCACCGTCATGAAAATCCAACTCACGTCGGTCGGATTGTCGAGATCGTCTTCGGCCCGATTGACAACCTCTTTCGGGACGATGATTTCAGTCCCGTCAGCGATGGGGTCGCGCCTCGTGCCGTCCGGATACTTCTTAGCCGAACCGTCGCCAATCTTCGCTGTCCACGTCCCATCGGGGTTGGGCCAGTAGCTCTCGACTGGATAGGCGTCGCCTTTTCCGCAACACGATCCGGGGAAGTTCGGCCGTGGCAGGCTCTCAAACCATTTCGTTGTCGGGGCGTTCGGATCGAAGCCGTGATCCATAGCCGGAGCCTTGTGAGGCCAAAAGAGCCATAGACCGAACGCAATGAAGATCGCCCAGCCTACGAGCGTGCGCGCCGCTTCCGGCCTGCGCGGGCGTGCTTGGCTCGGGCGCGCTTCGAGGCGGCACGCTTGATCGCGACCGTCTGGGCACATAGGATGGTCGCAAACAAGGTATTGATCGCGGTCCGAAATGCAGCAAACGCCGCATCGATATCGCGGGGCTTCCGGGTACGCCGGGCCATGCTCATCGCTCCCCATGACTGTCATCTCCGTGCGCTATCTCATTGATCGTGAGCCCGCCTTGCGGCACGACGTACTTGATCAGCGCAGGCTCGATAGGTTCGACCACGCTAACCGCCATCGGCGGTTGGATCGGCGTGAGCAACATCACCTCGACCACGCCGCCCTGCTTGAGAAGCTTGAGTTCGGCGCTGTTCGGCTTCCACGTGCTGACGAGCTGAATGATCTTGCTCTCCCCGTAGGTCTCAGCTCGTACTTGAAGATCGCCGCACTCGCCGTCTTTCTCGGCGTTCCAGTTGTCCGGTTTTTGGTAGTTGTGGGTCGCTCCGCGCGTAACAGTCGGTCTCATCGGGTCACCTTCACTTCGGAAATGTGGGCGTGCAGATACGGGACATCCGTCAGGGCGAGCATCAGCCGATCAGCGAGCGCAGTGCGGAGCGTGTCGGCCTCGTCTTTCGTCAGGACGCCGGGCTCGACGCGGATCAGCGCGCTAAGGTTGATACTGATACGCTCTTTGCTCTTCGCGTAGACGTTGATCCTACGAACTTGTGCCATGGGGTCTCCGGTTATAGTTCACCGCCTTCAATGCTTCGTAGACAAGATGCCAGACGTGCAGAGCGAGGCGCGGATAGTTGTTGACACTTCCTGACCTGTTTACGGTCCGTTTGTCAAGAGCCTCTTTATTCCGACCGCGATATGTGCAGACTTGGTAGTCGCCCCGCTCATGACTACCACCGACGTTGCAGATTGTCAGCCGGGCAATCTCAGTTATCTTGCGCGTGATCGCGGAATGTAGCTCGACCCGAACGACGATCATGTGAAGTCATCCTCATCGTCTTCATCGGTCGTCATAAATTCGTTCTGGGCGTCGTCGAGCGCACTTACCGCCTCGCGCGGATCGTACATCGGTGCAATGGTCAGCACGCCACTCGGCATGAAGGCGTACTCGCTAACCGCCTGCTTGACGAGCTTGCGCTGTTCCTTACCGACGCCGAGCTTCTCAAGTTGAGCCGGAGACTTCATCTTCGGCGCGACCCAGATATCCGCGTCATCAATCCCGATCTCATTGACGAGTTTTTCCTGTAGCGCAACAGGATCAATCAGACGGCGTTTTGCCCGACCCCGCACGAGCTTCCACTCGGGCTCGTCGAACTCGCCGACCACGTTTCCGTTCTCAAGCTCACGCTGGATATCGGCCTTGATGCTATTGCACCATGCCTCGATAACCGGAACCCACTTCGCCTTGTGCGCCAGCTCGACCGTACTCGTCGGCGGAGGCAGCAACGCTGGCGGCTCGTCGTCAGAGAAGTCAGCGCTGGCCTCTTCGAGCAGCATCCGATCATACTCTTCGCAACGGGTTTTGGCCGCGCACCATAGGCACCAATCGCCAGCACGCAACGGGGCGTTTGGCTTCGAGGTCTCGTCGGCCGCCTCCTTCATCCTGATCTCGTAGAGCCGCAGCTCGTCAATCGTGTAGCTCTCGGAACGGATCAGGCCCTCGGCGTGCGGCGAGTGCGGCTGGGAGATCGTGACCGTGACGCCTTCGCAATCGGGATGCTCATGCGCGGCGAGCACGGCGTACTGCTTGAGCTGATCGTTGTCCTTCGCCTCGACGAGTATGTAGCCGTTCTTGTGATCGACGATGTCAAGCCAGCCATACGGCTCAACGATACGAACGTCAATCGAGCCACCGAAACGGCTGTCCAGCCACGAGCCGTCAAGGTAGACTTCGGAGTAAACCTCCGGGCTGTAGCGTGTCTCTTTGATGCGGTCGATCTCGTCAATAGTCTGTTGAACACCCTCTACCATCTTCTCGTCGGCGATGAACATGAACCATCCGGGGCGAGCTACCTCGGGGTCAAGTGCCTGTGCGCCGGGCGGGTAGAACTCGGTCTCTTCGTCGCCGTCCGCTTTCACGAGGAATGTCGAGCCGACGTACTCGCGCGCCTCGTGATGGTCATTGATGATCATGATCTCGATCAGCTTATGCGCCGCCGTCCCGAGCATCGCCGCGTGGTTCGTCGCCGAACTCTCGTCGCCGATCTTAGCGACCGAGCCCGGGCAGTTCATCCAGCGGTGTGAAGCCGAAGGGGATAGTCTCGCATGCGTGCCCATTCAATTTCCTGACGTGGTTCGGCGCGGAGCCTTCCAAGGCTTCCGCGCCAGATGTCTCCAATATCGGCAGAGCCTACGCCACATAGGGGAACGTGATCGGCGTGCGGCCTTTGCGGACATCCCATGCCATATCATCGTCCTTGAAGACCTGATGGCAGCGCTTGTTAATCCAAATCTGGCCACTCGTGCCGTTCGGGATTTCCCACTCGTCATCCTCGCCGGTCAGCGGCGTGAGAGGCATATGACGAGCGACCTTGTCGAAGACTTCGAGTGTGCGCTCCAAGCTCCCGCCGGAGTGACCATAGCCGACTAGAGTTTCCACGAGCGCGGTGACGCTCACGCCGATAGCGCCGTCGTAGTCCGCATCGCTGTCGAAGAGACCGGCTGCACGTAGTTCGGCTTTGGTGTGTTGAAGCAAGCTACTCATTGTACCTGATCCTGTTCTTTGTACTTGGCAATCCAGTCAAGCTTGGTCGTCTCCAGTCGGCCGACCCAAGTCATGATATTTTCTGTCATGCTTGAGCGGTCCGACCATTCCTTGGGGTTGGCGTGCTGTATCAAGATGCAAACCTCGGTCACATCTCCAGCCTTCGCTTCCTCCAGCAAATCTTCGATGAGCTTGATCATGCTGTCCCTGATCTCATTGGAGACCGAGGGCGGCTTCACGGCATGAAGCTGCGTCACCTTGTCAGTAGGCATCGGCAGCCTCCAGATATCGGATATCGACAACTCGATATCCGACCTTAGCTGACATCGTATATCCCGCCGCAGCCGGTTCGATGCGGAGGCGGATTGTCTCCGAACCGTCATCGGCAGCGACAATGGCTTCGAGGTTCCCGCTCTTTCCCATCAAGATCACGCTGTAGCCCTCGGCAGGCGTTATCTGCACGTGGTTCTTCGTCAGATGCTTCACCGTGGCGATGCTCATGTCGTCTCCTGCGCTTTAATCATCGCCATCCGCATTTCGTGCTGCGCGAGCTTGATCTTCTCCTTGAGACGAGCCTGCTTGGTTCCGAGGTCCTGTAGCGCCGGACCGAAGCTCTCAAACGGTTCATCGCCGATATGTGTCGCGACCGCGCGCCAGCTCCAGTTCGTTGGATCGAGCTGTTCGAGCCGGAATTTGAGATCGGTATCGTCCACGACGACCCGAAGCGCACGGGTCGGCACTGCGACCGCTACGACACGCCAGCCGGTCTCTGTCGTGTTGATGATCTTGGCAGTCTCTTCGACGTTCACGTGCGTCTCCGATAGCTGGAGCGCCACGCAAGCAGCTCCCAAGAGCCGATGCGGATGCTTCGAACGCCATCGGCCCACCTATACCATGTGTCCCTTGACATCATCGGAGCGGTGGTCGTGAAGCTGATGCCCCAACCGAAAATATGACAAATTGGATTGATGGTCATTTTAGTCGATCTCCGCGAACATCGGTCGGTCGAAGTGATGGACCTCACAGATACGATCCGCGATACGCCGGAAAGCTAGATTGTGCTCGACGCCGGGAGTATCAGTCCGGGGCTTCGTCGTGCATTGATGAAGATGAGCCATTTCGTGACCCATGATGGCGGCCAGCGTGGGGATGGTCCCAACACAGCGCGCGCTGATCCCGATCTCGTGTTCGCCCGTGCTCCACTCCTTGTGGTAGCCGGAGATATTGCGGCTCCGCGAAACCTTGAATATCACATCAGAGCTGTCCGGCATATTCCAGCCGTTGAACGGTTCGGTCTCGGAGAGCAGACGATACATGAGCCTGCACTGCTCGACCGTCAGTGTGAGTTTACGGGAGCGACGGGTCATTCGGGGACCTCCCATTCTACGACCATCACTCCGGAGCCTGCGAAGCGGGGGTCGCGAGATTTAGTCGCGGTCAGCTTGCGCCCTGCATCCATCAGCGGAGCGACCTCGGCAGCAAACCCGCGCGGGAAGTGCCCGAGCTTCTGGGCGAAGATGTAGACCGCGATAGCATTCGGATCATACTGATTGTTCGGCTCACGCTCGACGCGTAGCTGCTGACCCGGGGCGAGCTTCGCAATCCAGTTACCCGCCCCGGGGTAGAAGCTGGAGCCGACGATGCTGACCTGTCGTTTCTCCGTTGCCATCAGAACCACTCCTTGAGTGAATGGGAGACGGCCTCGGCGACTTCGTCGCGCGTAGCGGCGCGGGGAAGGGCATCAACCCAGTTCGAGCCGTAAGGCCAGAATACGCGCGCATGTTCGCCGTCTCCGTCCGCACGGGGCGTGCGCTCGTTGAGTGTTACCGATCCATCAACGAACAGTGTCTCGTGAATTTCGGAGGCCTCTTGAAAGTACATATCGCCGGGCGAGTACAGCTCCGGCCGTTGAGCCTGCAAGGCCACGTTCATGATCGGCGACTTCTCCATGCCGCCGCCCTCGCCAGTCCGGATAGTCGTGAAGTGGTGCGTGAGCCCATCGCATACGCGATAACGCACGTTGCAGAAGAACCCGGCGACGATCACCGATTTGAAGTGCCACGGATGATCATGGATTGTTGAGACATTGGGGACGGCGAAACGACTGTTCCAGAGATTGAGCCGGAAACGTTTGGGGGCCTCGGGAGGCCCGAAGTACGTTCGCAGAAACCCGAAGCCCTGCACGGTCCACTCATTCTTGGCAAGGGGCGCGCTCATGATGCGGGAGACAAGCGGCTTCAAGTACGTCAGATCGGTCTTCATGGGGATTGATCTCGAAGGTTGGGACGACGCACCATCGCGCCGTCCCGTATCCTCGCCAACGAATTTACATCAAGTCGTCTTCGGGAGCGGCAGCCGGGGCTCCAGCACCTTCTCCATTCAAGAGCACCTGACAGGCCTCGGCGACCTTGTCGTAGTTTTCCGGTTTGAGGTCGGTCACCTTGGTCACGCCGCCGCCGTCATCCGAGAGGATGTCGGCCGCCGATTGCTTGCCGAGGCTCGCATTCGTGGCAACCTGACGGATCAGATCGCGGACCTGATCGATGGTGAACTTGCCGCCCGGGGCCTTGGTGCCAGCGGCGGGACCTTTCGGAGCGGCAGCAGCGGCGGCTTTCGCCTTGGCAGCCGCGTCAGCTTTGGCTTTCGCCTCCGCGTCGGCTTTTGCCTTTGCAGCGGCTTCGGCCTTCGCCTTGGCGGCAGCATCCGGGGCAGCGGTCGTGGTCGTGGTCGTGGTCTTCGGAGCGGCAACGGGAGCGGCCCCTCCCTTGATGAGCGCAGCATGAATATCGCTGAGCTTCTTCGAAATTTCTGTAAGCAGGGCGTCGGACATAGGGGGCAACTCCGATGGGGACAGGGGAAAATTCGCAGTGTGGCCGTTCCTAGCCCGCTCGACGTGCAAATGTCAAGCGGGCTAAGCAGATTTTTATTTTAGTGCTGAAAAATCTCGCCACCATCGTACCCGTTGATCGCCTGAGCGGCCTCTTCTGACGAGACGTAGGGTGTTGCTGCTGTATAGGGCTCGCCACGCTTGGCGCGTGTCGTATCCTCGCCGAGCAGAAGACGGCGCTTAATCTCGCTGCGGATAAACGCGGCAGCGACTACGAGATTGGCTACGTTCGAACCGTAGTCCCGAAAGCCATCCCAATCGGCGGGATAGAAGCTTTGGCCGACCTCCAGCGCAAAGTCGGCGGTCTCTCCGTCGAGCTTCGCCGAGAGGAGCATAAGCTGAGCGATGCCAGCGCCGAGCAACTGATTTTTGGTGCTGTCGGCGCGTTCGTTCGCGTCACCCCACATCTTGTCTTGTATCGCCACTTCCGTTGCGATGAGCCTGTCGGCCGCTATCCCGGCGGCCTGCTGGATTTCTTTCATAGGTCTCTCCTGTTAGTGCGAATAGCAGTCGCACGGCGCGATCAAGTTTAACGCTGAGCCGCTTGGCATTGATCAGCTTGATCACATCACGATGCCTAGATTGCGCGAGCGCACGCTTCTCGGGATGCGCTGCGTGATAGTTACGCTGCCGAAGTACAGTGCGTTTGACACTACACTCCGGCGAGCATGTTTTGGAGTTACGACGGGGCGTGAACTCTATGCCGCACGCGCAGATCATCGGCGGGTCGGCACGACCCACTTGGGTTCATTAGGCACGGGCAGTGGCGTCGCGCAGATCGCCTCAACCCAGACATCACCTTTCTCTGTCGTCTTGTACGCCCAGCCCGGGTACTCGGCGCGCTGCTGTTTGGTCGGACGCTCGATCAGTCCGGCCGCGAGCAGGCTTTTGACAAACTTCGTATAGGCAGGCGATGTGCGGGACCTCTCCGGCGTGAACGGACCTACGGCGCAATGGAAGTGCATCATCATGTTGATCATCATCGGGGGAGCGCGGAAAAATGTGTGGGACATAGAAGGGGCTTTCGGTTTGAGATTACGACTGAGAATGCGGTCAACCACGGCAACGAACCGCGCGGCGGTTTTGAGCGAGGCAATCCGTCGCGCCTCCATCCGCCGTTTGCGCTCGACCGGCGCTCCGGAATAGCTGACCCAGCAAACCGGATCAACTTCGTAGGCAAGCCGTTTGACGCGGAGCGAATAGGGCATCGGGGTAAAAATCCTCGGTTGGTACTATAGGCGGTATATCGAGCCGCGAAAATTGTCAAGAGGGCTCAATCCTCTTGCAATAGTTAACATTCGGTGCTAGGAGGACCATCGCCCCCGCCTCCGAAAGGCCCTCATGACCGTCCGCAAACGAACGATAGACCTTGCGCTGGCGTATCTCGACCGGCACCTTTTTAGCCGGTATCTCTTCCCGATCAAAGCGGGCAAGAAATTTCCGCCGCTCATTCGGGACAATCTCGCTCAGGCATCGAACGACCCCGCGCAGCTCATCGCGTGGGAGAAGCAATGGCCGGGATGCAACTGGGGTCTCGCCCACCGTAAGTCTAACGTCATGGGTGTGGACGTTGATACCAATCCAGCCAAAGGCAAGCAGGGTCAGCTCACATACGATGCACTCGACCTGATCTACGGCTGGCCCGAGACCGAGATGACCACGACGCCGTCCGGCGGCTTTCACAAAATCTATGAAGGTCTGCCCGGGCTCGATATCCCGATGGCACTCGGCGAGAACGGCATCGGCAAAGATATCGACGTGCCGAACTACACGCTGATCGCGGGCTGCACATTCGACGACGGTACGAGCTACATCGGAAACGACCTCGACCCGGTCCCGTGTCCGCAGTGGATTTACGATACGATCCGTAACGCGAAGAGCAAAGCCCGCATAGCGGACGCGGACGAGGTCGTGGTCGAGCTTGATCAGCCCGCGAACATCGAACTCGCGATTGACTTCTTGAAGAACGACGCGGTCCCGGCAATCGAGGGACAGGGCGGCGACTTCAACACGTATAAGACCGCTGCGTACCTCAAAGACCTCGGCATCAGCGCGCAGCTCGCGCCCGAGCTGCTCAATGAATACTACAACCCACGTTGCGAGCCGCCGTGGGATATGGATGGTTTGATCGCGAAGGTCACGAGCGCCTACACCTACACCAATCTGTCGAAGGCTGGCGGCAAGACAGCCGAGGCCGATTTCTCGGACGACCCGCCGGAGCCATTGCCTCCGCCGCCGACGCCCGCCGCACGGAAGGCCCGACAGGAAGCAGAGCGCGCCGCGAGACTGCGCGAGCGCGCACGAGTTGCAGCCGCGTCACTGCCGCCGGATCAGCGCGAACGCATCTGGACGAAACAGGAAGTTATCGACGAGTGGGTCTACATCAAGGGGCTTGAGCGGTTCGCGCTCAAGATCGATAGCAACGTCATGTGGAAGCCCGTCACCTTCGACCGGGCTTTCGCCTACATCCCCGGCAAGAAAGAGAAGAGCCTGTCGGACATCCTGCTCAAGCAGAAGAAGGGCACCGTCGCGCGGTTCGACGATGCGGTCTACCGCCCGGGCGAGCCGATGGCCATCGAGGGGCGCTACTATAATATGTACGTGCAGCCGACTATCACTCCGGCCGAAGGCGACCTGTCATGGTGGGACGACCATCTGGCATACCTTCTGCCGAGCGCCGAGGACCGAGCCCTCTTGCTTAACTGGATGGCATGGTTCCTCCAGAACATCGGCAAGAAGCCGAAGCACGCATTGCTGTTGCAAGGTACGGTGCAAGGCACGGGCAAGAGCTTCATCGTCGAGATGCTCGCGAGGATCATCAATCGCCGCAACACGTCGAACATCAATCAGACCGACTTGCACGGTGACTTCAACGGCTGGGCGGCCCGGTCGAAGCTCCTGATCATCGAAGAGCTGCGCGCCGTGGACCGCAACGAGGTCGCGAACAAACTCCATCCCCTGATCACTCAGGACATCGTCAGCGTCAACGAGAAGAACCTTCCTCGGCGTGACGTTGAAAACTGTTTCGGTATCTTCGCGATGTCGAACCACGATGCGGCGATCACGCTCGACCAAACCGACCGCCGTTACCTCGTGATCACAACTCCCGTCGAGCCCCGGTTCGGTAAAGGCACTCCGGCCTCGACCGACTACTATGAGCAGCTCTATGCACGGCTCGACAACAATGCCGACGTGGCGGCGGTCGCCTACATGCTCCAGAACCGAGACTACGGGACATACACTGGGGCAGGCGCAGCTCCCTCGACTGGCGCGAAGGAAACCATGATTGAGGCCGGGCTCAGTGACCTTGAGCACTTCATGCTCGACCGGCGCGACAGCTTCCCGCTCAACGGGCGGCTCATCTCGGTTGACGACGTAATCGAAATGCTGCCCCGCCGACTGGAGAGCAAGAGCCCCCGTCTGCATAGCACGATCAAAAGCATCTTGAAGAACCGCTTCCAAGGTGAAGAGATCGGCCAGTTCACACTTAGGGACCGCTCTCGGCCTCGGCTGATGGTCATCAACGGGAGCGGGCTTCGCAACTTTGAAGGCTGGCAGGATCGGGTCGGAAAACAGTATGAAGACGACAAGGAGAAGGCGGGCAAAAATTTACCGCTCGACGACCTTGACGCGAGCAGCGAGTTCGGCGATACTGATTGAGTGCAGTGGCCGGAAGTGGTAACCCCCGAAGTGTTCTAGGCGCGGACAGGGGAACAGCCGGTGCCCCGCTAACCCCGAGGGCAAGACGTGCCATACCTGAGACGCGAGTGCCGGGCTATCGCGAGCCCGCTGTAAAACGCGCAGTGACGCATTCATCGGGGGTCGAACCAACGTTGCGGACTTACACAACCGCCTGCATAGCAAAAGGCCCCGGATCACTCCGGGGCCTTTTCGTTTGGCTAGAAGTCTGTTCAGGCCCGCCGGACCGCGCCCTTCCATGCGTCGAGGGAAACGACTGGCCCTGAGATCGCGCCGATGGCTCGGATAGCATTCTCGTCGAGCTGCGCTTGCTTGCACCACGCCGCGATCTCTTCCGTGTTTCCGTTCGCGACGCGCGAGAGGATGGCCCGGTGCTTGAGACGTTTGCATGCGGTCAATCTGTTGATGCCGAAGACTAGATTGATCCCCATGCCCGGAGACGGACGACATAGAACAATGGGCTGGAGCACGCCTACAACTGGGATGCTTATCATCAACTGTCGAACGATCTCTTCGTCCGGCTTTCGATCCTTGCTGACCTTGATACGGTCTATGACAATCTGCTCGGACGTGAGAGTGACGGTCATGTCCTTGCCCCTTTCGGTTGTGTACGTTCGGCGACACAATGAGAGGGACCCATCCCCCTGTCAAGAGGGATGGGGGAAACTTTTCCACTACCCGGCGATCTTGGGAAACGGCCGGATATTGGTCCACTCGAAGTCCTTGACAGACCCCTTCTTGTTGCGTACCACGAAATTCCACGCGATGACCCAGACCGCCGCGCGCATCGTATCGTGAATACGAACGAGCGGATTGTCCTTCATGATCTTCGCGAAGGTTCGGTTAGCCTTGGAGATCGGGTTCATCCGACCCGGATGCGTGCCGCTCGACCATGCATCGAAGAACTCGTCAGCAAGCTTCCGGTTCTTCTGGGCGAACAGGTAGTAGAGCGCCGAGGCAAGGGACCGAGGCGTGTTAGTCGCCTTCTGCACGAGCAAGCCCTTCTCCATTGCGAGCGAGAGCAACTCGTGATCGTAACCCTTGTTGAAGTAAGCGTCCCTGATCTCCGCACGCGTGAACGTCGTGCGCTCCTTGACTTGGTCGAGGCGGAACAGCTCCAGCCACCGCATCACGTGCGCGAGTAGCTGAGGGTTGTCCATTCCGTCCACGAAGAAGTCGTCACCGATGGAGCGCTGGCGTCCCTTATCGAGCCATGGGAAGACAGCGTCATCGATCCCGAACACGACATGCGTGAGGAACGACTTGCGCGCCCGGACGCAAGCATAGAGCCGGTTCTGACCGTCTCCAAGCAGGCCGCCTTTGGTGAACTTGATCGTGTCACCTGTTAGGTGCCACTGTCCGTTGACCATGTCGTCTGCATACTCTTTGATCTTGCTGGGCTTGCGCCCCCGATTGTGCGAGTTGAGACCGGAGGTATCCGTGCCGACGCCGAGGATCGTAGCGGCAGCCTTCGGAGTGATAGAGATCACGCGCGATGTCTCGGGCGGGTTCTTGATCCATTCCGTGATCTGATCCATGAGGTCCGTCGAGGACCGAGTGATCAGGGTAGCGACGTTTGACGAGGTTGACATTGTATCCGTCCTTTCCAACCCCCTTGTAGCATTTGCGGCCTTTTCATTGAGGGGCCGACGATCTCCCATGAGACCGTGCTCTAAACTTAGGCATACCCCGCGCCGCGTGTCAACATGGCACATCGCGCAATGGTTAACGTCCCAGTCCGGAACCCCTTGACAGGGGTCTAATGACACGCTAGGCTTGCAAGATGCTCGCGCATAGCGAGTGTGATGGTTCTGAATATCGAGGCAGACTGCGGTCAGACGCGGGGGCAGTACCCGCCGCCTCCACCAAGGACAGACAGGTGCGGTATGGATACCGTGCTCTACAAGCAGCGGAGAACCCTGAGAGGCTCCCCTGTCTGTCTCTGATGGGGGCGAAATAGGATCGATGGACGCTCGGGACGCCTCGGGGTTGAACTCGGCATGATACCGCCGTTATCGGGTCACCCCTATAAACGCCAACGACAATAACGTTGCCGTGGAAGCTCTCGCCCTCGCGGCGTAAGTGTTCGGGAGTTGGCCGCTTAGCAACAGAAAGGCCCGTCAGAGCCCAGCCGCAAGGCTGGGCTTCGTCGTTAAAAGGGGATGTCCTCGACAGCCGGAGCCGGGCGAGCGCGTCCCCGAGCCCCGGAGGGGTTTGGGCTGCGAGCCGTCCTGCGGTTCTGGGAGGGCGTTGCCCATTCGAGGTTCCACCGCTGGCAATTAAGGCTGTCCCCGTCGCCGTGGTCGCCCATGGTGTGTCTCGGGCTCGGCGGCAGCTTCAACGACCGGATCAGAATTTCCTTGTGGAGGTAATACTTGATCCGTCGCCCACCGTGCGTCTTCGTCGAGCGCGTAGCGTATGCCTTGCGCTTATGCCGGTCCCACGTGATTTGCCAGCGCCACTGGAGCGCCCATGCGTGGTCCTCGTCGGACACGACCGCGCAGATCATGCAGTCCTTGTCAAGCCATATCCGGTTCACGCAATCTCTTCCGACGTGAACTCGGTGTGATAGGGAAGTCCGCACCGCTGGCAGCGGCCGAGGCACATCTGCATTATCCCGGGCAGCTCTTCGCCCTCGTCGAGCACGTGACGCATTGTGCCGTCCTCGAAGTGGACGACGTGATAGCTGATCGCGCACTGGCACGTGAGCAGATCAGTTGTCGGTTTCTCGCCACTCATCGACCTCTTCCTGTGTCATCGGCCGCACGTTTTCGAGCGGGCAGTCCTTGAGCGAGATCGCGGTCAGTGTGGCCGCGTCGCTGAGCTTGATGTTGTCGAGGTCTTTCTCGGCAACGATAGCAGACCATCCGGCGACGAGGTCGGCATCGTCGCTCGTACACATCCGCTGGAGGCGGAGCAAGAAGAGCTGTTCATCGGCCATCGGAAGCCTCCCGTCTGCTTATGAGATCAGCCTGTAGCCAATCAGTCATGGCTTGGATAGCCGCCTTCGCGACGTGTTCGTGGGCCATCTTCTCGCAAAGCTGGCGCGCGGTCTCTCGGTCGTGGAAGCGAGCTACTTCGTCGCTCTCGCCGAGCTTGGCCAGCTCATAGCGTACAACGTGCGCCGGATCATCGCCGGGATACTTCGAGTAGTCGTAGAGCCCGTAGGCTCTCTGCGCCTGCGCGCGAACGATTGCGTCAGTGACAGCCTCAATTATCGTTTTCTTCGACATCCCCGCTCCATGGCGTTGCTGATACGATGTGAATGCACTCGGCGGTTCCGAGCCGTGCCGATCCGCCAGACCGAGCGCAATAGCTTGCGCTGTTTCTTGCTGATCTTATGCATTACATTAAGTCCTCTATGTCGTTGCCACCGAGGTCGGCAAAATACTTGCGTCGATCCGCGACCTCGTTGGGCTGGATCGAATACTCAATACAGTGGATCAGGAAATCTTTGTCAACGCCTTTCGCGAGCGCCTTGCACAGAGCGACGCAACGGGCGCGCTCCTGCTCGACATAGCTCATGATGGTGCTCTCGCTCATTTGATCTTCTTGAACGCCAGATCGCAGGCTTCTTTACCGTGCTTCGCCACGAACGCGCGCATCCTCAAGCGCGCCATCACGCGCGTAGCGTTGACACGCGAAGATACATCCTCAACGAGGTTCTCGAACTCTTCAAACTGCTTTTTGGTAAGCTTCTTGGGCGGCAGGAGGCTGTCCGCACCGAGGGCCTCAACCTGAGCTTTAAGATCATGTTTCACTTTAGGCATTTGGGACAATCCACATAGGCGTTGCGCTCGGCGTGAGCCTCGAAGCGATCACCGGAGGCAGTCGCGAACTCATTCGATGGACACTTTTCTTGCCAGCCCACTAGCCCGCATACCGTCACCGCTCGCGCCGGATGATATCCGAAGTCGATTATATGGAGCAAGTGAACGTCGCTGAGCTTGGGCCTAGACATGCGACCAATGGCTCCAGACCTGATACGCTTGCATGATGCAATCGTAGACTGGATCGTGCGGTACGCCGGGAATGTCGAGCGCGTCACCGATGGGCACGAGCCGGGTCGCAGGCGTCTCGCGGCAGAACGTCCTCATGTCGCGCGGGGCCTGATAGTGCCAGAGATCGACAGCGTTTGTCTCCATGACCGTGCCGCTCGCCGCCCACTGCTTATTAAGGCCGACGAGGTTGGACAAATCGAATTGCGTGCCGTTCGCCCAGACGCGAGACTTGCCAGCGCAGAACTTCCGAATGAGGTCGAGCGCTGTTGCCACGTGAATTTGTGGGAAGTCAGGATAGGACCAGTGGACGCGGGCCTTCGGGTCTTGTTTCAGCCACCAATCTTGCGTGCTCTTGCTGACCTCACGGCCGAGCGCGAGCTGCTGTTCTATGTTCATCACGATCAGCGACTTCGAACCGATGCATAGCTGATTTACCGGCTCAGGGTCGAACTCGATCATTCCCACGGACAGGATCAGCGCGTTATGCGGCGATAGCGACATGGTTTCGATGTCGATCATCACATGATCGTAGCTCGGAATTTCGAACTCTTGCCCGCCCGCGTTCGGGCCTTCGCCTCGGGGCTCGTACTCAGAATGGGATGTCATCACTATCGTCCTTCGGCTGCTGATGGCTGATGGCTCTCCGCCGAGCAATGGCGATGCTATGCCAGTGTCCGACAACCGCGCGTTGCGCGTTAGTCTGGGCTACCGTATAGCCGTGTAAAAATGCGTCTGTCAACCATTTTCTGATCATCGATTTGCTGCGCCACTCGACGCCGCACAAATCCCTACGCGTCCACTCGTAGCATACCGCGCATGCGAGGTTCTTCGGCGGCCGGATATCGTGCTTGACCACGAACCGATAAGGCGCATCAGTGAGTTCGATGCACTTGTCGGCGAGCAGCGTCGCGACCTGTAGGTCGGAGGCCGTCTCGGGCAACTCCAGAAGTTTTTGTGCCGCGCTCACGGCTCGTAACCGGCGCGGATGCATTTGGCCACTGCACGAAGCGAGTTCGCGCATGCCTCGACATCCTTGGCCGCTCGCTCCCACTTCGGGTAGACGCTCGTGACTTTCTTGAACAGCGGCCAGAGCGCATGAGTGGTGTAGGTGCCGTCGAGCCGAATGCGCGCAGCGCTCGCCTCGAACCGCGCGGCCAGAGCTTCATTCAGCCGGGCGCACCGGTCGCGCTCATGCTGGACGGCATGGCTGACCATGTTGGAGAGTTCGTCCTCAGTCAGATTTGCCAAGACTTTGCCCTTTCGTGTTGGTGCAGGTATTGTCTTTCCGCAGACACGAGTTGATCGGCAAGAAATAGAAGTCATTGCCGAGCCGCTCGTGACACTCGCAGTGATAGAAGCCGCTCTCGACAGACCGTTCACGCTGTTGCGCGTCGGGCATGTGAAGGATGTTAGCGCCGAACTTGACTTCTCTCATCGTGCTAACCCCCACCAAATAAAAGTCCCCCAAATGAATGGAGATAGGATGATTAAAGCTGCCATGGCGAGGTCGGCTACTTCGTCGGTCATGCCCGTGGTTTCCTGCTTCTATTCAGCTCAGCGCACATGCGCCGCGCCTCTGCCCGCGTCGGCAATTGCACAATGCCAACAAGTGAAACTGGATGTTTCTCGCGTCCAACGCCCCAAGGATAATCCTTGTCGCTAAACTCTGCCGAGATTGCGTGCTTCGTGGTATTCAGGTTGATAACATACCACATGGGCCGCTTCATTCCCGTGGCCTCCCCAGCGTGATCGTGTAGAGCCCCGAAGCAGTCGTACCGTTTTGCGCGGAGACACTGACCACCGTCCAGCCCTCGGCGGCTTTGCGGTTCATCAGGTCTTGAGCCTCTTGCGGATAGCCGTAGATGACAATGACAGCGTACTCCATCACTTGAGCCCTCCGTTGATCCGATCTCGTCGATCTTCGGCGAGCACGTGCTCGAAGCGGACAAGCCAATCTTCAAGAAAGAGCCGTTGCCGGTCGAGCGCGCTATCAATGGTTGATGCAGCGTCGCGCATTGTACTGGCGGCCGACCGCATGTTGTGGCCAGCCGTGCTGACATCCTCGGCACCGTGCAAGTGGACGCTATCCATTTTTGTGCCCTCTCCATACATCGAAGAGCGCGACCATGAGCCCGACCACGAGCATGAGCCCGAACGCCACGAGCACGCTTATACTTATGATGACCAGAAGCAATGGAAACGATATCGGAAGCGTCAGCAGATACGTGCGCCGAGCCCAGCGCGGCCATGTGGACGGCCGGGAGAGCGTATCGCACCAATCAAACAGCTTAGTCATCTATGTGCTCCATCCACCACGCGGCGAGCAACCGCGCCTGTTCCTCGGTATTGCAGACGATCTCGTCGTGGAGCACCATGCAGCCGATGCCGAGCGCGTACTGACGGAGCGAGTGATACAGCCGCTCGGCTCTCCACGCCTGTTGCTTCAACGCTGAGATGTTGACGCGCATCACACGTACCGCTTGCGTTGGGCGTGACGCTGGAGCGTCGTGACTGGCACTACCTTCGAGCCTTCGAGCTTCGCGATGAACGGGGTATAATTTGCCCCCTCCACCGCAGGCCGCTTGAACTCGTGCTTCGGACAATACTGTCCGGCGCGGTCGCGCTCGACCACTTGGAAAGCGTCTTCGTCCGACACGCGGACCGGCCCGGGCTGACCGACAACTCGAATGCACTTCGCCATCTCAATCTCCCAATAGTCCGGCGTCGCGCGCCAGACGGTAGCCGCGAACTAACTCTGTGATGTTCTCGACCGAGCAGTGTTGTATCAGCCGCGCAGCATCGGCGCGCACATGATCACCGTTGTTTTCAAATAGCAAGTCCCACTTGCCGTTCGTGTCACAGATCACGCCGTTGCTATGGTCGCACCCGAACTCGCGCAGCATCGGGCCGTCGATAGGATGCCGCCGCAACCGAGACAGATCGCTTTCGATCCGGTGAAGCTTCGCATTCGCAATCGTTTTACGCTTGGTCGTATCGATGGACATCATATACACCGCTCGCTTTGCGTGATCGCGCACCACAAGTGCGCGCTGATCAACGGATCAAGTCCCACCGCTATAGCGATGGCAAGAATAGCTGTCAACATCCCCAGCACGAATTTCATCCCTCATTCTCCGAGACAGGGTTAATGTCCAAACCTGAAAATCTGTTGCCGGGCGTTGCGGGCTCTGCCTCGCGGATGGTGGTCACCAGCTCGCGAATGTTGACCGGCGCTCGACCTGACGACGCTGGCGCACCGTACTCCGGAGGCATGTAGCGCTCACGCTTCGCCTCCAGCTCATCCACACGACGATCCCAGTCTCGGCGGCGGTCGGGTATAAGCTGCTGATCGACGAACGCTCGCAGCCGTGCTACCTCGCCGTCAGTCAGGTTGATGATGCCGACCGCCATCTCGCATTCCGTCCCCATGTTGTCCGCCGTGCGAGCGCGCTGGGCGACGAACTTGAGCGCTGGGAGTTTTGAAGCCATTGATCTCAATCCCACGGGTTGGGCTCGGCGGGGGCCGGACCGATGTGCCACTGTCGCGTCTCATGGAAAGGACCCATACGCGCGATCTCATCCTCGGTCAAGCGGAGCCGCCGCATGATCTCGGCCGGGCTCTCGCCGGTTAGCTCGGTCAGCTTCAAAAGACTGCCGCGCGCCTTGGCCTCCCGCCAGTCCATAGCGTTCATGCTCATGGGGTTTGGATTAGCCCGCGCCGGGTCGAGCAGAGTTTTGATCAATCGCTCGTGCTTCCTGATCAAGCTCTCCCGTGTGAACTCGCGCCGGGGAGCGCGTTCGGGTTTATCGTACCCATATCGCCGGGCCATCCGCTGCACAGCACTGAGCCGTGCAGGGGGGTGTGCAGCGGGCACCAAAATGCGCTTTTTCGGCCTTTTTAGCATTTTCGACCTCATTTTTCAATTTCGCCGACCCGCATAAACATTGGCTTTCTTGCACGTCGGACTGCCGTTTTTAGGGGGTCTACCACCGCTCGGGGCCGAAGTCAAGCATTGCTAAGTCATTGACGTTGTTCGGATTGAGGTTTATCTGCACCGTGCAGACACAACTAAACACGGGTAAGCCTCGTGCGGGCTTTCTACAATCAAATCAATCAACTACGCAACTCCCATACACTTACAGCTCTTTTTCTGGGTTGATGGGGGATAATTACAGTGAGTAGCAGGTGGGAAAACAGGCTTTACCTGTGTTGCATCGTTTTTCGCAGGCATTGGCTGGCCCTGCCACGCACCCTACAGGGGCAGTGATTTAGAGTTATGATTAACGCCTTGAAGTGGCGCGTTAACCTTAACTATTAACCTTAATCCCGCACGAGCACCCATTAACCTTAATTCTTAACCACTTCGCACGCTATAAAGGCCCCTAAATGGCTGTTTTTATTAACCTTTATTGTTTACGTTAACGCCTGAGCCATGCAGTTTAGACATATCGCCCCCTTCCCTCACACGCTAACATATTGATATCACTACACTATCTCAAAAATGTTCCATAAATGATCTTATGCGCGCTTCAACTATTTTTGTTAACCCTAATAATTAAGGTTAATGCCAGCTCGTCACTTGACCCCTCCCAAAGAGGGTGCTACCCTGTGCCCCGGCGAGTTACGGGGTAGGACCCCAAAATCGCGACGACCGGCCAGATGCTATGTGCCCTAGCTCATTCACACTTTCTCGCTTTTCCATCAAAATTCAGAAAAATAAAAATACGAATTTGGGAAAAATCCTCCCTTGACAGGAATTTAGAGTTTGTGCTAGGCAGGCGGTCCATTTCACAGACTGCCGGAGGCCCGAGCCCATGCCATCTATCCCCCGCCTTCGTCGGCAGATTGAGCAGTACGATCAGCTCGCTCAGCGCGACGGACCCGACAGCATCTATCATGCGCTACGCGACGCGGCGCGCGACAAGCTCGTGCAGGCGATCAACGATGCACGCGGCCGAGCGCCATCCATCGTCGATCACACGACGCACGTTATCGTCGGCGATCACGCTCCCGAACCAAGGGTGTTCTGATGGCCTCGCGCTTCGACAACAGTCAGGCCTACGCAATCGAAGGTGATCTTCTGCGAAAGCTCGAACGCGTCGCGGTGCGCCTTGGTGCAGAGAAGCCCATCACGTGGCAGGAAGGCCGCCGCCTGAGCGGCATCGTTATCCGCGTCTTGGATACCGCAACACAGATGGAGCGATACGATGCCGAAGATCAGTGACCCGCTGCCCGAGGGCTATCCGAAACTGTTCGTGCATCAATCGGAGTGGACCGCCTTCGAGGCGGCCGGATACGACATGCGCTTCTTCGAGCTGATCAAGCCGATCACCATCGATCATCAGATGCCGTCGAGCGCCGAGATGCGCGCGGAGACACGACGGCGGATCGATACAGGCGAGCCGCTCGGCGCGTTCCACAATGCCGCGCCATTGCCGCCGGGCACGGTCGTCGCCGGTAGCCTCATGAAGCCAGACGGGTACGCGAACAACAAGTGGCCGCCTCAGCGGAAGCATATCAACTCCAAGCAGTGTGGGGGCAAAGAGGCAGCATGCCTCGCTGGCAAGAGCGGCCATTGCGTTGCCTGCGCGGATGACGATTGAAGGAGAGCATCATGAGCGGCAGACCCGTTAACGAAGATCGACAAGCCGCAATCGCGTTCGGCCTGCGGACATATACCGGCACCGTGCATTCGAAGTGCGGCACCAATCAGCGCTATGTCTCCGGAGGCGCGTGCGTTCACTGCGCCCGGGTCATCGCGACCGAGCAGCGCGAAGCGAGAAAATTCCTGAAAGCACAGGCGAAGCTCGATATTGAATTGCAAGCCTCGCTTGACATCGAAGATCAAATGGTTTTAGAACAGGACGACGCCGAGGCCCGCGCGAGGCAGGCCATTGAAGATTTGATGTAGATGACCGGCATGGGCCGGTCGAGCCATGGAGCGAACATCATGACGGATAAATCCCCGAACTACATTGCGACCCGCGCCGATCAGGAGTTTCTTGAGACCGCTCGACCGCGCTCGCCGAAGTTTCCCAGCATCGGCGAGGCGCTGGAGCGCCGTCGTCAGCTCCGCGAGACCATCGCGGCGCGTGCGATGCTGATCTTCGCAGGCCTTGGGCTGCTCTACGCTCTCTTCTGGAGTAGTTTCGGTTGGGTCATCTTCGGCTTCAATCTTGTCGGCTTCATCATCACGTGCTTCATCACTGGCAACCGTCAGTGGCGGAATGCGGGATCGCCGGGAGGCATCAATGGCCGACGACCGTTCTAGTGTTGACAAGGCTATCGATAACGATAATCACATCTGGGCGCAAGAGCGCCATCGTCGCCGCGTGATGTTGATGCGCGAACTCGGAAAGACCAACCGCATGGAAGCTCGGATGCGCGTGTTGTGGATCGTAGCTGCCGTGCTCGGTATAATCGCTTTCGTAATGATGGGGCTGTCGTGACGACCACCTGTGATGTATGCCAAGGCAGCAAACGTATCCGAGTGCCGTCATATCGCGCGCTCAGCGACGACGGGGATGTGGGCGTGGGCTTCAAGGAGTTCGACTGTCCGCAGTGCGTGCCGACCGTACCGTATAGGCGCGTGCGAGCGGTGAAGATCGCGACCTCATACGAAGCCGAGACATTCGGAAAATTCCAGATGCCTATCGAGCGCGCCCTCGCGGCGCGGTTCGGCGAGTACCTGTTGCGCGAGGGGCTGATCCGGTTCTCGACGACAGGGTCGCGGGATATGGGACAGATGGATAGCAGGATCGGTATCGTCGCGCATCTCGGCGTCGTGTCGCGTGAAGACGTGACGCTCGCGGGCGCTGATGCCGAGGTCGCGCTTATCAGTCCTCCGCCTGTCCCGCGCAAACTGACAGACAGAGAGCGGGCGCGGCTGCGCGTTCCCGGGAACGCCGTTAGGTGGGAGCCGAAGCCTGCGCCGTGGGCAAAGGACGAGCCCACCACGGATGAGTTTGACGAACCGAAGGACGCCATCGCGGGTCGCTTCTCTGGATTGGAAATCTTATGACCTATCCGTATGAAAAAGCCGCGCTCCGCATCGTGAGTTGGCTGCACGTCGCCGAGGACGACCTCGTCGGCGAGGTCGTGCAAACGTTCAACGGCGAGGTAGGGATGTGCAAGGAAGTGAAGCTTGACGATCACCACGGTCTGTGCTTTACGCTTGACGATCCGCCCCGGCCGGGGCGAGACGGCGCTCGACGCTGGTATCCAGTCTCAACGATCAGGATGAAGTCATGAGCAGCGCCATCAGCAAATTCAGTTCGCCGGTCAAGGCGCTCGACCTCGACGACGATGACTTCCTCGACCGATGCGTCGCCGCGTACCGCGCGGAGTATGATCGATGGTGCTGGCGTCGAGCCCGGCCCCGCGTGGTCAAGGCTGAAATTCCGAAGAAGACACGCTACGAGCTTGTCCGCAACACGTCGCCGAACACTCAAGAGATTTTTAACCTCTCAAAATCCGAGTGCAAAGATCACCATGATGCCGAGGCGTGGCTCAACACCATGCGCGGCAGAGCGGCGATGCGCGCAGCACTGGAGGCAATATGATAATTCAGCGACCCCGGCCCAAGCAGGGCAGTCGCTTCGCGTGGCTCCCGGTCTGGACCCCCGATGGTAAGGTTTGGCTTGAGTGGGTCCACTTCTCGTGGAATGATACCGAGTTCGGTAGCTACAGCTATGCGCGCTGGGTCCCCGAGGATCGGTACGAAAACGGCGAGCGCCGCAGCTTCGAGGCGCGGAGCTAGGGAATGCGGCAGATCGTCCATATGGTTAAAGCTGCGTTTGCAATCCCCGGGCCGGACGTTCGCACGCTATGCGGCGAAGTCGCCAACCCCTTTGAAAAAATCGCTGGCCCTGACCGATACAAGCTGCTATGCGTATCAGGGTCCGTACTCGACGCTACGACAAAATCAAAGCTCGTCTCGTGCAAGAAATGTCTCAACCTCCTGACCATAGGAACGATCCATGTGCCCCGACCGAGTAGGTCCTCCAGCTCCCAGAAACGAGCCGTGGTGCCCGCCGCCGGAACAAGCCGCCGACGTGGCGGCCCAACCCCAGCGCGATCCCCTGCCCGACACGCCTGAGCAAGGCGCGGTCCGCACGCGGGAGTGTCAAGAGTGGATCGCCCGGTGCTTCGGAGGCGATCAACTCAGCGCCCGGGAGCGGCTAGTCGCCGAGCTTGCTTTTTGCGCCGGATGGTCAGCGCGGAAGCATGCTCAGTATCGTGCGATCTTAAACCATCTTGGTGGATAATGAGCATGCTGGTGCTCCTAGTCTTCCTCGTGCTCGCGGCTATCATCGGCACGCTGGCCGGAAACGAACGGAGAGAAAAATGAATGCGACTGAAACCTACTACCGCACGGTCGCGCTGTTCGCGTTCGTGCTGCTCGACCTCGGCGTCTGGAGCCTGATCCGATGACGCCGCTGATGCTCAGTCTGATTGCATGGCGCGCGGCGCATACAGCGGCGTATCCAGTCAGCTCGGCATCAGTAGTTGGTGCGCTTGTCAAACTGAGCAACCGAGGGCTCATGCTCGTGGACCCAGAAACGTGGGAGTATGTTCTGACCCCGCGCGGTAAGCATCTCGCAGACCGCGTCTTGCAGCGTTGGGATTTTCTCTGATGGACCTCAATAGCGCGATGCATGCAGCTCAGTACGGAGGCAAGGTCCGAGATGATGCGACTATGGCCCCGGACTGGACAGTGCGCTTCGTTTCAAGCGAGAGGCTGTTCTACTATTTCGATCCGGAAGGCAAGAGGGCTCACAAGATAAAATTCAGCGACGCTCAGCGCGCTTCATTCCAGTGGAGAATTGTGCCGTGAGCCAATTTCGAGGATCATCCGCGTGGAAGGCCGAGGCGTTCAAGGCCGAGCGCGACATCAACCGGCAGTGGGAGGAATGGTCTCGCGCCAACGCCGTGGGTCCGCCCGGTGTTATCTACAGGCCGTATGTCAAGCGTAACGACGGCTGGATATTCTTCGGCCCCACGGACATCCGTGGTCGGCACCGCCGCTTCCACTTCGCCCTGCAATGGTTGAATTGCGACAGGCAGCTCCGGGTCCGCGTCGGCTGTCGTTACTACACGTTGCCGCAAGCGTGGAAGCACTGGAGCGAGAAGCGAAGGCGCTCATACGCGGCGTCGAATAAGAACGAAGCCGAGCAGGCGCTTGCGATCATCTCGCTGATGCTCCTACAGGCGAAGGCCTACGGGCTATTGCCGATGTATCGGACTATTCGGTTCGACAGTTCAATTTGCAAGCCGAAAAGGAAAAAGTGATGTCCCCCTTCGCTGTCTTCGCGTGGTGCATATTCGCCGTCGCCATCGCTGCTGCACTCCCGTTTGCCTTCTCACGTCGGAAGATCGAAATCGGCCGTAACGCGGCTGGCGAAGTCGTGCCGATCTCGACAAGCCCTCCAATGCGCTTCGAGAATATCAAGCGCGAGCCGCTGGCGAGGCGCAAACACTTCGGCACTCGCACGTGAGATGCCTCAATACGAGCGACCGAGAAAAACTGCTTGACCTCATCGTCGAGGCCGAGCTAGTAGAGATCGTCTACGCTCGCGTCGAGCACGGATCAATCTACTGCACCATTCAACGGAGAAAGAACGACAATGGCAACATCAGCCGAACAACTGATCCTTCGGGGTCTCAACCTGATCATCCGAGCGAGCTTTTCGCCGAATGATCCTGTCGCTCAGGCGAAGCACTTCGCCGGGATCACTGCCGACATCGGCCCATGGTTGAACGACTACGCGGCAGAGATCGAAAAGCCCGCTGTCGATTTCACGCTTACGCGGGCTGACGAGCCGGATCAGGGCGGCGGGTTTCAGCAGTAAAGGGGACAACCAATGGCCAAGACACGACGCACCAAAACTAATCGCTCCCCCGGGAGACCGTATCGCAACTCGCGAGCTTATGTCATCGAAAAGGGCGACATGATCACGACGAAGGGCGTGCGCGGGCGCACCAAGGTCATCCGTGTCGTCAACGATGAAGGCAAGCGAGTGACCTCGGTCCGTAGCGTAGCCGTCGTTCCGCAGATCGCGGCGAAGGGGAAGGCCAAGACGATCTTCGTCGGCCGGAAGTACACGGGCGTCGCGCGGAGCAAGGTCTATCCGACCCACGGTAAGAAGCGAGGCGGCGTCGAGGTGAAACCGGCCGGGCTTTTGGCGCGAGCCGCTAAGGCGGTCAAGAGCGTCATCGTCCATGAGGCTTGACGACGCGATCAAGGTCGTCCGGGACCTCCGGCGATATCGTCATCGAAACTGTCGCGTCCCGCACTCGCGGGGCGCGCTTCTCCGTAACACGCTGATACCGAACTCGACCTCGGCCGAATTTAGGCTGGCCGTTGATGCCCAGAAGAACCCTTTTGGTAAGGTGGTTTGGGTCGAGATCACCGCGCTCCGTTCCGAACAGCGCTGCCTCTCTTTTCGGCGGCTGCTGATCCAGTTGCGACGATATCCGCTCAAGAAGTTGCCCATAGTTGTGGGCCTCCCCGGCGGCGTCTATTATCTCTGGGATGGCAATCATCGCGCGACAGCGGCGGCGCTGCTCGGCAAGCGTCGCGTGAAGTGTCTGTGTGTTGGCGGGATCAAGGCGCAATTATGAAAAATAGACCCGCGAAAAGATCAGCAGATAGGCGTCAGCGATATCTCGCTAGGGCGTATCTAGACCTCGGGATCGAAGAGATCGATCCGAAGCTCGCCGAGCTATTACGAAGTAAGGCGTCAGCTCAACGGATCAGGGCGTACTTGATCAGCACGGCCAGTAGATAAATCCACGCGGCGGTCAAGGCTAGTGGGAGGATGCAACCGACGAGGTCGTCGATCCATGTCGGCGGATCGCGATCAGGCGGCGTCATCTTTCAACTCTTCGTCGAGGTCGATCCACGCCTCGCCGAGCTGCTGCTCAGTCATCCGCTTGCGAACGGCTTCGAGTGCTCGGCGCTCTAGCCGGGCAAGCTCCAGAGTGATCTCGTCGTGGATATCGAGCAACATCTCAAAATCCTGCGCTATCGTCGAATGAGAATGTTCGAACAGGTTGCGTTTCGTCACCATCCGCGAAGACCACCATGTCTCCGTCCGCCACTTCGTCTACCGCGCGGCGGTCCCAGAACCGGTGAATGAAGTCGGGCCGCCCGAATGCCCTGACGGCAGCCCAGTAGCGATCATCCTTGAACCCTACAAAATGCATCATTGATCTTCTCGCACTGCTCTTTGCATCGGGTCAGGGTCCGCGCCCAGACGATGCCATGCTCTCGGGTCAGATAGCTCCGCGTCGTGCGCGCCGTGTAGCCGAAGGTCCCGCCACGATCATAGGCCCAGACTATATGGAAGGTCCGGTCCTCGGCCGTAGCGTGATACTCGTAGCTCGGCTTGCCATTGTGCTCGCCGTCTCGGGTTCGGGTCCATTGCAGGGTCATGTTTGGCTCTCCGTGAAGACGTACTCAATCAGGTAGGCGATGTAGCCCGGAACGTTCTCTTGCTTGAGTTTCCGGTTGATCTCCGGCATCGCCGGAGTTACGATCTCGGCGAGGACCCGGCGATGAAAGTTAGAGCGGTCGGTGTTCCAAATCTTGATCGCCCGCTTGATCTCGGCCGGGGTCAGGAAGTCGCGTAGCGTGATCATCAGACCGAGTTCCTTGCGTAGGCCTCCACGGGCGGCTCCCAGAAGTACGTCGCGACCGGACCCGGAGCGACAGCGCCGTCGATCAGACGCACGCGCCACGCGGAGCAGCCCCGAGCATTGAGCTTGTCAACCCAGTTGCGGCAGAGATCGCGAGCGTGCTGCTCGCTGTCGGCATCAAGCTCGCACCATGAGCCATCGTCGCACTCGACGAACACAACGTACTCGGCCTTGCGAGCAACGCGACCCGCGTTGCGCTCGGCAGTGAGAAGGTCGTTGACGGTAGAGGCAGAGAACTTCGGCATCGCTGTAGCTCCAGCCCGTGATTGGGCATGGATCGAACATACACGGCCGGACCGGGACCGCAAGCAGAAGCCTGCCATATGGTTTCCAAACTGTAAAGCCCCTTGTGCCGCAGCCGTTAGGATGGTATTAACCATTGGTTCCGGTTTGCCTTGCGTTCGGCTCCGAGGGGGCGTACATCGGAGCCTATGAGCAAGCGACTGACACAGAAGGCGACGCGCGTGAAGCAAGTGCTTGACGCTGTCGGCAACAGTCATCTCGATCTAGTCCGTGGTGACGGCTACTGGTATTTCGTCTACGACGATGTAGCGAAAGGTCGCTATGAGACGCTCAGCGTCTACACGATGCGGCTCGGCGACTTCTCTGTCGAGCAGTGGGCTGCGGACGGACGTGAGTTCTGTACGAAAATGGAGAGCAAATGACCCGCCCAGCGACGCAAGACGAGATATTCGATCATAACCGCGATCTCCGTAAGCATGAAGAGGTGCGCTATCCGATACAGGTGCATCTTAACGACCTTCGGCTCGCCGACGTGGTCGAGCTTTTCGAGGGGCCGTTCGGCACCGCCGTCGTGACCCAAATCGACGGGGATGAAGTGACCCTGCATCGCCCTTATGGCGTGACTGGGGACTTCTCCTACACGGGCGGCGTCCCGTACTCGGTCGGTAACGAGGTTTGCAAGTACCTCAAGTGCGACACACGCTACACGGCGAAGTCGCACACGTTCAAGGTCTGGCAGCGAAAGGACCTCCGATGAAGGGACGGCTCACAATCATCCGCTCGGACGGGACGAGGGCGGTCACCGATCTTTCGGCACCGCCAACTCTTGAGCAGCTACGCGAGGGCGTAGGTGGGCCTATAGAAGTCGTCCCGTTCTTCACGACATTCGCTGATGCCGCGTGCGTTGCATTCTGCCACGAAGAGGGAAAGCTAGACGGCCTGCCCGTGAACCTCACTGCTCAGGCGCTTTGGGAGACAGCCGTTGGTGGACCCATACAGACTGACATTCTTGTCGGTCCGATTGTTATCGTCTCGGGCGATACTGAGCTTCTGGAGGCGCTCTGATGAAGAAAGCTGTAATCATCGTCTTTAATCTGGCGTTCGCAGGCTTCATGATCATGAGCGCGGCTGCGGAGTTTCGGAAGCCATCGCCTGCCTATGGCGTGAAGGCTGTCTTCGAGGTGTATCGCTGATGGCAAACGTAGTTAAGCAGGGCGTCCACAAGCGGCTGCCGCGCATTACGAATGGGCTGCTTTCGACGGGCGAGTGTCATGTGGAGGGTACGCTTCTCTACACGGTCGGCGTATGGGGTCTCGATCCGGATCAGAAGCACATTGAGTATCAGGTGCAGTTCACGGAAGCAGAGATGGTTCGTATCTGCGGCCAGTGGCTCACGATGAAGGCGCGACGCCTATGACGAGCGATCTACCTGACATTCCTGAATACCTGAAAATCTCGCAGGAGGAACGAAAGGCCGCGTGGGAAAAATTCCGCGCGGCAAAACCGCTGCCGCCAGAGAAGAAACTCTATCGGCCGCTAACTGGAGCGATACCTGATGACCCAGCAGACAGTTGACGCCGTGCTCCGCGATCTTGCGGCGCGTGGAGAACTCAATCATGTGAGCCTCATGCCATCGCAGGATGGCAAGATGTGGCGAGCATCATTCGCAATGTGTTCGAAGTTCGGTATCTCATTCGCCGAGGACGCTGACCCGGCGCAGGCTATCATCCTCGCTTGCACGACGGCGAAGCTGAAACCCCGTCCGGCGGAGAGGCGTCCGACCTCAATCGATCTCGAAGCCGAGCGCTTGCCGACCCGCGAGGGCCTGCGTGCTGCTGCGGATGCGGTCGAGGCGGCGAGTGATGTAGAAGACCTCATGTAGTGCCTAGTTGATCCAGCTCTCGGGATGCGCTAAGTTTAACGCCCAATCCCGAGAGACCCGGAGGCCCCTGTCATGGCCAAGCTCACTGCGAAAGCGCGCAAGAAAATCCCGTCGTCGAAGTTTGCCCTCCCGGGCAAAAAGGGTAAACCGGGTAAGTATCCCGTGCCCGACAAGGCGCATGCTGCGAACGCCAAGGCCCGCGCCAGCGAGATGGTAGCGAAGGGCAAGCTCTCTCCCGAGCAGGCTGCCAAGATCAGGCACAAGGCCGACGCCGTTCTCGGCAAGCACGACACCAATTATCACAACAAGGGCTGACATCTCATGAAGGACGCCCTCGGTCATGGATCAAACGCTTTGGGGACAGCGCTGAAAGAGCGGCTCGCCGAGCAGGCTCGGATGTTCGGCGCGCAGACCCCTGTCGTATCGACAGCGCCGAAGTCCAATCCGGTCCCGGTCCATCCCGCGATGGCCCCGGTCATTCGCGCGCCCGAAGTTCGGGCAAACGATTATCGTTCGAATGGGCAAGAGGCGAACCGCAGTCTTGTGGCGAGCATTCGCAATAGGGGGCTCCGATGAAAGACGCAAAAGGTCACGGCAGCAATGCAGGCGCGCACTCGGGCGGCGTCCAGAAGACCCCACAACTCCAGCGCCGCCACTTTGAGGCGATAGCCGCCGACCTGAAAGCCAAGAACGCGAGCCCAGACGAGGTTCATGCAATGGCTGACAAACTCGCGACCACCAACCCCGGCTTCCGGCGCGACTTCTTTGTCGCGGCAGCGACCGGCGGCAACTATCGGTTCAAGGGTCCGGGGGCTAAGGCCGAAGCTGTAGCGAAGAAAGCCGGGAGCTTCCAAGCCGCTGCTCGCGCGTTCTCGGACAAGACTGCAACGATGCGCGCCGAGCGCGGAAAGAAGTAGTAATGGTATGCGCCGCTTGGTCGATGCCCTGTTTAGGCTCGGCCTGCTGCTGGTAGCAGGGAGTATTCTGCTCGCGTTGATAGGAAGACGGTATGAAGGATGCATTCGGCCACGGGAGCAATGCCAAGCTGACCCAGACGCACGGCCCCGCGTCACCGATGCCGCGCGGCCCGACCGGTAAGGGTAGCGGCGAGCACAGTTCGGGCGGCATCGCTGTCACGTCGAACGCGCAGGCGGCTCAGGCGTTGATGTCTGTGTTGAAATCTACGCAAGCCCCTATTCATCCTGCGATGGCTTTGCGGTCGTCGCCAGACGGCGGATCAGCATCATGAGCACAAAGAGGGAAGTCAATGATCAAGTCGCGCAAGCTGCACTTTGCTATGGCGGCAAGTCTTGCAAGATGCCTACGCACTCTTCAATGGCAAGCACCGAAGAGAACCCCGACGCCAGTGCGACCGACGCCGAGCCCGATAGCGAAGACTACGAAGATTAAGGGAGTTTGATCATGGCGAAAGATGCACTAGGCCACGGCAGCAATGCGCGCGGCGGTAAGAGGGCTCTCGCGAAACCTATTCCGGGTCACCCGTTCCATACGAAGTCCGACGCCGAACTTCGCTTCATCGCCAAGGATGCAGCCGAGGCCGGGCGCAACGCGCAGGAGATGGGCGATCAGCGCGGCGTCAGTAAGTACGCCGATCAAGTCGCGGACGCGGCGACTGTCATGGGTTATCGCAATCGCGGCGGCGCGCAGGACCTCGGGTCGCGGGCAGCGAGCGAGCTGGCCAGCGGCGCGAAGTCGGCGACTGTTCCGGTTCACGACAGCATGAGCACGGATGCGTTCGGCCGTCCGCGCTCCGCCGAAAACCGCGCCGAGTACGACGAATATAATCGTGATCTCGCTCTACGCGCTCGCAACGGACAGGTCGGAAGCGGCATGAAGTTCCGGGGCTGACATGGTCGGCCAGAGAATTTCGAAGCCCGTGCAACCAATTGTTAAGATTGTTCTGCCAAACCGAGTGCGCCGAACGCCGGTCCCTGCTATCAGCCCCGAGCTGGACAAGGCGCTCGACGAATTTGTTGCGGACAAGCCGAAGGACATCGCGAAATGAAAGACCCACTGGGACATGGCAGCAACGGGCGCGGGGCTTTCAAGGCCCCGAAGCACCAGTACAAGGTCGAGCGCCACATCGCATTCCACGGCCAGACAGCGGCCGGGCAGAAGGTGACTACGTCCGGCAACGTCTGGGGCAAGGTCGGCGCGAGCACGCGTCGCGCGGTCGCAGAGAAGATCGCCCAGTTCACGCGGGTCGATGATAAAAATGCCCGAGTGAGGATCAGGTGAAAGACGCGAAGGGACACGGCAGCAACGCGCACAGTGACGGGGTCGAGAAAATCCCGGGTACAGCTTACGCGGTGCATCGTGACCACAACATTCAGCTAACTGCGATCAACGAAGCGCATGCGAGAGTGCTCGCCCAATTCCCTAAAGGCCCGATGGGGCTGACCCCGGACCACGTCAGGGCGACGCCGGAGTACAAGACTGCCAAAGCAAATTTCGATAGGTCCTTCGCTGCACTTCGGGACCACAACGCATTCATGACCAAGAACTTCAAGAAAGAAATGAAGGCGGATCGCGACGCGAGACGACAGGCGAGGTTAAAGAAATGAAGGACGCGAAGGGACACGGCAGCAACGCGCACAACGCGGGCGTCGCGGCCCTCCCGAAGAGCTGGTCGGGTATCGGCTATCACGGGACTGCCTCGAAGTTCGAAGAGTTCAAGGCGGCCGAGCCTGTCACGCCAGTTGGCAAAGACCTCAAGGGTATCTACTTTTCTGGAGATGCAAGATCGGCATCGGGATACGCGGCCCGGGCGAGCAGACGCGAAGGGGCGGATCGACAGAGCGTAATCGAGGCTCAGCTCCACATGAATAATCCGCTCGACATCACGGCGGCGATCAAAAACGGACAACGTAGAGGGCTATCATTCGGAGATGCGAAGCGGGAGGCGCTCAAAGGCGTGCAGCCGCACCACGACGGCGTCATCTTCAAGGGCAACTCGGCGAACCCGCCGGAGTACATCGTGTTTCATCCATCGCAGATAAAGAGGACGAAATGAAGGACGCGAAGGGACATGGCAGCAACGCGCACAATTCCGGTATAGCGAATATCGGGAAACTTCGACTGCATCCGAACGTCATCAAAACTGTCGTCAGGAACCCCGGCGGATTTTCTGTCAAGCCGGTAAACGGTCAACAGCCCGAGAGCGGCTATATGGTTTCGATACCCGGGCACACTCAGATCGTATCCGAGGCGGCGCTGCGCGGGCCGCAGGGTCGAGATATAATTTCGCAATACGCCAACGAGCATGCAGGCGTGCTCCGCGATCCCAAGGCGCATATCGGCGGATGGACGGACAAGGAAAGCGGTAAGACCTACCTCGACGTGTCCCATCGGTATGATAACAAAGGCGATGCAGTGAAAGCCGGAAAGGCTCACAATCAAATCGCCATATGGGATGTGAAACATGGCGCAGAAATCCGGACGGGCGGGACAGGAGAGTAGATCATGGCGGACCCGATCACAGTTTCGGACGACGAGGCTGCGAGCGTGCTGGCCAATGGCCATCCTAAAAGCAAGCCTCCGTCCCTTCACGACGGCAATCCGTTCCCTGCGACTAGCACGGGCGTTGGCTCGGCTCCGGGCGCGAACGGCCCAGCTACGACAGGGGCGATAGGTCCCGGAGGCCCTCTAGCAAGTTGCTAGTTGTTTGCGCGCCGTCGAGCCTGTAAGCTTGGCAGAGAAATTCCATTTTTGCGCGAGGGCCACATCATGGTTGCAACTCATCCCGGCATGTCCGATCAGACCGACAGCAACATCGCTCGCGATGGTGCGGCTAAGCGGACCCAGACCAAATTTCCGGTCAAGGAGGGCATGAAGGACATGACCACCTATTCGGCCGGTCCGGCTAACCCCGGCGTAGGCCCGGACGCGTCTTCGGCCAACCCGCTTGATCCCGAGCCCAAGTCAAAGAAGTCGGGCGAGGTCAAGGCCTCGTGGGGCATGCGAGATGCAAACGGCCAATCGGTGAACGGCGAACTCGGCAAGGCAGTTCTCGCGGAGGCTGCAAATCTCGGAAGGTAAAAAGATCATGGTGTGGCTGCAAGCGATCTCATGCGTCTTCTTTGCTTTCCTTGTTGCCATGCCGATCATTGATCCCGAGATGGAGTTCAAGAAGCCCGACACGCCAGATGCGTGGACCGAGCCTCTTTAAGGGAGAAATACCATGGTGAATGCAGTTGACGCTCAGAGCGCAGACGGTGAAGTTTTCATCGGTTCGCGTGAGAAGGCCAAAAACGGGTATGGGCAGAACGGCTATCATGGGCCGTCGAGCGATCTTCCCGGGCAGGCCACGCGTGCGAACCGTGACTTCGGTCTCGCCGCTGATCCGTCAGCGAGTGCAGGCGACTGGCAGACCCGCAAGGTCTCGAAGGACGCCTACCCGACCACGTTCGGGATGAAGGCTCCCGGCGAACCCGCCAAAGTCCCTGACGCCAACATCCGGCGCGCGTCCAAGCAGGCCGCGCCCGGGTCATTCCAGCGCTAAAAGGAGACCGCAGTGTTGAAACTCGCATCGGCCGCTCTGGCGGCATTGCTCGTTCTGTCCCCCGCACTCGCCTCGACCAAAAAGCACTCGGCTGCCCCCGCGAAGACATGCACCACTCTTGATGCCCTCTCCGTCAAGCTCGAAGGCGTCCCGCTCTCTGTCAAGCTCGAAGGCGAGAAGCTCGGCGCGTTCCGGGAGAAGGTTCAAGGCCTCCCGGAGACAGTCGATCTTATCGCGGTCTTTGGTAAGAAGGGGAGCGGAAATTTCTTTGCCGTGTTCTTCGCCAAGGGGTGTGCGGTAGGCTGGGGCGCGGTCCCGGCCGCACTCATTGAGAAGCCCGCTGACGATGGGTCCATCTGAATGGCTGAGACTGTGAACACGTGTAAACCGTCGAGTTTACACAAGCGGCTCCAGCGTCAACTCGAAGGTATCGAGAAGCATCTGGAACAGTTCCCCAACGACAAGCTCAGTCAGGTCCGAGCATCCACGATCCGGGCCGAACTCAGCAAATAGGCGCGACCGCGTATATCCCTGAGATATTCGCTGTCGCGTATTTTTGTGGCGCGCATGGGCGCGCTCCTTCGACATGATGTCGATGCGCGATGGAGGATACCCGCATGAGCGGCAAAGTCGATGATCTAGCAGATTTGCTCGGCCCCGAACCGGAGGTCGAAAACCTTGTTGACGAGGCTCCAGCCACAGCTCCCGCATCTCGCCCGATGGGCGCGGAAAGCCGAGCCCTCCTAGAACGGTCGCGCACTTATCCAGTCAATCGCGCGGCCAAGAAGAACACCCCTGAAATGCTCCGCCGACTTTTGAGCTACGCCGCAGAGATGCCCGTGGGCACCACCGCCGCGCGTCGCGCTGGTATCTCCTACACGACCCTCCGGTATTGGCTCCAGAAATCTCTCGAAGGAAAACCGGGGGATGGTTTCGATGTCGTCATGGGCGACGCTGACGAGAATGGCACTGAGGATAACACAGAGCGGTTTCATATCGCATGGGACCGAGCGATGGAAATGGGCGTCGGTCTCGTGCAGGAAGCGACGATCAAGCGCGCCATGGGCTACGAAGAGGTCCTGACTTATCGAGGGCGCGTACAGTATCAGTACGACCCTGAGAAGTGCGCGCTATCGCGTGAACTCGGTCTTCCGGAATTTGTCCCTGAGAATTATCTGCTCGACGAGTTCGGTGCGCCCCGCCCGGAGACGGTCTGGAAGATCGACCCCGATCTTGCGATGTTCATCCTCAAGACGCACATGCCGGAGAAGTATGGCAACAAGGCCAGCGTTGATGTCAACGTGCGCGGCGGAGTGCTCGTCGTCGGCGTGCGAGCGGCTACCTCGGAGGCTCTCAATCAGATCGAAGAAGAAAATCTTCGGGCCAAGCGACCGGCGGTCACGTTCGTTGAGGAGGACGACGAGTAATGGGATTTCCGTGCGTAGCAGAGTTTCGACGAGAAGGCGCGGAGTACGTCCCGTATGTGCTGGACGACAACAATGTCCTGCGCGCGGTCGCGTGGGCTCCGCAGCCGGGATCACAAGAGCTATTCTTGATGGACCCCACGGTCGAGGTTCTCTACGAAGGAACGCGCGGCCCCGGCAAAACCGACGCGCTCATCATGGATTTCTGTCAGGAAGTCGGCAAGGGATGGGGCGCGGAGTGGAAGGGCATTCTCTTCCGACAGACCCATCCGCAGTTGCGCGACATCATTGAAAAATCCAAGAAGTGGATCAAGCGTATCTGGCCGGACGCGGTCTACAACGAAGTGAAGACGATGTGGGAGTGGCCCACGGGCGAGCGCCTTTACTTCGCGCACTTCAACACGCCGAGCCAATACAGCGACTATCACGGCCACGCCTATCCATGGATCGGCTGGGAAGAATTGACGACGTGGGCGAACCCGGACTGCTACAAGGTCATGTTCTCGTGCTCGCGCTCGACCATCAAGGGCATGCCTCGTAAGGTACGCTCGACAACGAACCCTTACGGCGTCGGCCACAACTGGGTCAAGTCCCGCTGGCGGCTGCCGATCAGCGGGATGATCAATGGCAAGCGCATCACGGTCGGGCCGCTCATCACGGACAGCGTTGACCAAGATGGCAATCCCGAACCGCCGCGTCGCGCCATCCACGGCTACCTCGACGAGAACGTTCTGCTGCTGCACGCTGACCCCGGATACAAGGGGCGCATCAAGGCCGCCGCACGAAACGCATCCGAACTCGCGGCGTGGATGGAGGGCTCGTGGGACATCGTCGCGGGCGGCATGTTCGACGACATTTGGTATGAGTACCGCGATACGATTGTGATGGAGCCATTCGACATCCCACCGGGCTGGAAAATCTATCGGGCCTACGACCACGGATCGTCGAAGCCATTCTCGGTCGGCTGGTACGCGGTTAGCGATGGGACAGACTTCAAGCTGCGCGACGGGCGCACGCGCTCGACCGTGCGAGGCGACAAGTTCCGCTTCAAGGAGTGGTATGGTTGGCGCGGTCAGCCGAACGAAGGTTCGCGCATGCTCGTCGCCGACATCGCGAAGGGCATCATTGAGCGCGAGATCAAATGGGGTCTCCGCGCTGCCGACGCGTCGTGGACCCGCGTCAGCCGAGGACCGGCCGACAGTTCGATCTTCGACGACAACACGAACGGCTCCGATGTTTCGATTGCGACCGACTTCGAGAAGCCAGTCACGATCAACGGCGTCAAGCACCGGGGCATCTTCTGGGAGAAAGCCGACAAGGGGCCGGGCTCTCGCGAGCAAGGCTGGGAGCAAATCCGAAAGCACCTCAAGGCAACCAAGCGCCCGCCGGGCGGCTTCCGGGAAATCCCCGGGCTCTTCATCACGACCGAATGCCAACATTGGCTTCGGTGCGTTCCCGTGCTCCCGCGCGACGAGACTAAGATCGACGACGTTGACGACGACAGCGAAGACCATAACGGTGACGAGACGAGATATTTCCTGCGCTTCGAAGCGCCGACCATGCGGTCCGGGCGTGTAGGGGCTTGACGCCGTTAACCATAACTGATAGAGGGACCCGATGCAGCCATTGACTGAAAATTTTGAGAGACACGGCCCGAGCCCGGAGACTGTCCGGGTTCGGACATGGCGTCAATCTAATCCAGTCAAGAAGATGCTACAGAACGCGCGGTATCGTTGCGGCAAAACCGGCATGGCCTTCGATCTTGTCGAGGCTGACTTGCTCCCGCTGCCAACGCATTGCCCCGTGCTCGGCACTCGTCTCCGATATCTTGTCCCCGGTAGAAATCTTCTGAGCGCGGATCGATACGATTGCGCGTCACTTGATCGGAAGGATAACACGAAGGGCTATGTTCGCGGGAATGTCGCGATCATCAGCTTGAGAGCTAATTTGCTCAAGGGCAACGGCACCGCAGCCGAACATCGCGCGATAGCGCAATGGATGGAGACGTAGCATGGCACTCCCAGATAAACACCCCGAGTATGTTGAGCGCTTGGGAGAGTGGATACAGATGGCCGATACCTATGCGGGCGAGCGCGCTGTTAAGTCGAAGCGGCTCGACTACCTCCCCGCGACCGAGGGCATGGTGCAGGACGGGATGACCACGCCGAACTCGCCGGGCTGGAAGGACTATGAGGCGTATCTGCTGCGCGCGTATTTCCATGACGTTGTCAAAGATGCCGTCAAGGCCATGGTCGGGATCATGCACAACAAGCCCGCCGTCATCAAGCTGCCCAAGCGGCTTGAGGGCATGATGGAGAAGGCGACGATCCAAGGCGAGGGGCTCCAGATGTTGCTCCGCCGGATCAATGTAGCGCAGCTCGTTTACGGCCGATGCGGACTGCTCGCCGATGCACCGCAAGGCGTGGATGTGGATAAGGCAACTCCCTACCTCTCGTTCTACGACCCTTTGCGGATCATCAACTGGGACGCGGGCAAGCTCAACGAGGGCCGGAACGAACTCGACCTCGTCGTGCTCGACGAAAGCGGGTATCGGCGCGAAGGCTTCACATGGAAGACCGAACGCAAATACCGTGTCCTGACACGTGGCGGAGAGCCGGAGCTGGAAAGCGGCTGGGAGCGTCCGCCTGCTGGAGCGCCCTACGGCGTCGCCATCAAAGTCAACGACACGAGTATGCCGATCCTTGAGGACTTCATCTATCCGAGTATCGGCGGTAAAATGCTTGACAACATCCCGTTCGTCTTCATCGGGGCGAACGATCTAGTACCCGAACCGGAAGTGTCCCCGCTTCTCGGCCTGTCCAATTTGGCGCTCGCGATCTATCGCGCCGAGGCGGACTACCGACAGACCCTCTACTTGCAGGGCCAGAATACGCTCGTCGTGATCGGCGGCGCGATTGACGAAGCCGCCCCGACGCAACTGCGCGTCGGCAACAAAGGCGTCATTGACTTGAAGATCGGCGGCGACGCAAAATACATCGGCGTCTCGGCGGCCGGGCTCGGCGAAATGCGCCAGAGCTTGAAGAATGATCAGGAGGCGGCAGCCGCGCTGGGGGTTTCATTCTTGGATGTCGGCAATGCTCGCGGCGAAAGCGGCGAGGCGCTTCGCATTCGTGTGGCCGCGCGCACGACCACGATCTCTTCGGTTGCCCAGTGCGCCGGAGCTGGACTTGAGCAAGTCCTCAAATACTGCGCGGAGTGGGTCGGTGAAGACCCCGAGGAAGTTTCGGTCGAGCCCACCACGGACTTTGCCGATCAGACTGTCGCTGGCGCTGCGCTGCTTGCGTTCATGCAGGCGAAGCAACTGGGTCTGCCACTGTCGTTGCGCTCTATGCACCGCATGATGAAGCTTAACGACATGACGGAGATGGATTTTGAAGAAGAGAATGAGCAGATCGAAGAGGAAGCCGCGTCGATGCTCGGAACGATGGTTGGCCCGTTTCAGCAGTCGGTCACAGACGATACATTCTTGGATGAGGATGTCAGCCCTATCGCTGATCCTGCTGCGGGCACGCCCGGCGGAGCTATGCCTCCCGCATCTCCGGAGGCCCCCGCCTCAACAGCGCCGCCCAATTCGAATGTTCCGATTAAGCCGAACAGTCAAAGTCCAAAGGGCCATACGCGTGGGTCACCTGTTCCGTTGAAGCGCAAGGTCGGCAAGAAAGGCGCGTCGGCCGGAAAGACGAAGGGCGGCGCGTGATGGCTGACGAGCAAGAGAGCGAAAATGGAGACCCGTGGCTCGACCAATTCTTGGCCGGGCAGGCGCGTAAGGAAGCGCGTGCTAACGCCACGGGCTGGTCAATTGTGATCGCGCTCGGGATCGCGGTGCTTCTCGTCATTTTGTTAGCGAGCAAGCCGTGAGTGATCCGGCTGGGCCGCACATCGTAAAAACCTTTCACGAGGCCATCGATATCCTCGACGCCTGTGAACCGGCGATACGGGACATGATCGAGACGCACTTGATGGATGTTGCCGGGATTAACAAGACACGGGTCAGCGATGCCATGCTGTCCCGTGACGAGCTGACGAAGCGCATCGTTGCGCTTCGTCATCACCACATCAAGGCGGCATTCCGCCATCTGAGAGAGCATCTACCCAGTGACATATAACCCCGCCCAACCCCGCAACAATCATGGCGAGTTCGGCACGACCGACGTAGCCTTGAAGGGGCCGCAACAAACTGGAGGCGCGAGTGCAGTCGTTACCGAACGGCCGATCAATGTTGCTGCTCACAAGGGGGCGACCACTCCCGAAGAGGCGCAGGCGCAAGCGGTCCTTGTCGCGGCTGGAGCAAAACCTCTTGATGGGTTACCTCAGAAGCCTATCGCGCTTGAAGGACAGTGGTATGTTCCGGGACCAATCGGGCGGCTCCGCGACGCGGCCAGTGAGTATATGAGATCGGCCGGGCTGCCCTACAGCCCGCCAACCGAATACGCGAAGCTCGATAAGGAGCGGGCTGCACGGATCGCGACTGAGTACGACAACGAGAAAAACGACCCGACCGATCCGAAGGTGAAGGCGAGCTACGAGGCGATGGCCAAGGAAACTCTCGCGCAGTGGGAAGTGATCAAGAAGACGGGTCTTCAAGTCGAGTGGGTCAAGCCCGGGCAGAAGGACCCCTACGCCCTGTCGCCGCGTCTCGCGGCGATGGACGTGAGCGAGAACAACCATTGGTGGGGATTTCCCACGGACCTCGGGTACGGCTCCGGCGTCGGCGCGAGCGACATGAGCAAAGACAATCCGCTGCTGCGACCGACCGGCGAAGTGATCGACGGGCGCAAGGTTGTCGTCAACGATGTCTTTCGCATCGTGCATGACATGATGGGCCATTTGAAGGAAGGCAATGGTTTCAGAGCCGAGGGCGAGGAAAACGCTTGGCGCTCCCATGCCGCGATGTATTCGGACCTCGCGCGTCCGGCGATGACGAACGAAACGCGCGGACAAAATTCGTGGGTCAACTATGGCCCGCATGGTGTGACCAACCGAACGGCTGACGCGGAGCATACGATCTTCGCTCCGCAGAAGATTGGGCTCATGCCAGACTGGACAGAGAACGAGGGTCGGATCGATGACAAACGCCCTCATTGAGGAAGAACACGAGCACGACGGCGAGGCGTGGGCCAAGCACCGTATTCGGACTGGACAGAAGAAGGTCCTGAAAATTCACGGGCACGAACTCGCGCGCTGGGCGAGGCACATCGCTGCTCAGGATGCCCAGCGCATCCACACTGCAATCAGCGTCGGCCTCACGGCTGGCGAGGATAACACGGATATCGCCCATCGCGTCATAGGCAGCCGCCGTAACAACGGCTCCAACGGCGTGACGGAGATCACGAGACAGCACATCCTCCGCCTTGGTCGAGGACTGCTGCATAAGCGTAAATCCCGCATGAGCGGTGCCTGAGTGGATGTCCACTTAGGTAATTTCGGAGGACTATCCCTATGTTGAAAACAGTCTATGATACCGCCGAGGAAATCCCGGAGGGCTATGCGGACCTCTACAAGGAACGCAACGGCAAGTGGGAGCTGACTGGCATCCAAGGCGTGAAAACGCAAGCGGATGTTGATCGCGTGCAAGCTGCGCTCGTGAAGGAGCGCAACGACCACAAAGCGACCAAGGCGCTGCTCGCGCCGTTCGAGGGCCTCGACCCCGATCAGATCACGGCCAACGCAACCGCGCTTGAAGAGGCCCGTGCTCAGTTGGACGCCATCAACAAGGATGGTCGGCTCGATGAGGCCAAGCTGGAGCCGATTATTGCGGCTCGCGTCAAGCAGGCTACGGCCCCGCTGGAGCGCGACAAGCAAAATCTGGAGCGCCAGCTCGAAGCGCAAAAGAAGGCCGTTGCCGAGAAGGACGGCGAGGTCACCTCCTTGAAGACTTCGATCACCACGGGCGAGATCACCCGGCAGATCAGTGACGCGGCGATCAAGGCCAAGACACTGCCCTCCGCCGTGCAGGATGCTGTCCGTTATGGTAAGGACATCTTCGAGCGCACCGAAGATGGCCGCACCATCACCAAGGATGTCCCCGGCGTTGTCCCCGGACTGTCCCCGGATGAATGGTTGAAGGACATGATGGAAAAGGCTCCGCATTGGTGGCCTGCGTCTGTCGGCGGCGGCTCGCAGGGCGGCGGCCCCAACGGTCGGGGCGGTTACGGCGGAGCCAACAATCCTTGGTCGAAGGAAGGTTGGAACATGACCAAGCAGGGCGCTCTCGTGCGTCAGCTCGGCGAGGCGAAGGCGGCGGAGATCGCAGCCCAAGTCGGTGCCAAGATCGGCGATACGAAACCCGCCGCTGCCTGATCGAGGTTGCTAGTAGTATCAAAGGCGCGTCCCGACTAATATCGGGGCGCGCTTTAATATGGGAGATAATCCATGGCCAATCCGTCGATCAAACGTACTTTCGGTCCTGTCGCGTTGTCGGCGACCTTGACCACGAATGTCTACAATCAGAGTTCTGCTCTGATCTACGATATCATCAAGCACATCCACGTGGTCAACAAGACCGGCGGAGCCGTGACTTTCAGCTTGTGGCTCGGCGCGACCGGCGCGAATGCAGCAGGCACAGAGCTTTTCAGTGCTCACTCGGTTGCCGCGAACAGCGAGTTCGATTGGTATGGCAATCTGAAAATGCTCAGCACTGACTTCCTTGTCGGCGGCGCGAGCGCAGGCTCTTCGCTGACCATAACAGGCGAGGGAGAGCAATACGTCGTCTAACACAGAAGAGGCGTACTTGCTATGGCCGTCAATAATCCATGGTTTGAAGAGTTCTGGAGCCTCACGGCTCAGGGCGAGTATATCAAAAAGTACGGTCTGTCTGTAGCGCAACGAACCGCGCGACAGGCGGGCTCGTATATTGGCGCACTCCGTCCGCGCCCCACCGCAGCGACGATTGAACGTCACTGGATCATTCAAAAGAAACTCGGAACGGACGGAGGCGGTCGCGGTTCGTCCGGCGATGGACCCCCTTCATGAGCGCACACGACGGCGATTTTTATATCGACGATCTTTCCTTCGATTTTTGGTTGAGGGAGAATGGCGCGTGGGCTCTCAAGGGTAACATCGGGCCTAATGGTCAAGTCGGCCACGGCAGCCCGGTTGGGACCGAGCTGACTGGGCTCTATATCGATATCGACAGCGGAAATTTCTATCAGGACGGTTCTATCGTTGGCACCATCACGGGCAGCGGAGGCACTGGCGCGACCGGAGCTACCGGTGCAACGGGCGTTCAAGGCCCGCCGGGCATGGACGGCGCTGACGGGCTGGATGGGGCGACTGGCCCTGCTGGCGCTACGGGGCCTGTCGGAGCAACTGGCGCAACGGGCGCAACCGGCGTTGACGGGGCAACTGGCCCTGCTGGCGCGACTGGGCCTGCTGGCGCTACGGGTCCTGTCGGTGCAACTGGACCTGTCGGTGCGACCGGGATCGACGGCGCGACCGGCCCTGCGGGCGCAACTGGCCCGGCCGGGAGTGATGGAGCTGTCGGTGCGACCGGAGCCACGGGCGCTACTGGACCTGTCGGTGCAACCGGCCCTGCGGGCGCTACGGGTCCTGTCGGCGCAACGGGCGCTGACGGAGCCACGGGCGCATCTGGACCTCCCGGAGCGGACGGGCTGGATGGGGCAGACGGAAATGACGGACTGATTGGAGCGACCGGTCCCGCCGGAAACGATGGGGCGTCGGGCGCGACTGGCGCGACTGGCCCTGTCGGCGCGACCGGGCCTGCTGGCGCAACTGGACCCGCCGGAAATGACGGAGCCACGGGCGCGACCGGTCCGGCTGGGAACGATGGAGCTACGGGCGCAACGGGTCCTGTCGGCGCAACTGGTGCGACCGGTCCTGTCGGCGCGACCGGTCCGGCCGGAAGCGACGGGGCCTCGGGCGCGAGCGGCGCTCCGGGCGCGGATGGTCAGGATGGATCAGACGGCAATGATGGGATGATCGGAGCGACCGGGGCTACGGGTCCGGCGGGAAATGACGGAGCCACTGGCGCGACGGGTCCGACCGGCGCAACCGGCGTCACTGGAGCCACGGGTCCCGCTGGAAACGATGGGGCTGTCGGAGCGACCGGCGCAACAGGCCCGACCGGCGCAACAGGCCCGACCGGCGCGACTGGCGTTACCGGAGCCACGGGCGCGACTGGCCCTGTCGGTGCAACAGGCGCAACCGGCGTACCGGGCGATGACGGCAATGATGGAGATATCGGACCGCCCGGCCTGACCGGGGCGACAGGCGTGACCGGGGCTACGGGTCTGACAGGAGCCACGGGTCCGACCGGCGCAACCGGCGTCACTGGAGCGACCGGCGTCACTGGAGCGACCGGCGTCACTGGAGCGACCGGGGCAACGGGCGTCTATGGTTTCAACTATGCATTCAACACTGCTACTTCGGGCGACCCGGGCAGCGGAAAATTCCTGTTGAACAATGCTACGTTTGCGAGCGTGACTTCTCTCAACGTTAGCAAGACAGACGGGAATGGGAACAGCCTCGGTACGCTCATCAATACTCTACTGAGTAGCTCCAGCAACACCTCCACTATTGTCTTCATGACGCCAGACGGTACAAAGATGTTTGTGCTGCTTGGCAGTGGTGTGCCTGTCGATCATACGACCTATTGGACAGTCAACGTCACTCCTTCTGTCACTTCGGGCTCGCCTACGAACGGCCTCGCTATGGGCATGTCGATTGATAAGACCGGTGACATAGGTGTGACTGGCGCAACCGGTGTGACTGGGGCCACGGGAGCGACCGGCGCAACTGGCGCAACTGGCGCGGCTGGGGCGGGCTCGACAGGTCAATATCCGGGTACAGCGACCAATGATAACGCGACTGCTGGCAACATCGGTGAATATGTTACCGCGTCTGTTGCCAGCGGTGTATCGCTCGCGAGTGCCACGGCGAAAACTATCACTAGCATTTCGCTTACCGCTGGTGACTGGGATGTCGAGGGCGTTGTGGAGTTCACTGGCGGCGGTACTACGCCCGCCATTACTGCGCTCTATGTCGGAACGAGTTCTACGAATAACACTCTCGGAGGTCTCGGCACCTATACAAAAAGTGCTGGGCAAGAGAGCATCACGACCGGTTCGGGCGCTAATAGCACGCTTGATCGTATGGCTCCCACAACGCGGTACAGTTTGTCAGGTACGACGACCGTCTATCTGATAGCGCAGGCCACTATCGGCGGCTCCGGCTCGCCTACGTGCTCGTGCGGAGGCTTCATTCGCGCGAGGCGCATGCGTTGACGGATCAACATCCGTGTGCTACCGGAGCTATGGTTTAGTTAAGGAGTGTCCCCCGCAATGCGTTTCCATGTTCTCGGCATTCCGCACACGATCTCGACCCCGGAGTATTCGAGTTGTGCCTTTACCCAGAAGGTCGTCAAGCTCTGCAAGATGCTGATGATGGAGGGTCACGAAGTCTTTCACTATGGACACTCCCAGTCGAAGGTCAGTTGCACAGAGAATGTTGTCTGCACGACGCCGCAGGACTTGAAAATTTCCTACCCGGGCCACGACTGGCGCAAGAGCGGTTTCCCCGACTACAAATTATCCGATCACTGCTATCAGGTGTTTTACTGTAGCGCGAAGGAAGAGATCGGTCGCCGCAAGCAACCCGGAGACTTCCTTCTCTGTCCGTTCGGAATGGGACACAAAGCGGTTGCTGACGCGCATCGGGATATGCTCGTGGTGGAGAGCGGCATTGGCTATCCGCACGGCACCTTTGCTCCGTACCGAGTTTTCGAAAGCTACGCGATCATGCACGCGTATCAGGGCACGGCGGCGGCAATCGACGCGCGCAATGATTTTTGGTATGACGCCGTGATCCCAAACTCTTTCGATCTCGACGAGTTTGATTTTTCGGATAGCTTCGATCTCCCCGACGATGAAGGCTATTTCCTCTTCCTCGGTCGGCAGAACTCAGGCAAAGGCCTGCACATCGCTAAGCAGATTGCGGAAACGACAAAGACCAAGCTCGTCGTCGCTGGCCCCGGCCCGCTGGAGATGCCATCCGAATTTATCCAACCATTGGGCGTCGTCGGCCCGGCGAGGCGGCGAAAACTTCTGAGCCAAGCCAAGGCGACAATATGCGCCTCGACCTTTCTCGAACCATTTTGCGGAGTGCAGATCGAAAGCATGCTCTCGGGCACGCCGGTCATCTCGTCGGACTGGGGCGCGTTTGCGGAGTATAACGTCCACGGCCAGACGGGTTACCGATGCAAGACTTTCGAGCAGTTCGTTTGGGCTGCAAACAATATCGGAGGGATTAAACGGCGGCAGTGTCGTAACTGGGCCATGAACTTTTCGCTGGAGAAAATCGCTCCGATGTACTCGGACTACTTCCGCTCGGTGCAGGATATTTACGGCGGAAAAGGCTGGTATGAGACCCGCACGGATCGGCAAAATCTAAGCACGTCGAGCTTCTGAATGGTTTCAAAATTCTAAACCGAACTTGCTAGTTGTTTTCCTCAATTGTGTGCGGTAATCTCTCGCCAACAATGCAGACGTTCTGACCCCGCATGTGCGAGCGCGTCGAACCTCCTGCATCAGATTTTGCCAGAGACCTCCATGGGGAGGTGTGCTGAAAAGCCCTCATCCCTAGGAGAGTACCATGGTCAATGTGTCCACTCAAATTTCGGACGTTATCGTTCCCGCTGTCTTCACTCCGTACACTCAGCAGCTCACGATGGAGAAGACCGCGATCATTCAGAGCGGCGTCGCTGCTCGCGATGACTTCCTCGACAATTTGCTCGCTGGCGGCGGTCTGACCTTCACCGTGCCGTCTTGGCAGGACATCGGCGATCCGGCGGAGAACGTTTCCTCGGATGACCCGAACACCTCTTCGACCCCGAACATCACTCAGACCTCCGCCGAAGTCGCGGTGCGCCTCTCGCGTAATGCGAGCTGGAGCACGATGCGTCTGGCGACCGCTCTGGCCGGTTCCGATCCGATGCAGTCCATCGCATCGCGCGTTTCCGACTACTGGGTCCGCCGGTTGCAGCGCGCGTTCGTCGCAGTTGCCAACGGCATCTTTGCCAACAACGCTCTGGCCGACCCCACGCTGGGCCGTTCCGGGCAAGTCGGCATCAATGCGGCCTACGGCACTCAGAATGACTTGACCCACGACGTTTCGGGCGTGTCGTTCTCGGCAGGCGTGACCAACTTCTCAGGCTCGGCGTTTATCGATGCCTGCACGCTGCTCGGCGACGCCGCCGAGGACGTGACCGCCGTGTTCATGCACTCCATCGTCTATTCGACGGCGCAGAAGAACAACCTGATCGACTTCGTCCCGGACAGCGAAGGCAAGGTCAACATTCCGACCTTTATGGGCCGTCGCGTGATCGTTGACGACGGTATGCCCAACCCCGCTGGCGACGCCAGCAACGGCGCGCAGACCGCCGCAGGCATCTATCATACGTGGCTTGTGGGTCCTGCCGCGTTCCGGCTCGGCGTGGGTACGCCCATCGTGCCGACCGAAGTCTTCCGCAATCCGGACCGTGGTAACGGCGCGGGTAGCGATACTCTCTACAACCGCGTCGAGTGGTGCATCCATCCGGTCGGCCATGCCTACGTCGGCTCGCCCGCTACCGATGGTGGCCCGACCAACGCCGCGACCGCGAACAACCTCGCGTATTCCCACTCGTGGGTCCGCGTGTTCCCGGAACGCAAGCAGATCAAGCTTGCCCGCCTGATCACCCGCGAGAGCTAAAGGCTCTCGTCGAGCGCCTGCATTATAAGAGCCCGCTCGGCAATCGGGCGGGCTCTTTCTCTTTCGGAGGATCACCATGGCCAATCAGCTTTCCGGTCAGACCACGCCCTCGCCGCGTGAATACAACAAACATCAGCGTCATGCTCCGTATGCCCGTCTGCGGCATTCGCAGCAGGCCATTGCTTTCCTCGCCGCGCAGGCTGCGCGCTTGTCGAGCACCGCTGCAACGATTTACGCCAAGCTGACCAAGTACGGTGCGGACCGGGTCAAGGCCGCTACCAATATCAGTCAGCTCCCCTGATCTAATTGCTCGACGTAGCGGGCTAAGAGGGGGACACTTTCGGTTCGCACGTTTGAGCATAGGGGTCGGGAGAGCAGACTTCGCATCTGACTTCCGACCCCGACCTATTCTGTCCCCCGCACCATGAGGTGAAATAATGCCTACGTTCCCCAAAGAAGCTATCAAGCAAATTCTCGAAGGTCTCGACCACACGAACGATGCGCTCTGGACCGACGATGGTGCGCCGCTCGTGACCGAGGTGCAGCGCCTCGCGAACGACAAGACCATCACCCGGGCGCAGATTAACGATGCCTTCCCCGGCTTCGCGCGTAAAACGACTGACAGCGTCTCCGAGGATGTGCAGCCCGACGATGAAGCTGCCGAGACGAAAGCCTCGACCGACACGATCATCGATCCGGTTGCGGCTGGGCCGAAGATGGATGACGAAGACAGCGACGAGCCACTCTCGCCCGAGCAAGAGCACGAGCGTCTCCGCAAACTGGCTCTTGCCCGCGTGCATGCGGCAGAAGAGGCAGTCGCAGCGGCCAAGAGTGCCGTCTCGGAAGCTCAGCGCGGCGTGCAACAGGCCGAAGGCCGTCTTACTCGTGCGCTCCAAGTCTACAGCTCGAAGTATCCGCCAATCTCTCCGGCCGAAGCGATCAAAATCCACCTTGCTCGGCAGCAGGAGCTTCTTCGGGAGCGCGTGACCGGTTCGCGGTTTGAGCCCAATGTCGCGGCGAACCCGGTCGATCAGACCCTCATGGACCGCAAACGCAACAATGGTCGCAATGGGCGAGGCCCGACGCCGGGGCCATTCCTTCCCCGCAAAGCAGCGGTGAACTACTAAAGAGGTCTCTGCCCAATGGTTTCGCTCATCTCGGGCAAGGCTACCCCCAAAGCGCCGCCGTGCAGCGATGCAGGCGGCGCTTTAGCATAGAAAGCACGAGTGATGACCGCGATCTTTTCGGTACAGGATGAGACAGGCACCGTCGCGCAAGTGACGATAATGCCCTCGCCATCGCCCGCCCAGCATATTACGGTCGGCGACACTGGCGTCTATGCGGGCTTCCCGGATGACGGGACCGCCAGTTTTGCAACCCCGACGTTTCAGTCCCTCCCCTTCACTGTCAGTCAGGTTCTCGATGACGAGCATTTCTCGGTCTCGACGATCAATGCGAACATGGCCGACTGGCCCGCGTTCGGGCAGATCACGTGGACGACTGGCGCGAACACCGACGAGACCTCGACCGTGTCAGAGATTGACGGGGCGAACGCGTACATTTCGGTCGAAGAGTTTACCAAATATCACGCGGCGCGCGGCAACGCGGTCCCGGCGGACGCTACTGTGCAGCAAATAAGGGCTGCCATCGTGCAAGGCACGGACTATCTTGATCAGCGCTATCGCTACAGCGGCGTAAAGCGCTTGCAGACTATCGGCTCCGCCGTGATGGATGCGAACGCCACTTTCCTCGAAACGTGGCTCACGCCTTATGCGCTGAATGGCGTCTCCTACCTCACGCCGACGACCTCGAAGCAAAGCACTGAATGGCCGCGACAGGGCGTCATCGACTTCAACGGCGACACGGTCAACGGCATCCCCAAGCAGATCAGGGCGGCGTGCGCCGAGCTGGCGATCAGGGTCCTCAACGGGACCGTGCTCCAGCCGGACTACGATCCCAACCTCGTCGGCGCGGGCGGCGTCGTCTCGTCGATCACCAAGAAAGTCGGCCCGCTGGAGACTGTGACCGCTTATGACACCAAGCTAGGAATTGGCTTCTTTGCGTCTTTCCCTATGGTGGATCGAATGCTCTCGAAAGCGGGGCTGCTCAACTCGGGCGGCGGCCGGACAGTCATCCGGTAAGCCGCGAACATGCTAGTTGTTCGCCCCCATAGGATAACATAGAATGGCCACGAAATTCGACTACCAAGGCGCTATCACGGATGCCGACAACCTCATCCAATACTTCGGGATGGACGCGGTTCTCCGGCGCGCAGGGAGTAGCCCAGAAGATCGGCCCTGTCGGGTCGTGATCATCAGCTACGATCCGCGCGAGAAGCCCGCCGACCTTGCTAATCCGACCGACCGAAAGGTCATCATGTCGGCGGCAAATTCGGAGGTGCAACTGATGCCGCCGGACAATGAACAGGATCAATTGGTGACGTTCGTGCAGCCCCCAACGAGCCCGCCCGTGATCCACGAAATTCTGCCGTTGACTTGTAAGCCCAAGCCAACTGCGCCTGCCGGGGTAACTGTTCTCTGGGAATTTACGGTACGGCGATGAGCGCAAAGGTAGATCGGCGGCAACTGATTTTGGATAGGCTTGTGACCCTCTTGTCCGGCCTGACCATTCAACTTTCTACGGGAACGATCCCGGCGGGAAACATCGTGCATAATCGCGATGAACTCCCGAAGGAGCTTGTCCCGGGCATCATCCTCTTGGATGCTGACGAGGTTCGTGATTTTAACTTCCCCTCTATGCAAGGGCGGAGTGAGCGTCCCGGACCCGGTATCCTGAAAATGACGCCGGAGATTTATGTTGTGCTCGACGTTCGCAAACCGAAGAACGTGCTAGTCGGGCAGGACTTGGGTTTAGCGCGTGTGGCGATCATCAATCTGATCCTACACGATAGGGACCTACAGGCCATTACAGGGTCGAGTGGGTCAATACTATACGACGGATGCGTCACTGACCTCGCGCGCAACCGGCAGATGAAGGGGCAGATGGGCTTGAGCTTCACGTTCTCATACCCGTTCATCCCTGACGAGTTCGCGGCAGCCTAACGGAGAGAACCTATGCCCATTGGAAACGAACATATCGAGGGCTCCCTCGTTAGCCCGAACATCGGCAACTACTACATCGGCAAGGGCATCGTCAGCATCAAGCTGCTTGGCGAGACCGAGTTTGTTGATTGCGGCAACGTTCCGCAGTTCGAGTTTCTGGCGAAGGTCACTCAGCTTGACCACTTCTCCAGCCGGACCGGCGTTCGTGTCAAGGACTTCACCGCCGTCATTGAGATCGCGGGCTCGCTTACGATGCAGCTCGAAGAGCTGACCGCGCGCAACATGGGCTTCGCTCTGCTCGGTCTGCCGACCGGCGGCCCGTCGCCGGTCCCGGATACAATCGACATCTTCTCCAGCCCGGTCATCTACGGCTCGGTGCGGTTCGTCGGCACCAACGACATCGGCCCCATCTGGACGGTGAACTTCCCTCTCGTGAAACTGTCGCCCTCGAAGGCTCTCGGCCTGATCGCGAATACGTGGGGCGTCATCGATCTCGAAGGCGACGTGCTGTTCGATCAGTTGCAACAGACCTTCGGCACCGCGACCGTCTCGCTGCCGAACTCGCCTACCAGCAACCTCTAAGCTATCAGCCCGTGGCCTGTTTTCAGCATCCGTTGAAACAGGCCACGGGGCTTATGGTTTCATAGGCCAAAACGGACAGAAAATGTCCGTTTCGGCGTATGAAGTATCCCACCGGAGAACTCCCCCCATGACCGACGAAACTCAAGACCCCGCTGCCGCCCCTGTAGTGGCTCAGGATGCGCCCGCTGCCGACCCGGCCCCGGAAGTCGCCGCCGACCCGGCAGCCGCTCCAGACCCCGTTTCTGAGGCTCCGGCCGCCGACCCGGCCCCGGAAGTCGCTGCCGACCCGGCCCCGGAAGTCGCTGCCGACCCGGCCCCGGAAGTCGCTGCCGACCCGGCCCCGGAAGTCGCCGCCGACCCCGCTCCGGCGGCTGATCCCGCTCCGGCTGCCGACCCCGTAGCGGACGACGAGGACCTCGAAATCGAGATCACCGAAACGATCCGGGTCCACAATCCGAACGCCCTCCGTGGCGTCCCCGCCGGTCCGCCTCCGCATCCGCGTACCGTATAAGGTTTCTACCCTATCGAATGTCCCCCTTCGAATAAGGAATAGATTATGAGCACCAAGCCGGGCCTCAATCTGGCCGATCTCGCCCCAATGTATGAAGACGTGCCAATTGGAGACAGCTACCTCCGCGTCCACGGTATCAGCGCGAAGACCGGCCTCGAAATCTTCAAGCGCTTTCCCAAGGTTCTGGGAATGGTTGGTGAAGGGTTCAATCTCGGAAACTTTCTGGCAGTAGCTCCCGATGCCGTGGCCGCGATCATCGCAGCCGCGACCGACAACCTCGGCGATGAGAAGGCAGAAGCGGTAGCAGCCGGGCTCGGGGTCGAGACCCAGTTTGATATTTTGGAAGCGGTAGGGAGGCTTACCTTTACAAGAGGGTTCGCCCCTTTCGCGGAGAGGATCATGGCCCTCGCAGGCGCAGCCAACTCCGGCCTCTCTTCAAAGGTGCCGGATTTGAAATCGCCGCCAGCATCGAAGCCCTCATCGCCGCCGGACACCCCCCAAGCGTAGTCTGGGACTACACCCCCAGACAGATGGCAGCTTTCACGTTTCTCGCGGTCAAACGGAAGAACCGTGAGGACCATGCCTCGCTCTCGTTGATGCTACTCGCGCAGAGTGGTGACGAGAAGGCGGTCAAGAAGCAATTGGAGACTTGGGAGAGGGATGCCTGATGCCCCTTCGCATCACAACCGATAAGATCGCGGCCCCGAAGTTCAAACAGAATTTGGCTGGGCTCCGAGACCGGTTCGAGAAGGCCCTGACTGCCTCAGTCAACATGGCTGCGTCCATGATCAAAGAACAGGCCGATGCGGATATCGCTGGAGCTGGAAATTTCGGACAACGCTGGACGGAGGGCCTGCATGTAGACGTGAGCGACACGCTCGGCAACATGCGGATCAGCGTCACGCATGATATCCCTTATGCCGGGATTTTCGAGACCGGCGGTGTGATCAAGGGAAATCCATTCCTCTGGATACCGATCAGCGGGACGGATGCCGAGCGCACTCCCGCAAGCGCGTATAGTGGAGGGCTCTTCTCCGTCAACCGCAAGAGCGGCGGCCCACCGCTGCTCTTCTCCATTTCGGATAAACAACCGAAGTATTTCGGGGTCGAGAGCGTCACGATCCCGAAGAAATTCCATACCGGCGAAATCGTGAAGAGTGTGATGGGGAATTTCCGTCAGATATTCGATAGCGCGTTTAGGAGTAGGACCGTCTGATGCCCAATCTTGACGACATCACGCAAAAGATTTTGATCGACGGCGACGCCGAGGTCATCAATAAGCTCAGTGAGATCGGAGAGAAAGGCTTCGAGGCGATCAAGGAGCTTAGCGAAGCGGCGGAGAGCGGAGCGAGCGGACTTGAAATCTTCGGGACAGCAATCGGCGAAGTAGGCGCGACGATCATCGGGGTCGTCGGCGCGATCTCAGCGTTCGTCGATGCCAATGACGAAGCCATCCAGCGTACCAACTTCCTCGCGCAGGCGTTCGGGGCCACGACTGAGCAAGTCGTCGGGCTCGAAGCCGCGTTTGCCGCCGCTGGCGTCAGCACGCGTACCTTCGAGCAGTTCGCCCAGCGGCTCACGACGACTATCGCGCGTGAGTGGCCTGCGATTACCGAGAGTATCCGGACTTCGTCCAACGAACAGGACGCGGCTCAGGAGCGTGTTGTCTCTTCGACCATCAAAGTGCAGGAGGCCCAGCGGGCACTTGGTTTCGTAAATGACGAGACCGCCAGCAAGATCGCTAACTCGTCCCTTCGGGCACAAGCGGCATACACCGCGCTCCAGTTCGCGGCCTCCCATGCGCTCCAGCAAATCCAGCACGACACGGATAGCGTGCGCGGTGCCGATCTTAGTTTGGAGAGCGCGCAACAGCGGCTCGCCGAGCTAGAGGGCCGCCCAGTATCGGAAGCGGACAAGCAGGCCCTTCAAATTCGCGAAGCTCAGCTTGCCGTGGACAAAGCCCGGCAGGCGGCAGCGGATGCTCGCATCGCGCAGCAGGAGCATGCGGCGCAAGCGGCGGCTAAGCAAGCTCAGCTCGAACAGGCGGCGGAGGATGCCGCCCTAAAACACGAGACTGCCATTTCCGAGGCTGCGACCTCGCGACAGAAGGCGGAAGAGGCCGTGCGCTCTGCGATCACCGCTCGCGCCGAGGCCGAGGATCGCGCTCAGCAGATCGCGCTCAAGAGCATCCCGGCGATCAAGTCGGCAATCGAAGGGCTGACCGACGGTAGCAAGGCGGCCACGACGGCTATCGATCTGACGCAAGTTTCGGTCACCAATCTGACTAAGGGCATCATTGCTGCCGCTCAGGTCGGCGATAAGCCGCCGACCGGTTTTCAGGTTATGGTCGAGCTGTCCCGTGTTCTTTCCAGCGAACAGGGCAAGCTCATCGACAGCTCGCAAAAACTCGCTATCGTCCAGCAGCTCAGTCAGCGCGGTTTCAGCACAACGAGTGGAGCGGCCTTTGAGCTGCTCAACGCGCTGGAGCGCGGGCCGGAGTATTTCAAGAGGTTCGAGAACGCGGCCAAATCCCATTTCTCGGTCAACGAGCAAGGGCGGCAGAACGTCGAACACTTTAGAGATGCTATCGCTGCGCTAGGTCAGAGCATCGAACTTGTCAATCGCGACTTCGCGGCTGCCGCGAGCCCAATCTTCACGAGCTTCCTTGAAGCGCTCAATGAGAGCCTGACCACGAGCGACGGGCTGCTGCATGCGGTCGTAGCGGGCGTTCAAGCTATCGGTGCGGGTCTTGGGGTCGTTATCGAGGGCTATCAGAAGCTCGCGACTGCGATTGATCATGCGTTCAATCTTGAGCCCGGGAGGGCGATGCAGGCTCTTATTGGGGCGGCTATCACGGCGGTTGCGCTCTTCGCATCCGCGTGGCTGGCGGTCCCGGCTGCGATTGCGGTCGTGGTGACAGCTATCGGCTACATCGCGGAAAACTGGGATAAAGTACGAGAAGGGGCAGCTCGCGCATGGGAGGCGGTCACCAATAGCTCGGTAGTCAAATTCTTGGAGAGCGTCCTCGAAGAGGTGAAGGCTATCTGGAGTTTCCTCTCGAAGATCGTCGCGGCAGCGAACACCCTATCTCCGATAAGCGGCAAGAGCGGCGGCGCGAGTGCTGGCGCGGGAGGCAGCGAAAGTGGCGCGCAGGGGTTCGCGGAAGGCGGCCCCATCAACGGCCCGGGAACGACTACGAGCGACAGCATCCTCGCGCGCCTGTCGCGCGGCGAGTTCGTCATCAAGGCAGCGGCGGTGCAGACATATGGCGCTGGGCTCTTCCATGCGCTGAACAACATGATGCTGCCCGGCTTCGCGTCCGGTGGCCTCGTGCCATCTCCGGTCCGTCTGCCCGGCGGCGGCAGCGTGCCCGCGACGAGCACATTGAACTTGTCAATCGACGGACGATCCTTTAATGGTTTGCGGGGGCCGAAGAGCACGATTGACGACCTCTCCAGCTTCGCGATTGCCCGCCAGACTTCGGCGGCGGGTAGCAACCCTTCATGGATGAAGTAAATGCCCAAAGACGCACTGGGACACGGAAGTAATCCTAGAGGCCTCGCGGGCGAACACTTGCCCGTGTGGTATCACGGCTCGCCGACCGGCTTTCCCGGTCTGACTGGCCCTATCCATGTCGGCACTTATCGCGCCGCCCGCATGGCGCTTGAAGCGCGCATCGGCGTGCCTGCGGATGGGAAAGGCTGGGACGGGACGCGAGAGTATGGAAAGACGCTGCTCGCCGGAAAGGAAACGCTCGCTAAAATGGAGAGTGGCGAGAAGCCCTACTACAATAAGTATCCGGCGTCCGGATACAATGCAGGTAGTTGCGACGAAGAGGTCCCGCAAAAAGACTACTATCCAGATCAGCGAAAGAGCTTGCCGACGATGGGGAGGGACCGAACGCCAATGTCATTGACCATGCGCCCGGCTGTCCGGGCCTATCAGATAAATGGCCCGATGAAGAACTCTCCGGGAACGCCGTACACCGACACGCGAGCCAATGCTCTTGCCCGAGCGCAGCAGACCAAGGGCAACGGCAAGCACGGCTTCTATTACACAAATGATGCCGAAGACAGCGGCAGTATCTCGGCTGTCGTGCCGAACCACGAGCACTTAACAGGATTGGTAGAATAGCATGCCCGGCGGATTTGAAAACATTCTCCCCGCGAATGCGGATACGATCCTAACGATCTCATCGTTCGGGAACATGCTGTATCAGGCGCGTGGCCTGACGCAAACCCTGTCCGTGATCGGCGAGGCAACTCAGCAGGACCGCACGATCAACGGCACTCTCGTCGATCTCTCAGTCGCGCAGTTCCGCAAGTATTCCTCGAAGATCACCTCTCCGAGCGATACGAACGCTCCGCCGCTCGACGGCGTCTTCCCCGGTATGATCGTCACCGTACAGTGCGCGGTCGGGCTCTCGTATCTCACGAGCGGCGGGAACGGCCCCAACCATCGCACGCCAGTCTCCGGCTCTGTCTATACCGAAGGAGCATACACCTTCTATCGACCCGAACTCACGATGATGGTCAAGACCGTCGAAACTCAGTTTGATGAATGGAAGAACGTGGTAGGCTGGACCTTAGAGCTTGAGGAAGTCTGATGAAAGATGCCAAGGGTCACGGCAGTAACGCGCATAATTCCGGCATCGATAAAATTCCGGGCTGGAGCCCGGTCAAACTTGTGCCGACGAATAGCCTCCGTCCGCGCCCAGAGAATACCGCGATGATTGAGAAATTCAAAGCGCGAGATGCGGCCAGCGAGAGGGCTTTTCGCGAAGCATATCCCGGAGAGAAATACGTGCCGTATCCGGGCGACATGCGCTACAAAGTAGACGAGATCAGAAAGACGATCCGGACAGGGGGCTCTCTTCCGCCGCTCGCGGTCAACAAAGACAACACGATAGAAGACGGCGAAAACCGCTGGAATGCCTATAAGGCCGAAGGCGTAAAGATGATCCCGGTTAGGATTAAAACTAGATGACCCTCCCCTTCACCTTCGCGTGGGTCGATGAGACCCAGACGACCTTCGATCCGAACACGATGAACGTGTTCGACGAGGACATCTTCTCGTTCGTCATCCAGCACGACGAGGGACAAATCCCGACGCTTGACATCATCGTAAAGAACCCCCGCATCGGGCTGCTCTCGCCCGGGCGCAAAGTCTGGGCATGGCTTGGATGGCAGAGCCCGGCGTCCGATCCGAACTATCACGGAGCGCTCGTACCGCTGTTCTTCGGCGTGCTTGTCGGCGTCCCTACGAGCCTCTTCAAGGAGAAGGTGACGCTCCAGTTCATCGCGCGCTCGCCGCAGTTCATTGCGAACAAACAGGCGCTCGCCGAAACCATGAAGACCTCGCCCTACTACGATCCGATCTTTATTGAGACGACCAAGCGGGATGACCCGGACACGATCCTCGAAGGATGGTCGGCGCTCTGGCATATCGACCGCACGTCGCTCGCGATCACCGCGTCCGACATCCTCGTTGGCGAAGACGGCAACGCCGAGTTCGACGAGGATCACGCGTTCTACGATAGCGTCTCGCTGCAATTAGGGCAGCCCCCGCTCGTGAACATCCGCGTTGAGGCCACTGTCAATTGGACCCAGCGCACGTCGGGCTTCTTCAAGGTGCCAGCAGTCAACATCTCCAGCTATACGGGCGAGACGCTGCTCAGCGATTGGCCGAAGCCCGGGGCAAGCCTCGGCGGCGGGTACAAGTGCGAGACAAGCTTTGTGACGGATGTCTACTTCATCTCCGAGACGCCAAACACGTCTTACAACTATTCGTGGACGAACTCTGACCCCAATCCGGGTCAGTGCTCGACCGCGTCGTCGTCGTATTCGTCGAGCGGCCCTGCCCTGCTTGCGCCCGATCCGTTGCAAAATGTGTTGACGAGTTACTATCGAGGCGGCGTCTGCTTTCCAGACAGTGATCCGCCGACCAATACCTCCCTCGAAGCGTCTTCTAGCGGCGTGATCATTCCGCTCTGGAATGTTTCGATGGACATGACAATTCGCTATGACGCGAACCGGCAGTTCTCGGAAGTGCTGTCATTCGACATGCTTGCAAACGTGCAGGGCATTCTCGCTTCGCCAACTGTCGATCAAAACACTGAATTGCTCACAGTCTCGTCGGTCGATATCGGGCAACCGCTGATCGAAGTGGACGCGTGGACTGATTTTGCGGGCAGGCACGTCAGTCTCGCACAGATGATCTTCCCGAACAACCCAACTACGCCGGGAGGTCTATCGTATCAGGTTTGCGTGCAGGCTGGCACCGCTGGCGTGGTCGAGCCGGTATTCAGCGACATCCCCGGCTTCATCACGAATGATAATGGCGTCGTCTGGGCCAGCCTCGGTACGCAAGGCGTGTCGCAGGCCTCGGCTTGGGCTCCGGGCGCGTATGTCCCGCTCGGGCAGATCATGCTTCTGCAAAATCAGGTATTCAACACGAGCACCGGCACCTTCGAGGATGTCCCCGGAGCAACGAGCTATTATCTCTGCACCACGGCGGGCCAGACGAACGGCAAGTACATCGTCAAGACGTACACGCCCCCAGTTACGTCCAATGTCGAGCCCACTCCAGCAGTCCGCCACATCAACTATATCAAGCAGCCGAACTTCTCGACGGTGGTAGGCGCGTCAATTGCGGACGGCACCGTGATCTGGACCGTACTCGGCACGTCTCCCGCGCTTCTGGGTATCCCGATTGGCGGCACCGCGAACGACGTGCGAGCGCGCAGCTACTTCCCGACATCTCGGGGCATTGCCAGTGTCGAGTATCTTATCAGTCGCGCTCGTGCTCGTCTGCGGTTCCGGGCGCGAGCGGTGAAGATCGGCTGGGAGTGTCGGTTCGCCGACGCGGTCCCGCTCTCGTGCCGTAAGAACGGCACGCTGTTCGATCCCCGGCTCCCCGGCGGCGCGGCCACTGGCAAGATCACTGCGTACTCGCTCTCATGCAGCGGCGACGGCAAGCTTCGGGGCAAAGTCGAAATCGGATGTGCCATTGGTTTCGGCGACAGCATTGACGAGATCACGGGAACGCCGGAGTACGCGGCTCCCGGCTACATGCAAGTCGGATATCAACGCTATGACGGAGCGATGGTGCCACACGGTAGCAATGACACTACGTTTTCATTGCCGGTCTACGGCGGGTTCGATGATGGGCTTCACTTCCCCCTCCGCTGGCAAGATGTTAGCGATGGCGGGCTCGTCAGCGGCAGTCTCGCCGATCAGAAGAAGGCGATTGAGGCCTCATTCGCGACCGCGCGTATCCTCCAGTATTTGAACCAAGCGGGCGGCTCGGTCGGCTCAGCGAATGCGACGGTTCATCAAAACGGCGTCGCGCCGGATGTGGCGTGGCAGATCACGCGCGAACAGCTCGCGTTGCTCAGTCAGAATACGCCCTACGTGATGGCTGCAAATCCGATCTCATGGTCCTGTCTTTTGAAGCCCTGCGCGGGTAACGGGCCGTTCGGCGGATCATACGCCATCTCGGTCTCGCCGCTCGTCGTTCCGAAAGGGATCAATCTGGAGGCTCCGTCGTCGCCATGACACTCGAAGCAATCATCCGTCCATTCGTGGGCGATCAGGTCAGTCCGCAGCCGTTCCATCCGGGTAACTCGGCGAGCGCCCCGCCCGTGCGCCTGTCTGTTGGCCAGATCGGCGGCAGTAAAACATTCAGCTTTAGCTCAAGTACGTCGATCTCTTCCTACATGGCCGCCGTCCATACGGAGAAAACTTCGACGGCATTCGACATGACCACCGGGAAGCTGGCGCAGTAAGATGGCAACACGTAAAACCCATGTCGTCCGGATCGGAACGACTAAACAGTTTATCGACATAGAGGTGCTCGATGCTATCGCGTTCCGTCACGCGAACGGCAAAGAGATGGTCCTCGACCTCGCTGCGGAAAAAGCAGTCCCGTACATCGTCGATGAAACCGGCGGTGGCAATGGAAAGACGCCGGGCAAAGCGACGCGACGCTCGCATATGAAGCGGCTCAAGGGAGCGGACAAGACCCAGATTATCGATGTCGAGGTCCTCGACGCAATCGCGTTCAAAGACGAGAACGGCAAAGAGTGGATTTTGGACCTGACCCGCAACGACGGGGCCGCAGTCTATAACACGACGACCGGCGAGGGCAATGCGAAAGCTACTCGCCGTGTCCACTATGAAAAACTCTACAGCGACCCTAACGACCCGACCTCGGACTTCCTTCTAGTCGAGCGGTGCGATACGATGGCTTTCCGAACGATCAACGGGGAAGAGATGGTCGTTGTGATGCCGTCGAGTGACGACGGCTCCGGCTCGGGTCGCGCCTCGACCGCCATGACGCCGTCCGGGTATGATCCAAAGGGGAACACCGCTCCGCCGTCAAACTCTGATCCTTCCGTGTATGCGTCTTTTCCGAAAGAGAGCAAAGGGGCGCTCCTAAACAAGAGCGGCACTTCGTATGCTGATGCAGTGAAGGTCGCGTGCGGTCCGCTATGGTGGCCGCGCGCGATCAACCCGAAGGGCGGCCCGTGGTATTGGTACGTCCCTACTCAGACTGCGAAGACGTTTAGCTTGTACGTGGACCCGGGTCAGTATGTCTGGGCTGGCAACCCCAGCCTCAGCAGCTTCGCGGGCACGCCTCCCAGCTTTACATGGAAATGGCTGCCGGGCATCCTCACTCAGAACCTCAACGATACCCAAGTATTTTTCTTTCCGTTTCAGCCATTCGGATACGGGTCGCTTGAAGACGCGATCACCGCAGGGGATACGGGAGACTGGGGGCTGGTAGATTTTTCTGATACGCATCTCGACGACAAAGAGCCCAACGGGCTTAGTGCGGACCCATGCATCGTCGGCGTCAGGGGCAATCCGGATATCTGGCAGCTCACTGGGATCGCGCCTCCCAAACTCATCAAGCCTATCCCTCCAGCCATCAAGTGGACCGCCGAGCCACTGACCAAGAAGCTCGCCGCGCAAGCGGCGAAGGCATGGGCGGATGACTGGAACGCAACTTCGGATGCGTTCAATCAGCAGATGGCGGGTTGCGCGATCACTCTCGAAAACATTTGGTGGTACATCCATTGGCCCTATCCCGTTGACAATGGCGGCACTCAGCGCTTCTTGGGAGCTACCCGGCCATCGGTCTTCACTTACCCCAGTACAGCTTTCCACGTTCCGCTGTACGACGAACACACGACCGAGACGCCCGGCCCGAAGGAAACGGGCGGCCGATATATCGGCGGTCTCCCGGGCCAGTTCTGGGTGATCGGCAGCTCTGACATCACTGTCATCAACGGGATGGCTTTGCAGCTATATCCGCCGGGCGACATCGTAGGCCTGCACGGGGCATATGCGAGCTACATCGCTGTCGGGCAACTGGACCCAAACAAGTGGGACACGTCTGATCCTGAAAAACCGAAGCTCAAAGGCCGGTAGTTGACTTTTCACTGAAATACGGTTAATGACACAACCTTCAAAGGATCATGCCCATGCCCGCCAGTCTTGTCTTTCGTACCGACGATCCAGCTCGCTGGGGCGGGGGCCAAGGCTCCGACCTCGCAGCGGTCACTATCGATCTCAATTTCTGGACGCTCTTTAGCGCGGTACAGGCCCTTGAAGATCACCAATCTGTCGGCGCGGGGATCGATTATATCAATCAGCCAGCAGGCGGCAATCTCTTCTATATTCATCTGACAGATCATCGTGTGCTCGGGCCGTTTGTGATCCCGAGTTCGCAGTGGAACCCGCGCGATGAATGGGAGCCGATCACGACGTATGCGGCTTACGATGTCGTCTCGCATGACGGGGCGCTCTATCTCATTGTCATTCCTCACACGAGCGGCACGACATTCTCCGCGTTCGCGACTGACGGGCAGGGACATCTACTCTACAACCTCCTGCTCGCGGAGCCCGCGAACGGGGTTCCGCCCAACGGCACTCGGGGCCAGCGGCTCGTCGCTACCGCAGGCAGCCCGGCGTCAGAATGGCAGAACGACTTCATTCGACTGCACGTTTTTGTCGAAGGTCAGCCCAATCCGGCGGAGACGCTGTTGCAGTACACCGTCACTGATGACATGACGCTGCCGATCAATCTTGAAGGTTCGGTCTTCTATCAGCGCATCCCCAGCGTGACTAACGTAGTCTACGAGATCGCGAAGAACGGGACAAGCATCGGCACCATCGAATTTGATGGCCCGTCGCCTGTCGATATCCTCGTCACGTTCACGACAGCAGTCACTTTCGTTCCGGGAGATATTCTGACCCTTATCGGCCCGACCACTCCGGATGCGGTGCAGCTCGACATCTCGTTCACGCTTCTTGCTACCCTGACGTGATCCGATGACAGTTGCCATTGAAGAAATCCACGGCGGTACGAACTTCAATGTCGGCAGCAATGTCGGTATCTCGTCCTCGCAAGGCGGCACGATCACTACGGACGGGACCGACCGTCTTGTCGTGCTCGCGTTCTTCACCGGCCGGTCGGACAACTCACTAAATCAGGTTCATGTCAACAGCGTCACCGCGTCCGGCCTGACCTTCACGCGCGTCTTCACCGATCACTATACCTACACCGATGGGTCCTACGGCAGCTTCACGCACGGCACCATCTCAATCGACATCTTCACCGCCCCGGCCGCCGCGCAGCAGACTAACGTAGCGTGGACCACCACTACGGATGGAGATGGCTTCACCAATAACGGCGGATGCACCGGCTTCGCGGTCTCAGGCCTGTTCGATATCAATAGCCCGTTCGATCCGTCGAACGCTTTCGATGTCAGTTCGGACACGAGCGGATCGTCCACGACCCCAACCGTGACTGGCGTCGATACGGCGAATAGCTCGGACCTGATCGTCGGCTTCTTCACAGAGCATTCGGTTAACCCGGCCTCGGCGGACATCACGGCAGGGAGCGGCTGGACCAATATCGGCTCCGTTGCGGCGAACGGAAGCTTTAGCAGCTCCCAGTTCGCAACGCGAGCCGAGTACAAGAATTTCTCGTCACCGCAGTCTTCGCTTTCCGTCCCGCTCGGCTCCAGCAACGCCTATTGGTATGGCGTCGCAATCTCTTTCACGGCGGTCGGCGGAAACACTTGGGCCTCGACCGAGGCAACCGACGTTATGGCTTTCTCGGGCTACCCGGGCGTGCCATGGCCGCACGGTGACCTCGCCTCGACCGAAGCCACGGACACGTTCGCGGGCGCAGGGTATCCGGCGATGTACGCCGCGATGGCCGCCAGTGAATTTCCGGATGCTTTTTCGGCCTACGGTTTCCAGCCATTGGTCGGGACACTGAGCGCTACAGAGCGAAAAGATACGTTCGCGGGCGCGGGCATCGGATACGGATCAGATGGGACGTGGGCGTCAACGGAGGCGATTGACATTTTCACGGCAACTGGATATGCTCCGGTCTCCGGAACCTTCAACACATCTGAAAGTCCTGATCGCTTCAACGCCTTGGGCGCAGGCGTCACTCGGGTTCGGCGTCGCCGCACCGTCATTGTTGCATAAGGAGAAGCGATATGTCTGTCAACTATAACACCACTCTCAAGAACACGCGCATGACCGATGTGGTCACTGCGATTGGCGCGACCGGCTACCTCAACATCTACACGTCCGGGCTAGGCACGCTGCTTGCGTCCGTGCCTTTGGCGAACCCGGCTGGCACCGTCACGGGCGGCGTCTTGTCGTTCTCTGGCGCTCCGCTGACGGATACCTCGGCTAACGCGTCGGGTACGGCGGCAGCAGCTACCGTGACGACCGCAGTCGATGGCGGCGGCACCGTGATCATCTCGGGCCTGACGGTCAGCGCGACTTCGGGCGACATCGTTGTGTCCTCGACGAACCTCGTCGCTGGGCAGCCCTTCACGATCACTTCGGCCTCCATTACGCACGGCTGACCTTCGAAGTGAAGCCCCCTCTTCACATTCAGGGCATGCACGGCCTTGGCGACAACCTGCATCAGCGGGCCGTGATCCGGCAGTTGATGCAGACGCGGGACGTGACGTTGGAGACCTCGTGGCCTGCGGTCTATCATGACCTCATGGCCGAAGGGCTTAAAGTCACTCGGCGGCCAGTCGCCCTGCGGACCCAATCCAAAAACGCCGCTCGCGAAAGCGAAGCGGCGAAATTCTCGTCTAGGCACCCGTTCGCGCGGGCCGGGCTCCGCGTTGCCTACGGCGGGGGCCAAGTCCTCCAGACGCCGAGCAAGACAATTTTAGAGGTCATGTGCAGCGTCACCGGCACGAGCTACGCTGAGGCGGACTACAGGCTTCCCATTCCGGACGCGTGGGACAGCGCTCTCTTCAAGGTGCTCGACGCGCTCCCGATGCAGGCCTCGGGCAAGCCGTGGATGTTCTATCGGCCGCTCGTTGCGCGCCCGGAGTGGCGCGGCGGGGCCATGCGAAACGCGGACGCCGGGGCCTATCACGAAATCTTCAACTCCATACGGGACAAGTTCTTTGTCGTCTCCGTCGCCGATCTCGTCGAGGGGCAGGAGTGGATCGTCGGCCCGGATGCTCAAGCCGACCTGAATTTCCACCGGGGCGAGTTAGTATTCGAGGCTATGGCTGCCTTGGCGAAGCAATGTGACCTCGTCTTCACCTCCAGCGGCTTCCCGGCCATTCTCGGTCCGGCAGTCGGGACGCCGACAATCTCCATCGTCGGGGGATACGAAGACCCACGATGCCATGACAGCGGCGCTCGCTTCGCCCCCTACCTCTCAATCGGCCCGAGGGCTCCATGCTCGTGCTGGACTTCCCAGTGCAAGAAAGTCTGTGATAAATCTATCGATCTCGACACGGCGAAGCGCGCCGTCGCTGAGTTCGTGTCCCGAGAGTGTATATAAACATGCCCGGCTACGTGATGCGCCCACCGGTCGCGCCGCTCAATATCGTCGCGCCGACCACACAAGATATCGCCGTCGTCATGTGCGGCGGCGGAGACCCGTTCGCAGAGTGGAAACTCGCTCAGGAGATGTGCGAGCACGTCGGCAAGAATGCCAGTATCTTTGCCGGGAATGACATGATAGAACACTTTCCGGGAAACATCGATCACGCCGTCTCGCTACATCCCGACAAACTCAAGATATGGCTTTCACGCCGTAAATTTACGGGCTTTAACGACCCGCCGAAGGTGTGGGCGCATCGCAACTACGAAGGGGCAGTCACACACTGGACGCGGGATTGGTCAGGCTCGACCGGCCTGTTCTGTGTCAAGATCGCACGGGAGAACGGCTTCACGCATATCGTTTTGTGTGGCGTCCACATGACCGTAGATGGGAACCACTTCGTTCGCAAGCAGCCATGGAATGCCGCGCACGGTTTTAGACGCGGCTGGACAGCGCGGATACCGGAGTTGCGGCCCTACGTTCGAAGCTTCGGCGGCTGGACCCGAGAAGAGTTCGGAGCGCCGACCGAGGAATGGCTCAAGCAGGATATCGAAGATTTGCATCGGACTAATCGACACTTCAATGGGGGACTGAAAGCATGATCGATCTCAAGGACGTTGACCCGAGCATTAAGCGGCTGTTCCCTTGGCTGCTCTTTCTGCTGCTCGCCGCTGCTCTCTCGCTTGGCGCGATCACGCTTGCCCGGGCCGACATCTCATGCGAAGAAGTCGTCACCCGCGTCGGTCTCAAGCCATTGTGGCTCGCCGAACGTATCGCTCGGCACGAACACCCGGAGCTGACCGAGGCCCAGATCGCGTGGGGCCGGAAGTGTGTCCGGGACTATCGCCGCGCCGTCAAGGAGCGCATTGAGAGCGCGTTCCGATGACACTCGGCCCGTCTCCCCCAACTACGCCCGCGCCAATTCGCGACCCAGCGCCAGCCTTCGCGCTGATCACGTCGCCGTCTGGCAACCTCGGGGCAATGGCGGAGTTCGGATACAATCAGGCCAACATCGCGGTCGGCGGGACCGCTCCCTACACGTATTCGCTCGCGAGTGGTTCGCTTCCGGCGGGCACCGTGCTTAAAAGCGATGGCACTGTCGAAGGGACTGCGACAACGCCCGGCCCATTCAACTACACGATCAAAGTCACAGACAGCAGCGTACCGCCTAAGAGCGAGACGGCTACCATCAGCGGCACCATCACTCCCGTTGTCTCCGGGACTGCATCCTTCTCGGTTGCCGGAGCGACCGGAAGCTACGACCTCCCTCCGTACAACACCTTGAAGATTGAAATCTTCGGGACGGCGACCAACCCCACTACGGTCGCACAGATGGGGCAGATACCGGCGGACATCGGGCTATCGGCGGGCGGAGGCGGCCCGCTCTATGCGACCGTTACATGGTCAGTCAACATCGTTGGTGCTCCGCTCAACTATTCGATTGGCGCATCTGGCGGTACAATCAAAATTACATGGAGTTGAGCAGATGAAGAGAGCACTGATCACCGGGGTCACCGGACAAGACGGCTCGTATCTCGCCGAGCTTCTGCTCGCCAAGGGGTATGAGGTGCATGGCATCAAACGCCGCGCATCCAGTTTCAACACTTCGCGCATCGATCACCTTCCAGAACTCAAGCTCCACTATGGAGACATGACGGACGGCATGAACATCGCGCGCTTGATCTTCGATATCGAGCCCGATGAGGTCTACAATCTCGCAGCGCAGAGCCACGTGCAAGTCAGCTTCGAAACGCCGGAGTACACGGCCAATGCCGACGCGCTCGGGGCCATGCGCCTGCTGGAGACACTTCGAACCTACGGCCTCCCAACGCGGGTCTATCAGGCCTCGACCTCAGAGCTATACGGCAACTCGGGCGGCTACTTTCGCAACGAGGGAACGCCATTCCAGCCCCGCTCCCCATACGCGGCGGCAAAGCTCTATGCCTATTGGCTGACAGTCAACTATCGCGAGGCTTACGGCATCCACGCCAGCAACGGCATCCTCTTCAATCACGAGAGCCCGCGCCGTGGCCCGACCTTCGTCACACGCAAGATCACCAAGGCGGTTGCGGCGATATCCAAGGGCGAGCAGGACTGCCTCTACCTCGGCAATATCGACGCGCTCCGCGACTGGGGCCACGCGAAGGACTACGTCGAGGCGATGTATCTGGCCCTCCAGCAAGACAAGCCCGACGACTACGTCGTGGCGACCGGAGAAGCGCATAGCGTGCGCGAGTTCGTCGAGCTGGCATTCGCCGAAGTCGGTATCGACCTCCGCTGGCGCGGGACCGGCGAGAACGAAGTCGGGCTCGACGACAAGACCGGCCGCACGCTTCTGCGGATCGACCCAAAATACTTTCGACCGACCGAAGTAGACCTCTTGCGCGGCGACGCGACAAAGGCTATGACACGCCTCGGCTGGCGGCCGAAAGTCGGCTTCCGAGCGCTCGTCAAGGAAATGGTTTCAGCAGATTTGAAAGGGAGTGAGTGATGGGCGTCAATGACGGAAGAGATACACGGGTCGCGGTCTGTTGCTACGAAGGCGACGGCCATCAAGTCATCGAAGCGCTGGAGTTCTTTCTCCATCACGAGCTGCCGCTGACAGTGCTCTCCCCCGAGGACAGCAAGGTCGAGGTCAACTACCCCGGCGTCACGAGCCGCTTCGGCGGCAAGCGCGCCTACATCGGACAGGACAGTCTCGACCGACAGGCCGAGCATCTCCGCCTCCTTCTTGAATTTCCCGAGAGTACGTTCCTGATCCATGACGCGGATAGCGTGCTCCTTGATCCTGTCCTTCCGCAATACCTCTACGACGAGCCGGACGTGGTGTGGTCGAACCAAGTCAACGATGCGATCCCCCAGCATCAATCGACCTTCAAGCCCGGATGGCCGCACGTCGCATTTCAGCCGCCGTACTTCCTGAGCCGAAAGACCATCGAAGCCATGCTGGCCGTGAAGGATCATCCGGACGTGCAGGCAACGCCGGTCATGCCCTTTATCGATTACTACATGGTGCAGTTGACGATGGTCGCCGGGCTCCCATGGAAGCGGCTGCTCGACAGCATCTCATGCCCGATCTCCATCGATCTCCGCAAGAAGAACCCGCCAGCGGCGGACCTTCTCACGTATGAGCAGGGCTACAAGATCGCGATGGATAGCGTGCTCAACAAGGGGACGAACGTTCTTCACTCCGTCAAGAACTCCGTCGCTATCCGCAATCTCGCTGCCGCGCGGCAAGAGTACCTACGCACGCATCCGGGCGCGGGCTCCAAATTCTTCCCTGCCCCCAAGATCGGGAGCGGTCCACTCGACGTGACCGGCCAGATGCCGCTCAACAACGTCGGGCAGAAAGCCTAACGGAGATCGAAGATGCTCGACCTGTCCCGCGTCACCCTTCTCTTTGTCGAGACCCGTGCCCACGACATCACCAAGCGAGTGATCGACGACTGCCTAACCAAGGCGACCTTTGGCGACGTGCTGATCTACTCCGATCAGCCCGAGCGCATCCCGGTCGAGGGCGCGCGGTACGAGATCGTGCCGGACTGGCCGACCAAGAAGGAGGCCGGGCAGTTCTACTACTCGGCCGCCATGAGCAAGGTCGAGACCGACTTCGCGCTCATGCTGGAATGGGACGGCGGTATCGTCGATCCCAAGAAGTGGGTCCCCGAGTTTTTCGACTACGACTACATTGGGGCTCCGTGGGTTGTGCGTCCGGGCGACCCTTACGATGTCGGCAACGGCGGCTTCACACTGATGTCGAAGCGCCTCGGGCACTTCTTGTGCGAGAACCGAGCTACTCATCCGGTCGCAACTGACTGGGATGTGTGCCGCATTCAGCGTCGCACGCTCGAAGACAAGTTCAAGTGGCCAACCGCTGCGCTCGCGTCCCGGTTCTCGTGGGAGCTGGCCCCGCGCGACCCAAACAACTTCGGCTTCCACGGCGCGTTCCGCTGGACCGAGCTGCTCTCTCGCGAGGAAGTCCTCATCCGGGCTAAGATGATGAACACGCCCTACCTCCTGACCAAGATGAAGGACATCTTCCGATACGATCAGGCGAGATGGCTTCGCGAAGCGCTCGGAGGCGAGGTGCCGAGTAACCATCCTCCATATCCCGGCTTCGTTCAACCTAAATTCCCCGGTGTGATGTCGGCCCAGCAGCGTGCGGCGATGCAGTTGATGCAGGCGCAACGGCGCGGGCTCGTCACTCATCAACAGAATAAGGGCCTCAAGGCATAAAGGTTAATAGCATTTCGGGGCTTGACAGGACACCCCTAGCCCGAGAAGGATAGGGGAGCAAACTTTAGATAAGGTGCAACCATGAAACGGAACTCGCCCATTGTGGTGACCGGGGCGGACGGGCTCGCCGGATCAGCCGTAGTCGAGCATCTCCGCCAAAATCTATTCACGTGTGTCGTACCGATCACGCGTCAGGATGTCGATCTTCGTGATCACAAGGCAGTCTGCGATCTCTTCGCCCGCCTCGGCGACAACAACCCGCTCTATGTCTTCCATGCGGCGGCGACCGTCTACGGCCTCGGCGGTAACATGGCCAATCAGGGCAAGAGTATCCTAGATAACACGCTGATCAATACCGCCGTGATCGATGCGGCCCAGCGCGTGGGCTGTCGTAAGATCACTGTCATGGGGACGAACGCTGCGTATCCGTGGCCCACTCCCATCCCCTTCAAAGAAGAGAACCTCTACAACGGTCGCCCGGACGCGGGAGAGTTCGGCTATGGCCACGCTAAGCGGCACATGCTGGCGATGCTCGAAGCCTACCAGCAGAGCTACGGACTGGAGTATTGCTACCTCGTCAGCGGCAACCTCTATGGCCCCCGCGACAAGTTCAACACAGAGACCGGCCACGTGCTGCCGTCTTTGATCAAGAAGTTCTCGACGGCGAGAGTAACCAGCGGCGAGGTTGAGATATGGGGAGATGGCTCGGCGACGCGGGACTTCCTCTATAGCAAGGACCTCGCGCGGCTCGTGCAGATGCTCATGTCGGAAGAACTCAAGCCCGGGCCGATCAATATCGGCAGCGGCGAAACAGTCAGCATCCGCTACCTTGTCGAGACCCTGTGTTCGATCTCCGGCGTCAGCGCGGATCGTGTCCGCTGGAATGCTTCGAAGCCAAGTGGCCGGGAAACCTGCTATGCGGACCTGTCGCGTATCGGGTCGCTCGGCTTTACGCCCCAGTATGACATCCGCACCGGCCTCCGGGAGACGTGGGATTGGTTTGAGGCGAACCGGCGAGCGACTTAATTTAGCGCCCTATCCGGCTTGACACAGAACGTGGTTACCGCTACACGTGGAGGGTTCCCATCCCCGCGAAAGGCCTCCCCATGTTCTCATTCCTGACAAACTTCAATCTTGCTCTCGGCGGAGCGGTCATCGCCTTCGCCGCTGGCGTCGTGCTTTCGACAAAGGTCAAGGACTTCTTCAAGGGCATCCCGGCGCAAGCTCGTGCCGCGCTCAACAATGTCGAAGCGGATACAATCGCCAAGATCAGAGGCGCGCAGGCTCAGGTCCTCGCGCAACTCCCGAGTGCTCCGGCCGCGAAAGCTCCGCTCGCTCCGGCCCCGGTCGCCCCAGCTCAGGCTCCGGTCGCCACGGCTCCGGCTCAAGCTCCGGTCGCCCCCGCTGCAAAGCCCGACGCTCCGGCAGCGTAATCTCCGCAATCCATGAAGAGATTAGCACGCCTAATCTCTTCACTAGTCTTCTTGGGGGACTGATCCATGGCCTTGAACACGTACAAGCCATTCGTTGATCGCATGATCAGCAAGTATGAAGGTGGCTATGGTTGGAACCCGAAGGATACGGGCGGCCCGACCAAGTACGGTATCACGTGCTACGACCTCGCCGAGTTCATGGGCCAGAAGATGAACTCAATGTCGCAGTGGGCTCCTATCGTCCGCGCGATGACGCTCGCGACTGCTGAGCAGATTTATAAGAATAAGTACGCCACTGCGATCAACTACGATGCGCTCCCCGCCGGAGTGGATGTCGAGATGATGGACTATGGCGTCAACTCCGGGACCGCTCGACCGCTGCGCGTTGTGCGCGCGATCCTCGGCGTCCCCGGCCCCGCCGTCATGGATCAGAAACTTCTCGACGCCATCCGCAAGGCCGATCCCGCCAAACTGATCGCCCAGATCACCGCAGAGCGGTTACAGTTCATGCACGCCATCCGAAATGGCTCCGCGTGGGCTGAGTTCGGAGGCGGCTGGAGCGCTCGCGTAGCGGACCTCAAGGCCTATGCCCTGCATCTCTTGGCCGGGGTCGGCTCGACCGGCGAACCCACCGCTCCTGACCTCACGAAGGTCTCGACGCCGAAAGCTCGGCACGGAGACCCGGCTCTCGGGAAGAAGACGACTAGCGGCACCGTGGGCGGCGTAGCCGGAACCGCTGGCACGCATTTCGCTGGCGCACCGCTGGAGCTTATCCTCATCATCGGCGGCTTCATCGTCGTCGGCGGCTTCGCCTATTTCATGTATCAGAAGCAAAAGGCCGACAAGCTCAACGCGACGGTTGTGCTGCCCCCGCCGGTCCTCCCAGCGCTACAGGTGCCCCATGTCTAATCTCGACCCGCATACCCTCGCCAACTATCTTCTGCCCGCCCTGATCGTCTTCACGGTCGCCGTGGCGTATTGGTTCGGCGTGCGCCCAGTGCTGCGCGAGACCCCGGTCCTTCGCGACCTGTACGACACCGAGGCGAGCTACTTCAAGGCCGTCGCCATCAAGTTCTCTGGCGTCAAGCAGAAGCTCACGACGATCTTCCTGTCGGCCGCCAGCTTTATCGTGCTCGCTCACGACGAACTCGCGCCGCTCGTCACGCAAGCTGGCGTCGATCCCTCGCAATACCTGCCCAAGGTTCCGACGTGGGCGTGGCCCCTGATCACGCTGGCCGTCCTTTGGCTTGTGCAGTATTTCCGTAGCCTCGCCGACAGCGCCGCGCACAAGAATGCCGAGGCTCTGCTCAATGCGGGTCAGCCGCTCGCCGCCCCAGCGCCCGGGATCACAGTCCTGCCGTCTCCTGCGTTTCCAGACAAGGTTTCCTGATCATGTGGCTCTCCCTCATCACCGCCATTCCATCTATTCTCGGGCAGCTCTTTGGCACTGTCAATGGGATCACCAAGGCCATTGCCGACGAGAAGATCGCAGGCATCAACGCGACGACCGAGCAGGAGCGTATCCACTCGGCCGAGCGCGTACAGACATTGCAGGCCAAGCGAGACCTGATGATCGCGGAGGCCGGAACTTCGCGGCTCAACATCATCGTGCGTTCCGTTATCGCTCTTGGGCCAGCAACGATCCTGACGAAGCTGTTCATCTGGGACAAGGTCATCGGTTCCCTAGTCGGCTGTTCCCAAGCTCCGAGGGGAACCTGCGGAATTTTCACTACTGACCCGCTTGACGTAAATCAGTGGCAAATCGTTATGATAGTGGTCGGCTTCTATTTCCTCTATGAGGGCGCGACCGCCGTTACTCGAATGGCAAAATCGAGGTGAGCTATGCCCATTATCCTCGCAGCGTGCTTTCTGTTTATCTTCTGTTCGGGGCATCACCACAAGTCGCCCAGTCGGGTCGCGGATCGTAACTGCGACAAGATCGTAGCTGCCTATCACTTTGCCGATAAGAGCCGGGACGATTTCGTCAGCTCCTATCCAGTCGCACGTCAGCATCGTGTGTTAGTTTGCTTAGACAAGGCCGGGGGACAGTAAATGAGCGGGGATGCAGAAACCCAAAGGCTGCTCGGCGCGCTTAACGCCAACGTCACCTCCTTGATTGAGCGGCAAGACCGAATGGAGAAGAAGCTCGACAGCGTCGTCGCTATGACGAACCGCTGGAAGGGCGCGACAACCATTCTCATCGTTCTCGGCGGCATCATCGGCTGGGCCGGGAATTTCGTTCTGCGATTTCTCCCCAGCAACCATAGTGGATAGCGCATGATTTATCCGTTCGCGAAGTTCTATGACAATGGGACGTGGGCCACGCTTGTCTTGAATGTCTCGTCTGGGGCCGCGCTGTTGTTCGCCGCAGCGTGGTTCTCCTATACGCTGTTCTCGGCCCGAGATGCGGAGCTGCCCCCGCGCGTCGTAAACAGCATCACAATCGAACCATCGATCCTGCTCGCGGGCAAGCCGTTCAATGCGAACATCAACGTCACGCTCAACCGGCTCTGCCCATATGAGGTCCAGTGGTCTCTCGTGCGCCAGAGCGATGGCGTCGAGGTCGTCAAGATCATTGAGCCGCTCAAGCCGCCCCCGACCCAGCTCGGCACTCAGGACTTGCCGCCGAGCCCGCGTTACGTTCCCTCCAGTGTAGAGCCGGGCGCGTACAAGTATGTCTCGGAGGTCTATGATCTCTGTCCGGACGGGAAGACCTACACCTCGGTCCGGCGCAATCTCCCGATTACGATCCGCTGACAAGAGAAAGACCCCAGAGATCGCTCTCTGGGGCCTTTACGTTCCTCGAAGAGCAGTTACGCTCTTATGTCCCGTGGGCAACAACCCCACGCCGCGTATCGAGCGAACGGAACCTTACCGGGCCTTGGGCATGTGGGCTGCGTCCCCCTTGCCAACAAGCGCGCACCGGATTTCTGCGCGCCTGCCCTGCTATCTTTGCGCCTCACTGGAGTTTCTCACAGGGTAGTCTCCAGATCGTCCGGCGTAACCTTACTTCATTGGCCGTCTCCCTTGTGTGCCTCAGAACTTAGCGCGCCATCCCGGATAGGGCAAGCCCCCAATCATTCGGATGGTTAATCTAGTGCTACCCTCTCCCCGAGGGCCTCGAATTTTGTCGGGGTCTCCTAAGACGGTTCCTTTCCTCGGGCGAGCCGAGGCTGGAGGGAACCGCCGACCATCTTTCTATCCCCGACCGTTTGAACGGTCCTTGCGAGAAGGCGTTTGGCCGGGCATCAAACCCGGGGACGCGGGCGAGTTCTTAGCCCGCTCCCCGGGTTGAAGTCAAGCCCCTATTTGCCGGGCCAGCCGAGCCCGCTGGCGCGTCAGCTTCCGCAGGGCCGTCTCTGCCCGGCGGAGCTTCGTAGTCCAACGCTTGAGGCTGGCGTCGAGCCTGACGATACGCCCCGGCTTGGGGCGGGGCGTACCCAGTTTGGGGCGCAATCGACCGTCCAACCATCCCGACTTGATCACGTAGGCAACCATCTCCTTTTCGAGGAAGTGATGGTTGGCTCCGTGGGGCTTCGCCCGGGGGAATTGCTCCCGATGGCAGTAGTGGCTCATCATATGCACGAGATCGCGCCAGCCGCCGTGTAGCCCGTCGCCCCGGGCCGGGTTAACGTAGAAGGTCCGGCCGCGCGGCCACGTGTAGCGCCGCCCCGAGGTCAGCTTCCAAGTTCCCTTCCATGCTCGCTTCATCGCGAAACGGTAGAGCCGCTTCGCAGCGGCGACCGCTTCGGGACCTGTCAGCTCCGGAACATCCTCCGGCCACTGACCATTGACGGCATGATACCGCTCAGTCATTCGTTCTCTCCACGTTTTCAAACAGCCCGCGCATCTCGTGCGCGTGAGGAGAGTATAGCAAATCGACTTTTGGGATTTTCGGATTTTGATCTACAATTACCGATCACGACCCCGGTTTGATTGGGTATCCTGTATCAAAAAGTTTTTCTTGACACGACCGATGCTGGAGAAGTTGAACGCCATAGCAGCTATGCAACGTGAGAAGTCACTGCGGCTCTGGAGTAACATTTTGTGATATCGGGCTCTGCGCGCTCGTCGCGCGGGACTGTCATTTCGAGCCCCGCTCCACTGCTACGACATGGTGTTTGGCGGGAACGTATTGCTTGACGACAACCTCCATGTGTCGCCACCGCCTATAGATCGAAAGGTCAATCGGGACTTCGATCCATCTTCCTTCGTTATTCGGCTCGGCATCCGGGACAACCTTGATCCGCGCGCTCATAGGCCAAACTCCCCCAATGGTTTCAGCATCAGATACCACTCGCTGCCGAGATGGCGGACCTGAAAGAACCCGTGCTTCTGGTAGAACGCTCGCTCCTGAGAAATGACTTCGACGAGAGTGCAATCCTGATCATCGGCCTTCTGGAGGCAGGCCCCGAGCAGATGCCTGCCGATAGCCTTTCCTCGGAGGTCGGGGTTCACGGCGAGCCAGATGATGTTGTGCGTGCATTGCATCGTGCGATGCACGGCAGCGAAACCGAGGAAGCTGTCTTTGCCGTCATCGGACGCGGCGACGAAAAAGTCGGGAGCGTATTTGCCGCCCTTGAAGCACTCGACGAATTGATCGTGGCACCGCTCAGCGGCGGCTCGACCCCAGTAGTGAGCGACGAGGTCCTTGCACGGATGCAGCTCGGTGTAGTGAGGCGGCCTAACGCGAACGAAAATCATGGCGTCCTCACTTATCGATGTGCTGATAAATTTCGGTCCGCTCCCGCGCGACGGGAGTGGGCCGAGCGTTATAGTAGAAAATCTGCCCCAGCCAGATCGCATTGGCGCTCACTAGGGCAACCCCGCCCCAGAAAGAGAACCATTGGTCGAGGTGCGGGTAGAAGTATAAATTCCACAACCCCCACGACGAAAAGAATGCGACGTGGAGCCACGAGACGCCACGCACAGTCTTCTCGCGATGGAGCTTGATGATGGACAGAGCAATGAAGCCGCCGCCTAGGGTCTCATAGAGCCCATTGATCAGATCAGGGAGGTGCATTTAGACCGGTCCCTCTCTACGCGAGCCGTCCTGAGTTGTGAGGGCATCGGCTTCCGATCTCCACTCATGCACTGTGTAAGGGTCCTCGCCGGGGCCGTGCATCGGCGCGAACGGCCGAAGCTTGTCAGGACCAAAGCACAGAGCCTCGCCGATCTCGTGGTTCATTGTGCGGAGGCACTGTTCGAAAATCCAGCGCCGCCACGACTTCTCGTTGTACGTTGTGATCGGGACAGGATGATAGTGGCTGATGGTCAGCTTGCGATCATGCGCGTAGTTATCGACGCCAGAGATCGTGATGACGAGCCGAAGCGCACCGTCTTCGTCTTTGATCCGAAAGGACCAGCCCGGCTTACACTGGACCTCGGCGACGAGCCGTCTAAGAATATCGAAAGTGTCTTCTGCCACGATGCTCTCCGTCCACATACGACAGGGACCCGTGCTTGGTAGCGCGGGTCCCGGATATTGTCAAACAGTTTTTGGCTTGTTTGTATCCCACGCGCACCACGCGGTTGATCCGGGCTTGCGGCGCTCATCGCCGTCGAGATAGATCGGCCACTGGGCCGTGATCCCGCGCTTCGGATGGATGAAAGCCAATGCTTGCGTCGGCCGCGTCGGACCGGCGCGCAACAGCAGACGGGCGTACTCGTTGTAGCCGATTAGCGAGCCGTTCGCGAGCACCGGCACCGCATCTCCGCGAGGGATGTACGTGTGATAGTGCCCGATGAGCAGCGTGTCGAAGTCCCGGCCGCACTGAGCCTCGGAGCGGCCGACCTTGATCGCGCCCCGCGCGATGGGGCCGAGCGCGCCGATGATACCGTCCCCGCCCTTCACGCCGAGCGTATCGCCGTGCGTGAGCATGAAGCGGTGACCGTAGATCGCGAAGTGGGCGTCCACCTCGTTGGGCACGTGGATCGTGACGCGGGGATCGTCGCGGAACCACTGCTCAAGATGCTGATAGATGACCCACTCCCAACTGTCGAACACGCGGTTCTTCGCGCGGGGCTTGAGCGTGGTGCGCCCGTGATTGCCCGGCACGCACGGTACGAACACCTTGCCGAACTTGTCGGCGAGCATCGTGATGAAGCCGATGAGCTGTTCCTCGACCTCGACCACGGACAGCGTCACTGTGCCATCGTTAGTCTCGCGGAGGTCCTCGTGGATGCCGCCCGTGATCATATCTCCGCCTACACAGAAGACGACACCCGGATAGGATGGCGAGGTCATATGGTTGAAGCAGAGATCGATCACGGCCTTGCCGAAGGTCTTGACGCGCTCCTTGGCAATCTTACGGTTGAACGCATTCATGCCGCCGACCTGATCGGGATCGACTGTCTCGCCCCAGTGCCAGTCCGAAGCGAGGATCAGCGGGACGCCCGTGATCGAGCCCGTCTTGTGAGGCTGATCGAGCCACTTCGGCGGCTCGCGGGTATAGGCTTCGAGCCCAAAGATTTCCTGTCGCAGGCTCTCCGCCGTGTCATTGGCTTGTGACCGAGCGCGCAGCTCCTTGTTGAGCGCATTGATTTGCGCTTGCTTATTTCGGATCAAGTCGTTTGCGTCGGCGAGACGTTCGGCGTCGGTCTTTGACGGTTTCGTCATGTCTATATTCCCTGTCAGTTGCGCGCCCCTTTGGCGACTGTTGATAGATACGTTTGCGGTCGAGATATTTCGGCGACTGCTGATACTTCCGGCGGCGCTCAAGCCCCTTCGGTGACCGATTGTAGCGAGTGTGTCTGTCCTCCGTCATGCTGGGCGAGTGGGGACGGTAAATTCCAGACGCCGAAGATGGCCTTCGAGCTTGCGAAGACTTGCTACGGAGGTCCGCTGATCCGGGAATTTCGAACGACAGGCAGCGCCTATGCTGGCGTATTTAAGCCCTGCCCCATTGCGCTGTCGCAGTAACATGCTGAGCGCATACTCCTGCGCGAGCGCGCGGCGCGAGCGGCGTCGGACCGGCAATCTCTCGCTGCGGTTGAGGACATAAGCCATATCTTGGAGCCAACGCCGCGAGGTGTTAGCGTGCGGGAAGTGCTTCTTGATCTCGGCAAGGATAGTGCTGTAGTCGTAGCCGATGTTGCGGCCGTAAATATCGACGAAGCTTACCTTCACGAAATACTCGTGAGCAAACCTCTTGATCGTCATCTTGGGCTGTTTCGAGGGCATCTTACCAGCCCTCACATGCTCTAAGGAGCACTTCCGCGAGATTGGCATCGGGCCTGACGACGGACATCTCGGCGAGGACTGCCTCGGGCGCGATGATCTCGTCATATCGATTTCCGCAGATGAGGTAGAGCCGTGCTGCATGTGCCTCGCCAACCTGTATCAAAACCCAGTGAATGCGGCTGCCCGCTTCTGTCCTCTCGCGGTGCCAGATCGATTGGCTCTCCCGCGTCTTCGACCTGATCGCGGTGCCCGCGCGTTTCGGCCGGTCGTTTGATTTCAGTTCGATCCAGCACTGATCGCCGTTGATGACACCCTCGACATCGGGATGGCCCTCTCCGGCAGCGTTCTCGACGCGACAGAAGTGCGCCCTGTGACCACACGCCCTGAGACGCTTGATCCCCGTGAGGCAGCGCTGCCAGAGTGAACTCTCACGCGCCATAGGAGCCTTTGGGCACTTCGAGCGGCGCTTGCTCGCCGTTCGGGCCGACGAGCGAATTGGTTTCCGGGAAGGCGCGCGGATCGATGACGCCCTCGGGAAGCTCCAGTCCGTATTTGCGCTCCAGAACTTCTTGACAGAGAGCACCAGCTCGCCAGAACAGCGCAACAGCTTCGAGCGCATCGCCGTCGAGCCCGTTGTAGTTGGCGAGGTGCCGCATAATACAGTCAGTATGATCCATGCTCTTGCCGCGTGCGTGGTGCAGCGGCTCGCCCGGGTTGTGCTTCTCGTTGCCCTTGAAAGAGTGCTCGGCAAGCGCCGCAATCGCATCCGGGAAGTATGCCATCACGCCAGAGAACATTGGGACCTTCTTGCGACCCGCGCTGTCGAAGCGGTCGAGATATCGGCGGTAGCGAACGATGGGGCTATCAGACATGCGAGATCATCCTCGGGTTGGGGGACTATGGTAAAAATTTTTGCTGGGGGATTTCTAAAGCGCGTGACGAGCGGGAATTATGGCAATAGGGCGCGGCATGAAAAACTCCCGATGTCAACGGTTGCTACCGGAATTGCCTACACGACGCCGGAAATAAAAGCAAGAGGGTTAACAAACGAAAAACGCCGCCCCTTGGGACGGCGCTTTAGAGGGATGACGGCGACGGGCCTATCGTATAACCGACCCCGGCCCGAGGATTTGTCGCCGAGCGTAGGGTCCTTAAACAACACCACTCTGCGCGTCATCTGAGTTTGATCGCACACTGCGCGACCGTTGTCAAGATGGCTGGGAGATCAGGGATCGAACCTGAGATATACCGATTAACAATCGGCCGCGTCACCACTTCGCCTTCTCCCAATTTGGTGGAGCGCCCGGGTACTGCATTGGTGCCAGCCGAGGGATTT
>Ga0207695_10000496_pt1 | contig 83911 bp, 90 predicted proteins | sample KBSC54metaG_FD_184354 | JGI IMG/M metagenome (GOLD analysis project Ga0207695, IMG submission 184354) | Corn rhizosphere microbial communities from Kellogg Biological Station, Michigan, USA - KBS C5-4 metaG (SPAdes) (version 2) | ecosystem: Host-associated > Plants > Roots > Rhizosphere > Soil...
GTCCATGGGCCGATCAGCAGCTTGGCCGGCGCCTGCGTCTTGATGCTCTCGTACGTGAGCGGTTCACTGCGCTGGAAAAGATCGTGCAGGCCGCCCACCGCGAAGGTCGGCACCTTGATCTTGCCGTCGTTCTCCAGCGGCGAGCGTGTCGCCCAGAACGCGCCGTCGTAGGCCGTGGCCGTGCTGCCCAGCAGCGCCTGGAGCATGGTCGGCAACTGGAAGGTCGTGACGGCAGACACCAGATGCTGCAGAACAGCCGGCAACCCGATGGTCGGGTCCGTCACCAGCGTCGGATCGGTCAGGCTCAGTACCGATACCAAACCGAACCACGCCGGTATGAACGTGAGATTCGTCTGCCCACCCGTGAAGACGATGTCGCGGTAGCCATCGCCAATCGGCACGATCGGGAACGCCGCCTTGACCGCAGGGTGGTTCTGCGCCGCCGTGATGACCGTCGTGATGCCGAGGTATGACACGCCGTAAAGGCCGATCGCGCCGTTGCTCCACGATTGCTGCGTCACCCAGTCGACCACATGGCCGTAGTCGCTTTGTTCGTCGGCGCCAAAGGCATCCCACGCCCCCTGCGACTGACCGGTGCCGCGCACATCCACCACCACCGTCGCATAGCCATGCTGGACGATGTACGGATCGGCCGCGCCCAGCGCTGCACCGATCGATGCTTCGTATTGCGCGTTGCCGCCGTTGTACGACGTCTGCACCAGCACCGTGGGGAACGTGCCCGCAGCGGCCTTGCCCGATGCGTCGGCGGGCAACGTCACATACGCCGCGAGCTTCGTGCCGTCGGGCATGGTGATGTACTGCATGGCCTGCCGCGCGACGCCCGCATACAGAGCGGGCGGGTTGTAGTCGACCCACTTGGCGCCAGCGTTGCTTGTAATGGACGTGCCTGGCTGCGCCGGTGTGGCGCGCGTACCAAGCGTGGTCCAGTTGACTGCGGCGGGCTGCGCCGGTTGTGTTGGCTGCGCGGTGTTTGAGTCTGCGGGGATGCTGTTGGCGACGGCTGAGCTGTCACCGCCGCCGCAGCCCGACAGCGAAAGCGCCGCGCACAGCAGCGCCGACATCAGCATGCGGCCGTGCCGCACGCGTGGGTTGCCCATTTGCATGGGGTGTCTCCTCTTGAATGCTTTTGTTGTGTGGGGGGATGGCCGGCACGCCGAGGGTGGCGGCATGCGGCCGGTCGCTCCCGGTGGGGAAGCGAAGCAAGCGAAGAGGCCGGCGCAGAAGAGGGGTGGGTGACACGACCGACCGCGCGCCGGCGGGCTTGGGCGCACGGATAAAGCACCAAGCATGCCCACGCCACGACACCCGCAGATGGCGCTGTACGGCGGTGTGGCATGTGTTTCGGGGCTCGGAACGCTACCGGCGTTACGTAACGTTCCGCGTAACAAGGGGCCTGCTACAGCCGTTTTCAGATGAGGAATCCGCACCCCACCAATGGAGGGATGCTGCCCGCGAAGCCGCGTCAGCAGGGTGTTTCAAACACATCAAAACGACAATGCGTGCATGCAAAAGCGCGCATTGACCGGCTCAGTGGCGTTGGCATGGACGTTGCATATTTAGGCTGCACGCCCGGCACAGGGCGCCACACGAAGAGCGCAACAACAGCACAGACAGCAAGGGGGCCATCATGAATCGCACCATTCAAGACGTCGAGATTGCCGCTGCCATCGACTCGGACCTGCTCCGCCGCCGCGAGCAGTTTGCCGGTCAGCCCGCCGCCTGGCGGGTCTGGTCAGAAGCCGCGCACGTTGCCACATTGAATGAGCGCGCACGCGCTGCGTTTATCGAGCACGTGGCCAATAGCCGCGGTGCCGATATTGCCCTGCGCCTGTTGCTCAAAGCGCAGTCGATTCGCGATCAGATTACACAGACCCTGCTGACGAGCGAGACGCAAGCAACGCTGCATTGAGTTACGCGAGGGGATGCCGACCGCGCAGACGCGTCGGCGGCGGTGGGATGCAAAAGGCCTTGTCGGGAGACCGGGCCTTTTGTTTGAGCGGACCTTGGCGAGCCCGTACGGTGTGCTACAATCGCGGGCTTCGGAGAGATGGATGAGTGGTTTAAGTCGCACGCCTGGAAAGCGTGTATAGGTTAATAACCTATCGGGGGTTCGAATCCCCCTCTCTCCGCCAGGATTCATTCTCGGCGGTTCTCGCTGACTCCCACACGCTCCCCCAAACGCCGCTAAGACGCGGGTTTCGGGGGTAACAGCGTTCTTGCTGCCTCCCAGGTCGACCCGCACAATCCCACAGTCAATTGTGGGTAGGAACGTGGGTATGGCTTCTTCCAGACAAATGCACCGCCTGAACGCCTTGCGTGTCGCCAAAGAGGTGGCACCCGGGTATCACGCTGACGGCGGTGGTCTGTATCTCCAGATATCGCACAGTGGTTCGCGGTCGTGGATCTTCCGGTACTCGCTCGCCAAGCGCGCGCGGGAAATGGGGTTGGGTCCGCTGTCGTCCACCTCGTTGGCCGAGGCGCGCGCGGCTGCTGCGCACTGCCGCAAGCTGCTGGCCGCCGGCGTCGATCCGATCGCGGATCGCCAGGAGCGTAAGCAGGCTGCGCTGGCCATGCCCGAAGCGCTGCCGTTTCGGCAAGCTGCTGCCGGCTACATCGACGCCCACCGTGGAAGCTGGAAAAACGCCAAGCATGCCCAGCAGTGGGAGAACACCCTCGATACATACGCCTACCCGGTCATGGGTGACGTGGACGTGCGCGATGTCGACACGGCCATGGTGCTGCGTGTGCTGCAACCCATCTGGACCAAGAAGAACGAGACCGCCAGCCGGGTGCGAGGGCGCATTGAGTGCGTGCTCGACGCGGCCAAGGTGCTGGGCAAGCGATCGGGCGAGAACCCGGCGCGCTGGCGTGGCCACCTGGACAAGCTGCTACCCAAGCGTGAGCGCTCAAAGAAGGTGAAACACCACCCGGCGCTGCCCTGGGGCCAGATCCCTGATTTCATGCCACGCCTGGCCGAGCGCAAGGCGCCCGCTGCTCGGGTGCTACAACTGCTGATTCTCACGTGCGTGCGCACCAGTGAAGCGCTGGAGGCCAGGCCGGAAGAGTTTGATTTGGAGCGGCGCATCTGGACCGTGCCGCCCGACCGCATGAAGATGGAGAAAGAGCTGCGCGTGCCGCTCAGTGCGCCGGCCCTGGAGATCGTGCGCGAGGCGTTGAAGACGGCCAGCGACGACTACCTCTTCCCAGGCCAGAAGGCACGCAAGCCGCTTTCCAACATGGCCATGCTCAACATGTTGGACCGCATGGGCTATTCGGATATCACGGTGCACGGGTTTCGCTCGACGTTCCGGGATTGGGTGGCTGAATGCACCGAATACCCCGATTCGCTGGCGGAGATGGCGTTGGCGCACGCCGTGGAGAACAAGGTGGAAGGCGCCTACCGCCGGGGGGACATGTTGGAGCGGCGGCGCAAGATGATGGAAGACTGGGCCCGCTATTGCAGCGGGCAAACGGGCGTGGTGGTGCCGCTCAAGACTGCTGCCGCAGCGTAGAGGGAGCCACGGCAAATGGCTTGCCGGCCTTCTGTGCGAGCCACTTGTTGATGTCTTCCTCCAGCCAGGCGCTGCGGTTGGCCGCGAGCGAGAAAGGCTTGGGAAAATCGCCCTTGGCGATCATGCGGTAGATGGTGGATTTGCCGAGCGAGACTTTGTCGGCGACCTGGTTGATGTTCAGGGCTTTCATGCTGCGGTTCCTGTGTTGCTGTGTTGCTTGGAAGACGGGGACTCAAACACCCAACACTTCACCGTCTCCGGCCGCTTGGGCTGCGTCAGGTATTCACGGTTGAAGTGGGCATTGATCGCGCTGTTGACGGCGCGGATGTCGACAAACTTGCGTTGGCGCGAGGTCTTGAGCACGCGCTTGAGGTCCGCGATCGGGGGCAGCTCGATGCGGCGCTCGCCGGCGACTTGTTCCATGTGCTGCAGGTTGATGGCGATGAGGCCGTCGCCGCGTGCGTGGTTGAGGATCGGGCGGTCGTCGTCGGCCGACTCGATGTACTCGTACACCTCCCAGAACTGCTGTACGTGCTTGTGATCCGCGCTGATCGCCTGCTGTCGCGCTGCGGCCATGCGGCCCAGCTCGTCCAGGGCGGCGGCGTGCTGCTCATCGGTGAGCGGCAGCACGTGGCGCATGCTGTCGACCATGGCCATGATCTGCGCGTGGTTCTTAGCGATACGCACGGTCTTGATGTCGGGGCGGGCCATCAAGGCCTGTTCGTGAACGCCCACCCGGGCGGCGAAGGTCTCCAGCACTTTCGACTCGGCCATGACGGTGGCCAGCAGGAACGCCGACACATCCTCCACGGGAATGCGCTCGAGCGCTTCGGCTGCGGCGCGCGTGGCCAGCGTCTGTGCGGAGCGGTCGCAGTAGATGTGGACGATCCGCTGCAGCACGGCGTCGCTGGCGCTGACTTCGGCGTTTTGGCTGATGACGATGGCGCCACGGAAGGGCGGCTCATACGTTTCGTTGCCGCCGTTCTTCATGCCGCGTGCACGGGTGCTGCGGCCGTTGTAGGCGGTCTTCAGCTCGTCCCAATCGAAGCCGCGTTGCTTGGCGCCCTCGTCGCCGCGGTCGCCCTCGATGAGCACAACGGGCAGGTTGGCCACCTGGGCGAAGTTGCGGGCCCGGGCGGCGAGCGATGACTTGCTCGGGTCGAAGCCTTCGTAGTCACGCCGGCCGCAGAGCTTCCACAGAAACTCAATGAGCGTGGTCTTGCCGGCGCCGGGCTCGCCCACCAGCTCCAGGAACGGGTAGCTCTTGTGCTCCTGGCGGATCTGTTCTGCGAACAGGCTACCGAACCAGAACGCCAGAGCGGCCAGGCCTTTGGCGCCGAAGGCCTGCCAGAGCAACGGCAACCAGGTCGTTTGCATGCCCTGCACGTCGGTGGAGAGTGACAGCGTCGCAGCCTGGCTGATGGTCTTGACCGACAGCTTGCCGATGTCGAAGAAATCTTCATCGTTCAGCCGAAAGAGCTTGCCGCCCTTTACCGCCACGTCGCCGTAGACATAGCAGCCGTGTTCCTTGGTGTAGCCCACAAAGTCGATGGTCTGCACGGTCGGGATGCGGGCGAGCTGGCGCGCGAGATAGCCGTCGAGCTGGTGGCCGCTGCCGGTGTACATGGCGCCAGGCGCAACGCCCAACAGGCGCTTCTTGAACTCGCTGCTGCTGGCGATCTGCGCGCTGGTGAACGTTGCCTTGATGGGCTGGCCATCGTGCGGGAAGGCGATGCGGAAGTAGTACCAGGACTCATCGGTCTGCGGGCTGGCCTGGTAGTAGAGCGCCGTGGGCAGACAGTTGGCGATGGGCTGCACGACCCCGGCGCGCAGCAGGGCTTGCTCGCGTATCTGTTCGTCGTTTTCGCAGATGTTGGCCTCGCGCACGGCCGTCGTTTCGCGCTGGAAGGCGTCGAGCTCCAGCTTGAACCAGTACAGGCGGCTGCGATGCTCGAAGGGGAACTGCGCATCGCCGGTACGGTTGTACATCAGCCGCGCCTTGTCAGACGGCGTGGGCGCGGTGAACAGGTCGCCCAGGTAGCGGTATTCCTTCAGGTCTGTGGCCGACAGGCGGTCGCGCATGTGCAGCTCGTTCCAGTCGAGCTTGGCGCGGCCGGTTTGCTTGGGCAGCGCGGCGGATGCCGACCAGCCGTCCGCTCTGGCGCGTTCGATGTGCTTGAGCGCGTAGCGCCGGCCGGCGGGGTCGTTGTCCAGGGCGAACACCAGGTGCGGGCGCCGGTGGCCGCCGGCGGCGCATTGCTCGGCCAGCGCCGCCAGTGCGGCGGTCGGGTAGTGCGAGCAGGAGAACGTGGCCACGGCGGCCACGTCGTGATGCATCAGGGCGATGGCATCAAAGATGCCCTCCACTAGCCACAGCTCTTTTGGTTGCGCCGGCAGGTTGGGCGGCTGCCACCAAGTGCCCGCGTAGGAGCCGCTGAACGTGGCCTTGCGGTCGCCAAAGCGCTCGGGCTGGTCGATGATGCGTTCCCAGTAGCGGCCTTCGCTCAAGGGGAAGCGGACGGTGGCGCTGCCGATCTTCAGGTCGTGACTGTAGTAGCTCTCTTGCGTGTACCAGCCCGCAACGCGCGCCAGGTCAAAGCCGCGCGCATCGCGCATGTAGGCATCGGCTGCAGCGTTGGGCGCTTCCGGTGTTTTGACGTAGCGGTCGCTCCAGGAAGCGAACAGATCGGGGTACAGCTCTTTGGCGTGGTATTCGGCTGCGCAGTTGTTCAGCCGGTTGCAGCGGACGACCCAGGGCGCGTCTGCAAAGGCCCACAGCGAGCGTTTGCCACAGGAGGGGCACGTGCCTGCCTCCAGCTTGTTCGATCGTTCCTTGAAGCCGTAGTCGTGCACCAGGCGCGACGCAATGGCGGAGGAGAGGTCGAGGTTCATTGCGATCAGGGAAGTGGGTCAGTCGTCAACGTCGCCGGCGGCGCGGCGCTTGAGATCGACAGGAGGGAGCGCAGCGCGCCTGCGCAGGCGCGGCACCAGCGCCGTTGCAGCCGCGATGACGGCCGTGCGCAACAGCGGCTGCATGGCTTCATACGGCGTTGTCAGACACAGGAAGCCGTGCATCCAGCGCACGTCGTCTTCAGTGATGGCGGGCTTATCCATGCCGGGGCCTCTGCACGACGAAGCCCAGCCACACGCCCCGCCCGTAGCAGACGACAAAGAACACCGACGCGGTGAACATGCCCGCCTCGCCAGTCACGTGCGTGAGGTACAGCCACGCCGGCTGGCCTAGCAGGCCGACCAGCGCGCCCCAGCGCTGCGTGTTGGCGCTGTAGTTGAGCAGCGCCACGGAAACGAAAGCCGTGGCCAACATCCAGAGATTGACGAGGGTTAGCATTACGCGACCTCCACCAACACGCCGTAGGCCATCACGCCCGTGGTGACCACGCCTGCGCCGATGCACACCACGGCCAGCCAGAGCAGCACCCGCACGACGTCGTTGAAGCGCTTCGGCGGCACGCGGTAGCCCGTGACGGTGGGGTCGTTCTTGCTGCGCCAGGCGAAGAGCACGCCCACGGCAGCGGCCTGCACAGCGAGCGTGGTGAACATGGCAACGAGCTGCAGTGCGGTCATGCATGCCTCCCGACCAGGCGGGCCGAGCCGGCGCGTGCGGCCAGGCCGAGCGCTTCAGCCGTTTGCATGACGGCCATCAGTGCATCGGTGCTCGATGCAGCGATGGTGTGGAACGACAGCCGACGACCGCCGGCGGCGACACGGACGAGGTAGGTTTTCATGCCCGCCTCCTTACTCAATGCCCTGCAGGCTGTTCTGCCGTGCGACGGGGGCGAGTACGCCGATGGACTGCGCTTGCATGCCCAGCAGCCGGGAAACCTGCTGCAGGTTGGCGTACAGCTCCACCGCCAGGGAAGCCGTGCGGGCATTGGCAAGCTCTTTGACCAGCGAGCCGCGGTAGCGCAGCGCCGCCAGCCGCTGCGGCACCGTCATGCGGCCTGTCACTTGCGGCACGAGGCGGCCTTCCAGCACATCGAGCACCCAGCGGCGGAACGCCTTGGCGCGCTCGGTGCGCGCCAGCATGCCGAGCAGGTAGCAGCCACGCGGGCTGAAGATGCGCACTTGCTGGCGGCCGCCGGCGGTGTCGAGCTCGACAACCTGCGTCATTTCATCGGTGAACTCGTCGACGTTGCGGGCGTAAAGGTCTGCAAGACGGTCGTCGCGGTTGTAGCCCAAGGCACCCGCAACTTGCGGGCCCCTTAGCCAGGGCGTGTTGTGGATGTCGACCACATCAAAGTCGACGTTCTCAAAGGTCAGGACAGCGTTGGTTTGCATACAGGCCTCACAAAAATTGGGCAAAAAGCCGCCCTCCGGCGTGGGGGAGACACGCCGTCGGGCAGGGGAAAAAGGGAGGAAAGAGAGGGGCGGCTACTTGCCGCCGAGCAGATCCAGTTGGCGCTTGTCTTCTGCCACCGGCCGCTTGGTGCTCACAGGCAGATAAGCCAGCGGGTTCGGCTTCATGCTGGGCGCGATGGTGCGCACCTGAGAAATGATGGCCACACAGGTGTAAGCGCAGTGCACGTCTTCACACTGCAGATACGCCTCGCGCGTGAGCAGCGTCACCTCACGGCTGGTGCGGATTTTCAGACGGCCTTTGCAATGGGGGCAGGTCATCAGCATGGGCGGTCCTGTTTGTGGCTTTGTTTTACAGAAGGTGGGTGAGGGACATCCTCGGCCATAGACTCATTGGTTCCTACACCAGATGAACCCTTAACAGAGGAGCCCTCATGGAAATCGTGCCGTTGCTTGCTGCCGTTACCCAATCGATCGACATCGGCAAACGTGCCCTTGCGGCGCGTGACAGCGCCAAAGTCGCTGAAGTGCAAGCGCGTCTGAACACGCAGGCGATCGAACTTACGGAGAAAATTATTCAGCTCCAGCAAGAAAAGGCCGCCCTGGTAGACGCGAAGCGAGCTGCGGAAGCAGACGCCATGGCCCATAAAGAAACGGTGACTGAGCTCACAAAGCGCATGTCCGATCTGGGCAGTTATGAACCGTTCCACACGCCCCTCGGTGGCTTCTGCCTTGCGCAACAGCCTGACGCCGGCGGCACCCCAGCGCCCGTGTACCTTTGTGCAAACTGTGCCGCACGTGGTCAGAAAACGTTCCTGCAGTTTCAGGAAGGCACGCAGTTTTTGAATTGCACCGAAGGTCATGGCCGGATACCGGGCATGGCAGTACCGGATAACCGGCGAATGCAGTTCGAATTCTTCAGCTCTGGCGGCTGAAAACACGCGGTCCATCAGCGCGCGGGACTTCGCACAAGTTTCCAGGGTGTCGGAGACGCGGCGGGAAAGGTGTTTCATTTCCCACCCCCTTGCGGCCGGCCGCACTCACCGTGGCCCTGGCGCGCGCATTCACAGAACATGCCCACCTCGCCCAGCGTGGCAACGGCATCCATGTACTTGCGCGTGACCAGCACATAGCCGCACACGCCAACCAGCGTATCCAGCTTGTCGATCAGCACGCCTTGCTCGCCGCTCAGGAAGCGGCTCATCGCGCCTTTGTCCCAGCCCATGGTGTGCTGCACGTCTTGCCGGGTGGGGCCAGAGAGCTTGCGGCGCAGGGCGTGTTCTATTCGGTGTTGGGTGTGCATGGTTAATCCTCCACAACGGAAGTTGCGTGCCGTTGCGGCACGGCTTGCATAAGCTTGTTGGGGCTCGGCTGGGCCAGCGCGCTGAGGATGAGAACGCGGCCCATGTTGCCGAGGGACCGGCCTTCAGTGGCGGCGCGTGCTTTGAACTTCTGAAGCTCCTCGGGCCGGAGGCGGATATAGACGGGCTTGTCGGTCACGACGCCAATTGGCGCGCGACGTTTCGCGACATTTCCACGGGGCATGGTCGATATACTCGTGAAAGAGAATCTTGCATAGATAATCAGTATGGTGAATAAAAATGCACCGGTCAACGGAGAGTTGTGAATTTATGTTCACTATCGGTCGACGGTTAGCGGAAGAGAGGGACAGGCTTGGGTACTCACAAAAGGCGCTGGCGAGTCGGCTCTTGCGAACGGTTCGCACTCAGATCAAATACGAGCAGGGCTTAACGTTTCCCGATGCGGCATATTTGTTTTTTCTTAATCAGCTCGGCGCGGATATCTATTACATAGTTACCGGAAAACGTAGCGCTAACGAATTGGAGATAAACGAACAAGCCGTGCTGAAGGCGTTTCGCGCGATGTCGCAAGACGGGCAAGATGGGATCCTGCGTATGTTGGTGGGCGCTGATGATTTTGATTCGCTAGCGGCGTTCGTCGGCAGTCCGCGGCAAGGGGAAGATGGTGGCAGTGCCGGGACCGTCTCGAACATTTCCGGTAAAGCTCAGGTCATTGTTGGCGGATCGAACAACGTGCAAGTGGGCGCCGTACGGAAGCCGGCCAAGAGAAAGGCAAAGCGGGATGGCGAATAGCCCGAGCAGTGAGAACCAGCCTCAACAAGCTGACCCTGCCGCGTTGGACATGGCCCTCGACCAAGACTTGAACGCATGCGGGATCGTTGACGCGGAAGTATTCGACTTGCTGGACCTAGCGTACTGGTACGACTCTGCCGCAACGGTCGGATGGGTTGAGCAAAGGTTGCGCGTGCTCGCTGCGCGACTTGATCGCGGTGAAGGGCTGTCGTTGCTCGACCCGAGCACCGGCCGCCAAGTCGATGTGACGGGACGGGCGGAGCTCAAGCAATGGGTGGAGATGCATTTCCCGGTTCTAGGGGAAAAGGTCCGCCCGGAGTAGTGCCCGCAAGCGCGGGAGCGGTAAGGCAGCCGGATGGGCTGCCGGTGTAGAACAAGTAGAAAGACAACAAGGGGCGAGTATGCAAAGGGCACCGCGTTACCAGGTGAAAGCCGCAGTGCTATGCCTTGGGCTTATCGTCAGCTTCTGCGTGTCGATGGCGCAAGGTCGAACACGAGCTTGCGCGAAAGACGAGGCGCAGAAGGCGGAAGTCTCGGCCGCAATGGCGACGTCATGGCAGCAGTTGCACCGCCAGTTTGGGTTGTATGGCCACTGCGACGACGGAGCCATAGCGGAAGGGTTCAGCGACTCGGTTACTCGCCTGCTGGCTGACCGCTGGGAGACCGTGCAGGACGTCTTGCCGATGATCGCGTCCGATCCGGCATTCCGCCGATTCATTGTGCGACATGTTGACGAAACTGTGCCGACTGATCGCCTGCAGAAGGTTGCGCGGAATGCGAGCGAACGATGCCCGCGAAGTTTGAAAGGCTTTTGTGCGGATGTCCGTGCAGCGGCGGGGAACTGAGCATGACCGCGGGTGACCGCCTCCCGTTGTTGAGGCCCACAAGTAGAGACATCGATTGGAGCGCGCCATGGAAGAGCTAATTGAGAGATGGCATGCCTTCGCAGGCCAAAGCAAGGAAGCGATTGCCGGTCAGTTCAACGACGCGAACCAGACGCTGCTGCGGGAGGTGGTCACCACATGCTTAGTGGATACAACCTTAGACGACAAGGTCTTTGCCTCTGCCGATGAGTTTGCCCAATGCGTGCTCGATCTCCGAAAAAACGAAAAAGCATGGTCGCGGGCGCTCGGTGAACTGCTGCTGAAAACCCACGAGCAGTTTGACGCGGGGTTTGCCGACGAAGCGAAGGAAAGTTTGCGACGATTCCACGGTGATTGCCCTTGGCGGCTTTTTGCCGAGATCGCCGATACGCAGGTACACAACTTCGGCGGGTGATCGGCTTTCTGTTCCACCGCACAAATATGAAATGGACCCCCGCCCCGCAAGGCGATAACCCTGCGCCTCAGTGGCTTAAGACAGCCGTCACACTTGCCTACCGTGCCTCCGTGGTGCTCTTGGCCCTCCCTGCGCTGCTATTCCTCCTGAAGCAACTCTTCCGACTGCCTATTGAACTGGAGCCGCTTTGGTTGCTTAAGTTCTACGTGCTGGATTGCGGAGTCATGGCGGTTTCACACGCATGGCGAATTTGGCTGTTGCGGTTGCCTGTCCCGATCCGATTCTCGGCGCCCGTGCCGTATGGTTACCCGGGGTGGCGGACCATTCTTCAATCGCAACTTGTTTCAGGGTGCCTATTTCTCGCGGTTGGTGGAGGCCTTCTCTTTTTATGATTTCGATCCTTCACACGGTGTTCTGACTGTCGTCAATCGCCATTGCGCGCTGGGGTTAGGCCTCGGCCCGACGAGCGTTCTGATTCGATTCCAATAGAGCAGTAGCCACGCGGGGGGCGCGGCATACAGCCTTTTTATCAATCCACACAGACGGGAAGGTAGAAAGGAGCAGTAATGAAAGTAGTGAAGTGGCTGTTTGGTCTTGCGTTTGTCGCCATCGTCATCGGCGTGCTGAGTGACCTGACTGATCCGAAACCGAAGTTAGGGAGCGCGTCCACAGCGGGCAGCGCGATAGAGAGCGCAGAAGCGGCCGAGCCACCCTTGCCAGTCAAGGCGGATGCGCTGTTTCGCGCGTACGACGACAACGAGGTGGCCGCAGATCAAAAGTACAAGGGCAAGAGCCTACTGGTGACCGGAACGGTGCAGAGCATCGACAAGGACTTCACCGACAGCATTGTTGTGAAGCTCGCGTCTGGCAATCCGTTCATGGCGGTGCATGCGTATCTCGACGATCAGCATGCGGCGATGGCGGCTTCGCTGAAGAAGGGGCGAAGGTTGCTTGGGTGTGCCAAGGGGATGGGCGGATTGTCGGTAGCCCGATGTTGAAGGGGTGTGGGCCGAAGGCGTAGGAACATGGCGCCCCGCTGAGCGCGGGGCGACCGCTACTTCAGTTGAGCTTCGATACGCTGCAGCTCGTCAATTACGTCTTTTGCGGATACCGCCAGCGCTTCGCGGCCGCGCCCCTCGTCTTCATCCAGCCAGCTTCGTACCTTCTCCAGCAACTCGCGTTTTGCCACTCGCTTTTGCTGACGGTTAGTAATGGCGAGGACCCGTTCCACTTCTTTCGCAAAGGGCGCCGGGTAGTAGTGCTCAAACTGCTCCTTGGAGAAGCAACCGAAGTGGTCAGCATCCCAGGTTTTGTAGCTGTTCCGCAGTTTCTCGACGACTGCTTTGCCAGAGTCGTCCGCATCGACCCTCACCCAAGCGGCCTTGAAATAGATCGGCTCAAGATGAGCGAAGCGCATCAGCCGGTCAAAGTCAGCAAACGTCGCTTCTACGTTACCTGTCCCGTTCGCTGAAAGAGTTCGTACCCGTGAGAGCTTTGGCGCGAACCACCTGACAAGATAGTCGCGGATAATGCGTTCGGCAGACGACTCTTCAACGATTAGCCAGCCATCCCACAAGTCGAAGTCAGAGAATGCGTAGCCCAGTTCCCGTAGCACGCCCAGCCTAGCCTGCGGCGTGTTAGGCACCAGCTCCACCTTTGCAGTTGTCGGGAGCTGTCCTTTGGACGCACTGACGTGGAAGACTCGGCTGTTCTCGACCGCGCCGAGATGGCGAACAACGATGTTCGAATGCGTTGACACAACGAACTGATTCCGCTGTGAACTTTCGACCATAAGATCAAGCAGCGCCTTGAGCGCTTCCGGATGAAGATCGTTTTCTGGCTCTTCGACGAGAAAGAGCTTTCCGCTCGAAAGCGCGAGGTCGACCAGTAGTGCAACAATGTTCGGAACCCCTTCCCCCATCTGCTCGATGTGAATTACGTCCCGGTTTGGCAGATAGACGCCTGGTCGTTGTCCGTTGTCAGATGGAATGGCCGTCACGACAAACCCGAGGATTGATTCACATGCCTTGGCATAGACGTCGCTTTCGGGAAATGATCGATTGGAAACCCGTGCAAGTTTAGCGGCGAGGTTACTCATGTTCGAGGATACCTGCATCGCAAACTGGTGGCGGACGTCTTCGCTATATGTGGCGGTCTTGCGCTTTGAGAGGTAAGGCACCACAAAATGGTTGGGATCAATGCCTTCCATTGGCGAGACTATGTACCCACCAGGGCCATTTCGCGCACGAAGCAGAATCTCAACACCGCAATCGCGACGATCGGCTGACGTTGAGATTGAAACAGTCAACTGGCCGTGGTCAATGTTACGAAGCTTAAACGGCTCTTGAGTCTGCAGATCTCTGACCTCCATATCGATATATGACGCGTCGCTCCCAGTGCGAACGTCACTCGAAACTGGGCCGGAACCGTCCTGCATAAGATAGAGGCCGCGCAATATAGATGACTTGCCGGCGTTGTTCGCGCCTACGAGCACGTTCATTGATCCAAATGGAAGCACGGAGGAATCGACGAAGGATCGGAAATTCCGCAGTCGCACGCTCTCGACACGCATAGTTGTTCTTGAAGTGGTTTGAATTCCGCTTTGGTTTGGTCCGGCTTTGTCGAAGGGTGAGCTCCTACCGGATTTTGGCGGACTGCTGGGATGTCCAGTATCCCCGCCAGTCTGCCACGGTCACCCAGAGGGCCGCACGCATTTGCGCGTCTGTCAGAGTGCCGAGGGAAGACGCTCCAAACCGCCGCTCGCACAATTCCATTGTTGCCGCACGAAGACCACTCCGAATACCCCACATCCGCATGATCTCCCGAATCATGCCGGTGCGCGGCAGGCTTTCACCACGAGCGCAGGATAACCAGCCGTCCAGGTAAGACCGAGCCGCCCAATACTGCTCGTGCGACAACTCGGTGTTGTCTCGCACATCCTCCAGGCCGCGCCCGTTGAGGTGGTTGCAAAGGGCCTTCCAAACCGTGCCGGCGTCTACGGCACCTTCCTCTGCCAATTCGATCTGTAATGCGATGTGAGTGAGTTCTGCCCGCTGCTCGATGGTCATGCGTTCTTTGGCTGGTGCCGGCGGACTGGCGCAGTGTGAGCGGGCGGCCGACCCGCATAGGATGACCTGGCCGATTTGCACGTTGCCATTGCCGGCGGAAATGCTCTGCTCGATGTTCGTCTTGTTGCTCACTTACGTATCTCCCACAACGGCGCAGGGCCGCTTGGGGAGGCTACGGCGCGATGGCGGGGCTGTGGGTCAACGAGTGTGGCAACGCGTTAGACGTTGAGCTTAGTGCGGGGGTGGGCGAAGTTGAAGCGCGGGGGGGGGGCGGCGTGACGATGATTTGCGATTGGTGGGCGCAACTAGCAAAAGTGAAACGCTATGTCACGGATGGTGAGCGTATCCAGCTCGGAAATGTGCTCGGTCACCAGGAACGGTGTGAGGCCGACGAGAACAGCTTTCACGGGCACCTCTTGTCGGTTCACGAGTGACAGTAGCTCCTCACGAACGGCAGAGGTCGTGACGTAGGTATCGATTAGCCGAGACAGATGGTCGCGCAATTCTTCAGTTGTCATTCTTGACCGGCGCAAGGTTGGCTCTGTTTTCAAAAGAGCTAGGTACGCACATCTACGTCGCGATGGCGAACGGCCGCTTCTGGCCGGAAGCGGTCAGCGAGCGCACCGCCGCAGGCATCTTTCCCGACCCAAAGCGTACATTGCTAAATCGGCTTGTCGCCCCCTGCACCTTGGTAAGTCTGCCCACGCTTTCGAAGCAGCTCGGAGGCGGCAGCGGCGAGCGCATCATCCTCAATGATGTGCGCCATTAGACGACCCGTCTCATCAAGATAGCCGACGAGATGACTACCAAGGGAAAACCAACGGTCCAAAGGGATGCCATCACCCGTCAGGGCTTGGATGACGTTTTCGTCGTTGAGCTTCATTCTTTAGTAATTTCCAGCTTTGGCCGAAGGGGCCCGGCTCTGGCGGGAGATGATATTGCGCATAGGTTGGATGTCAGCTGCTGGCCGACAGTGGTCAGTTACAAAGGGGGGCAGAAGCAACCGTTGACGGGGGTGGTGTCATAGCTCCACAGCGCGTGACCAAACTTGATCCGGCTGCACGGTGCCGTACCACGAGAAAAATTTCCTTCGGTAGGATTCCCAGGGTTCGCTCAAAGCCGGTCTGGGGTCTTCACTAAGGCCATACGCCATTCCCTCGATAAACCACTTCGGACTGCGCAATACTCGGAGCACGCCAAGGTGCCGATACTGCTCATAGTGGATTAACTCGTGGCGCACGTAATAGGGTTTCCAAGCCCTGGGGCCGATAACCGAGCCAAACTTTCCAACCGTGACCGCTGACCTGGCGCCAAGTCCGAAGTGATCGGCGCAGGCCTGAGTGGAGCAGAAAATAACTTTGGGGCTACCTTCGATGGCTCCGATATGCTGGCTCACGAACAAGACAGCTTCGGCATACAAAGCCTTTGCTGATTCGGCTTTCGATGGATCGTCGAGACAGACCGTTGCATCCACGCAGGTAATGCCGGTGCCAACCTCCGGCAATACAACCCGAACCGGCCGAACAACCGTCCACGCGAGTATGGGCACCACGACGAAGACCAAAATAGCCAGGCGCGGCCGAGGTGATAGCTTGAGACGCATGATGTGTACTCGGGTTACAGCAACCTATTGGCTTTGCTGAACGGGGCTACTGCAGTACCGCGCATCGTGCGAAACCGTGCAGACGTAGTAGTTCGACGTTTGCAAGAACTCTCTTCTAAAAGTGCCCGCAATCTGCTTGTCCAGCTCCAACGCCTTGTAGAAAGATGAATAGGCCGCGTTGGAATCCCCTTTGTCCATAGCGGAGTGCCCCATGTCGTCGTACATGATGGCCTCCAATTCCTTCAGCCCGATGGCATCCAACCCCTCACGCTTCGAGTGCGCAATGAAGGCCTGCATTTCGGAATAGGAGCCACCCCAACGAGGTGTCAGCGTCGCGATATAGCGCCCTCGTGCAAGGTGATTGGACGGCAGCGCCTTATTCGCAATGCGGACTAGCCGCAGGGATCCCGCACGATCCCCCTCTTGTTGAGTAATGGCGAGAAGATGGAAAGCTGCAAGATATGGTTTGGGGGTCAATTCCAATGCCCGTTCCAATTCGGGGCGAGCCTCGTCATGGAGCGCACGCATACGGGCAATCTTGTCCGGCGACGTTTGGCCAATGAATTCATTGCCGCGGGCGACCCCTGATTGGAATCGCAAAAACACCCCGAGCCCCAGATGCGCGGAATACGAATTGGGTGAAGTACGAACCCATTCGCGTGCCGCGGTCTCCTGCGAGGGCGTGAGCTTATAGAACGGGCGGAAGGCATTACGAAGCTCGATTTCGGTTGCCTTGCCGGCCTCGAAGCGCGCCTGCAAACCGTTCAGGCTGTCGTCGAGTTGTTTGAACTGGCGTTTGTCGAGGGCGGCGAGCGTTGGGTTCGGTTCTGCGCAGACCGAGAGCGAAAGTAAGAGCGCCAACAGGGCGCACGAACTATGAAAGAAGCGGAGTCGCATTTTCTGATGAGGTGCACGAAGCATTGATGGTCCCGGGACTGTGTATTAACAAACCGGACTGGCGAAAGACTAACGCAGGCAACGAGTACGCCACTTACAAACGAGCTTCGCGGGATATTACTCGACAATGCTCCTCGACGACCTGTTCTGCGCTTCGAGTTGGTAATACCCAAAATGCGCAAGCGGCGTCGGCTGAGGCCGACTCGGTCTTGTTTCTCACGCGTCAAACTCTTTCGGCTTAATCTCCAACTCCACCGCTGTTGTAAAGCCACTGTCATTCAGACTGTGAACAACACGGCCGACCGACCAGCCCGTCCCATCAATCTGCGGCTTCCACCCGCTCACCTTCGCATGCAGCGAGGGAAACAACTCCGCCCGCCCACGCGCAAGCGTGATATTGAATGTCGCCACGCCGCGCTGAAGCTTCCACCACTCCGCCCGCGCCGCGCGTTCTGCATTGGACCGTGAGGCGTACGTGTGCCGCAGCACCTTCACGTTGTCCGGGTTCGGGTTGGCCTGGACGGTCTCCTGCTTCTTCTTTTTCCCCTTGGGAGCGCGCTTCTCCTTCGTGGCCACGGCGTTGGAAGCATCGATAACCACCTCGCCCCGCACACCGGCGCGCGTGTCCTGGTAGTGCGCCTTCACGCCGTTGTAGTTCTCCCGATCGGCAACGCTGAAGGTGTGGGTGTCCCCCGACGCGCGCGTGATACTGACCGTGGGCAGCGGCAGGCCCGACCCGCTGGTCGGCTCGCCGGCGGGGATGAAGAGCAGCGTGCCGTTCTTGACGGTGGCAATGGCGTCGAACTCGTTGGCCAGGCGTGTGAGGAAGTTGGCGTCTGACTCGCCGGTCTGGTCGACGTGGGCAATGACCAGGTCGGCCAGCTTCTTGCCCACTAGCCAGGTGAACTTGTTGCGCAGGGCGATGGACTGGACGACTTCGGCCACGGTCTTGCCGGCGTAGGAGCCTTCCCGCCGGGTGGTGAGGCCGCCGTCCATGTCGGCGCTGCGGGCGCGGATGACGAGGCGATCCGGCGGGCCGGTGTGCTCCAGCTCGTCCACCTTGTACGTGCCCTTGTCGACCAGGCCGGCGCCTTCCCAGCCGAGCGAGAGCGACAGGCATACCCCTTTCTCGGGCAGGTCGAGCTTGCCGTCGCTGTCGTCGAGCTCGATGTCGAGCTGGTCTGCCTCGAAACCGCTGTTGTCGGTGAGGGTGAGGCTGATGAGCCGCCCCTGGAAGCGGCCGGTGATGTCTTTCTTGCCGACCTTGATGCGGTAGGCCGGGCGCGGCGACAGGCTGTCGGGGGCCTTGGCGGTCATTGCAGCAGGCCGGTTGCGATGCTCGCGGCGTGCGAGAGCAGGCCGTCGTCCACGCGGGTGAGCTTGAGGGTGAAGTCGCACGCGCGGGCGGCGCCGTCCTGGAAGAAGTAGGTGCGGGTGGTGTCCAAACTGTCGATGACGAACTGGCCGTAGTAGCGGCCGGTGCCCTCGATGAGGGTGTAGGCGTCGCCGCTGTCGGCCATCAGCTCCAGCGCGGAGAGCGACCATTCGCCGCCGGTGAACTCCGGGAAGAGCTTGCCGGAGAGCGTGATGGTTTCCTCATCCGGCCCAACGTACTGATGCGACGGCCGCCGGCCGACGCGGCTGTTGCCCGGGTGGCGCCAGGCTACCTGGCGTTGGAATTCCGTATAGGGCGCCGTGTCCAGGCTGAACACGAACAGGCCCAGGGCCATCATCATGGTCAGTCCCTGTCTGCAAGGCGCGAGCGCTGACGGGCAGCTCGCTGGTTTTCGATCTGGCGCAGCTCGTCGCGCACCAGGCGCGCGATGGCCTGCGGGTCGGCGCCGGCGGGCGCATTGATGTTGATGGTGATGGGCGCAGGTGAAGCGGCGGCGCCGGCGCTGCGCACTGTCATGGGCGGGCGGGTATCGAACGAAACAGGCGTCGCCATTGCGGGCGCTGTGCCGATGGCGATGCCGGTGCCAACGGCCGCCAGCTTGCTGGCCCCGGCTTTTGCGGGCTTGGGCAGCGAAGCTTCCATCTGAGTGGCTTTGGCAACGGCCGGCAGCGCTGCTGTATCGGCTCCGAACACACCCTTGAACCACCCCGAGATTTTTCCCACAGCGTCTTTGAGCGCGGGGAACTTGCTGAACAGCCCGTCGACGATGCCTTGGATGACGTTGCTGCCGAACTGCTGAAATTGCTCCGGGACGAAGTAATCCCATACGGCAACGAAGACGGCCTTGATCGGCGTGATTGGCGACCACTTCAGCAACGTTGCATTGATGTTGACGGTACCGTCGTTTCCAAGGGCGTCCATGTCGCGCCAGAACTCGGCCCAGGTGTTCTTTATCCCATCCCAAGCGGAGGAGCAGGTGCCCTTGATGCTTTGCCACAGGCCTTCAATTTTTGGCCCGAGCGTTTCCCAGTTGTCCCAGATGAGAAACGCGGCGGTGGCAATGACCGCGATGGTGGCGAGTATTGGGTTGGCGAGCGCAAGACGCCCAATCCACTTCAAGGCGGTGCCGACTTTCCCGATACCCGCTTTGAGTAGCTTGAATCCGCCCGAAAGCCCGCCCGCGCGGATGTTCAGCAGGCGCAACCCGTAACGTGCGATCACCAATGGCCCCTGCATAGCCGCCATGGAAAGCGTGAGGCCGCCGGCGGCCAGCAGTAGGGCGCCTGCTGCAGCCGCCGCCTTGAGCAGGCCGGACACGAGGCCAGGGTTGTTCTTTGCAAAGGTGTCAAACCGCTCCAGCAGGCGGCCAGTGCTGTCGATCAGGTCGATGATGGTGGCGCGCAGCCCGCCGCCGCTTTCACTGCTGGTGTTGAAGATGCGGTTCTGCAGGCGCTGCCAGTGCGCAGAGATGGTGTCTTGCCGCGCAGAGAACTCGCGCGACATGGAGCCTTGCGCCTGGCTGCCATTGGCCAGCCCGATCTGGCGCTGCAGCTCGTCTGGCTTGTCGACCAGTTTGGCGAGGGTGTCGGAGTGCTCCAGGCCCACCAGCTCCACCATGACGCCGATGCGCTTTTCCTCTGGCAGGCGTTTGACGGCTTCAATGACACGAAACAGCGTGCCGGTCGCATCGGTTGCCATGCCACGCTGGACCTGTGCCGAACTCAGGCCAATCTCGTCGAGCGCAGACCGGAACTTCTTTGTGCCTTTGTCGGCAGCGGCGAACTTTTGGACGATGGCGTTGATGGCCGTGCCCGCGGTTTCCGCACGCTCGCCCAAGGTGAGCAGCGTAGAGCCGAGAGCGGCGGCATCCCGGGCCGACATGGCAACGGTAGAGACAACGCCCGACGTGCGGTTGAGCACGTCGATGATGTCGTTGCCCTTGCTGATGGCGTTGTCGTCCAGGTAGTTGATGGAGTCCGCCAGCCCCATGATGGCGTTGGTCGGGATGCGGAAGTTCTTGGCAACCTTGCCCATGCTCTCGGCAATCTCGTCGGGCACGGCGTCAAAGGCGGTGGCCATCATCGACACCGTGCGGGTGTACTCGATCAACTCCTCGCGCGGGACTTCCATGCGCGCGCCAGCGGTCACCATTTCGGCGATCTGCGTCACGGGGATTGGCAGCTCCGCGCCGAGCTGCTTGATCTGCCGGGCCATGTCGTAATAGACAGGGGTGAGCTTGCCGCCCGCATCGCGCGCGCCGTCTACCTGCCGAGCGATGCCCAGCATGGCGTTCTCAAACGCGACGTAGTCCTTCACGGTTTTGGCGACCGGCGCGAGCGTAACGGTGCCGGCACCCATGAGCGAAACGCCTGTGCCGAGCATGGCGTTGCGTGATGCCATGCCCTTTTGGTACTGCGCTTGTGCGGCTGCCAGGTGGCGCTCTTTTTCGGCAAGGCGGGTGAGCGCTGCCTCTTTCTCGCGCAGTGCCTGCTTGGTGGCGTCGATCCGGGTTTTCAGCTCGGCTTCGTGGCGGCTGAATTCCTTGGTGCGGATACCTGCCTCAAGCAGCTCGCTTCGCATCTGGCGGAACGTGGTCAGCTTGTTCCTGTGGGCCTGCGTCAGCTTGTCGGCTGTGCTTTGGGCGTCCTTGTACTGCCGGCTGAGTTTTCTGACCTGCTCTGTGTTGACAGGCGTCTGTGCGGCCAGAGCCTTCTGTTCTGCTTTGAGCCGATTGATCTGCCGGAGCGTGCTGGCTGTCTGTTCCTGGAGCTTCAGGAAAGCGTCGCGCTCGGCGTCGACATAGGCGGTCTTTCCCGCCAGCCGCGCACGCTTGTTCATGGCGATGGTGGCCTTGTCCAACTGCGCTTCCACCGCCCGCAGGCTCTTGATCTGATCGTCGATGGCCTTCTTGCGGGTGGCGCCGCCTTGGACAGCATCGAGCTGCTTGCGCAGTGCTTCCGCCTTTGCGGTGGCATTGCGCATTTCGATGCCGCTTTCCTTGATGCCGCTCTTGAGCTCACGGAAACCGTCGAGACGTTTCTGCTCGCGGTTGAGCGCCGCGAGCTGGTCACGGCCTTGCTTCACGGCGCGGGCCAGATCCTTGTTGGCACCGAGCAGCTTCTGCAGCGGGCGCGTGGCCTTGTCGACAGCCTGCAGCACAACCTCCAGCCGCAGGCGGCGAGCGTCGCTCATTCCTGCGCCTCGCTGCGCTCACGCGCGCGCTCGCGCCACTCCATCAGCTCGGTAATGCTCATCGCGTACAGCTCCTCCAGGCGGAAGCCAAAAATCACTGCAACGTCTGCTGCGGCGTTTTCGACTCGGTCAGGAAGGCTTCTTCCCGGTCCTGCTTCGAGAGCAAAAAACCGGTCACTTCAGTGGCGATCTTGACCAGGTCGGCCAGATCGAGCTTGCTGACGTCGGCCGTGGTGAGCGTGGGGGCGGTGATGCGGGGCAGGACGGTATGCAGGGCGGTCACGTCCATGCGCATCAGGTCCATCAGGCTGACGCCGCGCAGCTCGCCGCTGCCCGGCTTGCGCAGGGTGAGAACGCTGATGACCTGGTCGCCGCGCTTGATGGGGGTGTCGAGGGTGATGTTGGTGGTGAGTTGTTCCATGGTGGTGCAGGCTCCGAAGGGTGGGAGGGGTGGCGTTGTGGTGCGAGGATCAGAGGCCGATGGCCTTGCGCTGTTCTGCCAGGCGGTCGACGCCGAACACGCGCTCGATGAAGTTGACGTGGTCGATCTCGATCCAGTCTTCGCCGTTGACGGAGAGCTTGTAGTACGAGAGGGACGACTTGACCTTGAAGGGCTCTTTGCCGCCGGCCTTGGCGTTGCCGAAGTCGACTTCGGTATGGCGGCCGCGCACGGTGATTTCCACCGCATCAACGCCGCCGGTGTCTTCTGACTGGTAGGCGCCGGCGAAGCGCACCAGGGCGCCGTCAACGGTGGTTGTGCCGTACTGCTTGAGGATCTCGCGCATCAAGCCGCCGTAGGTGGTTTCCAGCTCCAGCTTTTCATTGCCGAGGTCGATGTCGATCGGGCCGTTCATGCCGCCGGCGCGGTATTCCTCCAGCTTTCGGGTGAGCTTGGGCAGGGTGATTTCTTCCACCTCGCCGGCGTGCGAATTGCCGTCGGCGAAGACGTTGAAGTGTTTGAGGATGCGGGGGAGTGCCATCGTTGATCCTTGTCAGGGTGGTGCGCTGCTCAAGCCGCCTTGACGGCGTCGGCGAACTGCATGAGGTAGCGGTCTGTAATGCGCTGGCGGAAGGTGAGGTCTTCCAGCGGCGGGACGGGGGTGTAGTCGTAGTCAATGGCGAGCTGGCCGGCTTTGAGCGTGTCTTTGCCGTTGGCGGCCGGGTCGAACCACGTTTCGCCGCCGAGCAGGTAGCCGTTGCGCACCAGGCTGCGCAGCTTGGCGTTGACGCCGGCCAGGATGTCGCGCACCAGCGATGGAGTCATCGGCAGATCGTTGGCCCACATGTGCGCCTCGGCCATCGTGTCGGCCAGTACCTGCGCGGTGCGGGTGTAGTTCTCGAAGGCGAAGAGCTTGTCGGCGCTGCAGGTGCGCGAGCCCCAGAAGCGGAAGCCGTTCTGGTGGACGATGGTGGTGACGTCGTGCGAGTTGAGGTAGCCGGCATCGGTGGCGGGGTTCTGCAAATCCCAATAAACATCGCGCGAGAGGCCCGTGACGCCGTTGACGGGCACGTTGGACAGCGTCTTGTGCCAGCCGGTCTCGTTGTCGATCTTGGCGCGCAAGCCGACGGCGCGGGCGGTGGCCCACAGCGTGCGCTCGGCGTTGGCGACGCTGTCCCAGCCGACAAAGTCGGGCCAGAGCACCATGAGTTCGCGTGCGCCGAAGTTCTGGCGGTAGGCGACGACGTCTTCCTTGGTGTTGCAGCCGGCGGCGCTGACGTAGGCAAAGGCACGCAGCTTCTGCGCGATGCTGGCCAGCTCGGACGCAACGGGCAGCGAGTCGAGCCCGGGCGCGGCCAGGATGCGCGGCGTGACGCCAAAGCGGTTGCGCGCGGCGAGCAGCGCTTTCATGCCGGTGTAGCGGCCCTGGTCGTTGGTGGTGCCGATCAGATTGCTGGTGGTCTCGCCTTCGGCCTTGCCTTCAGCCACGCGCACGACAACGGTGAGCGGGCTCGTTTGGTCGGCAATGGCCTGCAGCGTGCGCGCGAGCGTGCCCTTGTCGCCGGCCTTGCCGATGGCGCCTTGTACATCGGTGAGCAGCACGGGCGTGTCGAGCGGGAACGCGGCCGCATCCGCGTCGCTGGCCGTGCACACCACGCCGACGACGGCGGTTTCAATGGTGCGGATGGGGCGTGTGCCTTCGTTGATCTCGATGACACGGACGCCGTGGTGGTAGTCGGTGGGCATGCATTCCTCCGGGGTGGGGCCGACGTTGAATCGTCCCGGTAGAATGCGGCGCGCGCGCGTGAATGTCGCGCCCGCTCTGTTGTGTACCGTGTCCCTACAACATCGCTGAGTTTCGCAGAACAACAAGAGGAGTCGAAGAAGCTATGGGAGTTCGCATCCAACTGAAATGGCTCGTCGTTGCTGCTATGTCATTGGCCTGTCAGGCAACGCAAGCGGGCGAACCAGAAGCGTGGATCGGTGGTATCCGTATAGCGGTACCCGTTGCTCCGGGCTATACGGATGTGACATCGACCCCTCGCGGAAAAATCCAAGCCGAACTCGATAATAGTCCTGAGATCCGCTTGCTCGCGGTTCAAATCAAGGAACGCGGCAAAAGCACGATTGTTGTGAAGACGGCGAGGGAGCTGGAAAGCACCACAGTTCCACGTAGCGAATATTTGGCTTCAGCGGCTCGTGTTCGAGCCAACCCGACCTTGGCAAAGGTGACGGCGGCCGACCTGGACCGGCTCAAGGGGGCGCTGCAAAAGGAGGCTGCCGCCCACGGCAACACCATCGGCGACATCGTCGTTGGACCTCAAGAGCTGATCGGCCAGGAGCCTGTTATTGATGGAGCGTATGGCTATACGACGGGTCAGAAGATGCGCGTCGTCATCAATGGTCGGCAGAGGGATTTGGTATCTCTTTCATGCACGCAATTTGTCTGGGCCAAGGGTAGAGCGCTGACGATCCAACTTCATGCCGCACAGCTGGAGCAACGTGACGTGGAGCCAGCGCGGAAGGATTGCGGGGCGTATGTTCGGCAGTTTTTGCTGGCTAACTGAATGGCTCAGCGCGATGCCCCGGGGGCGTGCGCGCTTCAGTCTTTTGCGGTCAGCCGTCAGGCTTACGGCGCTGGGTTCCCCGGCGTAATTGGCCACTCAAAATCCAGCGGGAAGCCTGGCAGCGAGGTCACGTCGCGCAGGGCCTGGCGGTACTGGCCGGCCAGGCGCATGCGTTCCATGTCGCCGGCGTCCATGGCCTTGTAGACGAGCGTGTCCGCGACCTTGAGCCGCCGCTCACGTTCATCACGCGCCTCGCGCTCGGCCAGGAACGCCTTGGCGGCTTTGCCGTGCTTGTGTACCAGTGCCTGCAGCACCTCGTCGGCCGGAGGCGCATCGGATAGATGCCATTCGTAGACGCGGGCGTTTTCGATCTGTTCGCCGGTTTCTTTATCGACCACATGGCCGACCCAGAAATCTTTGCCGTGAGTGGCGTCTGGGTATTCCTGCTGGATGCAGAAGATGAGTTCGTCGTGTGTCAGCATGGTCATTCGTTACTGGTTGCGCAGATGAACGGCGCGCAGATACAGAAGGTAGAAGGCGTTTCGCAGGCCTACCAGGACATAGGGCGCAGGAAGATCGGCAACGCCCCCGCGCTCGCCAGTGGGCACCGCACCGAACTCGACAATGCCGCTGTTCCATTGGCACGAAGCGCCGACCGCTGCCTTGCCGTTATTCAGGTTCGAGAGATAATCCGAAAGCCACTGTCCGGCCCACGACATGTAGACATTCCCGTTGGTGGCCAGGATGCCGCCACCGCTGCCGGCGTGGATGGCACCTTGCGCCACCATGTCGCCGTCGCCGTTGAACATAAAGGCGTTTGTCTTGCCACCGATGTGCATGGACATAAACGGCGTAGTGGCATCAGACCCACCCGCATAGCAGTCGATTGCGCCGAGGTGCCTCGCGCCCCACTGGGTCCAGCGGATGCCCATGTACGCCGCCTGGTTGCTCGGGCAGTCGATCTGCAGGGCTGGCGTACGGCTTCCGTTCCACTCAACAAAGCCCCCACCGATGGAGTCGGTCCCGTTGGTTGAAACAACCAACGCAGAACGCCCGTACCCCACGCCAAAGTGGAAGCCAGCGTTTGCTATCAACGCGCCGCCTGCGGCCGTCAGTGGGTTGACCAGGTTGTTTGTGTCCCACGGCTCTGCGCCGTTGAAGGCGGGGCGTGTTGCGAAGGAGAACTGCCCCGTGGCGAAGTTGATATGGACAGGGTTGTGTCTGTAGCTGCCATCCACGTTGTAGCTGCTGAGGACAAGATCGCCAGACGCCCCAACCATGTACTGGCGCCAGATGACGGTATCCCCACCGAATTCCAGGAAGCCACGCCCGTCGTTGTTGTATGCCGGCAGGTTGACGTTGGCGCGCGTCTTGAACAGGTCGGCAACGATTCCGGCCGGCGTCGCCATGTTGCCGTTGCCGTCGATGGTGCAGGCGCGTACGTACGAAGAGAACGACCCATCCTCGGCCGTGTTCCGGTCGATGATGAGATGACCGCCGCTGGAGACGATGCGGAAGCGACCGAGTTTGGTCGGTTGGTTGGTGTCTGCGAACCGCAGCTCATTCGATGGCCCAGTGAGCGTGATCAGGCCTGACACATCGCCGCCGCTGCTCGGCAGCGCGGCCTTGGCGGTATGCAGGGCGTCGACGGCCGTGTCCTTGGCATCTTTGACCGAGGCGGGCGAGGCATACCGGTCGTCGGCCTGGCCCAGCGGCACGGCGTGCTCGGGTGCCGTTGCCGCCGCCGTCGAGAAAGTCTGCCTGGCAGAGCCCCCAAGTGCAGCCTTTTTGGCGAGCTGCGTCGCCAGGTGCTTCGGCGAGACCGCCTTTGCGGCTTCCCGGCCGGCGGCCACCTCCGGCTCTGTGGCGAGCTGCACCAGGCCGCTACGTGCCTCTGTGCTGGTGCGTGCCTGCAGCGCGGCCGGCGTGACGGCACGCAGCGCGTCGGCGCCTTCGATGGTTTCCTGCGCGGTGGCCAGCTCGACGACGCCCTGGCGTTCGGTGCTGGCAGGCGGGTTGGTGAACGCGGTGTCGCCAAACGACAGCGCGCTCACATCGAGCTGCTTGAAGACCATGTCGACGGCCAGGAGCAGGATGGCCACCGGCGCCTTTTCCATGATGGGCGTCTCCTGGCAGTAGGTGCCGAGCAGCACGCCGTTGTCCAGGTAGAGGCCGAAGCCGTAGGTGGTGTACTGGTCTGCGCTGTCGTCCCGAATGGTGGCATGGAGGGTATCAGGCGCGATGTTCTCGCCAGACACGGTGCTCAGGCGCTTGTGCTCGTTGGGCAGCGCCTGCAGGCCTGGCGCGAAGGCGAACGGCGCGTTGGCGATGCCGACCTGGACGATCTTGCGGGCGGCGGTACCGGTGTGGTCTGCGTTGACCAGCGCGGCGCGGCCAGCGTCGGTGATGTTGATGGTGGTTCCAGCCATGTCAGACGTCAGAGAGGGAAAGGCGGGTGTACAAGGCCGGGCGAATGACTGCGGCAACGCCGATGCCGTCGGCCTTGTTGAAGCCCTGGGTGAACGTGTAGTGGGCGCGCACGGGCTTGGTGCGGTCGATCTCGGCCACGATGTCGGCCACCAGGTCAGCGGTGGGCGGGACGTCGTCTCGCTCGCTGACGGTCATGACCAGGTCAAAGGTGTACGGCTTGCCGGGCGGGTCCATCTCCCACCATTCGCGCAGGGCGATGTTGGCGCCGAACGAGGCGACCACGTCGTGCACGGCGCCGGCCGTGCCTTTCTTGCGGGCAATGGGGATGGCGGCCCGCACGCGGGCGCGTTTGATCTGCTCGGGCCAGTAGTCCTTCCAGGTATCGACGCCCAGGTGCCACGCCAGGTAAGGCAGCAGGTGCGCGGGGATTGCATCCGAGTCGATGAGGGTGCGCAGCGGCACGGGCAGATCGCTGATGACGCCGGCCACCGCCGTGGCTTTGCGCTCCAGCTCGGCGGCGTTGGGCGGCAGCAGACTATTCATGTTCGGCCCCCAAGCTCGACGTCCATGCCGGTGCAGTGCGGCGCCTGCGTCGGGTCCGCCCGGATATCGCCGGCTGGCGAGTGCAGATCCACAACCTGGACGCCGGCAACGTGCAACGCGGCACCGAGGCCTGACCGGGCCACCACGCGCCCCAGACGGTGGCATGCCTCAACGTATTGCGCTAGGCGCCTGCGGGCCTCGGTGAGCACTATGCTGGAATCCGGGCCGGGAAACATATGCAGCGTTGCTGCAACGGTGTAAGGCAGCAGCGTGGCCGACTGCACGGTCACGTAGTCGGTTAGCGGCCGGACGTCACGCGGTCGCAACGCGTTCTTGACCTTCTCCAGCAGATCGGGCGCGGCCGTGCCGTCGCCCTCGCGCGAGAGCACGGTGATGCGGACTTCGCCCGGCTCCGGGCTGGTAGCGGATGCGTCCAGCACGCGGCCGTCGGCATCGCGGGCGTGGGAGATGTATGCACCCTCTGGCCCGGCGGTGGAGAACGACTGCGGCGCGAGCTGCACACGCAGGCGCAGATCGGTGTCGCTTTCCATCTCGGCGGGCGTTCCCATGACGGGGTCCGCCGGCTTGATGACCAGGCGGGTCACACCAAACAGCGCGGCGATGTGGTCCAGGTCGTTGCCTTTCGCGAAGGCCAACATGATCGCGCGGGCCGCTTCATTGATGCGCTGGCGCAGCAGCAGCTCGCGGTAAGTGGATTCCTCCAGAAACTTGGTCAGCGGCTCGGATTCCAGCTCCAGAACGGCCGCGACGTCGGGTTGCCTTTCGGCCGGGTAGCGGGCGATCAAGGCCGCCTTACGTTCTGCAAGCAATGCCTCGTAGTCCAGCGTTTCCACCACATCAGGCGGCGGGAGCTGCGACAGGTCGATGATGTTACCCATGCTCATGCCCTCCGCAGCGGCACGCTTATCGTGCTCAACGTTTCGCGGCGCGGGCCGTCCACGCGGTCGGCATCGATGTCGAGGAAGGCGTTGCCCTGCGCGTCGACCGAGAAGCGCAGCGACGAGACGCGCAGCCGCCGCTCCCAGCGCACAAGCGCGGAGACGGACGCCGACATGAGGCGCAGGCGGGTGGCGGGGTTCGTCGGCTGGTCGAGCAGCTCGGGAATGAGTGAGCCGTAATCACGCCGCATGACGCGTGAGCCGATGGGCGTAGTGAGGATGTCGCGCACGGATTGCCAGATGTGCGCGACGTCGCTGATGGCGCGGCCGGTGGTGTTGTCCATGCCGGTCATCGCGTGCCCTCGGTCCAGTTCCCACCGCGCTGCACGCTGCCGTGGCCGTGGTCGTCCAGCACGACGCCGTTGGAGGACAGCTTGCCGCCCTGGTGAGTGAGGTCTCCGCCGATGACGTTGCCGTTGTCGCCGCCCTGGCCTGCAATGCCGTTCATGAATGCCAGCAGGCCCTTCACGGTGACGTTGCCGTCGAAGGTGGTGTCGGGGCACTTCACCAGCACGCTGGTGGCGGCTTCCAGGAAGACGGTTTTGACGCCCTGGACAGTCAGCAGGCCTGCGGCGTGGTCGTACTTGGTGAGGGCGCCATCCGGGTACAGCGTGACGGTCTCGTTGGGCGAATGGCTCGGCACATCGTTGGCGTCCGATGGGATGGCGCACAGGATGATGCCGTTGGATGGGTCGCCGCTGGGGCAGAGCAGTACGACCTGCTCGCCTTTGCTGGGCGGGTTCCATGTGCGGGTGGTGCCGGCGCGGGCTTCGCACCACGGGCGCCAGGTGGTGGTGATGCCGCCGGTGGCGACGCGCACCGCCGGCGGGTTGCCGTGGCGGACGTCGGCCACGGTGCCGATGCGGATCAGGTTTTCGATGAGGCGGGCGAGTTCTGTGATGTCCATGCCTGCAGAGTGCCGTGCGCGCGCGTGGGGGTCACGTGCAGCCTGTTGTAAGCAATGGCTCTACAACACTTCACTTGTCGATGGGGCTGCCGTAAACGGGGTGAGCACTTCGCTTCAATCTATTACCGTTCGATAACAAATGCACTGGCTAAAGGACTTTCCTAAGCGTCTGCGGGCCTTCGTAGATGGCGGCACTCCAAACCTGAAACTCATGTCAGACCACATGCGCAACTACTTGACGGCTGCGGCATGGATTGCAGTTGGGTCATTTCTCTGGAAGCAAGGCGCGCCGCATAGCGCTTTTGCTTCATTGTTTGCGAAGCCGGTGGCAGTAGTCATGATGTTTGGGGGCTATCTGTTGGGTACTTTGAACATTTGGCAAATCATGTTCATGGTCACGCGTCGAGCCCCACAGACTGGGTGGAGAGCTTTCCTTTCACTCGCCTTGGCCCTCGGAATCGCGTTGATCCTTGGCAACGTATTGGACGCTGCTATTTCGCAGGCGCTTGCGCATTTGTAGCGCCTTAACAGCCGAATAAAAACGTCGGCTACATGTCTCCATTGGGTATGTACTGCGCTATACGCAACAACGCAAATGTGGGACAGATCTTTCCCTGCGTGATGCCACGTAGCTTTCGGAAGTGCGTAGCCGCCCCGACTCCTATCAACCATTTCGGAACAGAAGTATGGACAAAGCACAACCTTCAGAAATTCAGACGCACGAGATCGCAGAGGTCCAAGCGATCGTTGACCAATTGACGAAGAGAAAGAGCCACAAGCCTAGTCAGCCGGCATGGATGCAGCGTGCAGAAGGGGCAGCGAGAACTTTGTTGGAGTCAGGCGTCACGGGTTACTTAATGGCAATCGCTATCGCCCTCGTTATTAGCATTGCTCCTAGCGACGCGTTGCGCGCCACTGGCTTGACTATCTTGCTGCTTGCAATGCTGTTAATTCTCGCAATGTTTGCGCTCCAAGGGGTCCAGGTCGTTCCTCTTGTGATAGCAATGTTCAAGCGGCCATTCGATCCCATCTTGGAGTTGGTGAATGGTGCCATTACGGCGGACCTTGCCGCAGTGAACCGATTGTCGAGTTGCAGCAGGGAGGCAGTGGAGTACGTGCTGGCGCAGTACAAGCATCAGCGACTGGCGTACGAAGTTCGAACGTCAGCTCTAGCGGGACAGCTTGAAAAGCTCGGGCTCTTCCCGGTGCTGGCTACATTCGGGGTAGCTGCCGCCGCATTGTTGAACAGCCCATATCAGTGGCTTAGAGGGTTGGTGTTCCTGGTACCCACATTCCATTTTCTTAAGCTTATGAGCCTGGCCGTTACACAGGAGATGGATCGCACTATCGCCCTTTTGGAATACAGCATCGCTGCGAGGGATCGCGCCGCGGAAGAGGCCAAAGACTCGGATTGAAATGGAGACTCTTACGGTGGCAAGGACGTGTAGACCAAATTGGAAATCAGCGCTATGTCTTCCGGATCCAGTCCTAAGAGTTCCCGAGCGGGATACTGAACGGTTAGCCCGTTGAGGTTGACCCGATCCCGCAGCCCGAAGTGATGCACCGACGCAATGCGCCGCACCTTGTCGGAGAACGAGATTACGGCTGCGTGTGGGCTCGCCTCAATGCGCATGTACTTTGCCATCCGCAACCGCGTGAACATCGAGCGCCGGACGCCACCGCGCTTGTGCCGTAGCTGCGGCTTGCGCGGCTCGTAGGCGGTGCCATCGGGGTTACGCTGCGCGGCGATGCGCGCTGACTGCCGGCGGCGCAGCTCCACCGCAATGGCGCGGGCCAGCGCACGGCGCTCCGGCGCGTCCAATTTCGCCAGCAGGCCGACCAGGTATGCGTCCAGCTCGTGCAGGTCGCTCACGCAGGCCTCCACGTGGCGGGGTCATCGTCTTCGTTGATCGGCTCGGGGTGGTGCTGCACCTGGTAGCCCTGGCCGTCGACCTTCACCGTCACCCGTTCGGTCAGCTTCAGCTTGATGGAGATATCGACCGTTGTGTGGTTCAGGATTTCAGCCTCGAACTTGAAGGCGTCTTCCCGCTTGTCGGGGTTGGTGAAGACGTCGGGCTGGTTGGTGCGCAGCCACGCCAAGACGGGCACGACGACGCTGTCGGAGCTGTCCGGGTAGTCGGTCACGATCAGCGTTAGCGTGTATCGGTATTCGAAGCTGAGCGAGCGTGCGCCGGTGCCCACCACGTTTCCTTCATCGACAAAGACATGCAGCGCTTCAGGGTGCGCTGCCAGATACGGCACGGCGACCGTCAAGGCCTCGCGCAGGCTGGTGGCCTTCATCATGGCGCGGCGCCCTCCCCAATGATCGTGACGCCCTGGTCGCGCAACGTCTGCTGCAGGCTGCTCAGTCGTGCGGCGTCGGCGTGGCAGTCGGTGTAGTTGGCTGCGACGGTGCTGGCGACGGCAGAGAGCGCAACGCCTGCGGGGGCCGCATGAGCATCTCCGGTATCTGGATTGGGCAAGGTGCCGGCGGCTGCGGCGTCGTGCAGGCGCACAAAGCCGAGAGGGACAACGCAGGCAGCGTCAGCTTGAACGGGGACATAGCGCGGGACTTCCTTGATGATGGTGTCGCCTTTGACGCGGATGACGCGCTCGCGGTCGACGTATTGCGTGACGGTCACGGTGGCGCGCTGGGCGTTGTCGAGCTGCTTGCGCAGGGTGGCGGCGGTGGTTTCGGCCTGGTCGGCGCGCTGGACTGCGGCGTGGTAGCTGGCGGTGGCCCACCAGGCGAGGCCGGCGACGCTGGCCAGCAGCGCGACGATGACGGCGGCGCGCTTCATGTCGCGACCTCGTCTTCGGCCTGGTAGCGATCAAAGGCGCGGGCGAGCTTGACGTCGTACAGGTTGGCTTTGTACGCAGGGCCGTTGTAGAGCTGGGCGAAGGTGGCCCACTTGCCGGCTCGCAGCGCCTTGAGCATCGTCGGGTCGGCCTTCACAAAGCGCACGAACGCATCGAGCTGCGCGGCTTCGCTGGTGCGCATGGCTGACACGAAGTGCTGCACGCTGGGGTAGTCGAGCAGCTTCCAGTGAAAGCCCATGACCTGAAAGGCGCCCCAGCTCGCCGATGCGAGGGCACAGTCTTCATCGATCTGGACGGCGCGCGCCAGGCGCATATGCTCGCCGGCGTTGCCGACGTAGCCGCCGCGTTTGGGATTGACCAGGTTGGGGAACTGGCGGGCCAGGGCATCGGCGTCTTTGCCGGCGCGCTGGAGCTGGCGGTGCATGATGTGCCGCTCGAACAGGATGACCGGCCGCCCGTCGAGCAGGAAGCCGCTGCCCAGGCTCTCTACCTCGTTCACCGCGCGCACGGCCGCCAGCGGCACGTCGAGCGTTTCTGCAGCCGCCTGCAGGTCTGCGGCGCTCAGATAGCGGACGTTGCGCGCACCAGACTGCAGGGCGGCCATGGTCTTGGGGCCGGCAATGCCGTCGACGACCAGGCCGAAACGGATCTGTGCCGCGCGCACGGCAGCGGCGGTGTCTGCGCAGTACACGCACGAATCGGGGGCATTGAAGCCGTTGGCGATGAGCAGGCGCTGCAACTCCAGCACTGCGGCGCCGACCATGCCTTCACGCAGGATGGTCATGCGGACCTCCGCAGGATGCGAACGAACCAGCATTGCCGCGCGCCGCCCATGCGGAAGAGCTCGACCACGTTGCCGCGCACAGCATAGACAGCGACGCAGAGCACGGCGGTGATGCCGTTCTGTGCGGCAAGCGCCCAGTCATACCGGCCGAACAGCACGCCGATGGTGACGGCGCCGGCGAGCACGACCAAGCCGTATGCCAGGCGTGACGCCCACGGCCGGTGCGTGGCGCCGGCGCGCTTGAAGAGCAGCAGGCGCAGTGCGATGAGCGCGCACAACGCGGCCTGCACGATGAAAAGCGTTTTCATGGTTGCTTGCCTCCTTTGTCTGCGCCGCCCTTGAGTGAGGCGAAGAGGCGGTCGCTGTTGTCTGCCAGGCGGATGAGCGCCAGGAGCAGCTTGACCACGACGGTGGAGGCGACCAGGGCGCCCACGGCGTGGCTGACTTCGGTGTTGGTGGGCAGGGCCTTGGCGATGAGCGCTGCGGCCAGCGGCGCGGACAGCAGGCCCGCGACGATGGATGCAGCCAGGAAGCCCAGCTTCTTGACGGTGCCGAGCTCGCCGCTGTTGAGCACGAACACTGCGGCGCCGGCGAAGGCGCCCAGCACGGTGCCCGGGTCGACGCCTGGCAGCAGGGACAACGCGCCCACGCCCGTGACGGCGAGGGTGGCGGTGGAGCCGGTGGAGATGGGTTCAGCCATTGGGTTCCTTGGAGGTCAATCCCAGAGCTGGACCATTTGCATGGCCGGCTGCGGGGAGATGTCGGGCATGTCGAGCTCGGTGCCGTGGGGCAGGACGGGGCCAAGGTCGGCAACGCCCGGGTTGGCGGCCAGGACGGCTTCTGTGACGCCTGCGGTACGGCCGTAGACGCGGTGGCAGATGGCGTCGACGGTGTCGCCCTGGATGGCCCGTACGCGCATCAGATGAGCTCGACGGTCGTGCGGGCTGCGCCCTGGATGTCGCTGATGGCCCAGCGGGCGTCGCGGCGCAGGTCTTCTACGCCGAGGTTTTCGGCTTCAGCCTTGCGGTCGCCGGCGGCGGTGGCGTCGATGGTGCGGTAGCGCTCGATGAGCCAGGCGGCGGCCAGGCAGTGCACGGCGCGCAGGTAGCGGTGCAGGTGCGCGCTTTCGCCGTCGATCTTGGGTGCAGGCACGGTGGCCAGCGTGTTTCGGCCGAAGGACATTTGCGCGGCCTTCCATGGCTCCAGCTCTTCGTTGACGGAGAGCATGGCTTCCACCAGGGCGGCGCGCATGCGCTGCTGCGTGACGGTGCCGTCCAGGCGCATGGCGGCGTAGGCATTGACGACGTCGACGTCAGGGAAGAAGCCGTCGTTGGCGATGGGTGGGCCGCCGGGCGTGGCCGGCTGCGGTACGGGTGCGGCTGCGATGAAGGAAGACATGGGTTCAGTGGGCTGGGAGGCGGTGGACGGGGCGAGGCTTCGCGGCATGCCGGAAGACTGCCCCGTGCCGCCTGATGCGCGGGGTCACGCTCGGTGTCAGCTTTTGCCGGTGCGATCCTTGGCGCCGGCAGCGGCTGCGTTCTTGATGTCGCGCTCGATGCGCTCGATGTCTTTCTTCACGCCGGATTTGTCGTGCAGCTCCAGCGCGCGGCGCAGGTGCGTGACGGCCTCTTCGCGGCAGGCGTTGGCGGTGGCCTGGTCGTGACCGGTGGCCAGCTCCGCGATGGCGTAGCCGAGCGCCTTGTGCAGCTTGGCGCGGACTTCATCGGGCATGTCTTGGTCACGCACCAGCGCTTCCACTTCCACCAGGGCTTCAACGTCGGCCGACTTGATGGCGGCCGGGTCTTTCAAGACCATGTTGGCGAACTCTTCTGCGATGAGGCAGGCGGTGGTGCGCTGGTACTGGTCGGGCATCGCCAGCTTGTGACGGATGGCGTAGTCGGCCAGGGGCAGAGCGCCGGCAAAGTCTCCTACGTCGATGCGCCAGACGAGCACGGTCATGAAGATGTCGTCCTGCGTGCCGCTGTCGCCCTGCAGGACGCCTTCCACCCAGGCCGCGTACTCGGGGAGCATGCGGCGCTTGGTTTCGGCCTTGCGCTCGACGGACTGCACCTGCTTGAGCTGGCGCTTGTGCTCGGCGAGCTGCGCGAGCATGAGCTCGTAGCCAGTGGCGTGGCGCAGCGGGTTGGCCTCCTGCTCGGCCTGCGCCGCGAGGGCGGCGGAGACCCGCAGGAAGTGGTTGCGGGCGGGGCTGCTCACTTCTCCTCCGCCTTGTTTTCAGCTTCTACGATGGCGATGTTCTCTGCCATCGCCACACAGCCGAGGTCTTCGACGACATAGGCGTCGTTGCTCGACTCGTAGTTCTCAATGCGGTCACGCTTGGCGTTGTCGACGATGGTGCGGCGGCGGCTGCCTTCCTGGTAGTAGATGGACAGGTTGTCCAGGCGCGTGACCAGCAGGCCGTTAGGCGGGAAGTACGGCACGCGCACCGCAGGCAGGTTGCCGATGCGCTTTTGGCTGATGATCATGTCGACCGCCATCATGTCGGTCGGGCGATGGTTGGTATTGACGATGGGGAAGTACTTGTCCGCCAGCAGTTGCCGGCCGCACACAACGACCAGCTCCGGGTCTTCCGCGTACCAGGGCTCGATGAGCTGGCCGACTAGGTCGAATACCAGCGCGTCGAGGTTTTCATACGCGGCACCACTGCCACCGACGACGATCTTGTCGGCGTTCTTACCATCGTGCGCCATGATCCGTTGCGGCGCCTGCTCACGGACTTGCTGCAGCCAGCCCTTGTTGACGTCTTGAAGCATCGGGTTCGCGACGATGTCGGAGGTGGCGGCGCGCTTCACACCGTGGAAGCCGATCATCATCCGGTCCAGCGCCTGGCGCTTGATGATGGCGTCGCGGATGCGCGTCTGGAAGTCCTTGAACTTCGCCCAGACGTCCAGCTTTTGATACGTGATGTGTGTATCGGAGTTGGTCTGCTCGCAGCGGTAGCGGCGTGCATCAAGCGTGGAGATATCCACGGTCTGACGGTCCTGTTTGGTCGTGTCCGTCGTGCTTGCGACCGGGCCAGAGACGCCCAAGCCGACCTTTTCTCCCTCCAGTTCGCCGACGCCGTAGACGTTCACTTTGGACAGGAACTGGCTGGATTCCTGGATCTTCGTTTCCAGGCGCTGCTGCACCGTCGGATCGACGGAAAACTTGGTGTCGACGCGGTCGACGCCGTTCAGTTTGGCGACTTCGGCTGCATAGGCTTCGTAGAGGCGGCGAGTATCGTTACGCATATGGTGCTCCGGGTGTTTGTCGGGGTAGTGCGGCTTTGGCCGTATCAGCAGTCGGTCTTGAGGTTGGCGGTGCCGTCGCCGCCGGTGGCAGGCGGGCGCGCGCTGAACGCGGGCGTGGTCTCCAGTCCGCGCTTGAGCGTGTCGAAGGCCTTGGCGCGCTCCTCGGCCTGCGCCTTGAACTCGGCCAGTTGGTCGTTGATGGTCTTGAGGCCTGCGGTGAACTGATCGCCCATCGACTGCACCTGCGTGGCAATGATCTGGACGGCGTCCTGCACGTCGGAGAAGCGGGCGTCGGTGCCGGTCTCGGCTTTGGTCTGGCGGGAGAACAGGCGCTTGATGCTGTCGGCCAGGCCTGCGGTGGCGCTGGGCTGCTCGGGTGTGAAGTCGAAATCGACTTCCACTGCTTCCGTGAAAAGGTTGCCAGGACTTTGCTTGCGCGCGGCCAGCGGGCTGACCTTCGCGGTGGCGCTGAACTGGAGGACTTCGCATCCGAGGCTTGCCGGGTTGTCAGTGATAGCAAGGCCAACGAGGTACGCCTCGTTCGTGTCGGCGAAGTCGGGCTGAATCTCCATCGATGAATAGATCTTCTGCCGGGCCTTGGTGAGAGCCATCAGATCCGCTGTGGGGTCGATCTGTGCGAACAGAGCAAGCTTCTTCTTGCCGGCGAGTTCGACTTCTTCGGTCTTGAGCGCGATCACGTCGCCGTATGCCTTGAACGGCCCTTCCGGCACGTATCCACGGATGTGCTCCATGTTGATGCGAGCGCCGTAGACCTTCGGGTCGTAGTTCTTCGCCATCTGGAGCAGGTCTGCGCGCTCAATGACGCGGCCGTCGCTGGTGGCGCCTTCGGTGGCGATGCGGAAGAACTTGTTGGCCTTGGTGCCCATGTTGTCCTCGATGGTGTGTGGTTCGGTGGTGCTGTCATCTTCAGCGCCGTGCATCGCGCGGGCAACGCGTTGGTGTTGTGCGAACCCGCGCCACAACAGGCAGCGCGTGGCACGCGCGCGCGCGGCCGGTAGCGTGGCGGCATGACTACGTTGCCGCCTATCGCTTCTCTCTCAATCGATCCGGAAATGGACCCGCGCCGCGTGGCGCGTTCGCTCTACTGGCAGGGCTACCGCGTTGCGCGCATCGCGGAAATGCTCAAGGTGAAGCCGGTGACGGTGCACAGTTGGAAGCGCCGAGACGGGTGGGCAGACACGACGCCCGACGAGCGCGTGGCGCTGACGATTGAAGAGCGCTTGATGCGGCTGGTGGCGAAGGAGCAGAAGGAAGGGCGCGACTTCAAAGAGATCGATCTGCTGAACCGCCAGCTCAACAACGTGGCGCGGCGCGACCGGTACCGCGATGGCGGCAACGAGACGGACCTCAATCCGAAGGTGGCCAACCGCAATGCGGGGCCGCGCAAGAAGCCGGAGCGCAACGCGATCAGCCCCGATGAGCAGACGCAGTTGCTCGATGCCTTCCGCGATTCGCTGTTCGGGTATCAGGAGGTGTGGCACCGCGCAGGCGAGGCGGAGCGGATTCGGAACATTCTGAAATCGCGCCAGATCGGGGCGACTTGGTACTTCGCGCGTGAGGCGTTTATCGATGCGCTGACGACGGGGCGCAATCAAATCTTCCTGTCCGCCAGCAAGGCGCAGGCGCACGTGTTCAAGCAGTACATGGTGCAGTTTGCGAAGGACGCGGCCGGCGTTGAGCTGAAGGGCGACCCCATCGTGCTGCCGAACGGCGCGACGCTGTACTTCCTGGGCACGAATGCGCGCACGGCGCAGAGCTACCACGGCAACTTGTATTTCGATGAGTACTTCTGGGTGCCGCGCTTCCAGGAGCTGCGCAAGGTCGCCTCCGGCATGGCGATCCACAAGCATTGGCGGCAGACGTATTTTTCGACGCCTTCCAGCCTGGCGCATGAGGCGTATCCGTTCTGGTCGGGTGCGCTGTTCAACCGGGGCAAGGCGAAGGACCGGCAGGTCAAGATTGATGTGAGCCATGCCGCGCTGCGCGACGGGTTGCGCTGCGCCGATGGCCAGTGGCGCCAGATCGTGACGGTGGAGGATGCGCTGCGCGGTGGCTGCAACCTGTTCGACCTGGATCAGTTGCGCCTGGAGTACAGCGAGCCGGATTACGCGAACCTGCTGATGTGCCAGTTCGTGGACGACACGGCGTCTGTGTTTCCGCTGTCGATGCTGATGCGGGGGATGGTGGATAGCTGGGAGCTTTGGCCCGACTTCCGGCCGTTTGCGCCGCGTCCGTTCGGCGCACGGGATGTCTGGCTTGGGTATGACCCGAATGGCGGCGGCCCGACCGGCGACAGCGCGGCCATTGTGGTGGTGGCGCCGCCGGCGGTGCCGGGTGGCAAGTTCCGCGTGCTGGAGAAACACCAGTTCAAGGGCATCGATTTTGAGGAGCAGGCGCACGCCATCCTGCGCGTGTGCGGCCGCTACAACGTCACCTTCATCGGCATCGACCGCACGGGCGTTGGAGACGCCGTCTACCAGCTCGTGACGAAGTCGCGGCCCGATGCACGCGGCTTCTCGTATTCGGTGGAGGTGAAGACCAGCCTGGTGCTGAAGGCGTTCGACGTTATCAGCAAGGGCCGGCTGGAGTTCGACGCGGGCTGGACCGACTTTGCCGCGTCGTTTATGTCCATCAAGAAAACCGTTACCGCCTCCGGCGCGCGCGTCACCTACCAGGCGGGGCGCTCGGAGGACACCAGCCACGCCGACCTGGCGTGGGCCTGTATGCATGCGCTTTCGCACGAACCGCTCGAAGGCGCGACCTCGACCAATTCAAGCATTTTGGAGTTTTCATGAGCCGCAGGAAGAACCGCCGCGCCGCTGGCGCAGCCATGCCCGTCGAACAGCACAGCAGCCGCGCGCCGAGTGCAGAGGCGTTTTCGTTTGGCGACCCGATGGAGGTGCTCGACCGGCGCGAGCTGCTCGACTATCTGGAGTGCATGCGGATGGGGAAGTGGTTCGAGCCGCCGCTGCCATGGGAGGGCTTGGCAAAGTCGTTCCGGGCCGCTGCGCACCACAGCTCGGCGATTTACGTGAAGCGCAACATCCTGGTGAGTACCTTCATTCCACACCCGCTCTTCTCGCGCGCGGCGTTCGAACGCTTTGTGCTTGATTGGCAGGTGTTTGGGAATGCGTATCTGGAGAACCGGTTGAGCTGGGCCGGCTCCAGCATGGGCTTGGTGCCGGCGATGGCGAAGTACATGCGGCGGGGTGTTGACCTGTCGACGTATTACTTTGTGCAGGGCGCCGCCGAGCCGCACCAGTTTGCGCGGGGCACCGTGTTTCATCTGCAGGAGCCGGACATCAACCAGGAGGTGTATGGGTTGCCGGAGTACCTATCGTCGTTGAATGCGACGTGGTTGAACGAGTCGGCCACGCTGTTCCGCCGGCGGTATTACAAGAACGGGTCGCATGCGGGGTTCATTTTGTACATGACCGACGCGGCGCAGAACCAGGAGGACGTCGACCGGCTGCGCGAGGCGATGAAGAACGCCAAGGGGCCGGGCAACTTCCGCAACCTGTTCATGTATGCGCCTGGCGGAAAGAAGGAGGGGATTCAAATTTTGCCGGTGTCAGAGGTGGCGGCGAAGGATGAGTTCTGGAACATCAAGAGCGTGACGCGCGATGACCAGCTCGCGTCGCACCGCGTGCCGCCTCAACTCATGGGCATCATTCCGTCGAACACCGGGGGCTTTGGGGATGTGGAGAAGGCGGCGTTGGTGTTCGCGCGGAATGAGGTTAAGCCGCTGCAGGACCGGCTGTTGGCGATTAATGAGTGGGTGGGGGAGGAGGTGGTGAGGTTTGAGGAGTATGGGCTGTAGCTGACGGCGCTCTAAGAGCGGTGCTCGTGCAAGGCTTGCTTAGGCAATATCCATCGGATGTCGTGGATCCTCGTCAATCCGCTTTGAAACCGGCTCGCACCCGTCATCCTTGTGCTTTCATAGCCCGGGAGTCAGGGGCCGATTATCATTGCAGCCAATTTTTCGACAAGGAATGGCTGCATGGGCACCCTTCGTTACGTTCTCGCGCTCCTAGTGGTGCTCACGCACACTGGCTTTAACATCGGCCGCTTTATACAGGGCGTTCTGGCCGTTGTGATTTTCTTCATGATCAGCGGCTTTGTGATGACCGCGTTGATCCAGAAAAGCTATCCAACTGTCCAGCGAATGCCAGCGTTTCTGCTTGACCGGGTAATGCGCCTGTTCCCGCAGTTTCTTTTTTACCTCGCTCTAACGAGCTTGTTGATGCACTTTTTTGTGCCGACGTACGCATTGCCGCCGGAGCTCGGGCTCGAGCCGAAGTACATCCTGCTGAACTACCTGATGTTGCCAATGGGTTTCTACATGTATGTGAGGCCAGACAAGTGGCTGATCATGCCGCAAGGATGGTCGCTAGGCTTGGAAATGACGTTCTATCTGGTGCTGCCGCTTATTTTGGCGTTTCGGGTGCGAGGTCTGGCGTTTGCGCTTTCGATGGTGGTGTTCATCCTTGCCTGCGTTGGGACGATTTCCACGAACACCTGGAGCTACCGACTGTTGCCGGGCACGTTGTTTATCTTTCTCTGCGGTAGCTACATGTTCAACGGGTCCATTAAGGAGCGCCGTATTGCTCTAGGGTCCTCAATGGCTGTCTGTACAGCGCTGTTCCTTGGCAGCAAATTTGTCCCACAGCTTGGCTGGCCAGAAAATTCTGAGGTGCTTGTCGGGGTGTTGGTCGGAATCCCCCTCGTGTACTGGATCACATCAATCAAGAGTGCCAAGCTGGATGCATTTTTAGGCAACCTGAGTTACGGCATCTACTTGAACCACTTCTTCCTGATGTGGCTCGCTGAATACTTCAAGCTCAAGTTCCAAAGCGCGGAGTTCATGGTGTTCATGTTCGTGGCCACGAACATCTTCGCAGCGTTTTCTTTCTATGCAATCGAGCGGCCGGTAATCCGTCTGCGGCACAAGCTGCGCCGACATGGCTCGATCGGCACCACTGCTACCGCGTAGGAGCGCCGCGTGTTGCCAAACTCGCCGCGCGATGCTCGAAATGAGGCATGCCGTCGCTGAAGTACTCGGCCACCATCCGCGTGAAATCGTCGAGCGACATGATGGCGCCGTACTCGTGTACGAACCGTCGATAGTCGGCTTCGATTTGGGCGGAGTAGCACATGGGTGGCTCTCATAGACTCAGGCCATCATAGATCAGCGCCGAGACTTGGCAATTCGTTCTAACGCGGCTTCTTCATCGGGAAACCATCGCAATGGCGGCGCGTTGGGCGAAGGGTGTTGCCGGAGCGACTGCAGCAGGGTCGTGAGACGGTATTCGAATGGCCGCTCAATGCCAGTCACCTCAAGCACTGTAGCGACATAGCGAGCCCAATGAATCTCTTGTCGTAGATACCAAATCTCCCAGACAAGCCGACGCACGTCTGGCGTTCGGTTCCGCTTCCAAATTTCTTTGATCTCTTCAACCGTGAGCCGAGCCGGTTCTTTGCGCCGGCCACCGCCAACCCCCGGTCCGATCTCTGGCGGCGTGCCGGGAACTTCCATCTTGGATTGCTCGATGGGCTCCCATTTTTCTACAACGCGGTATCGCCCCGGTCCCGGGGCAAAAAACTTGGCGGCATCCTCTGCGCTCATGTGGTGGCGAGTGGATTTCCAGTTCTTTTTCCCCGCTTCCATGTAGCGATAGCGGTGGATGAAGCGGGACGGAGAGGGCGTTGCCATGATTGCAAAATGCTGTATGGATATACAGTATCTGGAGCACGATCCTACGAGTCAACGTAGACAATGCAGACGTGGACAGAGAGGCACCTGGCTGGGCGCTGGAGCGCTTCTTGGCGCGGGAGCTGCCCGTGTGCCGAGCCCGTGCGCGATCGGACCGCCACGCGCGCTCTGCGGGGCTGCGGTGGGAGGCGATGCGCCAGGGGAGGAGGCGGGGAGGCTGGTGCCGCGACCTGGCGCGCGCCGTTGGGACCCCGCCTCACCTGCGCGCTTTATAGAGTCGTTTTTATGCAGATGCAGCCGTTGCCGACACCCGGCTAGCACTAGGGCGGCAGAACGGTTGTGGCCCATGCTGGCATATGCGGAACTATGCAGCTAGAAGGGTTTCGGGCGCCAATCTCTTCCTGACCAGAAGCGTGGACGTGCCCGGCGAGAGACTTGGGAAGCCGGTCTCTTCGCGGGCGCGGTAGTTTTGTTGATGAAAGCCGCGTGCTTTGTGGTCATTCTGCTTCTACAACATTCGGCCGCGAATTAGATCGATTGCTTCAGAGAAGCTACTCTCGAAGAAATAAGCATTCTTCTTTTTTGAGGATTCTTTCCACTGGTGGAACGGTTCTCTATCGCCTGGAAATCCATAGTAATTGACCGAGCCACGCGCTTTCCCCAACTCATCCCAAATGTGAGTGTCAACGGGGTGAACCCTTACTCCTGAAATAAATATTGAACGAGCCGCGCGTACCACCGCGTTCCATTGTTCCTGCTGATTCCGGATAAATTGGGGGCAGACCTTTACGGCTTTTCCCTCGGCATACATTGCCATCGCGGGGGCGAGAGACGTTTCGGACATACACCTTCGGATGGTTTCCGTGTCATTGAGCGTCCTTATGGGCGCTTCGATATCAACTTTGTTTCCAGCGAACTTCACGTTAATGAAAACGTTGGTTCCGGTGTCTGGCCAAAAGTTTGCCGATCCATGTGGCTTCAAAAGTCGGACCTGGCCGCGATTGTAATCGGAGCCGTAGTGTGTATTTATTCCTAATTTTCTGGCAGCGATTTCAAATAGAAGATCATAATTGAGGCTGCTGAAAATGGCCCGGTTCAATGGTATGGAGCGGATTAGCTTGATGTAGGCGCTATCGTCGCTCGGCTGAAATCTCGCGAGATGTAGTGCTAATTCGCGCTGGAACTTCGACGTGTCGTCGTTAAAGCGCTCACGGTAAAGCGCCATTCCCGATTCAAAGTCTTTGCGGAAAAGGGTCTTGATATCGTCTGGCAAGGTTGCGGCAACGCCGCCTGCTTGCTCCAGCTCATCGAATAGCCTGTAGCCGAGCGGCGGCCGGGGTTGTGTGCCGGATTCGCTCCCAAAGCTTGCGCCTGCCCCAAGTAGAACCAGTGAAACCATGCTCCGCCTCCCCACGGCTTGCGAATTGCAGCAGTCAGTTGCTCGACACTGTTCTTGCTGTTCAAGGCCGTCATCGGAAAAAGGTAATTTCCGTAACCCCACCCCAAAAAGCAATGTATCTCTTTGATCTAACACCACTTTTCGGATTACCCCTACAGGGTAATGTTGGGTAATCGAAAAGGTAATCCCCTCGTAACTCCTTGATTTTTATAGGTCGCGGCAAGGCGAGAGGTAACTCGCTACAAAGGTAATGAGATTACCTATAGGTTACCAAGAAATTACCTTTGCTCGATGACCTGCAAAGCCTTGCCCCACAACGGTTTGCGGTCGAAGCGGTGTGAGGGATTACTGAGATTACCTTTTCCCGATGGTCGACTGGACGGAGCGGACGTGCCGACCGTCGCTTTCTCAGAGGGCAACAGCCTGGGCTCTCACTTCGTCGCTTCCGTGCACCTACGCGTTGTGGGTAGGCTTGTGGGTACGCGAGATTACTCAAATGGGGAGCCATAGCCGGCGGGGCTTTCCGGAGCGGTTAGGGCGGTCCCTCTCTCCGCCAAGAATCCAAGGCCCGAGCGCGCAAGTGCTCGGGCCTTTTTGCATTCCGGGCGGTTGCCATGTCGAGGTGGACCACTATTGCTGACATCAGCCGTTTGAACGTACGCTTGGCCAGCAAAAAAAAATCACAAGAGCCAAGGAGACCACCGCCCCATGGATTTGGACGTCAACCACAAGCCGGTCAGCGTTGATTGCGACCCGGCCACGCCCCTGTTGTGGGTGCTGCGTGATCACCTGAACCTGACCGGCACGAAGTTCGGCTGCGGCGTTGCGGCGTGCGGCGCGTGCACGGTGCATGTGGACGGCGCGGCCGTGCGGTCCTGCGTGCTGCCGGTGGCTGCTGTGGCCGGCAAGCACATCACCACCATCGAGGGACTTGCCGGCGGCGAGGGCAAACGCCACGCACTGCAACAAGCCTGGATAGACGAACAGGTGCCCCAGTGCGGTTACTGCCAATCCGGCATGCTGATGGCCGCGGCGGACTTGCTGGCCCAACACCCCGATCCGACTGATGCCGACATCGACGCGGCCATGACCAACATCTGCCGCTGCGGCACGTATCCGCGCATGCGCGCTGCCATCAAGCGCGCCGCCAAGGCGTTGCGGGAGGGCCGCGCATGAACGCGAAATCAACGAAACCGCGTAGCGGACGCCGCCGTTTCCTGCTCGGCGCGCTTGGTATTGGCGGCGCACTGGTGGTGGGTTGGGGCGTGATGCCACCGCGCAGCCGCGTGGGCGACGCGAGCATCTTCCCCGAGCACAACGGCGAGATTGCGCTGAACGGCTGGATCAAGATCACGCCCGAAGGCAACGTCGTGCTCGCCATGCCGCGTGTGGAGATGGGGCAGGGCATTCACACCGCACTGTCGATGCTGGCGGCGGAAGAGCTGGACATTCCGCTCTCGCGCGTGAGCATCGAAAGCTCGCCCGTGGAGCGCATCTACGGCAACGTCGTCGCCATGGGTGACAGCTCGCTGCCGCTGCATCCTGATAGCGCCGACAAGACATGGGCCCGCGCACTGCACTGGATCATGGCCAAGAGCGCGCGCGAGATCGGCCTCATCATCACTGGCGGCAGCAGCAGCACCGCCGATGGCTGGCAGCCGGTGCGCGAGGCTGCCGCCACGGCGCGGGCGGCGCTGGTGCAAGCTGCAGCACGCGAATGGAATGTGTCGGCTGCGGAAGTCAGCATCCGTGAAGGCCAGTTGACTGGCCCCGGTGGCAAGCAGTCCACGTTTGGCGAGATGGCCAAGTCGGCGCGTGGTATTTCTGCGCCGTCCAACGTCACGCTCAAGCCGGCTTCGCAATACCAGTTGATCGGCAAGCCGGCGCCGCGCAACGATCTTGCTGCGAAGACGGATGGCAGCGCGCGCTTCTCCATCGACACGCGCCTGCCCGGCATGCTGTATGCCGCCGTCGTGATGTGCCCGGTGTTTGGCGGCAAGCTCAAGACGTTTCAATCGAAAGCGGCGCTTGGCATGCCGGGCGTGCGTTACGTGGTGGCGTTTGAGGGCACTGCCGGCGGCGCACCCGGCGTGGCGGTGGTGGCTGATCATTACTGGCAGGCGCGTCAGGCGCTGGCAACGATCGAGCCCGTGTGGGACAACGGCCCGCATGCCAAGCTCGATTCGGCAGGCATTCGGCAGCAGCTCATCAGCGCGCTCGACAGCGACAAGGGTGGCTTCACGTATCGATCCATGGGCGATGGCCTGAAAGCCTTCGACAAGGCCGATGGAGCCACCCTCGTCGAGGCCGAATACACCGCGCCGTATCTTGCGCATACCACGATGGAGCCGATCAACTGCACCGCGCAGGTGACGCAAGACGGCGTGCATCTCTGGGCGCCCACGCAGGTTGCCACGCTGGCACAGCTGGTGGCGGCACGCGCGGCAGGTGTGAGCGGCGACAAGGTGCATATCGACATCCCGCTCATCGGCGGCGGTTTCGGGCGACGGCTGGAGTCCGATTTCATCGGCCAAGCCGTCACCATCGCCACCAAGACCGATGGCAAGCCCGTGCAGGTCATCTGGTCGCGCGAAGAGGACGTTCGCCACGACTTCTATCGCCCGCAAGCCATCGCCCGGCTCAAGGCGCGTGTCGAGAACGGCAAGGTCACAGCGATCGCGTCGCGCAGCGCCGGCCAATCGATTCTGGCGGGCGAGCTGGATCGTCTCTTCGGTGCGCCGTCGGCGGGTATCGACCGCTACACCGCTGAAGGCTTGTTCGACTTGCCGTACGAAATCGAGCACGAGCACGTCGCGCACCTGGCAGTCGATCTGCCGATTCCCGTGGGGTTCTGGCGCAGCGTTGGCCACTCGTATAACGGGTTCTTCATGGAGGGCTTTCTCAACGACGTGGCGGCCGCTGCCAAGCTTGACCCGCTGGCGATGCGGCGTGATTTGCTGAAGGCCCATCCGCGTGAGCTGAAGGTGCTGGATACAGCCGCACAGGCAGCCGGCTGGGGGCAACCGCTCGCCCCGGCGGCCGACGGTGCCCCACGCGCGCGCGGCATTGCGCTGCATCCGAGCTTCGGCTCCGTGGTCGCGCAGGTGGTCGAGGTGTCGATGAAGGACGGCAAGCCGCGCGTGCATCGCGTCGTCTGCGCGGTCGATTGCGGCACGGTGGTCAACCCGGGCATCGTTGCGCAGCAGATGGAAAGCGCGGTCATCTTTGGCCTGACGGCGGCACTATATGGTCGGATCGACATCAAGGACGGCCAGGTCGTGCAGTCGAACTTTCCGGACTATCCGGCGCTCAAGATGGCCGAGGCGCCCGTTATTGAAACGCACATCGTGCCGAGCACCGCAGAACCCAGCGGCATGGGCGAGGTGGGTGTGCCGCCAATTGCGCCGGCCGTGGCCCATGCCGTGGCGCAGTTGACGGGCAAACCGGTGAGGCAGTTGCCCATCGTCTGACGGTCTGCTGCCGCGGCGTTGAACTCACAGCAGCGCATGGCGGATGGCAAACGCAGCCGCCTCCGCCCGGTTGGCGCTGTGCGTCTTGCTCAGGATGCTGCTCACGTGGTTTGCCACTGTGTTGGGGCTGACGAACAACTCACGGGCAATCTGGCGGTTGCCCTTGCCCTGCGCGACCAAGCGGAGCACCTGGGCTTCGCGTCGACTCAACCCCGCAGGATAGTGCTCCACCGGAGCAGTCTTGACCGACGCTCTGGCGGCCTCGATGCGCGCCAGCAGACTGGCCATCCCGAGCGTTGCCGCTTCGTCTTCTGCGGCGCTCAACAAGGTATCGGCGCGATCGAGATCGCTCGGGTCGGCGCGACGTAAGAGCATCTGCGCAAAGTCCAGCCGCGTGCGTGCGAGCGCTGGCCTTGCACCTTGGCGTTCGTTCATCTCCAGGGCGGCCTGAAAATGTTGTTGCGCTTGCGGCCAGTTGCCCATCGTTGTGGCCAATGCGCCCAGGATCGCATCGGCTGCGCCAAACGAGGCGATCGCGGTGCCGAACACCAGGTTGCGCCTACTGAACGGGGCAAGTAGTTGGTACAGCGCCGTCGCCCTGGCGGCGTCGCCAAGCGCATGGCACACGATGGCCAGATACGTGAGATTGGCTACCCAGACACCATCGCGCGCGATCGTGAGAAAGTCGGCGTTGGCCAGCGTGTCAAACGTCTTGCGTGCTGCCTCCAACTGACCAAGCTCTGCGTGCATCAAGGCGATGCCCGGCTGCCAGATGCCCATCGCGCTGGTGTGCTCAACGAAATGCTCGACCAGAGGCGCCACCTCGTGCAGCCGGCCCTGTTCGCGGCGCAGCATGAACATCTGGACACCGTAGACGCCGGCGGCATCCATGCCGGGCATGCGCCGCGCGATCTCGTAAGCGTTGGGGATCAAGCGCTCTGCATCGGCAAAGCGCCCTTCGAACAGCGCATGCATGGCGCGCGACATGCTAGCGGTGTAATGGATGAAGGGCTGGCGCAGCGTCTCTCCACCGCGCTCGTATTCCTCAAGATTTGCTCGCCAGGCTGCCATGTCGCCGAGTTCAAAGTCATCGAAGAAGCGCCACGCACGTGTTGCACACATCAGCGTGCGGTCGCCGGCCTGCCGGGCCAGTTCGTAGGCTTCATCCGAGGCGGCGATGCGCTCGGCAATGTGCTCCTGCTGCCAGCGCAGCGACACGGTCGCAACCAGGGTGTCGGCCAGTGTTGCGGGGTCGGCGGCCCGGCGCGCCACTGCGATGGCCTGCTCATGCACCCGGCTTGCTTGTGCCTCCTCGCCGCTGAAGATGAGGGCGCGCGCCAGGGCGCTCAGCAGGCGGGCGCTCATCACGGGCTCGTCGCTGCCCTGAGCTGCGAGGGCCTCGCGCAGGAGTTCGGCCGCGGGGCCGCCGGGCAGTCCTGGCGCCCAACTCGCGGTTTCGAAGCCAAGCGCGGCGTTAGCGAGTTCCCTTGTATTGCCGTACTCCGCGCTCAAGCGAGCCGCCTCCTTGAACGTCTGCATGGCCTGGAGCCAATCACCGGCATGGCTGTGCGCGGCACCTAGCGCATTGAGCAGGCCGCAGCGTGCCTCGCGCGCAAGGCCGCTGCCAGCGTCCATGGCCTGCAGTGCCATCTGGCAGTAGCGTGCCGATTCTTCGTGCGCGAGCTGGCGGTCGGCACGCCGCGCCGCACGTTGCGCGTAATCCACCGCGAGTGCGGCGTCCCCTCCGGGCAGGGCGGCCCAGTGGTGATAGGCCAGCGCTGGCAGATGCTGCTCGGGGTCGTCGCCGTGAATCATCTCGATGGCACGCGCCAGCTTCAGATGGAGCCGGCTGCGTCGAGGGATGGGAATCTCGTCGTAGAGGGTCTCGCGAAACAAGGCATGGGCAAAGTGATAGTGGCCGGGGTCGCGCAAGGCCTCGACCACACGCGCCTGCAGGGCTTCGTCGATGGCTGCGCTGCAGGTCTCTTCGTCGACATCGCCGGTCAGCGCGGTCAGCAGACGGAATTCGAATGCGCGGCCGATGACCGCTGCCGCGGTAAGCACCTTATTCGCATTCGCGGACAGACGACTCAAGCGGCGCCCGATGACTTCCTTGATGCCCTCCGGAATGCGCAGTACATGGCCCGTGCTGGTGGACGAATTTTCCTGTGCCAGCAGACGGGTCATTTCTCCCACGAACAAGGGGTTGCCTTCCGTTTGCGCATGGACCGCATCGACCAGCGCGGGGGCGACGGTCGTGTCGTCAGCCAGTTCCATCATGTGCGCTGTTTCCGCATGGGTCAGCCCCCTCAGGCGCAATCGTTCGAAGCGTGGTTGGCGCGCCAGTTCGCCTAGCGTGGCCGACAGCGGGTGCTGTCTCGATAGCTCGACATCACGGTACGTCACAAGGAGAAGAATGCGATTGCTGCACACGTCGGGTGCAAGAAACTCGAGCAGTCGCAGGGACGACGCGTCGGCCCAGTGCAGGTTGTCGAGGATGAGCAGCAGCGGATGCTGTTGTGCCGCGCGCTGCCAGAAGGTGTTCACTGCGTCGAAGAGTCGGAAGCGCGCCTGCGCGACTTCGGTACTTGGCGTGGCAACTGCGCGATCACGCACCGGATCGGGCAGCCGATCTGCAAGGTCGGGCACGATTTCCGCGAGCGGCGCTACCCCACAGGCCAATGCCTCGTGGATGCTGTCTTCGTCGTGTGAGGCAATCCAACTTCGTACCAGTTGTTGCCAAGGCCAGTAGGGCGGTGCGCCGGGCTCCTCGTTACAGCGGCCCCAGAGCACTTGCATGCCGCGTTGCTCGGCCTGTTGGGCAACAATTTCGGCGGTGCGTGTTTTGCCGATGCCGGGTTCCCCCGCCAACGCAGCAATGCCGCCAGTACCGTCTTGCGCTCGCGCCAGCAGGTGGCCCAGTACCTCGAGCTCACGCTCGCGGCCAACGAAGCGCACCGTCGCTGGCGCACTGGCGGTGTTGCGGGTGCTGTCGCTTAGCGCTGCAGATTCAGCCGGTAGCGGCATGCCGCAGCCGTCGCAAAACCTCGCGTCGGGCCGGCACAATCGGTGGCAGCGAGCGCAATGCATGGTTGCAGAGCGTCACACGAAGCTCTCCGGACGCACTTGGGTCACCTCGATCACGACGTCAGCAGGCAGGCTTGCCAGGTGTGCCGCCTGTCGGATGGCATCCGCGCTTGGGGCCTCGTAAAGACAATAGGTTTTCTTGCGGTCGGCAGAGAGGAAAGAGAAGACCCAGTTCACACCAACATCTGCATTGATGTGCTGGATGTTCGCAACGCTTGCGGCGCCGATCTCCAATTGTTCCGCAAACTGACGTTCGATGAGAAACAGCGGCATTTTTCTTCCCTCCTGACGCTTCGACGGGCCATGCCGCCATTGCGTTTTATTGAAGGCCGAAGATGGGGCAAAACAAATAGTCAGTATTGACTATCCCAGGGCAGACCGACCGCCACACAAGAATGATCAAGGCAGCGGATAGAACTGGCGATGTCCCGCTTCTAGACTTCCTTCACCATCCCCCACGCCTGATGTTCCGCTCTGCAGACCCAGCCAGATCGGTTCCGTGGCGCTTGCCCAGGAGATCAACATGCTCGAAGACACCACGGTGCAGGCCTTCCGTGCGCAATTGCGGGGGCCGCTCGTCGAACCGGACGATCCGCATTACGACGCGGCACGCCGTGTCTACAACGCGATGATCGACAAACGGCCGCGCCTCATCGCGCAGTGCTCGGACGTAGCCGACGTGATTGCGTCAGTCAACTTCGCGCGCAACAACGGCTTGCTGCTGGCCGTGCGCGGTGGCGCTCACAATGGCGGCGGTCTGGGCGTGTGTGACGACGGTTTGGTGATCGATCTGGCCCGTCTGCGCGGCATTCGTGTCGATCCTGTCGCCCACACGGTGCGCGCCGAAGGCGGCTGCACATGGGGAGACGTCGATCATGCGACGCACGCATTCGGTTTCGCAACGCCGGCGGGCATCATCAGCACCACCGGGGTTGGCGGGCTAACCCTGGGAGGAGGGATCGGTCATCTGGCACGGCGCTTTGGCCTGACGATCGACAATCTGCTGTCGGTCGATATCGTGCTGGCCGACGGCAGCTTCGTCACTGCCAATGCGCATGCCAATGACGATCTGTTTTGGGCGGTGCGCGGCGGCGGTGGCAACTTCGGTGTCGTAACCTCATTCGAGTTCCGCCTGCATGCGGTGAGTAGCGTGGTCGCGGGTCCCACGCTGTGGCCGCTTGATAAAGCCGCCGACGTTCTGCGCTGGTATCGCGACTTCCTGCCGAAGGCACCGCCCGAACTCAACGGCTTCTTCGCTTTTCTTACGGTGCCGCCAGCACCACCGTTCCCGCCCGCGCTGCATCTGCAGAAGATGTGCGGCGTTGTGTGGTGCTACACGGGCGACCCTGCAGCGGCGGAAGAGGCATTCGCGCCAGTTCGAGCGCAACAGCCCGCGCTGTACGGCGTAGGGGCCATGCCCTATCCGATGTTGCAAACCGCCTTTGATGCGTTGTACCCGCCCGGCCTGCAGTGGTATTGGCGGGCCGACTTCGTCAACGACCTGCCGGAAGAGGCTATTGCACTGCATGTGGAACATGGTTCGAAACTGCCGACCATGCATTCCACGATGCACCTGTATCCGATCGACGCTGCCGTGCATCGCATGGGGCGCAAGGAGACGCCGTTCGCCTACCGCGATTCGAAATGGGCGGCCGTCATCGTGGGCGTTGACCCCGACCCTGGCCAGCGCGAGCGCATCACGAATTGGTGCAAGGGGTACTGGGACGCACTGCATCCCTATTCGGCAGGCGGCGCCTATGTGAATTTCATGATGGACGAGGGGCAGGAGCGGGTGCAGGCCACCTACCGCGACAACTACGCCAGGTTGGCAGCGATCAAGGCCAGATACGATCCCGGCAACCTGTTCCGTGTCAACCAGAACGTGAGGCCCGCGTCGTGAGCATGCTCATTTTGATCAGTTGGTTGCAGGACACCCATCCTGCAGGAAAGGAGGTGTGAAATGGACAAGAGACTGTGGGTCGTCGTCACGGCAATTATTGGGGCGTTAGGTGCAACCGTGACGTATGCGAGCGCCACACGGGATGTGTACACGGATGGCAGCGCCTCCATGGAGGCGCGCAATCCTTACACCGATGGCGGTCTGGCCACGAGGTTCGACGTCTATGCGGATGGCGCAAGGGCTGGAAAATTCGATTCCTATACCGAAGGCATGCGTGTACCCACGACGGACGGCGTGCGCTAGTCTGTCTGCAAAGAAAAAGCCGCAGGTTTGTGCCTGCGGCTTTTTTTCTTTGGGGCGATGCCGCCCGGCTCAGGCCGCGTCCGGAAACACGGGCTCGCCCAGATTCAGCATCAGGCGATTCGCCCACGCAAAGATGGCCACGGCATGTATCAGGTCGAGAATCTCCGCATCCGTCAGGCCAGCATCCTTGAGCGGCTTCAGGTCTTCGCCACGCACATCTCCAGGGCGCAGTGTCAGGTCGATCGAGAACAGCACGATGGCACGCTCACGCGCATTCGTGCCTGCGATGTGCGGATCTTCAAAGACCTGCTTGATGACGTCGTTGCGCTTGGCAAGCTGCTCGAAGCGTTGCGCGTGAACAGACGCGCAATACACGCAGCCGTTCACGCGCGACACCACGGCGCTCGCGAGTTCGCGTTCTGCACGCGACAGGCCGCCCGGCGCATACATGATCGCGTTGAACGCCGCCGAGCGCTGTCGCAGGATCTCGGGCTGGTGAACGAGAAAGCGGTAGTAATCCGAGGTTTTCGCCTTGGGGTGGCTTTCTTCCAGCACGGCGATCTGCTCGGGCGTGGCGCGGTCGAGGTCCACCACATCGAGCCACGCCTGCCACTCAAGCGATTCGTTGGTGAAACCGTGGGCGCGGATGATCTCGGTCATGCTGCGGTCTCCGTGGAGGCGTTGGCGCTGCCGGTGCCGGCAGCTTCGCGAAGCGCGCGCAGGCCGGCGACGAGCCGCGTCTGATACGACAGGAAGGCAATGAGCTGTGCGAGCGTTACGACGTCGGCCGTGGCGAGGCCCGCTGCGGGCAGGCGCAACAGCGCATCGCGGTCGCCTTCGATGGGGCGCTCGACGAGCGTGCGCGTGAAGGTGAGGATGGCGCGCAGGCGTGCGTCGGTCAGCGTGTCGATATCGCCATGGTCGACCGCTTGCAGGGCATCTGTGTTGACAGGCGCGTTCGCGAGGCGCGCGCGGTAGTGCTCGGCCAGTTCCGGCGCGGGCGTCAGGCGGCAGGCGTACAGCGCCACGAGCAGGCGTTCGCCCAGCGTGAGGCCGGGCAGGGCGGCGTCGAACAGCGCTTCGTAGCTGCCTTGCGTGGCCGTTGCGACTTTTTCGCGGGCGTGGCGCAGCGCATGCGTGGGGCTACCGTCGCTCAGGTCAGCAACCTGGTCGACCACGTCTTGTGCAGGCGTGAAGTCCATTGATGAAAGGCTCCGGGAGTCGGGTACGGAGGCGCCACGCGCAGCCACTGCGCTGGCGAGGAAGCGCCGCACCGCTGCCCACGATTGGGCATCGGCGCGCGCGTTGGCGCGTGGCTCGCCGCCGCCGGTGCTGATGCGCCCAGACACCGGGTGCGCATACACGAGCTGCGTGGTTGGCACGTAAGGGAAGACGATGGCGTGGCCCGCGCCTTCGTAATCGAAGTGCTGGACAGGGTAGGGGTGGCGTACCTCGGCCAGCTTGCCGGTGACCAGGCGTGAGTAATCGCTCGAGGGCCAGGAGCCGTCATCCGTGGCGGATAGCAGCAGCACCGGCCCGCGTGCGCGCTCGATGCGTATACGCGCGCGTGCCACCGCGTCTGCATCTTGCAGTGCCGTGCGGATGGCGCGTTCATGCCGATGCGGCGCGGGACCTTCGTCAAACGGTGCCCAGGTCGCGGTGCGGTTGCCTTCCCACAGATGCGGCAGCGGCTGACCGCGATACAGCCACGTCGGGCCCTCGCGGCCGATAGCGGGGTCGGCAGCATTCTGCCCGCTGTGCACGACGGCGCCTGGCACGTAGCCGATGACCGCAGACACCGCTTCAGGGAATGTCGCGCCCAGCAGCAATGCCAGTTCACCCCCGCGCGACTGGCCGCTCACGGCAACGAAGTCGTGCAGCGGCTCCACGCGTTTGCGCAGCCAGGCAAGCGCACGCTCGAAATATTCCAGCGGCGTATTCGAGATGTAGTCCGACAGCCCCGGCGCCTTGAAGTAGGCCAGCGCGAAGGCTGCGTAGCCGTGCGAGGCATACAGCGCCGCGCGTGGCTCGTTGATGCCGCCGCCCGAGCCGTTGAGGATGAGCACGGCCGGGCGCGGCCCCGGATGCGCATACGGATCGGGCAGATAAAGCGTGCCGACCAGACCATCGTCGCGCACATCGTGGCGCGTCACACCCGGCGCGGCCAGCCGTTGCACGAAGCTCACGTGGACCGACTCGCCGTTGGCCGTGGCCGTCAGCGTGGTGGTCAACGGCTCCGTGACTGGCTGTGGAAACACCTCGCGTGCCTTGCCGTCTTCCGGGCGTTGGCTCCAGACGATGCCCATCGCGCTGACGCCGGCGTAGTCACCGGAGACGGGCGCGTCGCGCGTCAGGTCCACGATGCCGTGCGCATCGGCGACGAATGCGGCGCGGCTGTGCCACAGCACGCCATTGCCACGGCGCGTTTGCGCCACGATGCCGACCTGCGCGCCGGGAGCAAGCCCCGTCACGACGATGCTGCGCGAGACATCGATCAGGTCATCCGCCGGCGTCACGCTGAGCGCGAACGTTCCCATGGCGCTTACTTGCCGTCTTTGGTGACCATTTGGGCGGCCGTGCGATCGCTCGTCATCGGCGTCACCTTCAGCCCCTTCTTGGCGGCCCACACGTTCTGGTAGTGGTACAGCGGCATCACGCCCACGTCATCCGACACCAGCTTGACCGAATGGCGAAGAATGGCCGCGCGCTTTTCCACGTTGAATTCCTCGGTGGAGGCGTTCAACGCGTTGTCGACAGCCGCGTTGCTGTAGTGGCCCCAGTTGGATGCGCCCAGGCCCTTCTTGGTATCGACGGTGGCCAGCACGTTGACCAGCGCGTAGCTCGCTTCACCCGTGCCGTTGCCCCACGCCAGCATGCTCATCGCATATTCATTCTTGTTGGCGCGGCCCGAGTAGACCGACCAGGGCACCACTTCCACGCGCGCCTTCACGCCGATGCGGGTCCAGAACTGCGCCACCGCCTGCGCCGTTTCGGGGCCTTGCGGATAGCGGTCGTTCGGCACGTGCATCACGAGGTTGAAGCCCTGCGGAAAGCCCGCATCGGCCAGCAGCTTCTTGGCCTGCGCCGGGTCGTAAGCGATGTCCTTCACGTCGGGGTTGTAGCCGTACGTGTCCGACGGCATCCACTGGTTGGCGACGGTGGCGGCGCCTTGCAGGATGCGGTCGACGATGGCCTTGCGGTCGATGGCCAGTGACAGCGCGCGGCGCACGCGCACATCCAGCAGCGGATTGTTCGGCAGCGGCTTGCCGTCGTTGCCGGTGATGTACTCGTTCGGCCCCTTGCGGAAGCTCGGCTGCAGCAGCATCACGCGCAAGCCCGGATAGGCGAACACCTTCACGTTGGGCGACTGGCGCAGGCGCGCCAAGTCAGACACCGATACCTTGTCGATGACGTCCACCTCGCCCGAAAGCAGGTTGGCCGTGCGCGCGGCAGCATTGTTGATGTAGCGGTAATTGACCTTCTCCCAGAGCTGCTTGCCGCCCCAGTAGTTGTCGTTGCGCGCCATCACCACGCGGTCGCCCGGCACATACGAGACGAACTTGTAGGGGCCCGTGCCCACCACGGCACGGCCGGCGTTGTAGTCCTCGGTGGACGATTTCTCGCCCACATGCTTGCTGACGATGTGCACGGATGCGAGGTTCAGCGGCAGGTCCGGGTTCGGGATGTTCGTCTTGATGATCAGCGTCAGCGGGTCTTTGGCCGTGACGGACTCCACCGTGCGCAGATAGCCGGCGAACGTTGCCACGCTGCCCGGCACGCTGCGCGCGCGCTGGTACGAGAAGATGACGTCATCGGCCGTGAACGGCTGGCCGTCGTGCCATTTCACGTTCGGGCGCAGCTTGAATTCCCACGTCTTCGGATCCAGCGTCTTCCACGACAGCGCCAGGCCGGGCTGCAGCTTGTTCCACTTGTTTTCGACCAGCAGGTCCCAGAAATGCACATCGACGGAGCGGTCGCCGGCGTGGTTGTTCAACTGCGGGTCGAGCGACGACAGCGGATCGGCAAAGGCGATGTTCAGCGTCTGCGCGCTGACAGCGCCGGCAGCGGCAAACAGCGCTACAGCAAGCGACGAGGCTAGGAGGCGTTTCACGTGGGTTCCCTTTTCCTGTTTTTGGAATCGTTGGCTTATTGAATGTCGTTCAGGTCGCGTCGTTCAGATGGCACGCGCTGACGTGGTTGACCGCAATGCCGCGCAGCGTGGGCGTCTCGGTCTTGCAGCGGGGCATGGCGTGCGGGCAGCGCGGGTGGAAATGGCAGCCGGTCGGCGGGTGCAGCGGGCTGGGCATCTCGCCTTGAATGGCGGTAAACGTCTTGTGCCGGGCCGACAGGCGCGGAATCTCCGCCAGCAAGGTCTGCGTGTAAGGGTGATTCGGGCGGCGGAAGACTTCCTCCGCCGGGGCCGATTCCACCACGCGACCGAGGTACATGATCACCACCCGATCGGACAGGTGCTCCACCACGCCCAGGTCGTGGCTGATGAACAGGTAGGTCAGGTTGAGCTGCTCGCGCAGGTCCATGAACAGGTTCAGGATCTGCGCCTGGATCGACACGTCCAGCGCTGCAACCGCTTCGTCGCAAACCAGCATCGACGGCTGCACCGCCAGTGCGCGCGCAATGCCGATGCGCTGCCGCTGGCCGCCGCTGAACTGATGTGGGTAGCGGTCGCGCAGGGCGGGGTCCAGGCCCGCGCGCTGCATCTGCGCAGCCACATAATCGGCAAAGTGGGCGCGATCGGTCAGGCCGTGCACGCGCGCCGCTTCGCCAACGATCTCTTCCACGCGCAGGCGCGGGTTGAGACTGGCGTATGGGTCCTGGAAGATCATCTGGATCTTCAGGCGAGCCGCGCGGGCTTCGTCTGCGGAGAGCGCATCGACAGTTTTGCCGTCAACGCGTACCTCACCGTCTGATGGCCGCATCAAGCCGGCAGCAATCCGGCCGAGCGTGGATTTGCCACAGCCCGATTCGCCGACGAGCCCCACGACTTCACCAGGCTGGATCGCGAGGTCGACACCGTCGACTGCACGAACGATTGCAGGCGGATGTGCCAGGCCGAAGCGTTGCAAGACGCGATCACCCGCGCCGACTTTGCGATCGCCAAAGCGTTTGCTGACCTGCTTGAGTTCGACAAGCGGCGTGCTCATGCGACCTCCCGCGAGGACGCGTGCTGCGCACCCGGGTGGAAACAGCGCACGAGGCGACCAACGATCGGTTGCGTGATCTCCGGGTGGACGCTGCAGACATCGGTGGCGCGCGGGCAGCGTGCCGCAAACGCGCAGCCTGCCGGCAGCGACAGCAGGTTCGGTGTCATCCCGGGAATCTGGCGCAGGCGTTGGCCGCGGCGGTTCTCGCTGGGCAGGCTGTCGATCAGGCCCATGGTGTAGGGGTGCAGCGGCGCATCGAGCACGGCATCAACCGGGCCGTGTTCGACGATGCGCCCGGCATACATCACGGCCACTTCGTCGGCCAACCCGGCAACGACAGACAGGTCATGCGTGATCCAGATCAGCGCCGTGCCGTGCATGCGCGCGAGCTTCTGCACTTCAGACAAGATCTGCGCCTGGATGGTCACGTCCAGCGCCGTGGTCGGTTCGTCGGCAATGATCAGGTCGGGCCGATGCAGCATCGCAATGGCAATCGCCACGCGCTGGCGCATGCCGCCGGAAAGCTGATGCGGATACGCGCGCAGCCGTTCTTCGGGGCTCGGAATGCCCATCAGGCCGAGCGTGTCGCGCGCGTGGTCCCACGCCTGTTTGTGGCTCATGCTGCTGTGCGCGCGCACGGCCTCGATCATCTGGGCATCGATGCGCAGCACGGGGTTGAGCGTCATCATCGGGTCTTGGAAGACCATGGCGATGCGGTTGCCCTGCAGCTTGCGCAGCTCGCGCGGGGCGAGCTTGGTGAGGTCGCGGCCCTGGTAGAGGATCTCGCCGCCGACGACGCGGCCGGGCGGGTCGACCAAGCCCATGATCGAGAAGCCGGTGACCGACTTGCCTGAGCCCGATTCGCCCACCAGCCCGAGGATGCGTCCGCGCGCGAGCGAGAACGACACATCATCCACCGCCGGCAGCACGCCTTCACGCGTGAAGAAATGCGTGCGCAGGTTGCGGACTTCGAGGGTGGTCGCGTTGGTGGACGCCGTCATCGTTGCGCCCTCGGGTTCAGCACTTCACGCAGGCGGTCGCCCACCAGGTTGATGGCCACCAGCGCCAGCAACAGCGCGATGCCCGGATAGAAACTGATCCAGTACTGGCCAGACAGCATGTATTGGTATCCGTTGGAAATCAGCAGGCCCAGAGACGGCTCGGTAATCGGCACGCCTAGGCCCAGGAACGACAGCGTGGCTTCCAGCGTGATCGCGCGCGCCACCTGCAGCGTGCCCACGACGATCAGCGGCGGCAGGCAGTTCGGCAGGATGTGCCTGAGCGCGATGCGCCAGCCGGGCAGGGCGAGCGAGCGCGCGGCTTCCACGTATTCGCGCCGACGCTCGACGAGGGCCTGGCCACGCACCGTCCGCGCGTAATACGCCCACTCCAGCAGCACGAGGGTCAGCACGACATTCGTGATGCTCTTGCCGAGATAGGCGAGGATCATCATCGCCACCAGCACCGACGGGAACGACAGCAGCAGGTCGACCGTGCGCATGATGAGGCTGTCGACGCGGCCGCCGGCATACGCCGCAATCAGGCCGAGCAGCGTGCCGATCACCGCCGCCACGGCTGCCGAGCCGATCCCCACACCCAGGCTGATGCGCAGGCCATAGAGGATGCCGGAATACAGATCACGCCCCTGGCCATCCGTTCCGAGCCAGTACGTGAACGTGCCCGTGCCGGCCGGCGATCCCGGTGGCAGACGCGAGTCGAGCACGTCGAGCTGCATCAGGTCGTACGGATTCTGCGGCGTGATCCAGGGTGCGGCCAGCGCGGCCAGAATCAGCACCACGACGACCACCAGGCCGAAGATGGCCGCCTTGGAGGCGAGGAAATCCGATGCCACGCGCCGCCAGGGCGATTGCCTGCGCGGGGCGGACGCCGCTGTCGCCGTCGTGGATTGCGAAGTCGTATTCATCATGCAGCCTCCGCGCTATCAGCCGCACGCACGCGCGGGTCCAGCATTCGATACAGGATGTCGACGATCAGGTTGAGCGACACAAACAGGCACACCACGACGATGAGGTAGGACACGATGACCGGCCGGTCCAGTGAGTTGATGCTATCCAGGATCAGCTTGCCCGCGCCGGGCCACGCGAAGATGCTTTCCGTCACCACCGCAAAGGCGATGGTCGAGCCCAGCTCCAGGCCCAGCACCGTCACCAGCGGGATCAGCGTATTGCGCAGCACATGCGCCAGCACCACGCGCAACGGCGACAGGCCCTTGGCACGCGCGAACTTCACGAAGTCCAGCGGCAGCACCTCGCGCACACCGGCAGACGTCAGCCGCAGCACCAGCGAGAGCTTGAACAGCGACAGGTTGACCGCCGGCAGCACGAGGTGTCGCAGTCCATCCACTGTCAGCCACGACCATTCGATGCCGAACAGGCGTGCCGTTTCGCCGCGCCCGCTCGCGGGCAGCCAACCGAGGCTCACGCTGAACGCCATGATCAGCATCAGGCCCACCCAGAACGTCGGCAGCGAAAAGCCCACCACGCTGCCCGTCATGAGCAGGCGCGACACCGGATGACGCGGATACAGCCCCGCGAACAGCCCCAGCGGCACGCCGATCACCACCGCGATGATCAGCGCCGAAAATGCTAGCTCCAGCGTGGCCGGCAGGCGTTGCAGGATCAGTTGGATGGCCGGTTCGTTGTAGACGAAGCTCTTGCCCAGATTGCCGTGCAGGGCACCGTTCAGGAAAGCCAGGTACTGCTCCCACAACGGCTTGTCCAGACCCAGTTCGGCAATGATGCGTGCACGGTCGATCTGGTCCACGTCCTGACCGATCAGTATGTCGACCGGGTTGCCGATGGCATGCAGGCCGATGAAGACGATCACTGTCATCACCAGCACGACCAGCAGCGCCTGGCCGATGCGGCGGATGAGCCAACCTGTCATCGTGCAGCCTCCTGGCTGGAAGTGGCATTCGCTTCCACGCCGGGGGGCGGGGCGGGCGTCCATTCGTCGCCAAAGATCTCCGGCTCGGCGTAGGCCTGGATAGCCGCGTAGTGCGCGTCGATGTCTTCCTGGTACAGCAAGCCGGCAATGCCTTGCGCCAGGCGTTTCGCGCCTTCGCTGATGGCCGGGATGTCGCCCGAGACGCTGCCGTGCGTGACGGATGCCGGATAGCAGAAGCAATGCACGCGCGACAGGCCGGGCAGCGTGCCGGGCGTCTTCTCGCGAAATTCGAACGCGTGGCCGAGGTCGGGCGAATCGGCGAGTTCCGCGTCTTCCTCACCGGGGCGCGGCGTATAGCGGTCGCGCCATTGGCGGATATGCGGTGCCAGTGCGCTGAACTCGGGGCGTGAGGCCCAATCGGTGCGAAAGCCCGTCGAGAAGATCAGAAAGTCCAGTTGGAATACGCCCTTGGTGGTGGCCACGTGCAGCACGCCGTCGTGCTCATCCACGCCCAGGATGCCGCAGCCGAGGTTGAAGCGCGCGTTCGGGTGCCGCGATACGCGCAGCGTGCTGCCGCGCGGTGGGGGTACCTGTTCGACGTTGATGTAATGGCGAATGCGCCATTTCCATGCGTCGGGCAGATGCAGGTGGCCGTGTACCAGACCCGGGCTGCCGGCGCCCTTGCCCTTGTTCACACGCGGTAGGTCGGGGCGGCGGATCAGCATGTCGACGCTGGCAGCGCCGGCCTCCAGCGCCGTCGCGGCCGAATCCATTGCGGATGCGCCTGCACCGATCACGCCCACGCGCTTGCCGGCCAGCGTGCCGTAGTCCATCTCGTCGGACGAATGCGCCCACCATCGGCGCGGCAGCCGGTGCGCAAAGTCCGGCACGGATGCACCGCCTAGCCCGTCACGCCCGGTGGCCAACACCACGCGCCGTGCAAACACTCGCTGGGTCGGTTGGCCCGGCATGTCGATCAGCAGTTCGACGGCGCCATCCACGCGCGGGTGGATCGCCTTTACGTGGTGTTCGTTGCGCACGTCCAGCTGCAGCACGCGGCGGTACCAGCGCAGATAGTCCATCCATTGCAGGCGCGGAATCTTGTCGAGCACCTCCCACGCATCGGTGCCGAACTGCGCTTCAAACCATGCGCGAAACGTCAACGCCGGCAGGCCGAGCGCAGGGCCGGTCAATTGCTTGGGCGAGCGCAGCGTTTCCATGCGCGCCGTCGTCGCCCAGGGGCCTTCGAAGCCGGCGGGCGAGCGGTCGAACACCACCACGCCGATACCGAGATGTTTGAGCGACGCTGCCGCCGCCAGGCCGGCCATGCCGCCACCGATGACGGCCACATCCAGCACAGGTTGACCCTCTAAGGTGTGTGGCAGCGTCCAATTCTTCGCGGGGAGTTCAAGCCAGGAAAGGTCCTGGTGCAAACGGGCTTCCAGCGCTGCGAGCCCGGTGACTTGCGGCGCGTTGTCGTGTTGTGCAGCGGTCATGCGGACGCGCCTTCGGTTTCGTTGATGGATTCGCCATACAGCACCTGCAGCATGCTGGCGTGGCGCGCCGGATCGTGCAGCTTGCAGTCCGGCAGAAGACGCTGCGCCGCGCGCGCGAGGGCGTCGGTCAGTGAGGCCACCGCCGCCGACGGCCGCTTGGCCTCGGGCGTGATCACGCCAAAGAAGAAGGGGATGTCGGCGTCGATTGGGCGTACGGTCACGCCGTCGATTGGCACGCCGTACGCCGTCACCGGCTCGAGCAATGCGACGCCCAGGCCCGCACGCACGGCGGCCAACGCATTCAGCGAGGCATTCGTCTCGATGATCGAGGCTGGTTCCACGCCGGCCTTCGCCAGCGCTTGGTCCAGACGGCGGCGCAATCGATATGGGTTGTGCATCGTGATGATCCGCTGTCCCGCGCAATCGGCCAACGCCACGCGCTTGCCAGCGGCCAGCGGGTCGTGTGTCTGCACGGCAGCCACGCACGCGGCTTCGCCGATCCAATGCACGGTGACGCCACGATGCTCCAGCGGCAGGCTGCTGAGGCCAAGGTCGGCCGCGCCGGTCAGCACGGCGTGCACCACCTGCTCGGGCGAGGCGCTGCGAATCTGGACGTGCTGCGCGAGCTCAGGCTCATCAGCCAAGGCAGCGGGCAGCAAGCCGGCCGCCAATGCGGACGTCGCTGCCAGGCGCAGCGGGCGTGCCTCGCCGCGCGCGATTTCTTCGGCACGCGTTCGTATCTGACGTAAGCTGATCAGGGTATGCTCAACGTCTTCGTACAGCAGGAAACCCTGCTCCGTCGGCGAGACGCGCGGCCCCGCGCGTGTGAACAGGGCATAGCCGATTTCAGCTTCCAGATCCTGGATGAGCCGGCTGATGGCGGGTTGCGAGCGTCCCAGCAGCTTGCCCGCCGCGGTGACGCTGCCGGTCGACATGACCGCGGCAAACGCTTCGAGTTGTCGGAGTTCCATCCGCCTGTTTGATCTCAGTCATGCATGTGGTTCATGCATTCTGGTAGAGGCAGTATGCGAATTCCAAATAGTATTTTCTTATGTACTCATGCGTTTTGCGCTGGCAACCGCTATTTCCTGCGGTGCAACCACTGCCGAGGCAGGTTGCACGCGGCGCGCATCCGCCTTTATTTGACGAAGGTGCCGTTTGGCCCGATCACCGTCAGCTCGACATAATTCGATCCTTTGCGCAGGTTTGGGCCGTAGCGGACTTTCAACCCGCCCAGGTCGATCGTGCCGGCGGCTTCGAGCCCCGAGACAAAGCTGGCCCGCGTCGGCGACTTGCCCGCGCGCTTGAGCCCTTCGACCAGCACGCGCGCGGCAGCATAGCCTTCCGTCATGGCGTACGACGGCGCCACACCGGCAGATTTCGCGCTGGATGCCAGCTCCCGACCCAGCAACGACGTTGAACGCACTGGCGACGGCATCACCTGCGAGACCACCACACCGCGCCCCAGCGCCCCGAGCGATTTCGCAAACGCCAGACCGGCGTTGTTGGACAGCGCCGCAATCTGCGTCACCGTGCCTTGCTTGTTGAGCGCCTCGATCATGGCGCGCGCCGTCGTGCCCGGGCAGGCCAGAATCACCGCTTGCGGCGCGAACTTGCCGACATCTGCTGCCGCCTTGGCGATGTCTGGTTTCAGGCGGTCGACGGTGAAGATGCTGTGCGCGTCGGCGGGCAGTTTTTTCGTGGCGTTGTTGAATCCGATTTCGGTGTCTTTGCCGAAGGTGTCGTTCACGTTGACGAGCGCCAGACGGCGCAAGCCGAGCGTGTCGAAGTAATGCACCAGCTCGGCAATCTCCGCCTGGTATTTCGCGCGCACCACAAAAAGCAGCGGGTCAGGCTGATCGAAGAACGTTGAAGCGCCGGTTGAAGGCGCCACCACCGGCGCGCCCAACGGCCGGGCTTCGGTCATGATGGCCTCGGTATTCGGCGTGCCGCGCGGGAGGAAGAGGGCGAAGACCTGTTTATCGACCAGCAGCGTGTGTGCGTGTTTCTTGGAAGCGGCCGCATCAAAGCCGTCGTCTTCCGAGATCAACTCGATCTTGCGTCCATTCACGCCGCCCGCACGGTTCACGGCATCGAGGTAGAGCTTGGCGCCCTGTGTCATCTCTTTGACCTGCTCGCCGGCGGGGCCGGTGAAGCCCGCCGTTTGGCCGATGACGATCTTGGTGTCGGTGATGCCCGGTTCGGCCAGCGTCGGGCCAGACGCCAACAGCAACCCAGACAGCCACGCGCATGCAATGGCGCTGCGCAAGGCAGCGTTGCAACCTGTCATGTCTCCCCCTCTTCCTGGGTGATTGTTTTGTCGTATGCCGATACGGCAGCGCGCACTGCAACATCGGCCGGACGATGCTAGCCGAGAAGCCCCATGCCGCTCCCTCCGGATTTCCCTAGGGCTGCAACATTGCCGCAACGCTTCATGCGGGTTCCGAAAAAAAACCGCCGTACGAGACGGCGGTATGGCTGGAAAACGAAGCGCTGATCAGTTGTTCTGCTTCGTGATCTTCGTGCCTTCGATCGATGCGCCGGCCATCAGGCCCGCGTTGGTCAGGTTGAAGCCGATGATTGGTTGCTGAGCGGTGTTGGTATCGACCGCGCCGTTCGCGCCGATCTTTGCCAGTGCCACGGTGGCATCCACGCCAGCCGTCCAACCTTGACTGTTCTGGAATTTCTGCAGCGCTTCGTCCGTCATGAACAGGATGATGAGCGCACGCGACTGCGCGCCAGCCTGGAAGCCCACCGACGCGGAGGCGATGTTGTAGTAGCCCAGCGGACGGCCACCGCCGGTGCGCAGCACGCCTTCGCCGTATTGGCCGCCCACCACAAAGCCGGCGTTCAGCACCGACGGGAACACGAGTACGCCCTTGGCGCGTCCGACCAGCTCACGCGAGCCGCTGGCCGTGGTGTACAGGCGCGAGAGCACTGAATCGGCCTGCGAGTTGGTGGTGGCGTGCTTGTTGGTGGACGACATCACGTCGGAGCCCTGGGCATTGGGGCTGGTGGTGGTACAGGCCGCGATCTGGGTACCGAGCAGTGCGACAGCAGCAAGCGCGGCGGCGCGGGTGACGATGGTCTGGCGGCTGATGAGGTTCTTTTTCATGGCGATTGATCTCACTGTCTTTGTTGTTGACGAGGGACACAGGCACACGCGCATCCCGGCTCTGACTCGGTCCCATGCGCTGAGCAAGGGTGTCGACCAAGGTGGAGCAAGCGGCGTGCCCGCCATATCGCATAAGCGCTGGAGCGCTCAATTCCTGACATTAGGCGAGATTTGTGCCCCATGTGGCGCTTTTGCTTCATTGCTTTGTAAAAACGCAAGCCGACCGCAATGCAGGTAGCTTTTTCATGGGCAACAAAAAACCGGCGTTGCAGGCCGGTTCTTTGTGCAATGCAGGAGACAGAAAGGATCAGCGTCAGATCCAGATGATCAACGCAGCCACGCCAATGATCAGGCCGAATTTCACCACATAGTAGACCTTGCGGTTCCACGCTTTGAAGCGGCGGCGGTACTGGCCCATCACCCAAACATAGCGGAACAGTTTGTTGATGCCGCCGGTCTGGTCACCATCATCGTTGGGCGAGCTGGCGGCGGTCATGACCTTGCGGCCCAGCCATTTGTTGATGCGCTGCGCCCAGCCGAATTTCATCGGGCGTTCGATATCGCAGAAGAGGATCAGACGATCCTTGTCGGAGGCGTTTTCGGCCCAGTGCAGATAGGTCTCGTCAAAGACGACGCCCTGGCCGTCACGCCAGCTGTGGCGCTGGCCGTCAACCTCGATGAAGCAGCGGTCGTCGTTGGGCGTGGCCAGACCCAGGTGATAGCGCAGCGAGCCGGCAAACGGATCCCGGTGCGGGTTCAGCTTGCCGCCCGGCGGCAACTCGGCAAACATTGCCGCCTTCACGCTGGGCAGATCGCGCAGCAGGGCGACGGTCTTTGGGCAGAGCTGCTCGGCGGACGGATGATGGGCTTCGTACCACTTCAGGTAGAAGCGCTTCCAGCCATTCTTGAAGAACGAGTTGAAACCGGCGTCGTCGTTCTTCTCGGCAGCCTTGATTTTGCGCAGGTTGACGAGCGCCAGACCTTCGTCGCGAATCTGCGGCCACGCGGCCTGCAGCTTTTCCAGATCCGGAAAACGCTCGACAGGCACATACGGCGTCTGCGGCACGCCCGAAAACGCGTACATGAAGCAGTTGACCGGCGCGACCACGGCCGAGTGATCAAACATCTGGCGCCAGAATTTCAGGCGCACCTTGCCGCGAAAGTGCACGTACAGAATGGAGCCCAAATAGAGAGCCACGATAATCCACTTGATCAAGGCGATTTCCTTGCCGCACGGTGGCGGTCAGCAATTGAGTGCATGCGCTGGCAGCGCAATCCGGCATTTTACCCGTGGCGAGGCCGCGCCGCGTGGGTCGCTGCCAACAGTGCAACGTGGTTTTGTGATGCCACGTTACCGTTTGCGCTGCCTTGGCAATAAAGAACATCTGCGTTGATTTGTCGCGAAATGTGCGTCGCGTTCTACAATTCCGCTTCGCCTGCCAGGCACCATGGCCGAGGGCAATCACCGGAGGGAGTGATGGGCGTCAATAAACGCGACGAAGAATCGAGCGACATGCCGACCACCATTGGCATCGTGCCGAGCAGTGCGGAAGCGCTGGAAGCGTCCATCCGCCGTGCCCAGGAAGCGCTATCCGGGGTGTCTGCTCGACTGGCAAGCCGGCCTGCGCCGCCGCGTCCGGACCCGGCGACAGATCGCTTCGTTGAAACTGACGACACCATGTCCTCAGCAGAAGCGCGCGCCCTGGCCGAACGTTGCATTGCCGGCGAGGCAACGGAGCCGGCAAGCCTGGCGCGGGCGTTTTCCGCGTTGCTTGGGCAGATCGATGGATTGGAAGCCGACCATGCCGGCCGGCGCCGCGTGCTGCGGCAGTGGATGGTGAGTCAACTCACCTACAAGATGCTGTATCTGCACCACACCGGTCAGGATTCGACCGTGCCGCCGCGTGCGCTGCGCGCTCAGAAAGAGCGGGTGAAGGCGCAGGTTTCGGCCCTGCTGGATGCCGGGCGTTCCTACGCCGATGTGCGCCTGACCGACCTGCGCTTTGCCGAGGATGGCAGCGCCGCCGGTCAGGGCTAGGCGATCAATCTTCGTCGTCGTCCGGTTCGGAGTCGAGGAATTCGCGGCGGGTGAGCCAGTCGGCGATGGCTTGGTCGCAGGCGTCCTTTAGCTTGGACTTGTTGTCTACCTTGTCGAACAGCGTGAAGTTCATCAACGCCAGGCCCAAGTCTGTGATGTAGAACATCCGCTTCGGGTTGTCGAAGTGGACGATGCGGCCGTCGATGTCGCCTTCGTCTTCCGGCTCGGCCGGTGCGTCTTCGAGTTCGACCACGCGGCAGGTGAAGCGCGGTGTGCGAGTGTGCGTCAGATATTCGAATTCATCGTGCGACACTTCGCCGGACGGTGTGACGGCAATGGCGAAGCCCCAGATAAAGCGCGGGGTCGGCAGATCCGACAGCTCGTCGATTTCATCCATCCTTGTTTCTCCAGTCTGATGACGGCTTGTATTAACGGCGCATTATCGCGCGACCCGTGCTGCACGGAAAGCACAATGCACGCCCGATGTGGTGGGGCGCTGATATGACCGACCAGCGTATGCAGCGCATTCGGGACGGCCTGGCCGCGCGGCTGGCGTTCGACGTTGATGCGCTCGTTCCTTGGATTGTTGCCGGACAACGTGTCGGCTGGCTGAGCCGAGAGAGAGCGTCACTGCTTGCGCGCTGGCCGCAGTGGTTCGACGTGTCGACGCAGCGGGTCGATTTGCGGGAGACGCTCGACAACGAGGCCGAGCGCACCGCGGCGCTGGCCGAAGTCATCATGCGCCTGGCGGAAGACGGCCACGTGCTCGGCTGGCGCGACGAGCGTTTCGCCGTCAACACCGGCTGGGGCACGCCCGCGCTGGCGCTGATCGAGCGCGCCGCCGCGCGTTTCTTCGGCATCCGAACCTACGCTGCGCACATGAACGGCCTGATCGACGGCGGTGAGGGTGCCGAGCCGGCGCTCTGGCTGGCCCGTCGCGCCGAAACCAAGCCGATCGACCCCGGCATGTGGGACAACCTCGTCGCCGGCGGCATCGGCCATGGCTTCGATGCACGCGGCGCGCTGGAAAAGGAATGCTGGGAAGAGGCGGGCATCGGCGCCGATCTGGCGGCGCAACTGGTGCCGTGCGGCACGCTGGATGTGCTGCGCGAAGTGCCCGAGGGCATCCAGTGCGAAACGCTGTTCGCGTTCAACCTGACGCTGCCGGACAGCTTCATCCCCGCCAATCAGGACGGGGAGGTCGCCGGCCATTTGCGTGCCAGCCCCGACGCGGCGCTTGATATCATGGCGGACTTCGCGATGACGGTCGACGCGACGCTCGTCACTCTCGACGCCCTGGCGCGCCTGAGTTTGCCCCGGGCGCCGTAGCGGTTTGCGTCCGGCAACAATACATAAAACGCTTCATGAGTCACTCCGGTTTCATTCTTACCCTGTCATGCCCGGACCAACCGGGCATCGTCCACGCCGTGTCGGGCCTGCTTTTCGAGCAGGGCTGCAACATTCTCGATTCGGACCAGTTTGGCGACGAATTCACGGGCCGTTTCTTCATGCGCGTGCATTTTGTTCCGCAGGGCCAGCCGCTGGACCTTGCCGCACTACGTGACCGCTTTGCGCCCATCGGCGACCGTTTCTCCATGCAGTGGGGCATGTTCGACGCCGCAATCAAGCCGCGCGTGATGATCCTGGTTTCGAAGATCGGCCATTGCCTGAACGACCTGCTGTTCCGTGCCCGCGCCGGCCAACTGCCGATCGAGATTGCGGCCATCGTCTCGAATCACCGCGATTTCTACCAACTGGCTGCGTCGTACGACGTGCCATTCATGCACCTGCCGTTGCTGCAGGCGACGGACGCGCAGAAGGCGCAGCAGGAAGCCCGCATCTGGGAGATCGCGCAGGAGCAGCAGATCGACCTAGTCGTGCTTGCGCGCTATATGCAGATTCTTTCCGACGATCTGTGCCGCAAGCTTGAAGGCCGCGCCATCAACATCCACCACTCGTTCCTGCCGAGCTTCAAGGGCGCCAAGCCGTATTACCAGGCGCATGAGCGTGGTGTGAAGCTGATCGGCGCAACGGCGCACTACGTGACGGCTGATTTGGACGAAGGCCCGATCATCGAACAGGAAATCGAGCGCGTGGATCACAGCATGGACCCGGAGCAGCTCACCGCAGTCGGCCGCGACGTGGAATGTGTGGCGCTGGCCCGCGCGGTGAAATGGCATGCGGAACACCGCATCCTGCTCAACGGCCACAAGACCGTCGTCTTCAAGTAATCCAGTCAGAGTAGGGGAGCGCGCGATGCGACAGATCATTCTCGATACCGAAACCACCGGCCTGAATGCCGCCACCGGCGACCGCGTGATCGAAATCGGCTGCGTGGAGATGGTCAACCGCCGCCTGACCGGCCGCAACCTGCACTTCTACATCAATCCCGAGCGTGAGATCGACGCCGGCGCGATGGCCGTGCACGGCATCACCAACGAGTTCGTGGCCGACAAACCGAAGTTCGCCGAGATCGTTAACGAGATCCGCGACTACGTGCAGGGCGCCGAGGCGATTATTCACAACGCGGCGTTCGACTTGGGCTTCCTGGACATGGAATTCCAGCGCCTCGGCTTGCCGGCATTCCGTGAACACCTGTCGGGCCACATCGACACGCTGCGCGAGGCTCGCCAGATGTTCCCGGGCAAGCGCAACTCCCTGGATGCGCTGTGCGACCGTCTGGGCGTGAGCAACGCGCACCGTACGCTGCACGGCGCATTGCTGGATGCGGAACTGCTGGCCGAGGTCTACCTCGCCATGACGCGCGGCCAGAACACGCTGGTGATCGACATGCTGGAGTCAGGCGAAGGCGCATTGGCCGAAGCCGTCTCTGTCGATCTGAGCGCGCTGCAACTGCCGGTGCTGCTGGCAACCGAAGCCGAGGCCGAAGCGCATGCCGGCGTGCTCAAGGAAATCGACAAGGCCAGCGGCGGCAAGACCGTCTGGACGCGCGAAGCTGTGGAATCTGCGCCGCCGGTTGCCTGATCAAAAAAATGTGCGGCCAGGGTATTTACACGGCTGCGCCTTTTCGCCATAATCTCGTTTTCACCGCATTCGGGTGGTTAGCTCAGCGGTAGAGCACTGCCTTCACACGGCAGGGGTCACAGGTTCAATCCCTGTACCACCCACCAAATTAGCAGCAAGCATTGCCCAGCAATGCCAAAAAACCCGCGATAGCTCAAGGCTTCGCGGGTTTTTTGTTGCACGCGTTGCCCAGGTTTGCCCATTGACAGCCGGGGGCAAGTGGGGGCAACTTTGGGGGCAAGTGACCACCTGTCACTGGGAGTTGCCCCCAATGCCGTTGACCGATACCGCCATCCGTAACGCCAAGCCGTCTGAAAAGCCGATCAAGCTGTCAGACGGTGGCGGCCTGTACATTGAGATCGCGCCTTCTGGGGGCAAGTGGTGGCGGCTGAAATACCGCTTCGCCGGGAAGGAAAAACGGCTCTCCCTTGGTGTCTACCCTGACGTCGGCCTGAAAGAGGCGAGGGATCGGCGCGACGCCGCAAAGCGGCTGCTGGCCGATGGCACCGATCCATCGGTGGAGCGCCGGGTGCGGAAGGCAGCGACCGTCGAACGAGCGGGAAACAGCTTCGAGGCTGTCGCGCGCGAATGGCACACCAAGTTCTCGCCTGACTGGTCTGAGAGCAACGCCAAGAAGGTGCTGGCCCGCCTGGAGAATGATGTGTTCCCCTGGCTCGGCGGCCGTCCGATCGCCGAAATCAAGGCGCCCGATCTGCTGGGTGTAGCTCGCCGCGTCGAGTCCCGCGGCGCTCTCGATACGGCGCACCGTGTGCTGCAAACCTGCGGCCAGATCTTCCGCTATGCCGTCGCCACCGGGCGGGCAGAGCGCGACCCATCGGGGGACCTGCGGGGAGCCCTGCCGCCGGCAAAGGGAAAACACTACGCTGCGCCGACTGATCCCAAGGAGGTGGCTGGCTTGCTGCGCATGTTTGACGGCTTCTCCGGCACATTCGTTGTGAAGTGCGCACTGCTGCTGGCCCCAATGCTTTTTGTTCGGCCCGGCGAGCTGCGTCAGGCGGAATGGGTGGATGTCGACCTTGAAGCTGCCGAATGGCGTTTCATGTCATCCAAGCGGGGTGTGCCTCACATCGTGCCGCTATCCACCCAGGCCGTTGGAATTCTGCTTGACCTGCACGCATTGACCGGTCATGGGCGCTACCTATTCCCTGGCGCCAGGGACAAGGCTAAACCCATGTCGGAAGTCGCCATTAACGCAGCACTGAAGCGCATGGGCATCGACACCCAGAAGGAGTTCACCGGTCACGGTGTGCGTCCCATTGCGCGCACCATCCTGCGCGAGGTGCTGGGTTTCGAGGCCGAGGTGATCGAACTGCAGTTGGCCCACCGGAAAAAAGACCCAAACGGTGCAGCGTATGACCGTGTGGCTTTCCTAGCCGTGCGCAAGAAGATGATGCAGGCGTGGGCGGATTACCTAGGTGAAATTAAGGCCGGGGCCAAGGTGATCCCGATGCCGGCGAGCGTGTAAGGGGTTTGTAGACGTGGAGCCATCTCAATCGAGCAACGCCGAAGGGCTGTCTTGCAACGATGCGGAGGTTGCCTCTGCCATATCCCGACAACACAGGCGTTATCACAGGATAGCCGCAAAGCATCTGCCGGAATGGGCGCCGTCTGGGGTTGTGCTAAGCCTCATACAAGCGATGTTGAATCTAAGAAACGTTCGTCGCGCACAAAGGCGCATTCATGAGGACGAGAACAAGGACGGCAGCCAGGCACCCCATGCGGAGCACTTGAGATATGCCGAGGCCGAAATACCTCGTCTCGTGCGTCTGTGTACCTATAGCGATGAAATGCGGAAGGTTTGGCGAAGAATTGCAATCATGCCAAGCCAAGCCAAGCCAAGGCAGTGTCGATCCTGCATTGGCTATACCTGCAACTCCTGCTGATACTCGTCCTCTAGCACCTCCAGGGCCTTCGATGGATCGTAGTCCTCCGGGGCAGCCAGGGCGGCCGCGATCGGGGTCTCTCGCATCCCACCATCGTCGCCTTCGTGCTGCTCGTCGATGCGCACGGCGACGCGCAAGCGCTTGTCGGCGAATTTCACGAAGCGGTTGTAGAGCCGGCCGAGTATCTGCTGGTGGAATCCTTTGTCATCGGCATCGGGAGGTGGGTCGCGGTCCCGGCTCAGCTCCTCGGCAACGATCCAGGCTTCTGCCTGGAGATCCTCAACGGTGGTTTCTCCGCGTGATCGGCTTGCAATGCGGCGTAGGTCGGAAATGATGGATGGGATCAACCTGGCGAAAAACACGCCGGCGGAACGTAGCGACATGGCATGAAACGGGCAGAGAGCGCACGTAGTGCTGGACGGCGCGTAGTCTGCTCAATCCTCCACGCACATGGCAATGCCTTAGCGCGCTGATGTGCTGAATGGTGTCTGGGCAACACACCTGCTGTCCTTCGCATACGCTTCAGTGAGCCCCGCCGAGGTCCGTAAAGCGGGCCACGACCGTCACGCGCTCTTCGTCAAACCGGCGCCCCCCATCTGGGGGTGCCGGACGAAAATAATTGGCGGGATGGGCGTACAGGGCGCCCAGGTTGGAGGAGCGCTCTCCGATCTGGGGCGACAAACAAGAACATCGCGATGTTCACGCACAACTTTTTGGTGCAGGACCTTTCTGACACTCCCGGCGCTGTGCATTTCTTGGAAGAGACACTTCTTCCGACACGCAGGAGTGAGGCTGGTCCACAGCCAGATGTGGCGGGGCGCAGAAGCTGCAGCTATGCAGACACAGTGCTGCCTTCTTGTCGCCGAGGAAACAGCTTCTTGGCAATACGTGTATGCAGACGGTATTCGAATTTGCCAAAGGCGGCTCCGGCGCTGATAGCCAACATAGCCATCACCGCCCAACAAGCCCACAGTGGAAGTTCGGGGGCAAAGTGGCGGATGGCTTTAGATGCAGCCGTGAGGAAAATCATGTGCACAAGATAGATGCCGTACGAATAGTCGCCCAGCTTGCATACGATCTTCGGGAACGTCATGCGAAGCGCACCCAGAATAGCAATGCTGAACGCGAGCGCCTGCATCACGAACAGTGCCGCAGTCGACTTGAAAGCGATTCCATTTGAGACAGCCCACGCGCTCACCGCCCCCAAAATCAAGACGCTTGGCGGTACACGGTCGAAGACCGTTCTCATGGACATCGAGGCGAAGAGCCCAACAATGAAGAAAATGGGAAATGGCGTGATCAGGATGCGCAGGCCAGGCTGAGAAACGGGCAAGAAGTTGGTCCAGACGTCCATGTCGCCAGCTGGGTTATAGACATCGGCGACCACAATCATCACCATCCAGCATCCGATGGCGAACAGCATCTGGCTTCGAGAAAGGCCGAGCATAATCATGAGGTACGTCACCACATAAAAGGCTACCTCGTAGCACAGTGTCCAATAGGGTATCGCATACGTTGTGTTGATCTGCTGAGACGGCACGAGCAGCAGCGACTGCAGTGAGCCATGCCATTCGACATGAGCCAGGCGCAGCACGATGAAACTGAGCACAACGGCGATCCAGAAGGGCGGGTAAATTCTCACCATGCGCTTCCACAAGAACTCCTTGCCCTGATCAAGGCAGTAGCCCATGACGAAGCCGGAAATCACAAAGAAGAGGCTGACGCCTAGGCGACCGTAGTTGATCAGGAGGAACTGGTGATCATCTATTCCTTTGGTGAAAGCACCCCAGAACGTGACGTGCTGAAGCACTACCAGCAAACACGCGACCGCGCGAAGTGCTTGAATCCCTTCAAACTTGCTTTGTGTGGCTTGGCTCATGATTTCCGCCGAATCGAAGTGCCGAGATTCTAACGACTATCTGGCACTGGCATCCCACTAGGCGATTTCTATGAAGCTCCGATCCGTACGCCGGGTGCAATCTCGTAGTCCGATGTATGGACTACAACAAACTCGTTTAGTCGCGATTGGACATCTGCGTCGATGTCCATATCGGTCAACCATTGTTCGGCTCCGCTGATCATGTCTTTGCAGAAGCCAGGGACCGTCAGATTTAGCAGATTCACGCCGTTCACGTTCATGCGATTGCAGTGGGCACCGCCTGACGAGAAGCCAATCCTATCGAGGACGTTCGGTGCTCCTCGGTCATTGATGGCGTCCGCACCTTCATGCAGATATGCGCAGCGCAATGCATAGGTATCGTCCGCGGAGAGAAAGACCACTTCTCCACCTGGTAAGTTGCGGGTGTATAGCGGGACTAGGTATTTATGACACCACTTCTTGTATCGCTGGCCGACGCCTTCTTTTGGATTCGAAAGCGCCCCGCAAATGTCGGGGACTGTGAGCGCCACAGCAAGCGCCGCATACCAATTCTTGGTTCCCAAGCTAAGTTCGATTGATTCCAGGAAGTTTTTCATTCTATTTTTCTCCTGCTTTGCAGCCTCCGCTCCGTCGGGCCAGGCGCATGCGTCGGCCGAACGAATGCAGCCTGAACGGGTATCGCGATCAATGCCTACTAACGAGTTCGCGTTTGATGACCTGGAACTCCTCATGGATCGCACGAACGTGGACTTGTACGTTGTGGGCCAAACTGCGATTGGCCTGCTCGATGAGTTCTCGATACGTCTCGGGCTCGTTGGCGAAATCATACTTCGCGCGCTCGAGGTGCTTTCCAAGATCTTCGTGCCGCCATGGGCCTGCTACAAGATGCTCGACCGAATAGGCGAGGAAGCCGATTTGATCGCGCATGCTTGCGAATGCAAGAATCGCATTCGGCATGCCAATCTCATGGAGCGGTACGGAGTTCATTGCGGATATGACGGAATTCGAAAATCCCCCGCCGGCCCTTCTCGAAGAGTGATGCGCAGTCGCCCGGTGGCACTCCATCCGGATGAGTCAGTGGTGCTGTTCGGCAAGCCTCGGTTTTTCTCAGCGATTTCCGATAGACGCAATGCGAACGTATGATCGCGACGGCCGACTAGGGTTTTACCGTCAGCAACCCACATCCTTAGCTTCCGCTCTCGCAGCATATCGATAAGGGTCCCCATTACAGCCAGGGCGCGATCTCGAGCCGCCGGTGTGGACATGACACTGAGCACCTCGTTGGGCGGGACAATCACGCCTCCTTCCTTCAGGATATTGCGAGTCCATCCCCAGACGGGTTCCACCTTTAACCCCCGACGCGCTCGCTCCGCCATCTCCGCTTGTCGGTGTTCATAGTCGGCTATCCGCCGGTCGAGCTTTTCAAGCTCGCGACGTGTGCGCCGTATGATGGGCTGCTCGCCAGCAAGATTCGCCGACGATCTTTCCAAGTCAGGAGTGACCACGTTCCTCTCCGGGGTTTGTGCTGTCACTATGCCTTGAGCGCATCGCCATCGACTGGTTTTTGTCGCCTCTGCGTAAGAGGGGGGGCACGGCAAGTCTGGGGGCAACTTTGGGGGCAACTTTCCAGGAAAAAAATGCCGAACGGCTTGTGGTGTTGATTTTCGGCAACTGTTTGGTAGCTGTACCACCAAACAAGCGAGAAATCGCTTAAAAGGCCCTCAGGCAAATGCCGAGGGCCTTTTTCTTTTGTCCGCGTTCTCCGTGCGGGCTTTTCCGGCCGATTCACCGTCGCGCCCGGCACAAACCTCCCTTGGCGCAAAAAAGAGACACCTTTGGTCGATCCGTTTCGGTCTTTCGACCACGGGCTGTGGGCACGCGTCGGGGCGACAAAGGCCGTTTTGCCCCATGCTTTGCACAATGCTGTGTTGCGCGCCAAAAAGAAAAGCTGCCACTACAAGCGTAGGTCTGCTGGTAAGCGCCACGTGCAGTACCACAGTTGGCGAGACACGAAAACGCAGGGATATCCCCCTCCTGGATTCAGCGTGCGCGCGGGAACTCGCACAGATCGGTTACGTACCAACCTGCGAGCGCGGGCGGGTGGCATGGGTACGCTTTCTGCTGTGCTCGGGATAGCCGATCGTCGTGGTGCATGCGTGTTGATGCATCGTGCAAGGTCCGTTTAGCACTTGATGCTGTCGAGCGCTAACGCAATTGCGACGGTTGTGCACCATTCCAGGCTCTCAACCGTTCTTGTGATCATCGGTGATTCGTCTACAGTGGAATCAGCAACGCACGCAAGAACTAGCCTGGCTCTCGCTTGTTGGTGTGGAGTAGGGAAGAAATCTACGGGGGAGATATGGATATTTTCCGCCACTACGCAACGCGTTTTGAAGCTCGCAAAGAGGACGAGTACAGCATCCAGGAGTATCTGGATATCTGCAAAAAAGACTCGACCGCCTATGCGACTGCCGCGGAGCGCATGCTCACCGCGATTGGTCAGCCTGAACTGGTGGACACTCACCACGATCCTCGGCTGTCACGATTGTTCTTCAACAAGGTCATCAAGATCTACCCGGCTTTCCGGGAGTTCTATGGCATGGAGGACACGATCGAACAGATCGTTTCCTTCTTCAAACATGCCGCGCAGGGCCTTGAGGAACGCAAACAGATTCTTTACCTGCTCGGGCCTCCGGGCGGCGGCAAATCCTCGCTTGCCGAGAAGTTGAAGGCGCTGATGGAGCAGATTCCCATCTACGCGCTCCAGGGCTCGCCTATTCACGAGTCCCCGCTCGGGCTGTTCTCGCCCGACGAAGACGGCAAGATTCTGGAGGAAGACTACGGCATCCCGAGACGCTATCTGAACACGATTGCCTCGCCCTGGGCGGTCAAGCGGCTGCATGAGTTCAATGGCGACATCACGCGTTTCCGCGTGGTGAAGCTGCATCCGTCGGTGCTGTCGCAGATTGCGATTTCCAAGACGGAGCCGGGCGACGAAAACAATCAGGACATTTCGTCTCTGGTGGGCAAGGTCGACATTCGCAAGCTGGAGGACTATCCGCAGGACGATCCCGATGCGTATTCGTATTCGGGCGGGCTGTGCCTGGCCAACCGCGGGCTGCTCGAGTTCGTCGAGATGTTCAAGGCGCCGATCAAGGTCTTGCACCCGCTGCTGACGGCCACGCAGGAAGGCAATTACAAGGGCACGGAGGGCTTTGGCGCGATCCCGTTTGATGGCGTCATCCTGGCGCACTCGAACGAGGCGGAGTGGCAGAGCTTCAAGTCCGATCGCAACAACGAGGCGTTCCTTGATCGCATTTACATCGTCAAGGTGCCGTATTGCCTGCGCGTGTCGGACGAGGTGAAGATCTACGACAAGCTGCTGCGCAACAGCTCGCTGGCCGCGGCGCCGTGCGCGCCGAACACGCTGAAAATGATGGCGCAGTTCGCGGTGCTCACCCGCATCAAGGAGCCCGAGAATTCCAACATCTTCTCGAAGATGCGCGTGTACGACGGCGAGAGCCTGAAAGATGTCGACCCGAAAGCAAAGTCGTATCAGGAGTACCGCGACTTTGCCGGCATCGACGAGGGCATGACGGGCTTGTCGACGCGCTTTGCCTTCAAGGTGCTCTCGAAGGTCTTCAACTTCGATGGGACGGAAGTGGCGGCCAATCCGGTGCACTTGCTGTATGTGCTCGAGCAGCAGATCGAGCGCGAGCAGTTCCCACCGGAGACGGAATCCAAGCTGATGTCCTATATCAAGGAATACCTCACGTCGCCGTACGTGGAGTTCATCGGCAAGGAGATTCAGACCTCGTATCTGGAGTCCTATTCGGAGTACGGGCAGAACATCTTCGACCGCTACGTGGTGTTTGCCGACCTCTGGATTCAGGATCAGGAATATCGCGATCCGAACACGGGCGAGATTCTCGATCGCAGCGCGTTGAACGATGAGTTGGAGAAGGTGGAAAAACCGGCGGGCATTTCCAACCCGAAGGATTTCCGCAACGAGATCGTCAATTTCGTGCTGCGGGCGCGGGCCAAGAACGGAGGCAAGAACCCGGTCTGGACGAGCTACGAGAAGTTGCGCGCGGTGATCGAGAAGCGGATGTTCTCGACCACGGAGGATCTGCTGCCCGTGATCTCGTTCAATGCCAAGTCGTCGCATGACGACAAGGAGAAGCACGAGAACTTCGTGAACCGCATGGTGGAGAAGGGCTATACCCAGAAGCAGGTGCGCTTGCTGGTGGAGTGGTATCTGCGCGTCAGGAAGTCATCTTAAGGAGGTAAGGAGAGGGCAAGGACACCCAGCGAACTTCCAATCGAGGGCAGTCACATGGGCACGATCATTGATCGGCGGGAGAACGGTGGCGGCAAAAGCACCGTCAACAAGCAACGCTTTATCAAGCGTTACCGAGACCAGATCCGCCGTGCGGTGGCCAAGGCGGTGACGGGTCGCAAGATCATGGACATCGAGCAGAGCGGTCAGGTGTCCATTCCCGTCAAGGACATCTCCGAGCCCATGTTCCACCACGGCTCGGGCGGGCGCCGAGAAGGCGTTCACCCGGGCAACAAAGAGTTCATTCGCGGCGACAGCTTCGACCGCCCGCAGCAGGGCAGCGGCGGCTCCGGTTCGCAGGCCAGCGACTCGGGCGAGGGCGAAGACGATTTCATCTTCACGCTCTCGCGCGAGGACTTTCTCAACTTCTTTTTCGAAGACATGGCGTTGCCCGATCTTGCCAAGCGCAGCCTGGCCAAGATCGCGGAGGTGCGCAAGGTGCGTGCGGGTTTTTCGCTCGATGGCACGCCGTCCAACCTGTCGATTCTGCGTACGATGCGCAGCTCGCTCGGTCGCCGCATTGCGTTGTCCAGCCCGTATCAGCGCCGTCTGCATGAGCTGGAAGGCGAGTACAACGAGGAGCTGGAAAACGACGGCCCTTACAGCGTGCGTGCGCAAGAGCTGATGAAGGAGATGCGACATCTGCGCTCGTGCCTGGATCGCGTGCCGTTCATTGAAAAGCTCGACCTGCGCTACAACAACCGCGTGCTGCGCAAGCGTCCGCAGGCGCAGGCAGTGATGTTCTGCGTGATGGACGTATCCGGCTCGATGGACGAGTCGCGCAAGGACTTGGCCAAGCGCTTCTTCATGCTGCTCTACCTGTTCCTCAAGCGGAACTACGAACGCATCGACGTCGTCTTCATCCGCCACCACACCGTGGCCAAGGAAGTGGATGAAGAGGATTTCTTTCACTCACGGGAGTCGGGCGGCACTGTTGTGTCGAGCGCACTCAAGTTGATGGCGGAAGTGATTCAGGAGCGCTATTCACCAAGCCAATGGAACATCTACTGCGCGCAGGCTTCGGATGGCGACAACTGGGCAGGGGACTCGGAGCTGTGCGCCAAGATACTGCGCGAAACGATCCTGCCGCTGACGCAGTATTACGCCTATGTTGAGGTGGTCTCCACGGAGCCGCAGAACCTGTGGGAGGAGTATCTTACGTTGAAGGCTGGGCACGAGAACTTCGCGATGCAGCGCATCCTCAAGGCGGACGAAATCTATCCGGTGTTGCACGAGCTGTTTCAGAAGCGCGCCGCCTGATCGCTGATCGGGCCGCAGGAGTTGCTGCCAGCCCGGCACTGCCGCCGCGCAATGGCAGCGTGTGCCATGGCGAGCACGCCACCTGTGACCCTGTGTGATGGACCAACGGGAACGAGCATGGCCTACCTATCTACGGGCTCGGAGTGGACCTTCGAGCTGATCAGGCGCTACGACCAAAGCATCGCCCAGATTGCCGCAGATTTCGGCCTGGACACCTATCCGAACCAGATCGAGATCATCACCGCCGAGCAGATGCTCGACGCCTATGCGTCGTCCGGCCTGCCACTGGGCTACAACCATTGGTCATACGGCAAGCACTTCCTCGCATCGGAGCGCGGCTACCAGCGCGGCCTCATGGGGTTGGCGTACGAGATCGTCATCAACTCGAACCCCTGCATCGCTTATCTGATGGAGGAGAACACGATGCCGATGCAGGCGCTGACCATCGCGCATGCCTGCTACGGCCACAACTCCTTCTTCAAGGGCAATTACCTGTTCCGGACGTGGACGAACGCGGACGCCATCGTCGATTACCTGCTCTTCGCCAAGAACTACGTGGCCGAATGCGAGCAGCGCTACGGCGAGCAGGAGGTGGAACTGCTGCTCGACTCCTGTCACGCGTTGCAGAACTACGGTGTCGATCGTTATCGACGACCGAAGAAGCTGTCGATCAACGAAGAGCAGGCTCGCCAGGCTGAACGCGAGAAATACCTTGAAGCACAGGTGAACGACCTGTGGCGTACGCTGCCCACGCACCGGGCACGTGCGCTGGCAACCGCAGACGACGTGCCGGAACCTGATCCGCAGTTTCCGCCCGAGCCGGAAGAGAACCTGCTGTACTTCATCGAGAAGAACGCGCCCAAGTTGCAGCCGTGGCAACGAGAAATCGTGCGCATCGTGCGCAAGATCGCGCAGTACTTTTATCCGCAGCGCCAGACCAAGGTGATGAACGAAGGCTGGGCCACCTTCTGGCACTACACCATCCTGCACAAGCTGTACGACGAGAAACTCGTCAACGATGCGTTCATGCTCGAGCTGCTGCAGGCGCATACCAACGTGATCTATCAGCCGCCATTCAATAGCCCGTACTACAGCGGCCTGAACCCATACACGCTCGGCTTTCTGATGTTCCAGGACATCCGGCGCATTTGCGAATCGCCAGAAGAAGAGGATTATCGCTGGGCGCCCGAGATTGCCGGCAGCGATTGGCAGAAGACACTCGATTTCGCCATGCGCAACTTCAAGGACGAGAGCTTCCTGTTGCAATTCCTCTCCCCGCGCGTGATCCGCGAGTTGAAGCTGTTCTCTGTGCTCGATGACGATCGCGACGCCAAGTTGCGCGTCACCGCGATCCACGACGACGATGGCTATCGCAAGATCCGCGAGTTGTTGGCAGGGCAGTACGACCTCTCGAACATCGAGCCCAACATCCAGGTGACCAACGTTGATGTGGGCGGAGATCGCTCATTGACGCTGCGCCATTTACAGAGCAACCGACGCCCGCTTGGGCCGAACTACGAAGAGATGCTGCGGCACGTCGTACGCCTATGGGGCTTTACGTGCCGGCTGGAGGTGGTCTACGAAGACGGGCGACGCGAGATGAAACACGAGTGCAAGCCTGACTAGCCCACATTCGTTTCCACAAGGCCAGCTTCGCGCTGGCCTTCTTTTTGTCCGCCGCAGGCGCGGATGTCGGCCATGCTGCCCGTCGCTTCGCTACATGCCGAAGCGGAAATGACCGCTACGCAGCACGATGTTGTGCGAATCCGTCAGCTTGAACAGCGAACGCGCCATGTCTTCAATGGTGCCGCGGTGGCTTTCCATAGCTTGCAGCAGATCCTCCTGCCGCCACGAGCGGGCGCCGAAATGCTCTTCGAGCGCTTCTGCCGTCACCGCATAGCGGGCTGGGACGCCGTCGACGCTTGCCGTGCAGGTAAGCGTGAGGTCCGCAGCGCAATAGCGTGGCGGGCTGGCGTGGAATTCAATGGTTTCCATGGGCGGCCTCCATGAAAAAACGGCGATGCACCGTGCGCCGCCTTCCAACCAGTGTATGGCGCGATTGCGTGAATGCAATGTGGTCGGCTCAGTGTTTTCACCCCGCGGTGAACCCTGGGGCCCGTGACGTCCGAAAAAGGCAGGGGAGGCCACGGGCAGGTGCATGTCGCGGCGCTACATCGCACACATCTGCAGGCGGACGAGGCTGGCCTTGCAGCGCGAGAGCCAGAGCGCGGCCTCGGTCCGGTTGTTGACGCCAATTTGCCGGAACAGCGCGTACAGATGGTTTTTGATGGTGCCTTCAGCTACGTTGAGCACGCGGCAAATCTGCTTGTTGGATTTGCCCTCTGCAAGCAGTTGCAGCACCTCATGTTGCCGCGGCGTGAGTCGGCGCCAGAGTTCGGCCGGGCTTTCTCCTGAGCTTTGGCGCGGATCGTCGGGAAACAGATTACTGATGGGCGGCAAGTAGACCGCGCCTGAGGTAATGCGCAGCAGGGCTTCGAGCAGAACGTCGGCCGTGGCTTGCCGGTCGACCACGCCGGCCGCGCCAAAGCGCAGCGCATCGCCCACCACGTGCCGGCCGACCGCTTGCACCGTCAGCAGCACGGGCACTTCCGGCAACACCGCTTTCAACTCCGACAGGCGCTGCCGTGCGTCGTCGTCCTGTGCGCTCCATTCCATCACAACGGCGCTGGGTTCGGCTTGCCTGCAAGCCGGTCCGATTTGCTCAACGTAGTGAGTATCGATAAACACACCCTGCGCGTCGAGTGCATTCAATACATTGGACACACCTGCCGCAAAAAGCGGCAAGCTATCGATTACCAGAATATTCATCGACCCCTCGTACTTCAGTTAATTATTTTCGGCGAAACCGATTATTTTGTAGGGCGGGATCGATCCGGATGCATTGAAACGGAAGTTCAGTGCCGAAAGTCACGGGCCGCCTGTCGATACGTACTGGGCCGCTGTTCCGTGGCCTTGGCTGGGACTTTCGAGGCATCGAACCCCGTAGGAAAAACTCTTACTTTGGATTCGGGCACACAAACCTGTGCGTCCAAATAATTCAATGTGAGGAGTTTTAAATGGACAACGGACTTATCGGGTCGGTTATCAATGCGCTGCCGATCGACAAGATGATCTCTGCGCCGCTGCAGGCCATGATCGCAGCGCAAACCACGGCGGCAAAATCCTATGCGGATTTTCTGCTGCAGGTGTGTATTCAGAACGGCAAAGCCGTTGCGGTGCAATTTGACTACGACGAAACCATCGTCGACGAGAAGGGGGTGTCGCAGGGCACGATCCAGAAGACGATGCGCATTCCGCTGCTGTGCGCGGTCGTGCATCCGGTGATCGCCATCGAGGAAGGCACGATCGACTTCGAGCTGGAGATTTCGCAGTCGGAGAAATCGTCGTCCAGCACCGAGGCCGAAGGGTCGTTCCAGGCCAAGCTCGGCTGGGGCCCGTTCAGCGTGTCGGTGTCGGGACGCGCCTCGCATAAGTCGGAGCAGACCCGTAGTACCGACACGCGTGCCAAGTACTCCTTCCACACCCAGGTCAAGCGTCAGAACCCGCCGGAAGCGCTGATGCGCGTGATGGAGTTCTTGACTGACGCGGCAACCAAGCCGGTGGTCGTCAAGGGCAAGGAGAACGACGTCAAGCCGCTGCCGGCCACGCCGACCGACGGCACGATGGTCGGCGAAAAGGTGCCGGCTGGCGGCAACGCGCCGGCCCCGGCCCCGGCAAATCCGTAAGCCGCCACGGCGACGGACGCCGGCCGGCCTCCCCACGGCCGGTGTCCTGATCGGTGCGCGCCTGCCGCGCGCCGCCTATTGATCTGATCGATCCGACCGACCCGACACCATGTTCAATCTCTTCAGCCGCCGCGGGCGTGATGATGACCGTGCGTCGTCAGCGCCCGCCACACCACCTGCGCCGCCCGCCAGCGCGCCACCAGCGCCACCTGTGTCTTCCAATGCCGCACCGTTTCCCGAGACTGCGTCCGATGCGTCTCCGCCGTCGCCACCGGGTTCGTCTCCGCCTGGCGGTGGCAACGGCGGTGGAAGCAACAGCAACAGCCACGGTCACCCGGGCTTGAATGGCCTGACGCTCGACGACATCACGCGCGGCATGCAGCATGCCGCAGCCTCCGCCAATCAGATGCTTGCGCAGCAATACACCGCGCTGCTCGACCAGTTTTTTGATGCCGACGACAGCGGCACGCTGGTCGCCCGCGAGGTGGAACTTGCGCTCGACAGTCAGCACCGGCTGGCGCTGCCGCTGGTCTCGTTGGCGATGCCGCGCGGCATCGCGCTCGATGAAATGACGGTGAACATGACCGTGCGCAGCGACATCGCCGAGGCCCTGCCTTTACACGGCGCTGCCGGCGGCGGCGTTGGCCGGTTCTACGTCTCGCTCGCGCCGCATTCCAAGCGGGATACGGGCCGCGATAGCGAGCACATCGACATCGAGATGAAGTTCACGGCGCTGCAGCCGCCAGAAGCGGTGATGCGGCTGATTGACGAATACACGAATCGGCTGGTGCCAAGGCCCGTGCAACCGAATGCAGCCGGTTCCGGTGGCCCCGACACCACCAGCACGCCCCAGGAGAAGAGCGATGAGCACTGAGCACAACCCGCGCACCACCGGCGAGCGAGGCCTCGCGCTGATCAAGGAATCGGAAGGACTGCGTCTGTCGACGTATCTGGATGCGGTTGGCAAGCCGACGATCGGCTATGGCCACCTGATTCGTCCCGGCGAGACCTTCAAGGGGCCGATCTCGCAGCAGCAGGCCGAAGCGCTGC
>Ga0207695_10000497_pt1 | contig 83894 bp, 72 predicted proteins | sample KBSC54metaG_FD_184354 | JGI IMG/M metagenome (GOLD analysis project Ga0207695, IMG submission 184354) | Corn rhizosphere microbial communities from Kellogg Biological Station, Michigan, USA - KBS C5-4 metaG (SPAdes) (version 2) | ecosystem: Host-associated > Plants > Roots > Rhizosphere > Soil...
CCATTACCCGGAGAACGGCTCCTTGCTAGGGGCGACCGCGAGCGGACCGCAATCGGGCCATGCATTCACCGCCGGCGTCGCGGCTGGCTATCAGTGGCACCGCGACAGCTTCGTCTATGGCCTTGAGGGCGATATCAGCGCGCTTCATCTGAGCTTGAGCCGGGGCGGCAGCGCCTCCTCGCTCAATCTCGGATTGGTCAATCCCGGCCCGGTACCGGTGGTGGCCACCGTCAGCGCCACGGCGGCGATCGATTGGCTCGCGACCCTGCGGGGACGGCTCGGCTTTCTCGCCTCGCCCGATGTGCTCATCTATGCGACCGGCGGTCTGGCTCTGACAGAGATTTCGGTCGGCAATGCCTATACGGACAACTGGGTTTTCAATGGCGGCGCCGTGGGAAATTCCAAGGTCCGCTCGAGCGTAGCTGGCTATGTGGTGGGCGCAGGCGCTGAATGGGCAATTGGTCAGGGCTGGGCGCTTCGGGCGGAATATCTGCACGTCGATTTCGGCGCGCAGACCACCTCGGGCATGGTGACTGTGGTTCAGGTTCCCGCAGCCCAGAATCCGTTCACCAGCAGGGCCGACCTGACCGCAAATCTGTTTCGGACAGGCCTGACCTGGCGGTTCTGATGGCCGGTTGTGACGGCGCCGTCCGACCACCTATTTGGATCGGCCGATTGTGATGGCAGGCACCCGCTGCCACGCGTGCCGCAATGGCCATTCCCTGCTTTAATCGCCCCCATTAGGCGCCAAAGACGACTGGCCGTTTGCCTGCTCGGCGTCATCTGGGAAAAAATTTCGTCGGCGATGTCGTCCGCGCTGCGGTTGCTTCGACTGGATGTTGGCTGATTGAGCCGATCACAAGGGAGCTTTCACATGCAATATCTGCTGCTGATCTACCAGAACGAGGCCGAATACGGAAAAATGGATGCCGAGACCGGCAAGAAGATGACCGAGGAATATGGCGTCTTCACCCAATCCATTATCCAGAGCGGCAACTTCAAGGGCGCCGACCGTCTGCAGCCGACCCACACCGCGACCACCGTGCGTGTACGTGACGGCAAGATCCTCACCACCGACGGTCCGTTCGCCGAGACCCGCGAACAACTCGGCGGTTATTATCTGATCGAGGCCAAAGACCTCAACGCCGCGCTCTCCATTGCGGCCCGTATTCCCAGTGCGCGGACCGGCTCGATCGAGGTTCGACCGATCTGGGTTTATAACTGATGGCCTGATCTGGGGCCCCGATGACGCCGGTCGAGATCGAACGAATATTCCGCGACGAGGCGGGGCGGGCGCTGGCCACGCTGATACGCCTCGTCGGTGATTTCGATCTGGCCGAGGAAGTGCTGCAGGAGGCGTTCGCGGTTGCCTGGGAGCGCTGGGCTAACGGGCCGGCGCCCGGCAATCCGCGCGCCTGGCTGGTGCAGGTCGGGCGCAACAAGGCAATTGATCGCGTTCGCCGTCAGATCGCGTTTCGAGGCAAGCAGACGGAACTGCAGCATCAGATGTTGCTGGACTCGGTGGGCGCCGATAGCGCCGTCGATACCGGCGCGCTCGATGACGACATGTTGCGCCTGATCTTCACCTGCTGCCATCCGAGTTTCGCGATCGATGTGCAGGTGGCGTTGACGCTGCGGACCGTCTGCGGCCTTGGCAGCGCCGAAGTCGCACGCGCCTTTCTCGTCAGCGAGGAGGCGATGGCCCAGCGCCTGTTGCGCGCCAAGCAGAAAATCCGTCTGGCCGGCATTCCCTATGAAGTGCCCGAGCGGGAGGACCTGGAGCCCCGGCTCACCGGTGTGCTGGCGGTGGTCTATCTGGTTTTCACGGAAGGCTATGCGGCGACCTCGGGCGAGGAGCTGATGCGCACGGATCTTGCGCAGGAGGCGATCCGGCTCGGCCGCCTGCTCGACGCGCTGATGCCGGATCGCGGCGAGATCAAGGGATTACTGGCGCTGATGCTGCTGCACGACGCGCGGCGCGCCTCGCGTGAGACCGCGGGCGGCGACATCGTGCTGTTGGAAAACCAGGACCGTTCGCGATGGGATCGCCACCAGATCGCCGAAGGTCTGGCGCTGGTCGAGACCGCCCTGCGCCTTCCCGGCCGGCCGCAACCCTATGCCGTGCAGGCGGCGATTGCAGCTCTTCACGCGCGCGCCCCGGATTTCGCGGCCACCGACTGGCCGCAGATCGCCGGCCTCTACGAAGTGCTGCTGCGCATCAGCCCCTCGCCGGTGATCGAACTCAATCATGCCGCCGCGGTTTCGATGGTCGGTGGCCCGGCGCGGGCGCTCGATCTGGTCGATGCCCTGCAGGCGCGCGGCGGATTGAAGGGCTATGAATTGCTGCCGGCCGTCCGCGCCGATCTGTTGCGCCGGCTCGGCCGCAAGGAGGCTGCACGCGAGGCCTATCTCGCCGCGCAGTCGGCGACCCGGCTCGAACCGCTGCGCCGGCTCTACGCGCGAAGGCTGAAGGAGTTGGAGGGCTGATGCCCCGCACAAGCACGTCTTCGCGCTGACAGCCGTGTCATTCCGGAGCTCGCGAAGCGAGAATCCGGAATCCAGAGATTGTTCGTTGAAAGATCCGGATCGGTTCGCGTTCGTGACCCGTCCGGAGCGACGGCGGGTTTGTCACCGCGTGGCGGCAAGGGAGGCTGTCGTCTTTTCAGTGCCCGCAAGATCAGCGAGCAAGGTCTGTAGCGTCGATCGGGTGGAGGGATCGGCGACGCCGTCGACGCGCGCGGGACGGAAATGGCGCTGGAATGCAGTCACCACTTCCAGGGTCGGCGTATCGTATTTGCCGCTGACATGCAGGCCGTAGCCATATTCAACGAGCGATTGCTGCAGTTGCCGCACGTCCTCGCCCTCGGCGCCGAGCTTCAGTCCGTCACCGCGTGTGATCGGCGCCGGCTGCACCCAGTGACCAACTCCGGAATTGGCGAGGGAATGCCAGGGGAATTTCTCGCCCGGGTCCTGCTTTCGCGCCGGCGCGACGTCGGAATGGGCAAGCACGCGATGCGCCGGCACGTTGCGACGAAGCATGATGCCCCGGCACAGCGCGATCACGGCTGCGATCTGGCGAAGGGGAAATTCCGGATAGCCCCATTCATGGCCGCGATTGACGATTTCCACCCCGATCGAACAGGAATTGATGTCGGTCTCGCCGGCCCAATGCGCCACGCCGGCGTGCCAGGCGCGCTTGGCTTCCGGCACGCACTGCACGATCCGGCCATCCTCAAGCACGATGTAATGCGCGGAGACATCGGTGCCGGCCGTGCAAAGCCGGGCGATCGCGCCCTCGACATCGGGCATCCCGGTGTAGTGCAACAGGACCATGTCGGGTTGTCGGCCACCCACGCGCTCGCCGTAATTGGCCGAGGGGATGACGTCGGAAGCGATCGAGGAATCAGGGGTGAAGGTCTGCATGTTCGCAAGGGCCCGGGGGATCGGAAGGGCACGTTGACGCTTCGCAACAGAAGTGGAGGACGCGAACGAACCAAGCGGCATGACGGCACTCAAACAGGGCAGGAGGACGGCGACACTACGACGACACGACGAATCCTGTTTACTATTCCTTCACCATCGTTCCCGACGCAATGCGAATGCGCGCGACCCCATCGGATTTGTGCCGGGCTGTGGATGACGGGCATCAGTGGCCCGTGCGGAGTTGGCTCTCGGGTGCTGAATGGCGGGGTCGGGACCGAACGCGCGCATAACGTTTCAATCGGTAAACAGACCTTCAACCCTTTCTTAACGCTAATCGACGTTACCTAGGGAGAAGGCCCGAACCTGGCCAAGCCCTCTTTTGACGCCTGACAACCCATGGCCGCTCAGCAAATTCCATCGGGAAATCAGGATATTCAACCCGGCTCACGGCAAGGCGGGCGGCGGGTGGCGCTCCTTTTGACGGGCCGAGCGGCAGGTCTTACGGGAGGCCTGCCATCATGGCGTCGTTGCGAGACGCGGCCCGGTGCGCGCGGGAACTCGAGGAGCTATGGACCAGCTGGTGTCCCGTCCAGAAATGCCGGCCCGGGCCTGTCCCGGGATCTGGCCATGAGCGGACAATCTCCCCGCCATATCTCCGTTCTCGGCCGTGAGGCGGTCGACCTGCTGCAGCCCCGCGACGGCGGGATCTATGTTGACGCCACTTTTGGTGCCGGCGGGTACAGCCGCGCCATTCTCGATCTCAAGGGAACGCGCGTGATAGGGATCGACCGCGATCCCACCGCCATTGCTGGCGGGTTCGATCTGGTGGAGCAGTCGGATAGCCGGCTTACCCTGGTCGAGGATCGCTTTTCCAATCTCGCCGACATTTGCCAGGCTCAAGGAGAAAGTCTCGTCGACGGCGTGGTGATGGATGTCGGCGTGTCCTCGATGCAGCTCGATCAGGCGACCCGCGGCTTTTCGTTCCGCTTCGATGGTCCGCTGGACATGCGGATGGGATCATCGGGGCCGACCGCAGCGGATGTGATAGCGAGGGCGTCCGAGAGCGATCTCGCCGACATTATTTATGTGTTCGGCGAAGAGCGGCAGTCGCGCGGCATCGCCCGCGCCATCATGGCCGCGCGGAGACAGGCACCGATCACCAGCACGCGCGCGCTTGCCGACATCGTCGGCAAGGTGGTGCGGAGCAAGCCGGGCGATATCCATCCGGCGACACGGACGTTTCAGGCGCTGCGAATTTTCGTCAACCAGGAGCTCGACGAACTCAATGCGGCGCTGTCGGCGGCCGAGCGCGTGCTCAAACCCGGCGGCCGGCTGGTCGTGGTGTCGTTCCATTCGCTGGAAGACCGCATCGTCAAGAATTTCCTTGCCGCGCGCGGCAAGGTCGGCGGCGGCTCGCGCCACTTGCCGCTCGCTAATTCGGCCGCGCCGAGCTTTACAATCCTGACCCGGCGCCCGGTTACGCCTGGCGAAGCGGAAGTCGCCGATAATCCGCGCGCCCGCTCCGCGAAACTGCGCGCCGGCGAGCGCACGGATGCGCCGGCACATGCCGTCGACGAATTGCCGGACTGGCCTTCGCTCTCTCTTGTGATGCGGGGAGGCTGAACCATGCGGCTCATCCATCTCCTCGTCATCGGCGCCCTGGTGTTCGCCGCCGCGCATGTCTACCGCATCAAGATGGAATCGACGGCGCGCACCGAGCGCGTGTTGCAGCTGCATGCGGAAATCCGCGAGCAGCGCGACGCCATTGCGCTCCTGCATTCGGAATGGGCCAAGCTCGACGCGCCGTTGCGGCTGCAGGGGCTTGTGGAACGGCACCTGGCGCTCAAGCCGATCAATGCCATGCAATATGATTCCCTGAAGAATCTGCCCGAACGGCCGCCGAATTTCGTCAAGTCGGGCGAGCCCGACCCGATCGGCGCGATGATCGATGCTATCGGCCAGGCGGCCGGCGATCAGGCAGCGTCAGACCAGACGGCGGTGACTGGCTCCATTCCGGCTGCGGAGGGGCAGCAATGACCGAACATCCCAATGCCTCCAAGCGGCCCACCGAGCCGCTGCACCAGCGCCTGATCCGGGGCGTACTTTATGGGCGCAATGTTGACCGCTCGGCCAAGGCCCGCGCACGCGTCGGTTTTGCGATCCTCGCTTTCGCGGCGATCTATGCCGTGATCGGCGGACGGCTGGTGATGTTTGCGATCGGCGCCGACAGCCATGGTGCCCGCCACGCCGCCACGCAGGATGCGGTGGCGACCGCGCGGCCCGACATCGTCGATCGCAACGGGGCAATTCTGGCGACCGACGTCAAGGCGCCCAGCCTGTTCGCGGAGCCGCGCAGATTGATCGACCATGATGAGGCCGTGGAGCTGTTGACCGCTACCTTGCCTGATCTCGACACCGGCGAAGTGCGTGAACGGCTTGCCGGCAGGAAGGGCTTTGTCTGGCTGAAGCGCGAAATCACGCCCAAGCAGCAACAGGAAATCCATCGGCTGGGCATTCCCGGCATCGGCTTCCTGCGTGAGAACAAGCGCGTCTATCCGACCGGCAATGAGGTCGCGCATTTGATCGGCCTGGTGAATATCGACAACCAGGGCATCGCCGGCATGGAGAAGTGGCTCGACAGCAACGGTCTCGCCGATTTGCATCGCGCCGGCTTTGCCACCGATCGCTTGCAGCGGCCGATCGAGCTTTCGGTCGATCTTCGCGTCGAACACGCATTGCGCGACGAGTTGCTCAAGGCCAAGGACAAGTTCCACGCCAAGGCGGCCTCTGGCCTCGTCACCAACGTCAACACCGGCGAGATCGTGGCGATGGTGTCGCTTCCTGATTTCGATCCGAATAAGCCGAAGGAGGTGCACGACCCCGATCGCATCAACAGGCTGACCACCGGCGTTTATGAAATGGGCTCGACCTTCAAGGCCTTCACGCTGGCAATGGCGCTCGATTCCGGCAAGATCGACCTCAATTCCATGTGGGACGCGCGGGGTAACCTGCACTACGGCAAATTCACCATCCACGACAGCCATCCGCTCGGCCGCTTCATCAACACCAAGGAAGTGTTCACCTTTTCGTCGAACATCGGCGCGGCGCGGATTGCGCTCAATCAGGGTGTCGAGGCGCACAAAGCGTTTCTCAAAAAGATGGGACAATTAGAGAGGCTGCGCACCGAACTGCCGGAAAGCGCCTCGCCACTGATCCCCAAGCGCTGGGGTGAACTGAATACCGTCACCATCGCCTTCGGGCAGGGACTGTCGGTTGCGCCCCTGCAGGCGGTGATGGGCATCAACGCGCTGGTCAATGGCGGCTATCTGATGCCGCCGACCTTCCTGAAGCGCACCGAGGGCGAAGCGAGGGCGCTCGCCAAGCGAGTCATCAAGTCTGATACCTCCGACAAGATGCGCTTTTTGATGCGGCTGAATGCTGAAATCGGCACGGCAAAGAAGGCCGACGTAGCGGGCTATTACGTCGGCGGCAAAACCGGGACCTCCGAGAAGATCTTCAACGGGCACTATGCCAAGAAACGCGTGCTCAATTCCTTCACCGCGATCCTGCCGGCCGACAATCCGCAATACCAGCTCCTGATCATGCTCGATGAGCCGCAGGCCGTGCAGGGAACATATGGTTTCATCACCTCGGGCTGGAACGCTGTGCCCACGGGCGGGGCTGTAATTGCCCGTATCGCGCCGCTGCTCGGGATCGAGCCGCGGTTCGATCTGCCGCCGTCCGAGCGCCTTATTCTTGCGGCAACCAAGCCAACCCAGTAACGCTAAACCAGATATCTCCCAACAAGAGCTGGAACTGTTGAAAGCCAAGAGACTGCGGGACCTCTTCGATGCCGATGCCGTGATCGATCCGCGGGCCGAAGGCATTGCGGTCACCGGCCTTGCGGTGGACAGTCGCGCGGTCAAACCGGGCGATCTGTTCTTTGCGTTGGCGGGCAACAAGACCGATGGCGCCCGCTTCGTTACGGCCGCGATCGCCGCCGGTGCGGTGGCGGTCGTGAGCGATCACACGCTCGCCGGTCTGCCGGTGCCCTGCGTGGTGACGCCAGGGTCGCGCCGCGCGCTGGCGCTGGCCGCAGCGCGCTTCTTCTCTCGGCAGCCCGCGACGATCGTTGCCGTCACCGGCACCAGCGGCAAGACTTCGGTGGCAGCCTTCACGCGGCAGATCTGGGAGCGGCTTGGCCATGCCTCCGCCAGCATCGGCACCATCGGATTGGTATCGCCGAAGCGCACGGTTTACGGCTCGCTCACGACGCCTGATCCGGTCGCGCTGCATCGCCAACTCGACGAGATTGCGCAGGACGGCGTAACCCATCTGGCGCTGGAGGCATCCTCGCACGGGCTCGATCAGTTCCGCCTCGATGGTGTGCGACTGGTCGCCGGCGGCTTCACCAATCTGTCGCGCGATCACATGGATTATCACCCCGATGTCGCGCATTATCTGAATGCCAAGCTCAGGCTGTTCCGCGACTTGTTGCCGGCGGGCTCGGCGGCCGTGATCTCGGCGGATCATGACTGCTCGGCGGCCGTGATGGAGGCAGCGCGCAACCATCGCCTCAAGCTGATGGCGGTGGGGCGTAACGCATCGGATGATGGCGAGAACATTCACTTGATCGATGCCGCCGTCGACGGTTTTGCGCAAAAGCTTTCAGTCGCGTATTGCGGCAAGCGTTTCGCGGTGCGTCTTCCGCTCGTCGGTGAATTCCAGATCGAGAACGCGCTGGTGGCGGCGGGGCTTGCGATCGGCACCGGCAGCGCGCCTGAAGCGGTGTTTGCGGCGCTCGAACATCTGCAGGGCGCGAGCGGCCGGCTGGAGCGGGTCGGCGAACATAATGGCGCGCCGATTTTTGTCGATTACGCCCATAAGCCGGACGCGCTCGCCAAGGCGCTGCAGGCGCTGCGGCCCTATGCGAGAAGTCGTCTCGTCGTCGTGTTCGGCGCGGGTGGCGACCGCGATGCCGGCAAGCGCCCGCTGATGGGTGAGATCGCCAGCCAGAATGCCGACCACATCATCATCACCGACGACAATCCGCGAAGCGAAAATCCGAAAGCGATACGCGCGGCGATCCTTGAAGCGGCCAAGGGTGCCGTTGAAATCGGCGACCGAGCGGAGGCGATCCGCGTCGCTATCGCCGGCCTAGAGCCGGGCGATGCGCTGCTGGTTGCGGGTAAGGGGCATGAAACCGGGCAGATCGTCGGTGATCGCGTGTTGCCCTTCAGTGATCATGAGGCCGTCGCCGCCGCGCTGGCGACACTCGCGCCGAGGGTGGCATGAGCGTAGACGCATTATGGACAGTGTTCGCGATGGCCGAGGCGATGGGTGCCGCGCCACGCGGCGCGTTACCCAAAGACGTCATCGGTCTTTCGATCGATAGCCGCACTATCGCGCCCGGCGAGGCTTATTTCGCCATCAAGGGCGATGTACATGACGGCCATGATTTCGTCGACGCGGCTCTGAAGGCGGGCGCCGCGCTCGCGGTGGTCGCGGCCGCGCAAAAGGAACGATTTGCCGCCGATGCGCGGCTGCTTGTCGTCGAGGATGTCCTGGCGGCGCTGATCGATCTGGCGCGCGCCGCGCGGGCCCGACTCGCTGGCGGCGAGGGACGGGTGATCGCGGTCACCGGGTCGGTGGGCAAGACCTCGACCAAGGAAGCGCTGCGCAGCGTGCTCGGTGCCCAAGGCAAGACCCACGCCTCGGCGGCGTCGTTCAACAATCATTGGGGCGTGCCGCTATCGCTCGCCCGCTGCCCGGCGGATGTGCGCTTCGCGATATTCGAGATCGGCATGAACCACGCGGGCGAAATCGAACCGCTGGTGAAGATGGTGCGCCCGCATGTGGCGATCATCACCACGGTGGAGCCGGTCCATCTGGAATTCTTTTCAGGCATCGAGGCGATAGCCGATGCTAAGGCGGAAATTTTCGCTGGCGTTGAACCGGATGGAGCTGTCGTGCTCAACCGCGACAATTCGCAATTCGACCGGCTGCGCCGCCGCGCCAAGAAGCTGCAGGTCAGCCGCATTGCCACGTTTGGAGCGCATCGCCGCGCCGAAGCGCGGCTAATGGATGTCGCGCTCCACCCGACATGCTCGGCGGTTCATGCCGAAATTCTCGGCCATGAAGTGAGCTACAAGATCGGCATGCCGGGCCGCCACATGGCGATGAATTCGCTGGCGGTGCTGGCAGCCGCCTCTCTCGTGGGCGCGGACCTGGCGCTCGCCGCCTTGTCATTCTCGCAGGTCCAGCCGGCCGCCGGCCGGGGCGTGCGGCGGGTGCTGGAAGTGCCGAACGGCGAGGTAACCCTGATCGACGAGAGCTACAATGCCAATCCGGCCTCGATGGCGGCGGCGCTCAACGTGCTTGGTCGTGCCGTGATCGGGCCAAAGGGCCGCCGGATCGCCGTGTTGGGTGACATGCTGGAGCTTGGGCTGACGGGCGCGGAACTGCATCGCGGGCTGAATGAGGCGGTCCAGTCCAACGGCATCGATCTGGTATATTGCTGTGGTTCGCTGATGCACAATCTGTGGGATGCCCTTTCCACCGGCAAGCGGGGCGGCTATGCCGAAAGCTCGGCGAATCTGGCGGCTCAGGTGGTATCAGTGGTCCGCGCCGGCGATGTGATCATGATCAAGGGATCGCTGGGGTCGAAGATGAAAACGATTGTGCAGGCGCTGGAAAAGCGCTTCCCCGGCAAGGCCGCGCTCGATGAAGCCGCGGTATAGGCGGTTGAGATGTTTTATTGGCTGATTGAGCTTTCCAATACCGTTCCCGGTCTTGGTGTGTTTCGCACCTTCCTGAATGTGTTTCGCTACATCACCTTCCGCACCGGCGGCGCGATGGTGACCGGCGCCCTGTTTGTGTTCCTGTTCGGACCCTGGATCATCGATCATCTGCGCCTGCGCCAGGGCAAGGGACAGCCGATCCGCACCGATGGGCCGCAATCCCATCTGGTCACCAAGAAGGGCACGCCCACCATGGGCGGGCTGATGATCCTCTCGGGACTGGTGGTGTCGACATTGCTCTGGGCCAATCCGCTCAATCCCTATGTCTGGATTGTATTGGCGGTAACGCTCGGCTTCGGATTCGTCGGTTTCTATGACGACTATCTCAAGGTCACCAAGCAGAGCCACAGCGGCTTTGCCGGCCGCCTCCGCCTCGGCATCGAGGCGGTGATTGCGCTGGCTGCCTGCTTGGCCCTGACACGGCTCGGCCGCGAGCCGTTCTCGACGTCGCTGGTGATCCCCTTCTTCAAGGATTTCGTACTGAATTTCGGCGCGTTCTTCGTCATCTTTGGCGCGTTCATCATAGTCGGCGCCGGCAATGCGGTGAACCTGACTGACGGCCTCGATGGTCTGGCCATCGTTCCGGTGATGATCGCGGCGATGAGCTTTGGCATGATCGCCTATCTCGCCGGCAACGCGGTGTTCTCCGATTATCTGCAGATCAACTATGTCGCCGGCACCGGCGAACTGGCGGTACTGTGCGGCGCAGTGCTAGGCGCTGGTCTCGGCTTCCTCTGGTTCAACGCGCCGCCGGCGTCCATCTTCATGGGCGATACGGGTTCGCTCGCGCTCGGTGGCATGCTGGGCGCGATCGCGGTCGCCGTGAAGCACGAGATCGTGCTTGCGGTGATCGGCGGGCTGTTCGTGCTGGAAGCGGTGTCGGTGATCGTGCAGGTGGTGTCGTTCAAGCTCACCGGCAAGCGCGTTTTCAAGATGGCGCCAATCCACCATCACTTCGAGCAAAAGGGTTGGACGGAGCCGCAGATCGTGATCCGGTTCTGGATCATCTCGGTGATGCTGGCGCTGGCCGGCCTCTCCACGCTGAAGCTGCGGTGATGACACCCGGCCGTGACGAGTGGTGGAAGTCATGATCCCCGTCACCTCCTTTGCGGGCAAGACCGTTGCGGTGTTCGGTCTCGGCGGCTCTGGCCTCGCAAGCTGCGATGCCCTGAAGGCAGGCGGCGCAAATGTGATCGCTGCCGACGATAGCGCCGACAATGTTGCCAAGGCTGCCCAGGCCGGGTTCGTCACGGCCGACCTTCGCACCGTGTCCTGGCAAAATATCGCCGCATTGATACTGACGCCCGGTGCGCCCCTGACGCATCCGGCGCCGCATTGGTCGGTGCTGATGGCGCGCCAGGCGGGCGTGGAAGTCATCGGCGACGTCGAATTGTTCTGCCGTGAGCGCCGTCGCCATGCGCCGCAGGCCCCCTTTGTCGGCATCACCGGCACCAACGGCAAATCCACCACCACGGCGTTGATTGCGCACCTGATGCAAAGCGCGGGTTACGACACCCAGATGGGCGGCAATATCGGTACGGCGATCCTGTCGCTCGAACCGCCGCGCAATGGCCGCGTGCATGTGATCGAACTGTCGTCCTATCAGATCGATCTCGCGCCCTCGCTCGATGTCAGCGTCGGTATCCTGCTCAATGTGACGGAGGATCATCTGGATCGTCACGGCACTCTGGAGAATTACGCCGCCGTCAAGGAGCGACTCGTTGCCGGCGTGCAAGCAAACGGCACCGCTATCATCGGCGTTGACGATACCTGGACGCGCAATGCGGCGGATCGGATCGAACGATCCGGCCGCCGCGTGGTACGCGTATCGGTGAAAAATCCGCTGCCGGATGGCATCTATGTCGAAGGCGAAGCCATCGTGCAGGCCTCCGGTGGGGCACGTCGCGAGATCGCCGCGATCGGCGGCATCGGCTCGCTGCGCGGATTGCACAATGCCCAGAATGCCGCTTGCGCGGCGGCCTGCGCGCTCGCACTCGGCACCTCCCGCGAAACCCTGCAGGCAGGCCTTCGCAGTTTCCCCGGGCTGGCACACCGGATGGAGCAGGTCGGCCGGCGCGGCTCGGTGCTGTTCGTCAATGATTCCAAGGGAACCAATGCCGATGCGGCGGCGCGCGCGCTATCGTCTTTCAACAACATCTTCTGGATCGCCGGCGGCAAGCCGAAGACCGGCGGCATTGTGAGCCTCGCCGAATATTTTCCGCGTATCCGCAAGGCCTATCTGATCGGCGAGGCGGCAGGCGAATTCGCCGGCACGCTGGGCGCAACCGTGCCGCACGAGATCAGTGGAACGCTTGATGTCGCGGTAGCCCATGCCGCGCAGGAGGCCGAGGCGTCGGGGCTTGCGGATGCCGTGGTGCTGCTCTCGCCGGCCTGCGCCTCCTTCGACCAGTATCGTAATTTCGAGATCCGGGGCACGGCGTTCCGCGACCTCGTCACCGCGCTGCCGGGCGTGAAGCCCGTGGTGTGACCGAAGCTGCCAGGGTCGAGCGGAAGTTGACATCGTCATGGCCGGGCTAGGCGCGAAGACGCGCTTCGCGCTGCATTGCGTCCGGGGCACGAGACTCGCCACACGTTCACACGAGACTCTCGACAAGTTCATCGATTCCGTTAACCCCTCGTAAACCATCCTGGGCGACCAATGGGGCAAACCCCTGACGCCTCTGGGAATGCCCATGCTTTCTCGCGAACAACGCAATCCACTGAGCGACTGGTGGTGGACGGTCGACAAGCCGCTATTGGGCGCGATCATCGGGCTGATGCTGGTCGGCATCGTGCTGTCGCTCGCCGCCAGCCCGCCGGTCGCGACCCGGATCGGGCTCGATCCCTTCCATTTCTTCAATCGGCACGTGCTGTTTCTGCTGCCGGCTTTCCTCGTGCTGATCGGCGTCTCGTTCCTGCCGCCGCGCCAGATCCGCCGCGTCGCGCTGGTGGTGTTCGTGCTCTCGATCCTCTTGATCGTCCTGACGCTGGGGCTCGGGCCCGAGGTAAAGGGCTCGCGGCGCTGGATCACGCTGATCGGCGTCAACATCCAGGCTTCTGAATCCGCCAAGCCGGCCTTTGTGGTGATCGCCGCCTGGCTGTTTGCGGAATCGACCAAGCGGCCGGAAATGCCGGCGACCTCGATGGCGCTGGTGCTGCTGCTGATGCTGGTTTCGCTTCTGGTGATGGAGCCGGATTTCGGCCAGACCATGCTGATCCTGACGGTGTGGGGCGCGCTGTTCTTCATCGCCGGGATGCGCATGATCTGGGTCGCGGGGCTCGCGGGCGCAGGCGCCGCGATGCTGTTCACCGCCTATCTGTTCGTTCCGCATGTTGCCGGCCGCATCAAGCGCTTCATGAATCCGGCCTCGGGCGACACCTTCCAGGTCGATACCGCGATGGAAGCCTTTTACAATGGCGGCTGGTTCGGTCTTGGGCCCGGCGAGGGCATCGCCAAGCGCAGCCTGCCAGACAGCCATACCGACTTCGTATTTGCGGTCGCTGCCGAGGAATTCGGCATCATCCTGTGCCTGGCGCTGGTTGCCCTGTTCGCCTTCATCGTGATCCGGACGCTGTCGCGCGCCTATGCCAGCGAAGACATGTTCGCGCGCTTTGCGGCCTCGGGCCTCGCCATCCTGTTCGGGGTGCAGGCCGCCATCAACATGGCGGTCAATCTGCAACTGATTCCGGCCAAGGGCATGACGCTGCCTTTCATCTCCTATGGCGGATCGTCGATCGTCTCATTGGCCTATGGCGTCGGCATGATGCTGTCGCTGACCAGGATGCGGCCGCGCACCGCCATTGACTCCGCTGGCGAGGTTGCGGCGTTGAATCATTATGCTTGAGCCTGGCGACCTGATGTGACGAGCTGACGCGCCTCCGCCCGTTCTAGCCAGTCTTTGGATTGCTCGATTTGCCTGATATGACGACCCTCTCATGAGCGCCTCGCCCCTGATCCTCCTCGCGGCCGGTGGTACCGGCGGGCATCTGTTTCCCGCCGAAGCACTGGGCGTCGAGCTGATCCGCCGCGGCTTGCGGGTGCGTCTGGCAACCGATGCCCGCGCGCTCCGATACAGTGGGCTGTTTTCGCCGGACATGATCGATGTGGTGCCGAGCGAGACGGTGCGCAGCCGCGCACCCTGGGCGCTGGCTTACACTGGCGCGAAGCTGGCCGCGGGCGCCCTCGTTTCGTTTGAACTGCTGCGGCGGTTAAAGCCTGCCGCGGTGGTCGGCTTCGGCGGATATCCGACCTTGCCGCCGCTACTGGTTGCGCGCCTGTTCGGCATTCCGAGTCTGGTTCACGACTCCAATGCGGTGCTCGGCCGCGCCAACCGTTTCCTGTCCAGCCGTGTCAATGCGATCGCCACCTCACTGCCGGGCGTGCTCGATCGCGATCCAGAACTCGCCGGCAAAACCACCACCGTCGGCACGCCGATGCGTCCGGCCATCCTCGCGGCAGCGGCGGTGAAGTTTGCTCCGCCGGAGCCCGGCGGAGCGTTGCGCCTGCTCGTGGTCGGCGGCAGCCAGGGCGCGCGAGTGATGGCCGACATCGTGCCGGGCGCCATTGAGCGGCTGGAGCCGGCGTTGTGGCGTCGCCTTGTGCTCACCCAGCAGGTGCGCGAGGAAGACATGTCGCGGGTCCGCGCGGTCTATGACCGGCTCAAGATCCAGGTCGAACTGGCGCCGTTTTTCAACGACCTGCCCGCGCGGCTGGCCTCCAGCCAATTGGTGATCTCGCGCTCCGGTGCCGGTACTGTCGCCGAACTGGCCGCGATCGGCCGCCCGTCGATCCTTGTGCCGCTGCCGGGTTCGATCGATCAGGATCAATATGCCAATGCCGGCGTATTGGTGCAGGCCGACGGGGCGCTACGGATTCCGCAGGCCGAATTTACCCCCGACCGGCTGGCGGCGGAAATCTCCGCGCTGGCGGCCGAACCGGCACGGCTCCAGGCGATGGCAACCGGCGCGCGCTCGGCGGGCCGGCTGGACGCGGCCGAACGGCTCGCCGATCTGGTCCTGCGGGTGGCTGGGCTTCCAATGAGCCAACAGGCGGCTTGACGGAGCAGGACTCGTTCCGGCAACAGGGGCGGCAGGGTGGGCCACGCCCCCTGTGAATCATAGCGTTTTCAAGCGAAGTGGATACCGGTTCGCGTGAAGAAAATGCGTCAACACCATAGTCTAGAGTTCCAGTTCTGATTCGATCAGAACCGGATTGGCTCTAGAGTTGCGATGTCTGTCATGTCGGGGCTGGCGTGCCGCTGCCCGGACGATGCCATGAACCGTCAGGGAACCCGTCATGAGATTGCCCCGCGAGATCGGCCCCATCCACTTCGTCGGGATCGGCGGTATCGGCATGAGCGGGATCGCCGAGGTGCTCTGCAATCTCGGTTACACCGTGCAGGGCTCGGATGCTTCCGAGAACGCCAATGTGCTGCGGCTGCGCGACAAGGGCATCCGCGTCACGATCGGCCACAAGGCGGAGAATGTCGCGGGCGCCGACGTGCTGGTGGTGTCGACCGCGATCAAGCGCGACAATCCCGAACTGATGGCGGCGCGCGCCCAGCGCATTCCCGTGGTGCGTCGCGCGGAGATGCTTGCCGAATTGATGCGGCTGAAAAGCTGCGTGGCGATTGCTGGCACCCACGGCAAAACCACCACGACCTCGATGGTGGCGGCCTTGCTCGATGCCGGCGATTTCGATCCGACCGTGATTAATGGTGGCATCATCAATGCCTACGGCACCAATGCGCGGCTCGGCGCCGGCGAATGGATGGTAGTGGAGGCCGACGAAAGCGACGGCACCTTCCTCAAATTGCCGGCGGATGTCGCCATCGTCACCAATGTCGACCCCGAACATCTCGACCACTTCAAGACCTTCGAGGCGGTGCAGGATGCGTTCCGCGCCTTTGTCGAGAACGTGCCGTTCTATGGCTTTGCGGTGATGTGCATCGATCATCCCGTGGTGCAGGCGCTGGTCGGCAAGATCGAGGACCGTCGCATCATCACTTATGGTGAAAATCCGCAGGCCGATGCCCGTCTGATCGATCTCAATCCTTCCGGCGGCGGTTCGGAATTCAAGGTGGCGTTCCGCGACCGCAAGAGCGGTGTCACGCATGAGATCCGCGATCTCGTGCTGCCGATGCCGGGCCGGCATAACGCGCTGAACGCCACCGCTGCGGTCGCGGTCGCCCATCAACTCGGTCTTTCCGACGAGACGATCCGAAAAGCGCTCGCCGGGTTTGGCGGGGTGCGACGGCGGTTCACCCGCACCGGCGAATGGAATGGCATCACCGTGATCGACGATTACGGGCATCATCCGGTCGAGATCGCCGCCGTGCTGAAGGCCGCGCGCGACTCCACCAGCGGCAAGATCATCGCCGTGGTGCAGCCGCATCGCTTTACGCGCCTGCAGTCGCTGTTTGAGGAATTCTGCACCTGTTTCAACGATGCCGATACGGTGGTGGTGGCGGATGTCTATGCGGCGGGAGAGGCGCCAATTGCGGGCATCGATCGCGACCATTTCGTGCTCGGCCTGCGCGCCCACGGCCACCGTGAAGTGGTTCCGTTGCCGGGCGCGGCGGAGCTTGCCGGTATCATCAAGAACATCGCAGGCAACGGCGATTACGTGGTCTGCCTCGGCGCCGGCAACATCACCCAATGGGCCTACGCGCTCCCCGGCGAGTTGAAGGCGCTCGGCTGATGGCAGCGCCGGGTGGTCATCGGTCGAAATTGTTCGGACTCCCTCCGGACCCGTCATGGCCGGGCAGAAGCGCAAAGCGCGTCTTCGCACTGACGTCCCGGCCATCCACGTATGATCAACCTCATTCCGCGAGGGCGGCCGCGTGAGCTTTCCTGACATCACGCCCGAACTCAGAGCTTCGATGCCGGCGTTGCGCGGGCGGCTCCTTGCCAATCAAACGCTTGCCGAACTCACCTGGTTTCGCGTCGGCGGGCCGGCGCAGGTGCTGTTCACGCCAGCCGATGCGGACGATCTCGCTTATTTCCTCGGCCATCTGGCATCGCATATTCCGGTTTACGTTCTGGGCGTGGGGTCCAATGTGATCGTTCGGGATGGCGGGCTCGAAGGCGTGGCGATCCGTCTTCCGCCGCGCGGCTTTGGCGAGGTGACGTCGGATGGCGACGTGCTGACCGCCGGTGCGGCCGCACTCGATCGTCGCGTTGCTGAAGCCGCGGAAGCGGCCGGCCTTGGCGGACTTGAATTCTATTTCGGCATTCCCGGGACCATCGGCGGAGCGTTGCGCATGAATGCCGGAGCCAATGGCGCCGAGACGAAGGACGTTCTGATCGAGGCCGAAGGGGTTGGCCGCGACGGAGCCCGACATCGCCTGTCGCTGGCGGACATGAAATTCACCTACCGAAATTCGGGCGTGGACTCCTCGATCATCTTCACACGGGCGCACTTTCGCGGTCGGCCCAATACGCCTGAGGCGATCCGGGCGCGGATGGATGAGGTACAGTCCCATCGCGAGACCGCCCAGCCGATCCGCGAAAAGACCGGTGGATCGACCTTCAAGAATCCGCCCGGCCACAGCGCCTGGAAGCTGATCGATGCGGCGGGCTGCCGTGGCTTGCGCATCGGCGGCGCGCAGGTATCGGAGATGCATTGCAATTTCCTGATCAACACCGGTGACGCCAGCGCGCATGACATTGAGACGCTGGGTGAGACCGTGCGCCAACGCGTCAAGGCTCATTCAGGGATCGAGCTTCAATGGGAAATCAAGCGGATCGGGCAGGGCGGAGAGAAGTGATGCGCATCACCATTCTGTTCGGCGGCACCAACAAGGAGCGGCTGGTTTCGGTCGCCTCGGCGCAGGCGCTGAGCGCAGCCCTGCCTGAGGCCGATCTGTGGTTCTGGAACCTGGGTGATACCGTGCACGCGGTGAGCCCGCAGGCCTTGAGCGCGCATGGCAAGCCGTTCGAGGATCCGTTCCAGCCTGCCACTCCCGGCATTCCGTTATCCCAGGCGCTCGATCAGGCGCGGGCCGAACGTCGTCTCCTGGTGCTGGGCGTGCATGGCGGGCAGGCGGAGAATGGCGAATTGCAGGTCATGTGCGAAGCGCGCGGCGTGCCGTTCACCGGCTCGGGCTCGGCCGCTTCGCATCTCGCCTTTGACAAGATCGCGGCCAAGCGCTTTGCGGCGATGGCGGGTGTCACCATCACCGAAAATGTCCGCCTTGAGGACGCCGAGACCGCCCTCGACCGTTACGGCCGGCTGATCGCCAAGCCTGCATGTGACGGTTCGAGCTACGGCCTGATCTTCGTCAACGCGAAGCAGGATCTGGTGGCGGTGCGTGCGGCGGCAGCCAACGAGGAATATCTGATCGAGCCCTTCATCAAGGGCGCGGAGGCGACCTGTGGCGTGCTCGAGCGCACGGATGGTTCAATCATCGCCTTGCCGCCGGTCGAGATCATTCCGGCCGATGGCGGCTTTGACTATCACGCCAAATATCTTGCGGCCTCAACCCAGGAAATCTGCCCGGCCCGCTTTGCGCCCGAGATCAATGTCGCAATCAGGGAGCAGGCCGTGAAAGCCCATCGTGCCTTGTCCTGCGGCGGCTACACCCGTTCGGACTTCATCGTGTCGGCGCAGGGGCCGGTCTATCTGGAAACCAACACCTTGCCCGGCCTGACCAAGGCTTCGCTCTATCCCAAGGCGTTGAAGGCCGAGGGCATCGAATTCACTGATTTTCTCGCCGGCCAGATTGCGCTGGCGAGCCGCCGGGCCGGGGTCTAAGGCCCAAGCTCCGGCCGAGCTCGGCGACCGACCCGGTAAAATTGTGACGGTCGGCCGGCAAATGTCTCAAAAGACGCATGAAAACGGGGCCCTTCAACCCTCGTTTTACCCTTTGTTTACCAGGAAGTCCGAAGGTTAACGCTGGCGGCGCATGTTGGCGCTTGGCTGCCGGGGCGTGAGCTGTTGCGGATTTCCGCTTCGACCGCCGCATCGAGGGAAGTGAGCCTCTTTCGAGGCCGGCCCGAGAAGCCCCGAACGACCAGGCCGTCATCGCATCGCCGACGCAACAGGGGCCCGCAGCGGTTGCGAGCCCGGTATCGGATGAGCCCGTGCAATGGATGGTGAAGGACGCCTCGCTCGATCGCTGCGATCGCTGAGGCCCCAAGCTGACCTGAAAGCCGCCGCCCTCGGCGCGGCGATCCTTGTGCGCGAATGGCTGTCCTCTCACCGAAAGCCGGTGCCTTCCCGGAAAGCTCGGGAGATGACACGCGAACGGGAGGAGCAGCCGCACCGCCTCATCCTTATGCTTGAACGTCATATGCCTCGCCGTGCCGGCGTCATCGCCACCGTGCTGCTGCTGTTGGGAAGCACGGCTTTCGGTGTGGTCAAGGGTGGCCATGTCGGCGAAGTGGCCGCCGCCTTCGATGATACGCGTAACGCGCTGGCCAATTCCGCGGGTTTCCGGATCATGGCCGTCTCGATCAGCGGCAACAAACAGCTGACGCGCGATGAGGTGCTCGCGATCGGAGGCGTCAGCGGCCGCTCGTCGCTGTTGTTTCTCGATGCCGATACAGTGCGCGACAAGCTGAAGGCCAATGCGTGGATCGGCGATGCCACGGTGCGGAAATACTATCCGGGCCAGCTGCAGATCGAAATTGCCGAGCGCTCCGCTTTCGCGCTGTGGCAGGAGGACGGAAGGCTTTCGGTGATCGCCGACGACGGCGCCGTGCTCGAGCCCTATATCAGCCGCCCCTTCATCACCTTGCCGCTTGTGGTCGGGAAGGGCGCGGAAAAAAGGGCGCGGGATTTCCTGGCGCTCCTGGCGCGCTATCCCCGGGTTCACGATGTCACCAAGGCGGCGGTCCTGGTGGGTGAGCGGCGCTGGAATTTGCGCCTGAAGGATGGTCTCGACATCAAGCTGCCGGAACAGGATGTCGGCAACGCGTTGGCTGCACTGAGCAGGCTCGATCAGGAGGACAAATTGTTCTCGCGCGACATCGTCGCGGTGGACATGCGCCTTTCGGATCGGCTGACGGTGCAATTATCCGATGATGCGGCCAAGGCGCGCGAGGATCTGCTCAAGGACAAGAAACCCAAGAAGAAGGCTGGTGACGCATGACCGGCCTTGATCGCAACCAGACACCGAAAATTCGTCCCGTCTCGCAGCGGCGCGCCGCGCTCGTGGCCTCGCTCGATATCGGCACCAGCAAGGTGGCCTGCATGATCGCGCGGCTCAAGCCCTGCGCGCCGAGTGATTCCTTGCGCGGTCGCACCCATGCGATCGAGTTGATCGGTTACAGCCAGATCCAGTCGCGTGGCATGAAAGCCGGCGCGGTGGTCGACCTCGCCGAATGCGAACAGGCGGTGCGCCACGCGGTGGCGCTCGCCGAACGCATGGCCAAGGTGCGGGTCGAATCCGTGCTGCTGTCGGTCTCCGGCGGTCGTCTGCAGGGTCAGCTGGTCGAGGCCGCCGCCGACATCCGCGGCAGCACGGTCGGCCCCTCCGATATCAGCCGCGTCACTTCGGCGGGCATGCGTCATGCCACGGGCGAGGGCCGGACGGTGCTTCACGCCCTGCCGGTCGGCTATTCGCTCGATGGTGTCAAAGGCATCCGCGATCCCCGGGGGATGGTGGCACGGCAGTTCGGGGTGGACATGAACGTCGTCACCTCCGATGCCACCGTGGCACGCAATCTGATGCTGGTGGTCGAGCGTTGCCATCTGAACGTCGAGGCCATGGCGGCGAGCCCCTATGTGGCCGGCCTTTCCGTCCTCACCGACGACGAGACCGATCTCGGCGCCGCTGTGATCGAGATGGGGGCCGGCACCACCACGATCGCCACCTATACGGGCGGACGGTTCGTTCATGCCGCCGGTTTTGCGCTCGGCGGGCAACACATCACCATGGATCTGGCACGCGGCATCGGCGCCTGCATTGCGGATGCCGAGCGAATCAAGACGTTATACGGCACCGTTCTGACTGGCGGATCCGATGCGCGCGAATTGATGTCCGTGCCATCTGCCGGCGATGACGAGCGGGATGTTCCGCAAATCGTGTCGCGGGCCACGATAGCCAACATCATTCGCCACCGCGCCGAGGAGATTTTCGAAATGGTCAGAGACCGCCTAGCGGATTCACCCTTCGGGGCGGAGCCCCGGGGCCGGATCGTGCTGACCGGCGGCGCCTCGCAATTGACCGGCATTCCGGAGCTGGCGACGCGGATCCTCGGTCGCCCGGTGCGGATCGGCCGGCCGCTCGGTTTCGGGCGGCTGCCGAACGAAGCGAAGAGCGCATCCTTCTCGGTGCCGTCAGGGCTTCTGGTCTACCCGCAATACGCTCATCTCGAGCACGTCGAACCGCGGCACGCGCGGCAGGTCAGGACGGGGACAGACGGCTATTTCGGAAAAGTCGGCCGATGGCTGCGTGAGGGCTTCTGATGAATCTTTTCCAGCATCTTTCCATTCCACCACGCCCGCGGCTGAAGGCCGTGGTCAACGCAAATCCAACGCTCGCGTAATCGAGAGGCAACCATGACCATCAATCTCAACGTTCCTGACATTCGTGAGCTGAAGCCGCGCATCACGGTATTCGGTGTCGGCGGCGCGGGCGGCAATGCCGTCAACAACATGATCACCGCCGGTCTGGAGGGCGTTGACTTCGTCGTCGCCAATACCGATGCGCAGGCGCTGACAATGTCGAAAGCCCAGCGCATCGTGCAGATGGGCACCCAGGTCACCCAGGGACTTGGCGCAGGTTCGCAACCGGATGTCGGCGCGGCGGCCGCCCAGGAGGTGATCGACGAAATCCGCGATCATCTGTCGGGCGCCAACATGGTGTTCGTCACCGCCGGCATGGGCGGCGGCACCGGGACCGGCGCGGCTCCGGTGATCGCCAAGACCGCCCGCGAGATGGGAATCCTGACCGTCGGCGTTGTCACCAAGCCCTTCCATTTCGAAGGCCAGCGCCGGATGCGTACCGCCGAGGCGGGCATCAGCGAACTGCACAAGGTGGTGGATACGCTCCTCATCATTCCGAACCAGAACCTGTTCCGGGTCGCCAACGAAAAGACCACCTTCGCCGACGCCTTCGCGATGGCCGATCAGGTGCTCTATTCGGGGGTCGCCTGCATCACCGACCTGATGGTCAAGGAAGGCCTGATCAATCTCGACTTCGCCGACGTCCGCGCGGTGATGAGGGAAATGGGCAAGGCGATGATGGGTACCGGCGAGGCCACCGGCGAGAAGCGCGCCTTGACCGCGGCAGAAGCGGCGATCGCCAACCCGCTGATCGACGATTCCTCGATGAAGGGCGCGCGCGGCCTGCTGATCTCGATCACCGGCGGCAAGGATTTGACGCTGTTCGAGGTCGATGAAGCCGCCACCCGCATCCGCGAGGAAGTCGATGCCGATGCCAACATCATCGTCGGCGCCACTTTCGATGAAAACCTGGACGGCGTGATCCGGGTCTCGGTGGTCGCAACCGGCATCGAGCAGGCACAGCTTTCGCGCAACGCGATGTCGGCGCCGCCCGCCGCCATGGCTTCGGCGCCGGACACGAGGCTCGCCGACCTGACCGCGCGCCTGCGTGCGGAGAATCATCGGGCGGCCGAGCGCGCCCAGAAGCAGGAGCCGGCGGCACCGGTACTGGCGCCGGCACCCGCGGCCCGCGCCGCCGTGGACCGCGCAGCGCTTGCCGCCATAGCCGCCGCCGTGGCTGCCGACGTGCCGCACACGGCGCCGGCGGAGCCTGTCTCCTATGGCGATGTCACGGTTCGTCCGATTGCCCAGAAACCGAGCCTGTTCCCGGATCACGACGTCGCCAAGGCGGAGACGCATGAGCCGGTCGCGCCCCAGACCTTCATTCCGCAAGCGGCGGAGCGGGCTCCGATGCGGGCTCCCCGGATGCCGAAGTTCGAGGATCTGCCGATGCCCGCTCAGGCTGAAATCCGCCAGGCCCGCGGCGAGGCTGCCGAGGAGCATCCGCAAAAGACCCGGCTCTCGCTGCTGCAGCGTCTGGCCAATGTTGGCCTCGGCCGCCGCGACGAGGAAAATGAGCCGCCGATCGCCGCCCGTGCTTCGGGCCCGGCGATGGGCTCGATGCCGCCGCTGCCCGAACGAAAGCCGCAGCGGTCGGTGGCCCAGCAGATGTCGGCGCATGACGCCGTCTCGGAATATGGAAAGCGTCCGGCTCCGCAAGGGCTGGATAACCATGGCCGCCCGGCACCTGTTGCGCCGGCGCCACAGGGCGATGACCATCTGGATATCCCCGCCTTCCTGCGGCGGCAATCCCACTGAAAATTGTTACAAATCGGATGACCGAAAAAAGTCCCGGCCTAACCAGCTGGGACTTTTATTTTGGAGCGCCAACAAGCGAACGGATCTCACAAGTCTCTGATAGAGAACGATTAGTTATCATATTGGGAGTTTAATCGGTGAGCCGGAACCACGGGAACCGTCGCCGCATTTTGGTTAAGCTTTGGCGTGAATGCGGCGGAGATAGGGTAACAATCGGTAAAAAACCGTGAGTTGGCGCTCTTTGGGGCAGTGTCTATGGTTCGCTGTGACTCGGGGATATCCGGGGTGACTCGCCGGAAAAGGATCGCACAAACGATCCGGGCGACCCAATCCTGGATAGGTCATTAGGGGCGGTTTTATGAAGGTCAGTCGGCAAACAACGCTGCGGTCGCAGGCGAGTGTGACTGGCGTTGGCGTGCATTCCGGTCTTGCTGTTACCTTGACCCTCGGGCCTGCGCCGATCGACGCAGGCTTTGTTTTTGTCCGCACCGGCCTCGAAGGCGGGGATCGCGAATTTCGCGCCACGGCGCAGTCCGTTACCTCCACCGAACTGGCCACGGCACTCGGTGACCGCGACGGCGCGCAGGTGTCGACCACTGAGCATGTCTTGGCCGCCTTGCGTGGAATGGGCGTCGACAACGCCACGATCGAAGTGGATGGCCCCGAAGTTCCCATCATGGACGGCAGCGCCGCGTCCTTTGTCGCGGCCATCGATCAGGCCGGTATTCTGACCCAGTCGGCGCCGCGCCGCTTTATTCAGGTATTGAAACCAGTTCAGGTGGCCGCTGGCCGGTCGTTTGGCGAGATTAAACCCTATGCCGGTGCGTTCCGCGCCGAGGTCGAGATCGATTTCGACAATCCGGTGATTGGCCGGCAGAGCTATGTCCTCGAACTCACACCCGAGCGCTTCCGTCGCGAAGTGGCCCGCGCCCGCACCTTCGGTTGCATGAGCGATGTCGCACGGCTGTGGAATGCGGGTTTTGCCCGGGGCGCGTCGTTTGAGAATTCCGTGGTTTTCGACGATGAGCGGCTGCTCAACCGTGAAGGCCTGCGTTTCAGTGACGAATGCGTTCGGCACAAGGTGCTGGACGTGATCGGCGATCTGGCTCTGGCCGGGTTGCCGCTGCACGGCGCGTTCCGCTCGGTGCGGGGCGGCCACAAGCTCAATCATGCGGTCCTCACCGCGCTTTTGGCCGACCGCAGCGCCTGGCGGATAGTCGAAGCCGATCAGGTCGCGCGCCGGCCGCGCAGCCTCACCGATGTGCGCAGCGGCATGGTCGGTGGCATGATCGCACCCGCCTTCGGTCCCGACGTTTCCTGATCTGCTTCTTTCGCCGAACGAAGATCGGCCGCAGGCATGCGGCGCACTGGCGCACGGCCACTCCCTTCAGCAGGGTAACCATATCCATGCCGACGCTGCCTTAATCCGGGCGAAATGCCTGCTTATCCGGTTGGTCCAGGGATGTTTTTCGGTTACATAGGCGTGGCGATTGGCAGGGTGCCACGGTTTATTCCGTCACGGACCATTTCCATGTTGGCCGGGATCACTTCCGGCGGATGCGTGAGATCATGCATCGATCAGGGGATGGCGTGAACGGGGTTGGCGCGCGGTGGCAGTTGTTGCCCCACGATCGGAGCCTGAGCGGGGTCAGGTCCAAATTGAATCAGGTCCAGAATTGATGTCGGCACAACGCATGATGCTTGAACCACGCCAGCTGCCGGGCCGCGGCTCTTTCGTCCGGCGGCTCGTGATGATGGCCAGTCTTCTGGTTCTCGCGGCCCCCCTCGGCGGCTGCGGCACCGGTGCGCTGTGGGACAAGTTCATGGCCAAGGACGAGACGTTCGACGAGCAGCCGGCTGACAAGCTCTATAATGAGGGCTTGTTCCTGTTAAACGACAAGCACGATCCAAAGGCCGCCTCGAAAAAGTTCGAGGAAGTGGATCGTCAGCACCCTTATTCCGACTGGGCGCGCAAGTCGCTCCTGATGTCCGCCTATGCTTTCTACAGCGCCGGCGATTATGACAGCTGCATTGGCGCGGCGACCCGCTATGTCACCTTGCATCCGGGCAGCCCCGATGCCGCTTATGCGCAGTATCTGATCGCGGCCTCGCAATACGACCAGATTCCCGACGTGTCGCGCGATCAGGACCGCACCGAAAAGGCGATTGCGTCGCTTGAAGAAGTCATCCGCAAATATCCGACATCGGAATACGCCGGCACGGCCAAGGCCAAGCGCGAAGCCGCGCGAGACCAGCTCGCCGGCCGCGAGATGGCGGTTGGCCGCTATTATATGGAGCGACGCGACTACACCGGCGCGATCAATCGCTTCAAGACGGTGGTCACCCGCTACCAGACGACACGGCACGTCGAGGAGGCGCTCGCCCGTCTCACCGAGGCCTATATGGCGATCGGCATCGTCGGCGAGGCGCAAACGGCCGCCGCCGTGCTTGGCCACAATTTTCCGGACAGCCGCTGGTACAAGGACGCCTACAATCTCGTGAGATCGGGCGGGGTTGAGCCCAACGAGAACAAGGATTCCTACATCTCCAAGGCATTCAAGAAGCTCGGCCTCGGCTAGCGATCGGCTTACAGCCCTCGTTCCCGAATGCGCATCATCAGCGTTTGCGCCGTTCCGAGATCGGCCGTGCCCCCGGAGAATGATGCCGATTCGGTCGTTTGCGATTTCTCGCAAGTGGTTTTCTTATGCGCCGATTTTGCTAATCTTGCCGGGCCTGGTCCTTGTGGAACGGGCGGCTGGCGCATCTTCCCTTGAACGCGTCGCTCATCCGACGAAGCATCTCACCTCTAGGACTGGTCCCGACATGCTGGCGCGCCTTTCGATCCGCGACATCGTCCTGATCGAACGGCTCGATATAGAATTTCGTCGTGGATTGGCCGCGCTGACCGGCGAGACCGGTGCAGGCAAATCGATCCTGCTTGATGCCTTCGCGCTGGCGCTTGGTGGGCGCGGAGATGCGGGCCTGGTGCGGCATGGCGCCGAACAGGGCCAGGTCACCGCCACCTTCGAAGTGCCGAAGGCACATCCGGCGAATCGTCTGCTACGCGATAACGGCCTAGATGATTCCACCGGCGAATTGATCCTCCGCCGGGTGCAATTGGCCGATGGCCGGACCCGCGCCTTCATCAACGATCAGTCGGTCAGCGTGCAGACGATGAAGGCGGTCGGCGCCACGCTGGTCGAAATCCACGGTCAGCATGATGAGCGGGCGCTGGTGGATGCTTCCACCCATCGGCGGCTGCTGGATGCCTTCGCGGGCCTTGAGAAGGAAGTTGCGGCGCTGGAAGCGCTCTGGGAGCAGCGGCGCGCTGCGAGCAATGATCTGGAGGCGCATCGTGAGGCCATGGAGCGCGCCGCGCAGGAGGCTGACTATCTGCATCATGCGGCCGACGAATTGAAACGGCTGGCGCCCAATGACGGCGAGGAGACGGCGTTGGCCGAGCGCCGCACCGCCATGATGCAGGGTGAGAAGATCGCCGCTGATTTGCGCGAGGCGCAAGAGGCGGTCGGCGGCCACCATTCGCCGGTGACGACGCTGGCCGCGGCCGTGCGCCGGCTGGAACGCCGCGCGGCCAGCGCGCCGGCTTTGATCGAGCCCGCCGTGAAGGCGATCGACGCGGCGATCAACGCGCTGGAAGAAGCTGATCAGCATCTCAATGCCGCGCTTATTGCGGCTGATTTCGATCCGGCCGAACTGGAACGGATCGAGGAACGGCTGTTCGCGCTTCGCGCGGCGTCGCGTAAATATACCACTCCCGTGGATAACCTCGCGGCATTGGCCGCGAAATTCGCAGCCGACGTGGCGCTGATCGATGCCGGCGCCGAGCGGCTGAAGAAGCTCGAACTAGCTGCCACCGAAGCCGACCAGCGTTATCGCGCGACGGCAGAGAAGCTCTCAGTGGCGCGCGGCAAGTCGGCCGAGAAGCTCAACAAGGCGGTCAATGCAGAACTGGCCCCGCTCAAGCTCGAACGCGCCAAGTTCATCACCCAGGTGGATTCCGATTCCCAATCGCCGGGGCCGCAAGGCTTCGACCGCATCGAGTTCTGGGTGCAGACCAATCCGGGGACGCGGCCGGGGCCGATGATGAAGGTCGCCTCCGGCGGCGAGTTGTCGCGATTCCTGCTGGCGCTCAAAGTCGTGCTGTCGGATCGGGGTTCGGCACCGACGCTGGTGTTCGACGAGATCGACACGGGTGTTGGTGGCGCCGTGGCGGACGCGATCGGCGCCAGGCTGGCGCGGCTTGCCTCCAAGGTGCAGGTGATGGCCGTGACCCATGCGCCGCAAGTGGCGGTGCGTGCCGACCAGCATCTGTTGATCTCCAAGGATGCGCTGGATAAGGGCCGGCGCGTGGCCACCCGCGTCGATGCGCTCGCCGCCGATCACAGGCGCGAGGAAATCGCCCGGATGCTGGCGGGCGCCGAGATCACCGCCGAGGCGCGCGCGGCCGCCGAACGGCTGCTCAAAGCAGCGACAGCGTGAGCTCTCGTATCCCGACGCGCTGCAACGCGTCGGCATTTGCTGCTCAGAGTTGGAATCCCCACGGAGCCTTTCAACGCATGCTCATGCGTCTCGGGAATCTCAGAGCTGCGTCAATCCAGCGATTCCAGGCTCGATGCTGGCGCATCGCCCCGGAATGACAGACATCTAAGTCCGTGGCATGCTCGGCTCAGACCAATACGACACTTAAGAACTCGGCCATGACAGCAAAGCAAAAATCAAAATCCAAGGCCCTTGCCGATGTCGCCGGCCTCACCAACGCCCAGGCCAAGGTCGAGTGGAAGCGGCTCGCGCTGGAGATCGAAAGTCACGATCGTCTTTATTATCAGGAGGACGCCCCAAAAATTTCGGACGCGGAATATGACGCGCTCCGCCGTCGCCTCAACGCGATCGAGGTGCGATTTCCGGAATTCGTCTCCAGCCAGTCCCCGTCGCAAAAAGTGGGTGTCGCGCCTTCCGGCAGGTTCAGCAAGGTGCGGCATGCGATCCCGATGCTGTCGCTGGACAATGCCTTTGCCGAAGAGGACGTCGTTGATTTTGTCGGTCGTATCCGACGTTTCCTGAAATTGTCGGAAGACGAGAGGATCGATTTCTCCGCCGAGCCCAAGATCGACGGGCTCTCGATGTCGCTGCGCTATGAGGGCGGCGAGCTGATCACCGCCGCTACCCGTGGCGATGGCACGGAAGGTGAAGATGTCACAGCCAATATCCGGACGCTATCGGACGTGCCGAAGCAGCTGAAGGGCCGTCACGTCCCAGAAATCTGTGAAGTGCGTGGCGAGGTCTATATGACCAAGCAGGCATTTCTCGCGCTCAACGAGCGGCAGAAGGCCGAAGGCGGCACTATTTTCGCCAACCCCCGCAATTCCGCGGCGGGTTCATTGCGCCAGAAAGATCCCGCGATCACCGCCTCACGCCCCCTCGGCTTCTTCGCTTATGCCTGGGGCGAGATCAGCGACCTGCCGGCCGCGACGCAATCCGGCATGATCGGGTGGTTCGAGCGGTGCGGCTTCAAGACCAATCCACTGACCAAAACCTGCCGCTCGGTCGATGAATTGATTTCCTTTCACCGCAAGATCGAGGAGCAGAGGGCCGGGCTCGACTACGATATCGACGGCGTGGTGTACAAGGTTGACCGCATTGACTGGCAGGAGCGGCTCGGTTTTGTCTCGCGCACGCCGCGCTGGGCGATCGCGCACAAGTTTCCGGCTGAGCGTGCCATCACCGTGCTGCGCGATATTGAAATTCAGGTGGGACGTACCGGCTCATTCACCCCGGTCGGCAAGCTCGAACCGGTCGGGGTCGGCGGTGTCATCGTGCAGAACGTCACGCTGCACAATGAAGATTACATCAAGGGCATCGGCGGCGACGGCGAGGCATTGCGGGAGGGTCGTGACATCAGGATCGGTGACACTGTCATCGTCCAGCGCGCTGGCGACGTGATTCCGCAAGTGGTCGATGTCGTGATCGGAAAGCGCCCCACCAGCGCAAAGCCCTTTCAATTCCCCAAGAAGTGTCCGTGTCCGCTGCATACCGACGTGGTGCGCGAGGAGACCGCGACCGGGGAAGAAGGCGCCCGGGCGCGCTGCACCGGCGAATTCGCCTGCCCCTATCAGAAGGTCGAGCACCTGAAATTGTTCGCTTCGCGCCGCGCCTTCGATATCGAGGGGCTCGGCGAAAAGCAGATCGCCTACTTCTTCGAGCAGGGGTGGGTGAAGGAGCCCGCGGATATTTTCACGCTGCCTGCGCGCAACGCCAAACTGAAGCTCGAGGCGATTGAGGGCTATGGCGAAACCTCGGTGCGCAATTTGTTTGCGGCGATCGAGGAGCGGCGGAAGGTATCGCTCGAGCGATTTATCTTTGCGCTCGGCATGCGCCACGTCGGCGAAACCACGGCGCTGGCGCTGGCGCGCGGATACGGCTCGTGGGAGGCATTTCATGAGGCCTGTCTTCTGGTAGCGCGCGGCGACGAGGAGGCGATCGCCGAGATGGATGCGCTCGACCAGATCGGCGATACCGTGATCGAAAGCATCCGCGCTTACTTCGGGGAAAGCCACAATCGCGGCATCGTCGAACGGTTGACCGGTGAGGTCACCATTCTCGATGCCGAGAAGCCCAAGGCCAATTCGAAGATCGCGGGCAAGACCGTCGTGTTCACCGGCTCACTTGAAAAGATGACCCGCGACGAGGCGAAGGCGATGGCCGAACGACTGGGCGCCAAGGCGGCCGGCTCGGTATCCAAGAAAACCGATTATGTCGTGGCAGGACCCGGCGCCGGCTCCAAGCTCAACGAGGCCAAGAAGCACGGCGTCACCGTGCTGACCGAGGACGAATGGCTCAAAATGGTGGAGCAGAATTGAGATTCAAGATGATCAGCCACCACGCGATGCGCCGCTATCTGCCCGCAATGGCGCTGTTGATTGTCGCTGGCGGCGCGGCCTCGGCGCAAACCGTGAGGCTCGACCAGTACCGCCATCCCTCGGAGTCGAAGTTCAAGGTCTTCAATCAGCTTTATCTGAAGGGCGTGCTCGACGGCTTCGTGGCCTATTCGGTCGCGCAGCACGCGCGGGATTTTTGTCTGCCACCGGACAAGGCGATGACAGTCGAGCAGGCTGAGGAGATCATGCTGCGCTTTGCCGAGAAGAAGCAGCTTTCCGAGACCGTTCCGATCGCCGTGCCCCTGTTGGGCGGCCTGAAAGAGGTCTATCCGTGTCCAAAACCATAGGGCTGGTTCCGGTCACGGCGGGGCACGATGAACAGCATCGCGGCGGAACAAGCCAGCGACAGGCCGAGAATGTAGGCATTGAGCGGCACGGTGGTCTGGAAATGGCCGCCAAGGTAGGCTCCCAATTGGGAGGACAGGGCGCCGGTGCTCATTTGCAGGAAACCGAGGACGCCAGAAGCCGTTCCGGCTGCTTGTGGGCGGATGCTGATCGCCCCGGCCATGGAGTTGGAGATCACAAAGCCATTTCCCAGCATCACCAGCATTTGTGTGATGAATAGCCACGACGGCACGTCATTGAAGCCCAGCAAGCCCCAGAGCACATTAAGAAGGCCGCCGGCGAGTTGCATCGCAAGGCCAAGCCAGATCAGGTCTTCCAGCGAGTAGCTGCGCGCAAGGCGCGCGTTGGAGACACTTCCTGCCAGGTAGGCGATGCTCAGTGTGGCGAACCATGCGCCATACTCGACGCTGGATCGCCCCATATGGGTGACCACGATGTAGGCCCCGCCGCCGGCAAAAGCGAAAACGATCTGCGAGGACAGGACCATGCAGAGCAGATAGCCGATATAGGCACGGGTGGTGAAAAGCAGCCGGATGTCCCTGCTAAATCCCGTCTTCTCGGTGGCAACAACCCGCCGCGTTTCCGGAAGTGTCATTGCCACGATCGTCATGAGCAGCAGCGCTACCACGGTCAGGAAGTAAAAGATCGAAGGCCAGCCGAAGCGGGCTTCCAGAAGGCCGCCGATCAGCGGACTCACCATCTGTGAGACCGTCGAGGCCGCGATGACCAGGCTGATCATCGAGCTGGTGCGGTTGCGATCGAAGAGGTCGCGGACGATCGCGCGGCCGATGGCCATTCCACACCCTGCACCGACGGCCTGGAAGAAGCGCGCGGCAATCAGTTGCGGCAGTGTCTGCGCGAAGATGCAGCCGATGCTGGCGAGCGCCGCCAATCCAATGCCAGCGAGCACCACCGGCCGCCGGCCAAAGCGATCGGACAACGAGCCCATGCTGATTTGCGAAACCGCGATGCCAACCATGTAGAAGGAGATCGTCATCTGCGCGATCGAGAGGTCGCGGCCGAATTCGGCAACAATCACCGGCAGCGCCGGCAACAGCAAGTAAATCCCGGCCGGCCCGATGGCGTTCAAGGCGGCGAGCACGGGCAGCAGGGTATGCGGCTTCGCAGGATCAGTTCGCGGGGTTACCGGAGGAGGCGCGACCGGTCCGTGCATGGTTTTGTACTCTGTCCTTCGGATACGATTTTCACGCGCGATGCCCAACAGGCGGCCCGAAAAGCGCCTTTTAAAGCGGCGTGGTATCCTCTTCCGCCTTGATCAGCATTTTCTTGGTGACCAGGATCTTACGGCGCGGCACCAGGAAGAACGCTGACGAGGCGCAGGCCAGCGACAGCGCCAGCAGGCTCGCCATCAGCGGCACCGTGCTCGAGAAGTGACCACCGAGATAAGCGCCGAGTTGCGAGAACAGCGCACCGACGCCCATCTGCACAAAGCCGGCCACGCCGGCGGCGGTGCCAGCCGCCTGGGGCCGAACACTGATGGCGCCCGCTGCGGCATTGGAGAGCACAAAGGAGTTGCCGAAATAAACCAGTGTCTGGGTGAGGAAGAGCCACATAGGCAGTTCGTTCACGCCTGTGAGGCTCCAGACCAGGTTGAGCGCGGATCCGAAGAATTGCAGCGCGAGGCCGAGCCAGATCAGTTTCTCCAGCGAATGACGTGGCGCAAAGCGTACGTTCAACAGGCTGCCGAGCAGATACGCGAAACCCGTCGTGGCAAACCAGGCCCCATATTCAGCACTGGAGCGGCCCATGTGCGATATCACGATGTAGGGCCCGCCGCCGGCGAAAGCGAAAACGATCTGCGAGCCGAACATGGTGCAAAGCATGAAGCCGATATAGGCTCGGCTTGTGGCGAGTTGGCGAATGTCTCGCAAAAAGCTATCTCCGGCGGCACGGACCCTGCGGGTTTCCGGCAAGACCAGCGCGATCGCCAGCACGATGAGAAATGCGATCCCGGCCTGAAGATAAAAGATCGACGACCATCCCCATCTTGTATCCAGGAGACCGCCGATCAACGGGCTCAGCATCTGGGCGATCATCTGGACCGCGGTCACCAGGCTGAACATGGAGCCGACGCGCTCGCGGCTATAGATATCGCGGATGATGGCGCGGCCGATGACCATGCCGCTGGCGCTACCGAGCGCCTGGAAAAAACGCGCCACGATCAGCTGCGGCAGGGTCGTAGCAAAGATGCAGGCGATGGCCGCGATCACGGACAGACCGATGCCGGCCAGCAAGACGGGGCGGCGACCGAAATGGTCCGAAAGCGGCCCCATGACCATCTGTGAGATCGCAAGCCCGACCATGTAGAAGGAGACGGTCATCTGCGCGACGGAAGTGTCGCGGCCGAACTCGGCCGCCAACACCGGCAATGCCGGCACCAACATATAAAGAAAGATCGGCCCTGTTCCGCTTATCGCGACGAAAAGCGGCAGCATGAGTCGCGGCGAGACGCCGGCGGGGCTATGTTTGGCCGGCGGGGCCGGGGGCACTCCATGCATGGTGGATGCGTTTTTCCTTCGCCGAGCCAGGGGGCGCGACGCGCTGGCAGAAATGTTGACCCGAAAGGGGCCAAATCATGCGCGCACTTTACCGGCCTGGATCAGGAGTCGAAACGGCCGTTTCCACATGCGGCCATGTCATTTTCGGGACGCCGGGCAAGAGGGTGCGAACCGTTATCAATTCTGGTGCCGACTTTCCGAAATTCGTGAACCATCGCTGCGATTTGGCGGGCCTGAAAGAAATCGCGACGGGCGGTGCGGGCCAAATATAGGTCGAAGCGAGGGCGGGCTTTCGCTTCAAATCGCCTCGCTTAGAGCGATAACGGCGCGGTCACCTGATCGAGCCAGAGCCGGGTGGTGTCGTCGACATGCGGCCGCACTTCGTGCCGTACCCGGTCGTGATAGGCGTTCAGCCAGTGCAGCTCTTCGCTTGAGAGCATGTTGAGGTCGATCAGTCGGCGGTCGATCGGTGCGAGCGTCAGGGTCTGAAACGCATTCACCGGCTTCTCGGCGCCAGCAATGTCGGTCCCGACCACCAGCTCGAGATTTTCGATGCGAATGCCGAAGGCGTCAGCCTTGTAGTAGCCGGGCTCGTTCGACAGGATCATACCGCGCCGGAGCGGCGTGGTGCCGAGTTTTGAAATGCGCGCCGGTCCCTCATGCACGCTGAGATAGCTCCCGACCCCATGGCCGGTGCCGTGTTCGAAATCGATTCCAGCCTCCCAGAGATATTGCCGCGCCAGCGTATCGAGCTGGGCACCTGTGGTGCCGTCGGGAAAAATCGCGCGGGCAATGGCGATGTGGCCGCGCAGAACGCGCGTGAAGCGGTCGCGCATCTCGGTGCTTGGCTCGGTGATCGCGATGGTGCGGGTGACGTCGGTGGTGCCGTCTTCATATTGCGCGCCGGAATCGATCAGCAGGAGATCGCCGGGCTGGATCCGCCGGTTGGTCTTGCGGGTGACGCGATAATGCACGATCGCCCCGTTGGGACCGGTGCCGGCGATGGTCGGGAAGGAGACGTCCTTCAGTGCGCCGGTCTCGCGGCGGAAACTTTCCAGCGCCTCAACCGCGTCGATCTCGGTCAGCGCGCCGCTCGGCGCCTCGCGGTCGATCCAGGCCAGAAACCGCGCCAGCGCGATGGCATCGCGGCGGTGCGCGCGTTGCGTGCCCTCGATCTCGGTTGCGTTCTTGACCGCCTTGAGCAGGCTAACCGGATCGTTGCCGCGTACCACCTTGCCGCCGGACGAAGTGATCAGGCGGCCCAGCGCATCGGCGGCGGTGGCGCTGTCGAGACCGATCGCGGCGCCGCGTCCGGCCATCGCCGCCAGCTCGGGTTCTAGCCGATCGGGGTCGACGACATCGGCTGTCTGTTCGAGGTGATCGCGCGCGACATTCGACAGCTTGCGATGGTCGATGAAAACGGTCGGCCGGCCGTCGCGCGGCACCAGCGCATAGGACAACGGCAATGGCGTATGGGCCACGTCCGCCCCGCGAATGTTGAAAGCCCAGGCCACGGCATGCGAATCCGACAGCACCAGCGCCTCCACCCCAAGCTTGGCGATTTCCAGCCGGATGCGCTTGAGCTTTTCCGCCTCAGCCTCGCCGGACAAAGCGAGCTGATGCACGCTGACCGGGCCGAGCGGCGGGGCGGGCCGTTCGGTCCAGATGGCATCGATGGGGTTGCGCTCAACCGCCACCAGCTCGGCCCCCGCCTTGGCGCAGGCCGCCGCCAGCCGCTCGGCCGCTGCCGAGGTGTGCAACCAGGGATCAAATCCGAGGCGGTCGCCGGTTGAAAGGTGCCGCGTGATCCAGCTTTCCGGCGGCGGATCGATCAGCGATTCGATCTTCCATGCCGTTTCATCGACCTGCTTGGCCGCCTGCAGCGTGTAACGTCCATCGACAAAAAGCGCGGCTTGCTGCGGGAGCACGACCGCAAGCCCAGCCGAGCCGGTGAAGCCAGTAAGCCAGGCCAGCCGCTCTTCAGAGGGTGGCACATATTCGTTTTGCTGTGAATCCGCGCGGGGGATGATGAATCCGGTGAGCTTTCGGCCCGCCAATTCATCGCGCAGGGCGGACAATCGGGCGCCAAGCGCCACGCCGGCTTCGGGATCTTCAAAACTCTGGAAGTGGGCTTCGAACATGATCGGTATCCTAAAGCACGATCCGCAAAATGCATTACCTTAGAATTTGGGATAAACTTTCCATACCGCGCGTGCGGCGCGACAAAATTCTGTCACATTGGCACAAAGTGTGCTTGGATTGTTCCGCCTGCAGAGACAGGTGGAACGTTTCAGGTCAGTAGGTGTTGGCCTCAATCGTTCCGAAGTGACGGATCGAGGAAATACCAGGAGTGTTCAACTCACCGCAGAGGGAACACGAAATGCCTGCTTTCAGCTTCGAAAAGATTTCGCCTCCCGCCGCCCGTGTCGCCTCCGGCCCTGTGCCGGCCGCAGCCCGCAAACAACGCGGGGTGATCGTGCAGATGCTGGACCGGTTCGTTGAAGCACGCGTCAGGCGCTTCGCGCTCGACGAGAAAAAGCGGACGGATTCCCGCTCCAGGCCGCAAGGGTCCTGAACGCTCCCAATCTTTCAGCGCACGGATTGCAGCAACAGGCTGCTCCAGCCCTCGATCCGGATATGCGCGCGTAACACCAGGCCCCGGCTGCGATAGGCGGCGATCACGCTTCGCGCCTGAGGGGTCAACAATCCCGAGAGAATGACGAGCCCAGAAGGCGCCAGATGCCGCGCCATCGGGGTTGCCATCTGCCGCAGCGGATTGGCGAGAATATTGGCCATCACCAGATCGAACGGTCCCCGCCGGGCAAAATCCGGCGCGGAGAAGCCGGTCGCCGTGATCGAGGTCAGAGACGGTCCTGCCCCGTTCAGCACGGCATTCTCTTTGGCAATGCGCACCGAGATCGGATCGATGTCGCTGGCCAGAATTTTTTCATGCAGCGCCTTGGCGGCGGCGATCCCGAGTACTCCGGTGCCGGTGCCGAGGTCTAGCACGCGGCGCGGACGCCAGGCTTTCAGCACCCGGTCGAGCAGCAACAGGCAACCCCGCGTAGTGCCGTGATGGCCGGTACCGAAGGCCAGCGCCGCCTCGATCTCGATGCCGGTCTTGTTCGGTGGAATCCTGTTGCGGTCGTGCTGGCCGTGCACGACAAACCGCCCGGCGGCGACCGGCACCAATTGTTCGAGCGTGGCCGCCACCCAGTCCCGCGCTTCGATCGTATCGAAGGCAAGGGTTTCGGCTGCGTGCAATCCGGCCGCTAGGCGGACCAGTTCGCGGATCGCGCTCTCCTCCGGCGGTTCGGCGAAATGCACGGCGATGTCCCAGCGGCCGTCCGCTCTCTCGAATGCAGCGATTGCCGCCTCGCTTTCATCGAGGCTCTCGGTCAGCAGGTCCGCCACACGCCGAGCCGACGTCTCGTCGCCAATGGCAAACAGCGCGCGATGCGTCCGGGGGGTGAGGGCGGCATTCATTCTATGGGTCGGGGCTCTATAGCGATTGCCTGTGTCTTACGCCGCCCAAAGCGCCGGGCGCAAGACGCCGGCTTTGCTCTGGCCCTTGGGTCTCGGCTTTGGGTCTGCCGGTTAGCTGCCGAAAGCTTGCCCCATCCCAATGCCGCCTCAGGGTACCGAAACTGCCACTACCCCCGGGACCGATCCCCGTTTACGCTGCCGCCATCACCGACCGGCTGAAACTCCGGGAACAAGAAAGAGAGCCCCGGCCAAGGGTACGGGAGCAGGGCACGGGAGCGAAAATAATGAACAAGCATCTTCATCTGCATCAGGATAACGGCGTCGCCTGGATCACGATGGACCGGCCCGAGCGCAGGAATGCCTTCCTGCATGACATGGTCGGGGCGATGACCGACATGGCCAAGGCGCTCGCCAATGACGAGAGCTGCCGCATCGTGGTTATCAGGGGCACGGGCAAAGACTTCTGTTCCGGCTCGGACACCGGCACCCTCGACGAATCCGCCGCGCAGACATCCGCGGAGAGAGCGCAGCGGTTCGACCAGGGCATGGCCACGCACATCCAGCCTTTGTTGCGCGCCTTCCTTACGCTGCGCCAGCCGATCGTCGCCAGCGCACGCGGCAACGCGATCGGGCTCGGCGGGCAATTCCTGCTGTTTGCCGATCTGGTCGTCGGCTCGGAGACGCTCAAGTTGATCCTGCCCCAGGTTAAGCTTGGCCATGTGTTCGACCACGGCGAATCCTATCTGCTGCCGCGACGCATCGGATCGCGGAAGGCGATGGAGCTGGCGCTGCTCGGCGAGACGATGAAAGCCACGGATGCCGAGCGGTTCGGGCTGGTGAACTTCCTCGTTCCTGATGGCGATCTCGAGAGCCGCACCAACGACATCGTTGGCAAGCTGTCGCGCATGCCCCCGGTTGCGTTGTGGCGAAGCAAAGCGTTGATGCGGAGCGCCGAAACCTCCGATTTCGAGACCCAGCTCAAAGCCGAGCGGTTGCATGCCTCCGCCTGTGGCGGGACGGAGGATTTTGTCGAGGCGATCGCCGCCTTCCACGAAAAGCGACCGCCGCGTTATATCGGGAGGTGAGGGCGGCTGACGGGCGGACAGACAAGCAAGCGGCCGCCGGCCTGTATCGTTATTCCGGGGCGATGCGCCAGCATCGAACCCGGAATCTCGGGATTATTGCTCCACGGCTAATCCAGCGCTTATCCCCAGACTTATCCACCAGATCGTCCACTGCCGATCGGTAGTGTCTCAGTTTGAAATCTCGATTATAGGGGCCGCGCAAAGTCGGTGCGGTGCGCTTGTCGATCAACGCGGCCAAATCCTCCATCTTCAAGACGTGATCGACCAAACCGGATGCCATCGCCGGGGTTGCACCAAGCGTCTTGTGAACCCGGCAGAAATTGTAGAAGAAGAAATAGAGCGCCAGCGCGTGGCAATGGTTCTCGAACTTCTTGCTGAACGCATTGGTCAGGCGGGTGAACCGGCGCATCGACATACGCATCGTTAGGTTCTGGCGCTCGGCAAAGGACGTATTGATAAGGTCCGGGTCCGGATTGCCCATGATGGCTTGCTTGACCGCGCCGATGCACTTGGGCGGGCTGTAGCGGCCCGCGCCAGCGTAATCGGTCGCGAAAATCCTGTTCAGCATCGCGTAGTCGGCATCAAAATCAACAACTGCCACGGCCTTCAGGTAAGCTTGGTGACCGTCTGTGGTGAGTTGAACGCGGTTGGCAAGGCGGGCTTTCAAATCGCCCATAAACGCAATGCCGGTGTGCTGGCTGCGGTCCCCAACGTGCCAGGAAACAATCAGCTTGGAGTCGGCATCAATGGCCGTCCACGTCCAAACGTCGCCAGCAGCCTCAGGGGCGGCCTTGGCGAACTTGACGTTCTTCTGCTTGGCGTAGCTGAACGACCAGATTTCATCCGCCTGTATCGACTTGGCCGTTACACCGCGAACCGTCTTGTCATGGAAGGCCGCGCAAGCCAGCCCGGCGTCAATCAGCAGCTTAGAAACGGTGTTGATCGAAACCCCGGTGATCCGGGAGACCGACCGCATGGACGACCCCTCGCAGAGCATGGTGAGGATTTGAACGCGCGTTTCCCAACGCAATTTGCTCATGCCCCGACAATCTGAACTTTTATGCTTAGGGTCAAGCATTTTTGTCAGAACGGCTCGTCCTCCTCCCCTTTAAGCGCGCCAAATCCAGATGGAGGCTCGAGCGTGGCGGCCGGCTCAGTCGCCGGGGGATGGTGTCCGAGTTCTGATAAACCGAAGGTGTTTGGTGCGGGACGGGTGAATATCTCACCGCGCCTCACATAGGCGGCAAGGGAACTACCTAGAGACGCTACGTTTTCTCGGGTATGGTCTTTACCGAGGGCCTCCAAAAGCTTCGTAATGTGCATGGGAGTCCCATCACGAAGTATCGCCTCCCGTGCTTGGGAAACTGTGCTTCCGGGGCGCAGAGGCGAATCCGGATCAGCAGGCCCCGAATCGGCCTCCTTCGGAAGCAACTTCAGGACATCACCAAGGGCCTGCATATAGACCCGAGCATCTCGTATCTTGGCTTCCAGTTCGGCTATTTCGGCCTCTTTTTTGCGAATTCTGTCCTCAACTTTGCGCCGCTCGTTCATTTCCTAGACTCCGTGATGTGACAGATGGTATGTGATGTGATGTTCAACCGCAAGGATCGTCCCATCATGTCACAGGACTTGGACAAAAGGCCGGAGTACCAGTCAACAATGGACCGGCTAAAAGCCGCCCGCCGGGAGACTAAGGATGGTGTCGAGTTTTGGATGTCCCGCGACATGTACCCCATTTTGGGGTATGCAAACTTCCAAAACTTCAAGGGTGTGATTGACCGGGCGTCCGCCGCTCTCGTTGCTAACGGCCAAGATGTCTCTCACCACGTTATGCTAACGCATAAGGTGAGTGACGCCGGCAAGGACGCCGAAGATCATTATCTCAGCAGAGCGGCGTGTTCGTTAATCGCCATGAACGGCGACCCCAGCAAGCCAGAAGTTGCTGCCGCGCAAGCCTACTTTGTGGTCCAAACCCGAAGGATGGAGTTGCTGGATCAGCACGCGCAGGATTCTCGGCGACTGGAGCTGCGCGAGAAGGTTACCCAATCCTTTCGCAAGATCAGCGGCGTTGCGCAGGACGTAGGCGTCCAGCATCAAGCCTTCTTTCATGACGCCCGATACCAGGGGCTCTATGGGATGTCCCTGCGCGCCGTGAAAGAGAAGAAGGGGCTAAACCAAAAGGACAACCTCCTTGACCGGGCGGGAAATCTTGAACTTGCGGCGAACGACTTTCAGATGGAACTTGCCGCAGATGTCATCACCAAGACCGGCGTGAAAGGCGAAGCGCAGGCCATCGCCATGAACAAGCAGGTTGCGCAAGATGTCCGCCAAACGATGCGGGCGCGCGGAGCAACGATGCCAGAAAACCTGCCTCTTGAGCCCCCGATTGCCGAAGTGAAGAAGCGCCTGAAAAAGCAAACCAAGGACGCGATCAAGGCGGCTAAGGCCGATCCTTCCATCGGGAAGCTGCCGCCTTCTTAGCAATTTCCTTGCGGCGCTTGGCAGTCATGCCTTCGGCCCGCGCCTTACCGCCCATACGCCCCAGCGCCACGGCGGCGGCGTTCTTGCCGTCATCCGTGGTCAAGTCGTCGATCTCGCCGGTAGCGATCTTGCCGATCATGACGGCAGCGCCGATCACGTCGACTGGTCGCCTTTCGCCTTTTGGTCCTCTTGGCATTATATTTTCATTCCCATACGTCGCCGCATATACTCCCGCGCGACATAGTAATTTTGAAAGCGCTGGATTAACGCCTCTTGAATGTCTTCCTGACTCGTTAGTCCCGCGATACCGTCTGCAATAACTTGCTCATTCGCGACCCCAGCAACATCGGCGAAGTATTCGGGCGCTGGCACGGCCGGACTGGTTCCCAAGGGGAAATCCTTTCGATCTTGGCCGGGTTGACGGCCGCAAAACTCTGGGCCCATGCCAAGGCCGTCATTCTTACTTCCCATTGGCGCGCCTCCTTTGCGCCCAGCCTCATAAAAGAGTAATGCTTAGCGGCAAGCTTCGCAAGGAGGGCGGGATGGGAAAAGCGGCAAATAATGAAGTGCGGAAAATACGCGCCGGATTCTTCAATAATCTGAGCGTCGGGTGCACAATTTTTGGGATCGCTGCAATGCACGCACCGATGTTTCTCCCTTCTATGAGAGACATGGGTTGGAGGGAAACTCTCGTACACGCCTACCCTATTTTGATACTCTTTGTTCTAGCGTGGAGTTGGAACTCAAAAGCGAAGAGAATTGCCGGAGAAACCGAAGACTAAATTTTCAAACTGAGACACTGCCGCCGATCCCACCGCTTTTTCCTCGCCTTATTGGGGTGTAATCCACCGGTTACCCACCGACTTTTCCACAGCTTGTTCACAGATCGTGAATCGGTGCGGGGGCAGGATGGAATGAACGCGTCGGGACCGAAGCTTACGGACATCTCGGGCGATTGAGGCTCATCGATCATCAGCGCGGCTGGCATGCCTGTCGTCCCCCGTGAAAATCTTGACGTACCCGATCGTCGGCGACAACCATGGCGGGTGCAGGCGAAAGTCCTGCCATTGAGTCGTGGGAGACTCATCATCCGGGGAGAGAAGCAGATGAACGCCAAGAGATATGCAGCGGAGGCGATCGGTACGTTCTGGCTGACATTCGCGGGCTGCGGCAGCGCCGTGATCGCCGCCGCGTTTCCGCAGGTTGGCATCGGGCTGGTCGGCGTGTCGCTCGCGTTTGGGTTAAGCGTCGTCACGATGGCCTATGCCATCGGCCATGTCTCCGGTTGCCATCTGAATCCGGCTGTCACGGTCGGTCTGGCTGCGGGTGGGCGATTTCCGACCGGGCAGATCATTCCCTATGTCGTGGCGCAGGTGATTGGAGCGATTGCGGCCTCAGCGCTGCTTTATGTGATCGCCAGCGGTGCCGCAGGCTTCGATGTCGCCAAGGGATTTGCCTCGAACGGCTATGCCGAGCATTCGCCCGGTCATTACAGCCTTATTGCCTGCTTCGTGATGGAAGTAGTGATGACGGCGATGTTCCTGTTCATCATCATGGGCGCGACCCATGGGCAGGCGCCGGTCGGCTTCGCACCGCTGGCCATTGGGCTTGCGCTGGTGATGATCCACCTCGTCAGCATTCCCGTGACCAACACCTCGGTCAATCCGGCGCGCAGCACCGGGCCGGCGCTGTTCGTGGGCGGATGGGCGATTGCGCAACTCTGGCTGTTCTGGGTCGCGCCGCTGATCGGTGGCGTGATTGGCGGTGTGGTCTATCGCTGGCTCAGCGACCAGCCGGCCGGCGTGGTCAAGGGCGAGGGGGCTTAAAGCCCGGTCTCACCAGCCCAGGATGCCTTTCAGGCCCGCATAGGCCGAGCCGCCGGCGGTGGCAACGATGCCGACCATCGGGCCGAGCGTCGAGATCAGGTCCTGCACCAGCCTGGCACGGCGGCGCAGGTGCTCGGTGCCGACGTTCTGGCCGAGCGCACGCGCCACCGTAAAGGCAAAGGCGTTCGGCTTGCCGCCTTGCACCATCACCATCGGCAGCACCTGGAAGATCAGGAGGCCGAGAATGTGACCGGTGTCGAAGGCGAGCGTGATGCTTGCGGCATATTCGATCACCTCGCGCCATTCCACCCACGGGCCGGGCAGGATCGGCACATTGTCGTGGATACCGGTCACCGTCAGCATGGCTGAGATCGCGATCACGGCGAGGCATGCGCCGGTTAACAGCGCTTCCCTGATCCTGACCTTCTGCAGCGCATAGAGCGCCAGCCCGAATGGCAGCGGAATGATCAGCGAAGCCAGCCGCAGATAAATCGGGTTGATGTCGAGCACGATGGTGACGACGACATGCGCGGCGACCAGCAGCACGGCCGGCGCCACGATATAGGTGAGGAAGTAGATCAGCCCGGCGCGCTGCGGCTGACGCTGCCATTTGATCTTCTGGGTAACCGTATCAAGCTCGTGGCGCAGCGTTTCGAGCTCGACGGCCAGCTCTTCGATTTCCAGCAGCACGGGGCGAACCACCCGCAGATCGCGCGAGCAGTGTTTGCAGGCGATGGCCTCGTCCTTGATCTTCTCGGCGCAGAACGGGCACTCCATCAGGAGGCCTGACGTTGCCGGCGGCGCCTGAGGCTCTCAAGCTCCTGCCTGGCGTCGGCGAGCTGTTCTTTCATGGCATTGCGCCGGCGCACCAATTCGTCGCGCTCTTCAATCAATGATCCGGGTACTGCGATGTCGCGCGAACAGTTCCCACAGACCAGAACGCCGGCCGGATTGTCCGCGGCGCAGAAGAGGCAGGTCAGGGCCATGATCAGGGAGCGACCTTCAGCACGAAAATGCTGGTGCCGGCCCGGCCGTCGGAATCCTTCACGTCGACCCGCATCAGATGGTCACCGGCCGGCAAGGTTGCATCGGGAATATCGATGCCAGCGGTCTGCACGAAGGGTTTGACGCGCGGCGTCAGGTCGACATTGGGTGTCTTCAGATAGGTGACCTTGACCGAATCCGGATCGATCTTGGCGCCGCCAAATGATTCGAACGTCACCTGAAAATGCATCGGCGAATGAGCCGGCTCGGGTTTGTCGACAAACACTACCTTGGGCCCGCGAGTGATGCCGCGCCGTTCGGTCGGCACCGCGCCCTTGGCCGGTGGCAGCTTGGCTTCGTCCTGGGTAACCAGCGAGAGTTCAGCCCCGCGGACCGATGGCGTCAGTCCCGGTAATAAAGCCAGCGCACCCAATAGGGTTGCCGAACCCAGCAGCGCGCGTCGTAGAAACATGTTTCACCTCACCCAGCCCAATGTTTTCAAGTTTTTTAACGTACTCCGCCATCCCCGACCACGGAATAGGGCGCCCAGAACAGGGGATGAGCATAAGTGAATTCGGTCTTGCCGTCAGCGCCAGTATAGCCGGGGCCATCCATTAGCGCCATCATCGCCTGGCGCAACGCCTCGCCGCGCGGCAGCTTGGGATCTTCCGCCTGGCGACGGAACAGATCGGTGATCAATTCCCGCGCCGATTCCGAATGCACCGACCAGTTGGTCAGGAGCAGCGCGCGGGTACCGGCATAGAAGAAGGCCCGACCAAGACCCGAGGCCGCTTCCGCCCCCGCCGCGGTGCCGGCGGCCGTATTGCAGGCGGACAGCACCACCCAGTCGGCGTCGAGCTTCAGCGAGAGAATTTCTTCCATGGTGAGCAGGCCGTCGCCGTCACTGTCGGCGACCGCCGGCGCGGTGAGCGCGAGCGCTGGCTGCGTCAGGCCATCGAGTTCGCCGGGTACGAGCCCGTGCGTGGCGAAGGCGATGATGCGGAATTTGGAAAGGTCCGTTGTCTTGACGTTCCTCTCATTGGCGTCCTTGCCAAGGTTCAGCACCTTGGCCGGGTCGGCTTGCAAGGCGACGGCAATCGATTTCAGCTCGGTCGCCGTATCGGGCAGTCGCGGAAGCTGGGCAAGCTGCACGCTGTCGACACCCTCAAGCTTCGGCGCGCTGCGCATTTTCAGCGGCCGGCCGCGGGTGACATTGGCGGCCGCCACCTGAATCGGCTTGTCGTCCTGGGCCGTCACTACTGGCTTGGCCTCCTCCGCGGTTGCCTCCTTCGCTTCCTCGGTGCTGAACAGCGGATCACCGAAACCGATTAGGGGCGAGCGCTGCGGATTGCCGGGCGGCAGCTTGCGCAGGGTCACGAGCGCCGAGATCGAGGGCACCAGCGTTACCGCATGGGTGCGCGCCAGCCAGGGCACCTTGCGGTAACTGGCGAACAGCGGATCGTCATTGGCCTCGACCGTGGCGGGCTCGGTCGGCAGCAGCGACAACGGCAACAGTCCGAGCGCGCCGTTGGTGACCACGATCAGATTTTTTGCCGGTTTCCACTGCGCTTCCGTCGGTTTGAGCAGCGTCGAATAGAGCTGATAGGCGAGTTTGAGATCGAACGGCGGAATGTCGGAGATCATCGCCGCGTTCGGCTCCAGCGCCTCGCGCAGCTTGTTGACGTCGGCATTGAGGTCGCCAAGCTTTTTGTCGATCCGCACGAATTGCCCCGGGCCATCCTTGCGGAGCACCCATACAAAGCTGTCGAAGCGGCCGAAATAGAACGACAGCACCGCCTCATCGTCGGCCAAAAGCTTCTGCACGTCGGCGGCGCCGGGAGGCGGTGGATTGACGAGGTTGCTGTATCCCGGGAATTTCCGTGCGATGTCCTTCTGTGCCTGGTTGCGCGCGGCCTGCAGGCGCTGGATGTCGGCCTGGGTATCGGTGACCGCCTTGGGATCACGCTCGGAGGCCGGCTGCGCCAGAAGATTATTCAGGGCGCCAACCGCCGCGCCGATCTTCTTCTCTGCGTCCTGCGAATTTCGCACCAGTTCGGCCAGCACCGGATCCTTGGCCGCAGAGCGCACCGAGGAAGCCTGCAGCGCGCGCTGCACCGATTGGCCACGCATCAAATCTGCATAGCCGAAGGTCTCGTCGAGCGTCGCAGCCGGAACCACTCCGGGGTTGCGGCTGAGCAGGCGGAGATAACCTTCCAGGACAAAGCGAATGCGCCCCTCGCGCGCGGCCGCTGTAGCGCCGCTATCGCTGTCATCATCGCCACCTGATGCGGTCAGCAGGACGGGGAGCGCTTCCCGATAGGCTTGCAGGGCCTCCGGGATCTGGTTGCGGCGGGCCAGCGCAACGCCTTGGAAGCCCCGCGACAAGGCCGTGTTGAAACTCTTGTCGCCGGATCTCCGGCGCTCGCGCTCATAGGTGCGCTGCGCGATCTCCAGCGCGTTCTCGCTGTCGCCCAGCGAAAGCATCACGCTGACGCGTGCAAGGCCGCTGCTGATCGCGTCGCGGGCCGCCGGCTCCCAGTTGGCGGTCCATTGGTCGACCTGGTCATAGATCGCCGAGGCCGCCTTGTATTGGCCTTCGAGGTTGAGCACTTGCGCCAGGAACAGCTGCGAATTCACCATCTGGCGTGAATCGTTGGCATAGCCTAGGCCGCCATAGATGTTGATCACCTCGCGCTGCAGCTGTTCGGCTTCCTTGTAGCGGCCCTGTTCCTGCAGCACGTACACCAGCACCGAGAGCACGCCAGCGGTATCGGCGTGAAACTTTCCGGATTTGCTCAGGCGGTCGAGCAGGGCGCGACGCACATCGGCTTCGCCTTCGCCGACCCGCCCCTGCTTGACCTTGGCGCGGCCCTCATACGCCAGCGCCCAATCGGAGGATCGCTCGGCCTCGCCTTCGGCCGGGCGGCTTGTCCATTGAGCATAGTGTTTGATCTGCTCGAGATAGAGGATCGAGGCCTTGTGGTAGGCGGCTTCGGCCTGGGCAAAGCGGCCGCGCGCTTCTTCGACCCGAGCATTGCCGTCCTCGACCATGGCCTGCCAGGACATTCCGTAAATCGGAAAGCTAGGCCAGCGCTGCGCCTCAACCAGCAGGCTGCGATTGCGTGCGCCATAGGACTCGGCCTGATTGGCATCGCTGGCGCGCAGCGCGCCGATCAGGAACGAAAAATTCAGCCCGAACAATTTTCCCTTGCCGCCGCTGCCGTCTTTGCTGAACCGGGCCATCTGCCGGCTCTGGATGGCATCGGCGCGCTTATGCTGGCCGGCATCGCGCAGCCGACGCACCAACACCTGTTCATAGCGCGCGCCGAGATTGTTGTAGTCGGTATCAGGTGCATTGCTGACCGCAAGCTCGGCATCCGCCAGCGCATCGGAGCGGCCGAGCAGCGTTCGTGCCTGCGCGCGCTTGTAATAGAAGTCGGCGAGTTCCGGTCCCTTTATGCCCGGCACCACCGCATCGGCAGCGGCGGTAAGCTTGGCGATCTCCGCCGGATCCGGCTTCTGCTGATCGAGGATGGCGGTGATGTCGGAAATCGTCCGTGGCGGCGCCACCAGGCTCGCGGCGGCATCCTTCGCCAGGTTTTCCGCTGTCGGCTTGGCAGCACCACCCGGCGGCAAGGCGAGCTTCTCGGCGGAGAACAGCGCGGCCTTGGGGCGGGCGGCCGTCATCGCGCTCCGGGTGCAGGACTGCACGATCGCGCGTGACTTGGCCATGCAGGATTCGCGGTTGCCGCCGCCCTGCATGCACGCCGCAAAGGCCGGCCTGCCGCTTGAGTTGCGGCAGTTCTCCACCGCCGATTCCTTGTCGAGCGCCCACAGCGGCGTGGCGGCGAGGAGCAGGGTGTTCAGCGCGGTCAGAATTGCGAGCGCGGTGCGAACCATGGCGGTGCTTCCTCCGGATTTTGTCCTGAGGTTTGATCCTATCGCGGTAGGCAGTGGCGCGCCATATGGTTGCTCCCTTACCGCTTTGCCCGTGCGGGATTACCGGCCGAATAGCGCGCGGTGGTCGGCAAGGATGGCGCGCGCGGCGTTATGGCCGGGAGCCCCGGTCACACCGCCTCCGGGATGTGCGCCGGAGCCGCAGTGATAAAGGCCCCTCAGGGGCCCGCGATAATCGGCGTGTCCCAGCATCGGCCGCGCCGAGAACAATTGGTTGAGCGACAGTTTGCCGTGAAAGATGTCGCCGCCAAGCAGCCCGAACTGTCGTTCGAGGTCGAGCGGGGAAAGGATCTGGCGCCCAATTACGCTATGCGCAAAACCCGGCGCGTAGCCGTCCACGGTCGCGATCATCAGGTCGGCGACTTCCTCGCGATGATCGTCCCAGGATCGTCCCTCCGGCAATTCTGGTGCAACATGCTGGCAGAACAGACTCGCGACATGCTGGCCGGGCGGGGCGAGGCTGTCGTCCAGCGTGGAGGGGATCAAAACCTCGATCACCGGCTTCAGGCTCCAGCCGTGGTCGCGGGCGTCGCGGAAAGCGCGATCCATATAGGCCAGGCTTGGCGCGAGAATAATGCCGGCGGTGAGATGATCGCCATTGCCGGGCAGCACCGAGAACGAGGGCAACTCACTCAGCGCGACGTTCATTCGGAATGTCCCGGAGCCGTTTTGCCAGTTACGGATGCGCGCCAGGAAAGCCGCGGGCAGCGCGTCCTGTGGCAACAGCCGTGTATAGAGCAGTTTCGGGTTGACGCTGGAAGCAATGTATCTGGCGCGCACCGTCTCGCCACTATCGAGCACGACGCCAACAGCGCGGTCACGCTCGACGATCACCTCGCGGACGCCGGCATCGGTCGAAATCTCCGCGCCGAGCGTGCGCGCCGCGCTCGCCATCGCCTGGCTGATCGCGCCCATGCCGCCGATGGCATGTCCCCAAAGGCCCTTCCGGCCGTTCACTTCGCCGAAAGCATGATGCAGCATCACATAGGCCGAACCGGCCGCATAAGGGCTGGCATAATTGCCGACGATCGCATCGAAGCCGAACAGCGCTTTCAGAAGATCGTTGTCGAATGTCTCGTCCAGCATCTCGCCGGCCGAACGTGTGAACAGATCGAGCAGGCTGCGCCGCTGCTCCATGGAAAGTTGCCGCAACAGATTGGCGGTTGAAAGCGCGTTAAAACCTTGCTCAAGGCTCCGCAGGCCGAATCCCTCGACCACATTGGGCGGTGCGCGCAGCACCATCTGCCGCAGGATATCGGCGATCGCTTCGAGTTCGCCGGCAAAGGAAGTCCAGCGGCTCGCATCGCGCTCGCTGAGCCGCGCGTGGGACTGCCTTAACCTGCCTTCACCCGTGAGCAGATAGCGGCCGTCAGGATCGGGTAGGAAATTCTGCGCCCGACGCGCGACGATCTTCAGGCCATGACTGGCAAGCTCGAGATCGGCGATCACGCGCGGATGGAGCAGGCTGACCGTGTAGGCAGCTACCGAGTTACGAAAGCCCGGATGGAACTCCTCCGTCACCACCGCGCCGCCGACCACGCTGCGCCGTTCGACCACGCGCACGCGCAGTCCGGCTTTGGCCAGATAGGCCGCCGTGGTCAGGCCGTTATGGCCGGCGCCGATGATCAGGACGTCGGTTTCGGTCATCAAAGGTTCATCGTCGAGACGTGGCTGTCGAATTCGATCGGGAAATGACGTTAGCCATGCGCCGCGGCTGCCCGCAAGACCGGCGACGGTTTATTGCCGGTTCAGCCGCCATATGCTCCATTGCGCGCTCTCCGGCGGCCGCCGGATTCGCCCGGAGCCCCCATGACCACATCGGAATCGCCCGCTACGGATTCGACGCGCCGTTACCGGCTCTTGCTCGCGGTCTATACGCTGAGCATCTTCCTCTCCGCGCTGCTGTTGTTCTCGGTGCAGCCATTGTTCACCAAGATGGTGCTGCCGCGGCTCGGCGGTTCACCGGCGGTGTGGTCGGTGGCGATGGTGTTCTTCCAGTCGCTGCTGTTGGCCGGCTATGCCTATGCGCATGGCCTGATGCAGATTCGTCGCCGCGCGATTCCGGTGGTGATCCATCTGGCCTTGCTGGTGGCGGCTCTTTTGACGCTGCCATTGGCGATCGCAAGCGGGTTTGGCGAGCCGCCAAGGAGCGGCTATGCGTTCTGGCTGCTGGGATTGTTCGCGGTCTCGATCGGGCTGCCGTTCTTTGCGCTCGCGGCCAACAATCCGCTGCTGCAGGCCTGGTTCGTGCGCACCGGCCATCCCGATGGACGTGATCCTTATTTTCTCTATGCTTCCTCGAACATCGGCAGCTTCCTGGCACTGCTGTCCTATCCGGTGCTGCTGGAGCCGGTGTTCCCGCTGCACACCCAGAACCTGCTGTGGACCTCAGGCTTTGCACTCTTGATCGTGTCGATTGCCGGCTGCGGCCTCTTGCTGTTGCGCTCGCCGGCGCATGTGATGATTGATAGCGAATCCTCCACGGTCGATGCGCCCGCGCCCTCCTGGTGGCTTCGCGGCCGGTGGATCTTTCTGGCCGCCGTACCCTCGGGCCTGTTGATCGCGGTCACCGCGCATATCTCCACTGACGTCGCTGCCGCGCCGCTGCTGTGGGTCCTGCCGCTCTCGCTCTATCTTCTGACCTGGGTACTGGTATTCCAGTCGCGGCCGCTGCTGCCGCATGTCTGGATATTGTTATTGCAGCCGCTGGCGATTGCCGGCGTCGTTCTGCTGCTGGCGATCGGCGGCGAGCAGAACCTGTTGCTGACGCTTGGCGGGCATCTCCTCTGCTTCTTCGTCATCGCCATGGCGTGCCACGGCGAATTGGCGCGAACCCGCCCGGCGCCGCGATATCTCACCGGCTTTTATGTCGCGCTGTCGTTCGGCGGCATGCTTGGCGGCCTGTTCGCGGGGCTAGTCGCGCCTTACACTTTCTCCTGGATCGCCGAATATCCCATCCTCGTGGTGCTTGCGGTGCTGGGGCGGCCCGGCGAGAACACGCCGCGATGGAGCCGCTGGTATTGGGTGCTCTTGGTTGCGGCGGCGCTGGTTCTGGTCGTCTCGTCCTCCGAAAACGGCCGATGGTTTGCCTGGCTCGAGGAAAATCGCGTCGCGATCGCAGGCGGCATTGCGGTGGCTGCGATCGTGCTCGCGGTGATCAAGGCCGGCCGCTGGAAAATGGCGGCGACGGTCGCGCTGGCCGTGCTGGTGATCCGACTCTATCCAGCCGATGACGGGCGGGTCGAGACCGTTCGCAGCTTCTTCGGCGTGCACAAGATAGTGGTTACGCCAAGCGGCCAATATCACGTGCTGATGCACGGCACCACGATCCATGGCGCCGAGAAGTTTAAGAACAACGACGGCACGCCCGTCACCGGACGGCCCGAACCGATCACCTATTATCATCGCGACGGCGGTATCGGGCAGGCGATCGGAGCGGTTCGGGCCCGCAAGGGCGCTCCGCTCCGGGTGGCCGTGATCGGGCTTGGCGCCGGGACGCTCGCCTGCGCATCCGAGCCCGGCGAAACCTGGAAGTTTTTCGAGATCGACCAGACCATGGTCGATACCGCGCGCGATCCGAAATATTTCACCTATTTGCAGAGCTGTGCGCCCGATCTCAAGCCGGTGATCGGCGATGCCCGGCTGACCTTCGCGCGCGAGCCGGACGGCATCTACGACCTCATCATCGTCGATGCCTACTCCTCCGATGCCATTCCGATCCATCTGGCGACGGAAGAGGCGATGAAAATCTACAAAGAAAAGCTCGCGCCCGAAGGTGCGGTGGTGATGCATGTCTCCAATCGGCATCTCGAACTGGCGAGCGTCGTGGTCGGCATCGCCGAGGCCAACGACATGAAGAGCTGGGTTTATAGCGAGGATTCCGGTCGCGACAACGAATACATCTTCGCGACCAACGTCGTGGTGTCGGCGCGGCAAGCGGCTGATATCGGCCGCCTGGCTTCCTCCGATGAGTGGGAACTGACCGAAGCCGAGGACGATGAACGCGTGTGGACCGACGATTACTCCAACGTTCTCGGTGCGTTGTGGCGAAGGTTGCGCGACGGCGAACGCTAACGCCACCCCGTCGCTAGCCTAAGCGCTGTCAGGCGTCTGTCCTGTCGTCAGGGACGCCTGAATTTGCGCGTGCGAAAATTCGTTGTTGAATATTCAGCTCAAAACAGTCCGCGGGGCCCGTAATAGCGGCGCGGCTGCGGGTAGTAATAGCCTTGTTGAGCGTCATCAGGCGCGGCGTAACCCGAATTGTCATAGGTCTGATAGGGCTGGGAATAGACACGATTCGTGCCGCGCGGGGCGGGATAGCGCGCCCCACTCGAACTGCCATCGGCCGGATAGATGTACCCGTCGTCGGCCGCCTGGACCTGCGGCCGATATTGCCGGGGCTGCGGCGTCAAAACGATCGCCGTACCGGCGGCGTCATATTGAGGACTCTCAACGGAGGGCGTTTCGCGCTTCGCCACGGCGGTGTTGCTGCGATTACGGGGATTGCGGGCGAGCGCCACCTGCGACGAGCCTGTCAGGGTCACCGTGATATTGAGCACGCCATCTTTTTCGACCAGGGCATAGAGCGTGGCCGCGTTTTCACGCGACAGCCGCACGCACCCATGGGAAGCAGGTGTGCCCAAGCGGTTCACCGAATCCGTGCCGTGAATGGCATGGCCGATCTTGGTGAAGAAAATCGAATGCGGCATCGGCGCATCGTCGAATTCCTTCGAGTAGTGGTCTTCCTCCATCCGGAATGCGCGGAAGGTGCCGTTGGGGGTTTCGCGTGAAGGAATGCCCGAGGAGACCGGCCAGTGGTAACGCTCGACGCCGTTGATAACGACGGTCATCTCCTGGTTGTTCTTGTCAATGGTGATGTCGATCTTGGCTTGGGCGGCACTAGCGGCGCAGAGCGACACGAGGGCGGTCATCATCAACAGGGGACGCATTTTCTTTGTGGCCTCCGGGCCTTGCTGCAGTGCCAACGCTCTCCGTCCCCGGTCCTAATATGCCTGAAAGACGCGCTCGGTTCCATCGTTCCAAAGGCCAATGCCGGGGAAGTTGAAAAGATGTGACGGCTGGCAGGGTGCGGGGGCCGCCCCCATCATGCTTAAGGGCTGGGCAGTGAGACGGCGAAATTGTGGACTTGGTGGGGGCAACTGGCGGCTGGGGCGGGCCTCGCAACTATTTCGCCACACCGGCGTTTAAAAGTTCCGATCGCATCCAGCGCCAAACCGGAGGCAAGATGAGAAGCCAGGTGAGAACAGCAGTGATAAACCGGCCTGCCCACGAGCGTGTCGCGCTCGCCTTGGCCTTGGCCATGGCCGCGACGGCGTTGGCTCTGATGTCGCTGCCTCATGCCGGCCATGCCCAGGGCATCGTCCGCGGGGCGCAGCAGGGGTCAGCCGAAGGTAATCGTATTGCCGGGCCGGTCGGCGGCGTGGTGGGCGGTGCGGTTGGAGCGGGCGTTGGGGGTGCTGTCGGCGCGGTCGAGGGAATTTTCGGCGTGCCGCATCGCGGTTGGCGGCGCGGTTGCCGCGGCTATTACACACGGCATCATCATTTCCGCTGTTATTGATTTTCGTCAGCTCCGCAAGCGGTAGCCGGTGCGGAATATCCAGGCCACCACGACCAGACAGATCACCAGAAACACCAAGGTCATGGCGACGCTGAGACCGACATCGACATCGGCGATTTCGTAGAAGCTCCAGCGAAAACCGGAAATCAGATAGACGACGGGATTGAGCAGGGTCACCGCGCGCCATCCCGGCGGCAACATGCTGACCGAATAGAAACTGCCGCCGAGGAAGGTCAGCGGCGTGACCACCAGCATCGGAATGGTCTGCAGCTTTTCAAAACCATCAGCCCAGATTCCGATGATGAAGCCGAACAGGCTGAAGGTGATGGCGGTGAGCACCAGGAAGCCGAACATCCAGAAAGGATGCTGGATATTGAGCGGCACGAACAACGCCGCTGTCGCCAAAATGATCAGGCCGAGAATCACGGATTTGGTCGCGGCCGCGCCGACATAGCCGAGCAGGATCTCGACAAAGGAGATCGGCGCCGACAGAATCTCATAGATGGTGCCGACGAATTTCGGAAAGTAAATGCCGAAGGATGCGTTGGCGATGCTTTGCGTCAGAACCGAAAGCATGATGAGCCCGGGCACGATGAACGTGCCATAGCCGATACCGTCCACTTCCTTGATGCGCGAGCCGATGGCCGCGCCGAACACCACGAAATAAAGCGAGGTGGAAACCACGGGCGAGACGATACTTTGCAGAAGGGTGCGCCCGGTGCGCTCCATTTCAAACCGGTAGATTGCAAGAACGGCTCGGAAGTTCATAAGGCAAGCCTCAACATAGGTATCGGTCGGCTCGGGTCAGAGGGACCAATGTGTCTGTGGTTGATCTGGCGGCGATGGTCGTTGGATTTCACCGCACCAGGCTGACGAAAATATCCTCGAGCGAACTCTGGTGGGTTTCGAGGTCCGAGATATGAATGCCGGCGTCCCTGAGATCGTTGAGCAGGCTCGTGATCCCAGTGCGTTCGCTCTTGGTGTCGTAGGTGTAGATGACGTCGCGACCTTCGCGGGTTATTTCGAGGCCGTAAGCGGCGAGGCGCTCCGGAACGGCACTGATGGCCTGTTGCAGATGAAGCGTTATCTGCTTGCGGCCGAGCTTACGCATCAATCGGCTCTTATCTTCGACGAGGACGAGCTTGCCCTTGTTGATCACGCCGATCCGGTCGGCCATCTCTTCGGCCTCTTCAATGTAGTGCGTGGTCAGGATAATGGTGACGCCGGCAGCCTTGAGTTCGCGCACCACTTCCCACATGCCCTTGCGCAATTCGACATCAACGCCGGCCGTAGGCTCGTCGAGAAACAGGATCTGCGGCTCGTGCGACAATGCCTTGGCAATCATCACGCGCCGTTTCATGCCGCCCGACAGCGTGATGATCTTGGCGTCCTTCTTGTCCCAGAGCGAAAGGTCTTTGAGGATCTTTTCGATGATGGCCGGATTCTTCGGCCGGCCGAACAGGCCCCGGCTGAAACTGACGGTCGCCCATACCGATTCGAAAGCGTCGGTGTGCAGCTCCTGCGGCACCAGTCCGATCATCGAGCGCGCGCGGCGATAATCCCTGGCAATATCGTGACCGGCGACCGCGATGCTGCCGGAGGTCGGATTGACGATGCCGCAGATGGCGCTGATCAGCGTGGTCTTGCCCGCGCCGTTCGGACCCAGCAGCGCGAAGATCTCGCCTTTTTCGATCTCGAGGTTGATGTCTGCGAGGGCCGTGAAGCCCGACGCATAGCTCTTCGAGAGATTGGTAACAGAAATGATGGAGGGCATGGCCTGCGCGTGCAAGGGGAGGCCGGCACCGTAGGCTGCCAGCGAAGAGGATGGGAACCTGAGATAGGGATGACCCGCGCGATGCGCAATCGGCTGATATGGCCGGGCCGTCAACTACCTGAAATAGTTGACGATGGCGTGGAGGTCCGGGGCGGCGGCCGCCCGACCGCTCAGCCCGGCGTCGATCACACGGCGGCAGATCTCGATGGTGGCGTGATCGCCGAGATCGTTGGCGGCTTCGAGCACGATCCAGGCCATCTCGAACGGCTGATCGGCCAGGGGCATGTCAACCTGGGTGGGCCGGTCTTTTTCCGGGTTTGATCGGAACGGGATCGCGTTCATGGATGCTTGCATTTTCTCGACGCTAATTCGGGCTCAATGCATGGCGGCTTTCAGGCGGGGCGGCTCTGGGACATCCCCGCTCTTGCGCGTCCGGTAAAGTTTGAGCACGCTCCGCGAGGCGTCGACCGCGAGGCATTTATATTCCTCTTCCTTGACCTCGAGATCACGGGCCGAAATGCGGTGATCCTTGGCGCCGAGAAACAAGAGCGACATCGTGGTGTCCCAGGAAAAGTCCAGCGCCTTGGCGAGAACCAGCACCATTTCCCCATTGCTGTCCATCAGTGCCCGCTCGATCACGTCGGGCGGCATACCGCACAACAGCGACATCGCGATCGTGACTTCGTCGAATTTGTGCGATCGCGCATAGCCGGAGATGCTGGCTTCGTTCAGGTTGCCGTTCTGGTGCTGCGCGGTGACCAGGCGCTTGGCGACGAAGTAGCCGCGCGATACCGGCCCGAGTTTGGCATGCAGCGCGCCGGCCACCTCTGCGACCGAGGTTTGAATTTGGTCGAACATCTCCGGGTTGGCCTGGGCGAGACGTTTCCTCACCTCATCGGAAGCTTTGGCCACCAACTGCTGGAACAGATGACGCGAAATGTCTTTTCGCAACCCCAGTTGTTCGGCGAGAATGTTGTCGCCATCGGAACGCTTGATCAGATGCAGGAAGCCGAAATCGGACAGGCGCGCGCCGCTGTTGCGCGCAAGCGACTGAACGACCTCCTGGTTGCCCCGCGTGACCAACTCGTCGGTAACGCGCTCGTCGATGGACCGACGTCGGGAAATCGCCAGCATATGCGCCTGGCTGGAGGAGCGTGTGGCAGCGATCAGCGTGTCGGAATCTAGCTGCCTGGATTCTTCAAGAACGGGCCGGGCAACCTCGATCGCGTGATCAAAGGCAAGCTTCCTGACGATGTTGACCGGCGCGTGATCGAAGCGGGCGAGCTTCTCTGCGAGCTGGGCGCGTGCAGCGGTTTCGATCTCATCTGCCAGCCGGCCGATGACCTCACCGAACGTCCAGACATCAGCCTCGCTGTAGCGGCCTGTGATCAACAGATCAGTTGTATGCCAGAGCGCCCGCAGGCGGCTTTTCGGCGTACCACGCAGCACGGCCTCATTGAGCTCAGCGAGCAGTGTTGTCTCGGTCATTTCTTGCCCCAACCCATCAACGCCGCGCATCAGCGAGCAATGCGCGCAGTTGGCAATCTACAGGATGGAACTGAGTATTCTCCGACCGGAGGGGTTCAATATTGTTTCAAATTTTAACAAGCGGCCGAAAATGCCGGTCGGATCGAGATTTACCGCCTTCTAAGCAAGTGCTCACACCTGATGCCCAAGCTTCTAGCGCCGAAGCTTTGCCTTGCGAGCGGAAACGATCGAATCGAATTCCCTCATCATGCTCCCGGGAATCTCGAAACGACTGGTGTCTTCGATCTCAGCCATGCGCCGGCCGATTTCCTCGGGCGAGGGGGCCTTGTCATCGTCGCTCATCCACCCTTGCGTCGCGCCAACGAATACCCGCGCGAAACGGCCGGCCGTGGCGCTATAGAGCGAATGGGTGGTCTTGCACGCTTCACTGACCAGCCAAAGCGCCATGGGAGTGACGAAGTCACTGCGCATCGCGGGCCGGATCACGGCCATCTCCGGGTTCATCTGCTCCCTGAAGCCGGGCGGCCAGTCTATGTCCACGTCAGTCGGCCGGCCGAGGCGACCAGAGCCGGCCGGGAGCAGGCCGTTGGCAGTGATGCCGTGCTTGGCGCCTTCAAGAGCGATCACGTTGACCAGTCCGACGAGACCCATCTTGGCGGCGGCATAGTTGGCTTGCCATGGGGTGCCAAACGCGCCCGAGGCCGAACTGGTCAACAGGATGCGCCCGTAGCCCTGTTGCTTCATGGCGGCGAAAGCAGGCTGGCCGACGTAAAAGCCGGCCATAAGGTGCACATCCAGGATCGCACCGATCTGATCGTCGGTAAGCGCCTCGAAGGCGGCGTTGCGCAGGAAGCCGGCGTTGTGGATCAGGATATCGACGCGGCCGAACGCCTCGATCGCCGACCTGACGATAGCTGCCCCGCCTTCGCGGGTGGCGCAGCTCTCATGGCAAGCTATGGCTTGGCCGCCATTTGCCGCGATCTCACGCACCACGGCTTGCGCCGAACTCTCAGCGGAAGCCGCGAGCGGTGCGCCGCGGGTGTCAAGGCCGAGGTCATTGACCACCACCTTGGCTCCGCGAGCCGCCAGGTTGAGCGCATAGTCGCGGCCAAGGCCACTGCCGGCGCCGGTCACGATGGCGACCCGGCCATCGAAGCGCACCTTCTCTTCTGCAGATGTGCTCACGCGACGTCGCTCCACTCGGTGAAATCCACCCGCAGGCGGGTCAGCTTCATGCTCTGGATCAGCCAGGCGCCGTCGATCTTCCGATAGGTTTCGTGGTAATGACCGTAGCCGTGCAGCGCCGCCTTGGCGGAGCCCGAATCTTTGTTCCACCGCACAACGTCCTCCATGGCCCAGATACCTTCGGCTGTCGTAGCGGAGGTGACGTTGATCTCTGGACAGTGGCCGTGATGGACGGTGACGGATTCCTGCATCCGCGACCGCACGGTATCGACGATCTTGTCGCGACCCTGCAGATTCCAGCCCGGTCCGCTGACCTCGAACCGGGCGTCATCGGCAAAGACCGCGCCGAAACCGTCCCAGTTCTTGGTGTCCACGCAACGGAAGTACCGCGCCTTAAGCGCCTTAATCTCCTCCATTGCCACGAGCTTTTCGAGGTCGGTCATAGGTTCATCTCCAGGTTTAGTTGATCGAGCGGATTTGGCCGCCGTCCACCCGATAGTTGGCGCCGGTCATGTATCCCGACAGTGGGCTCGCCAGCAAGGCGACCATCCGTCCGATGTCTTCCGGCTGGCCAAGACGATCCGCCGAGATCGGCAACACCTCGGTTGTCAGCCGTCGCTCGACCTCTTTCCAATTGTCGGCATCCCAGCCCTTTTGCCGAGCCACGCCGGTCCACATGCGTATCATTGCCGGCGTGAGAATCGGGCCCGGGGTGACGGTATTCACGGTGATGCCGCTATGCGCCAGGGTGCGGGCCAGCGAGGCGGTCATGTTGACCATCGCCGCTTTTGCGGCCTGGTAATCGGCGAGGTCCGGTTCGGCCTGGGTCGCGACGGAGCTTGCGATGTTGATCACTCGCCCCGAGTGACGCTCCTTCATGCCGGGCACGAAGCGCTGGATCAGCCGCACGGCCGCACCCAGGTTCTGTTCAAAGGTCCACGTCCATGCTGACCATGGCCCCTCGAGCCACCCGGCGTTCGGTGGGCCGCCCTCGCTTGCGGGGCGATTATTGCTGGCGCGGCCGCCCGCGTTGTTGACCAGGATGTCTATTCCGCCCCAGGCGTTCATCACCGCATCCCCGACCGCCTGGCAACCCGCTTCGGTGGCGACATCGCCGGTCGTCACCAGCGCTTTGCCACCCGCTGCGGTGATCTCGCCCGCTACCGTCTGACAACGTTCGGCATTGCGTCCGTGGATCACGACGGAGGCGCCTTCCGCAGCGAGGGTCTTGGCGATGGCCGCGCCGATACCGGAATTGCTACCTGTCACCAACGCACGCTTGCCGTCGAGTTGAAGATCCATTGGTGTTCTCCCGTTCTTATTTGTTTTCCCGGACGGTCAAAAGCGTTCAGGATAGGTCGCTTCGCGCTCAAGCGCCGCAACGGCCGGTTGGTAGGGCAATGTTGGAGCAGAGGCCAGCGTCATGCAATAGCCAGCGAAGCATGAAGGGCTGTTGCGCGCGATCAAACCTTGCCTAAAGCCTTGCCTCAAGCCCGACCGATCCCTGAGCGAGGCGCTGATATCGCGATGCATCGCCGGCCGGCCACCCGCGCTCACTACTTGAGACGGCTATCAGTCACTCCCATTTAGCGTATAAGGCTCTTCGTTTTCTCGCCCATCAGGAGGCTCTCATGGGGCAACCAGCGATTGACCGATCCGGCGGCAGGCTGCCCAGCCTGTTTCTCTCCCATGGTTCGCCCATGCTCGCCCTTGAAGATTCGTCCGCCCGCCATTTCATCGCCGGCCTGGGCGCGCAATTGCCGCGTCCCCGGGCCATTCTGGTGGTTTCAGCGCATTGGGAGACCGAGGTGCCAGCCGTCAATTCGGTGGAGCGCAATACAACCATTCATGATTTTCGCGGCTTTCCGCCGGCGCTGTATGAGCTGCAATATCCCGCGCCCGGCGCACCAGCGTTGGCTTCGCGGGTGACGGAGCTTTTGAAATCCGCGGGAATGCCCTGCGCGGTGCACCCGCGACGTGGTCTCGATCATGGTGCCTGGGTGCCGCTACTTCTGATGTATCCGCAGGCCGATATTCCCGTGGCGCAATTATCCGTGCAGTCACATCTCGGGCCCGATCACCATTTGAACCTTGGTCGCGCGCTGGCGCCACTGCGGGATGAAGGCGTGCTGATCATCGGCAGCGGCAGCATGACGCATAATCTGAGCGAATTTCGCGGGCATGGTCCGGACGATCCTCCGCAGGACTGGGTGGAGCGCTTTGCCGGCTGGTTTAAGGAAAAATTGACCTCCGGCGACACCGAGGCGCTGGTCAATTATCGCAAGCTCGCTCCGGACGCGGTGCGCAATCACCCGACCGACGAACACCTGCTGCCGCTTTATGTGGCGCTCGGTGCGGCGGGCGAAGATGCGCGCGCCGAACAGATTCATGCAAGCTCGGCCTACGCCATCCTCCGCATGGATGCCTATGCATTCGAGACGGCGGGCGAGGGTGAGACGCGCAAGGTGGCGTGAGGCGTCAGGCGCGCTGCACGAAACTGTCGACCACCTTCTTCTCGCCGGCCTTTTCGAAGGCGATGGTGAGCTTGTTGCCGTCGACCTTCACCACTTCGCCATAGCCGAATTTCTGGTGAAACACCCGATCGGCGGGCGAGAAGTCGGATGTCGTGCCGGTCGATTTGGCAACCAGTTCGCCCTCGATCGTGAGCGGGCCTCGGCGATCACGTCCAGAACCCGAGGGGTCATTGCGTGCGCCGGAGAACGGCGATGGGCCCTCATCGAATCCGCTGCGTCCATTTGCCTGGCGGGTGCGCGCGCGGTGCGCCTGCGCCCGCTGCCAGCCAGGCGTGGTGTAGCTCGAACCGAAGGATTCCACGTGATCGAAGCGTGAGGCGCCGTACCCGCCTGCGCCGCCCCAACCCGAGCCGCCCTTGGATTCGGTGATCTCGACATTGGCCGCGGGCAGTTCGTCAAGAAAGCGCGAAGGGATGGTGGTCGTCCAGGTGCCATGGATGCGGCGGTTGGTGGCGAAATAGAGCTTGGCGCGTCGGCGGGCGCGAGTGAGGCCGACATGCGCCAGACGGCGCTCTTCCTCGAGACCGGCGCGGCCCTGTTCGTCGAGCGTGCGCTGACTCGGGAATAATCCTTCTTCCCAGCCGGGCAGGAAGACGTTCTCGAATTCCAGTCCCTTGGCCGAGTGCAAGGTCATCAGCGACACCGCCTCCTCCTCGGCGCCGCCATCGCGGTCCATCACCAGCGCGATATGTTCGAGGAAACCTTGCAGGTTCTCGAACTCCTCCATCGAGCGCACCAGTTCTTTCAGGTTGTCGAGCCGGCCGGCGGCGTCCGCCGAGCGGTCCTTCTGCCACATCTCGGTGTAGCCGCTTTCGTCCAGCACGATCTCGGCGAGTTCGGTGTGCGTCACCACTTCGCGCTGCGCCCGCCAGCGGTCGAAGCTTTGCAGGAGGTCGCGCAGGGAGCCGCGCGCCTTCGGCTTCAATTCGTCGGTCTCGATCACGGCGCGCGCGGCATCCACCAGCGGCAGCCGCCGCTTGCGGGCGTGATCGTGCAGCAATTGCAGCGTGGCATCCCCGAGTCCCCGCTTGGGTACATTAACGATGCGCTCAAAGGCGAGATCATCGGCCGGCGAATTGATCACCCGGAGATAGGCGAGCGCATCGCGGATTTCGGCGCGCTCATAGAAGCGCGGACCGCCGATCACGCGATAGGGCAGGCCAAGCGTGACGAAACGATCTTCGAATTCGCGCATCTGGAACGAGGCGCGCACCAGGATGGCGATCTCGTTGAGATTTTGCCCCTGGCGCTGCAGCTGCTCGATCTCCTCGCCGATCGCGCGCGCTTCTTCCTCTGAGTCCCAGGCGCCGGTCACCGTGACCTTTTCGCCATCGACATCTTCGGTACGCAGCGTCTTGCCAAGCCGGCCTTCATTGTGCGCGATCAAATGCGAGGCGGCCGCGAGAATATGTCCGGTGGAGCGATAATTGCGCTCCAGGCGGATCACCTTGGCGCCGGGAAAATCGTGCTCGAAGCGCAGGATGTTGTCGACCTCCGCGCCGCGCCAGCCATAGATCGACTGGTCGTCGTCGCCGACGCAGCAGATGTTCTTGGGGAGCGTCTTCTCCCTCTCCCCATCCTTCACGGGGAGGGGATCGGGGTGAGGGGGAGTATTTGTTGTCATTCCCGGCCGGTCCGCAGGACCGAACCCGGAATCTCGAAGGGAATCCTCCGTATCTCGGGATTCCCGGTCCGCCTCTTCGAGGCGTCCCGGAATGACGGAGGAGGAAGCCTGCCCCGGGATGACGGAAGAACCTGGAATGTCGGAAGGAAGAACATTGCTCGTCATTCCGCGCTGCGCCGCAGGCGCAGACCCGGAATCTCCGTCAGCTGTTCCGGATTCGCGCGATGCACCCGGCCGCGCCGGCGACTGCGAGAGCAGCCGCAGCCAGAGATATTGGGCGACGTTGGTGTCCTGATATTCGTCGACCAGGATGAATTTGAAGCGGTACTGGTATTGCCGCAGCACATCCGGGTTTTCGCGAAACAACCGAATATTCTCCAGCAGAAGATCGCCGAAATCGGCGGCATTGAGGATTTTCAGCCGCTCCTGGTAGCTCGTGTAGAGCTTGCCGCCGCGCCCATTGGCAAACGCCGCCGCTTCGCCGGCCGGCACTTGCGACGGTGACAGCCCGCGATTCTTCCAGCCGTCGATCAGGCCGGCCAGCATCCGCGCCGGCCAGCGCTTGTCGTCGATATTCTCGGCGGCGAGCAACTGCTTCAACAGCCGGATCTGGTCGTCGACATCGAGCACCGTGAAATTGGATTTGAGCTGCACCAGTTCGGCATGGGTGCGCAGGATGCGGCCGCCGATCGAGTGAAAGGTGCCGAGCCACGGCATGCCTTCGACCGCCTGGCCGAGCATCTGACCCAGCCGCAGCTTCATTTCGCGCGCCGCCTTGTTGGTGAAGGTGACGGAGAGGATTTCGCCGGGGCGGGCTCGGCCCAGACTCAGGATATGGGCGATGCGGGAGGTCAAGACGCGCGTCTTGCCCGTGCCGGCTCCGGCCAGCACCAGCACCGGGCCATCCAGCGTTTCCACCGCTTCGCGTTGCTCGGGATTGAGACCGGCCAGATATCTAGGACCGGCGGCGGCGCGCGCACGCGCGGCAATCCCGCCAGCGGCTGGCTGGTGTTCGGGAATGCCGGAATGGGGCCGTCGATTGGTTTCGGTCATGCGCCAGGTTTGGTACGAATCATTCGTCGTCCACGATGACATCGCGGACCGATGAAAGGGAGCCTTCATAGCAGGATTACCCGCTATATAGGGATTTCCGGGGTTCAGGGACAGCCTTTATCCCATGCTCCCCGGCCCGCTGCTTCCTGCATTTCTCGGGCCTTCCCGCCGTTGGCCAAGGGCTTTTCGACGGAACCTTTGTTCCGGCTCAGGATTGATTCCTCAAGGTTTCACGGGTTGGGAAGCGAGGATTTCATCATGTTAAGCTGGGTTGTAACGTTTTTGATTGTCGCGCTGATCGCCGGTGTTCTTGGCTTCGGCGGTATTGCCGGTGCATCCGTCGAGATCGCCAAGACGATTTTCTTCATCGCCGTGATCCTGTTTCTGGTCTCGGCGGTGGTCGGCCTGGCGCGCGGCCGCACCCGGGTTTAGATACAGACGACAAAGATCACGCTTTGCGTTCAGGCATCGTGATCTTCCGTCCCACTCCTTCCGGTCGCGGCAGCGTGGAGTGAGCCTTCGCGGCATTTTGGATGCGGACCTGAATATCGGACGGAAACGGCGCCACTTTGCGCGTGGTCATGTCGATATGCAGCGATATGTTCTCCGAGGTGGCCGACAGCCAGCCTTCCTCGGCATGGCGCAGTTCCTCAAAGGTGTGGATGCGTTTTTCGTCCGCCGCCACCAGCAGGATCGAGACCTGAACGGGGTCGTCGAGATGAATTTCCCTGATATAGCGCACATGGCATTCGGCGGTGAATGTCGAGCCGTGCCGCTCTTTCTTGTAGGACGGCCCAATTCCGAGCGGCAGCCATAATTCGTCGATCGCCCGGTCGAACATCACGTTGTAGTAGGCCATGTTGAGATGGCCGTTGTAATCGATCCATTGCGGCTCGATGCGCATGATCGAGGAGCGAAACAACTCCGCCGTGAGAAGGGGATCATGGATGGTCATGGCTTGGTCCGTTCGCTCTCTCTCATCGCTTGCTCATCGCTTGACCGATTAAAGTTGCCCTGCCACGGTCGGCGACAGGGAGGATAGCGCGTGAGCCTTGCCATCGCCAATCATTTGCCGCGTGTTGAGCCGAAGGCATTGTCGGGCGCGCTGGAAGCGCTGGCTGCCCGCTTCGGCAATCGCCTCGTGACCTCACAGGCCGTGCGTGAGCAGCACGGCCATACGCTGACCTGGCTGCCGAACCAGCCCCCGGATGCCGTGGTGATGGCACAAGCCACCGCGGATGTGCAGGACGTGGTGCGAATCGCTGCGCGCTTTACCGTGCCGGTGATTGCATTCGGCACCGGCACCTCGCTGGAGGGGCAGGTCAATGCGCCCGCGGGTGGCATCTGCATCGACTTTCGCGACATGAACAAGGTGTTATCCGTCCATGCCGAGGATCTCGACTGCGTGATCGAGCCCGGCATCACTCGAAAGGCGTTGAACGAACATCTGCGTGACAGCGGGTTGTTTTTCCCGATCGATCCCGGCGCCGATGCCTCACTTGGCGGTATGGCCTCGACCCGCGCCTCCGGCACCAATGCGGTGCGTTACGGCACCATGCGCGACAATGTGCTGGCGCTGAAGGTCGTCCGAGGCGACGGCGAAATCATCACCACCGGTACGCGGGCACGAAAATCCGCCGCCGGCTATGACCTGACGCGCCTGTTTGTCGGCGCCGAAGGTACGCTCGGCATCATCACTGAACTTACCATTCGATTGCGCGGCATTCCTGAAACCATCGCTGCGGCCGCCTGTTCGTTTGCAAGCGTGCGCGGCGCCTGTCAAGCCACCATCCTGGCGATCCAGACGGGAATTCCACTGGCGCGGATCGAACTGCTCAACACCGAGCAGGTCCAGGCCTGCAACGCCTATTCAAAATTATCCTTGCCGGAAACGCCGTTGTTGCTGCTGGAATTCCACGGCAGCGAGCATGAGGTCGCCGAACAATCCAAGGAGTTTGCCGGGATCGCCCGGGAGTGCGGCGGCGGCGAGTTCAGCTGGACCACGCGGCCGGAAGACCGAACGCGGCTCTGGCAGGCTCGTCATGATGTTTACTGGGCGGCCAAGGCGCTGCGGCCGGGCGCGGGCACCGTTGCCACCGACGTTTGCGTGCCGATCTCGCGGCTGGCCGATTGCGTCACCGAAACCGAATCCGATCTCAAGCGGCTCGGGCTGCTGGCTCCGATCGTCGGTCACGTTGGCGATGGCAATTTCCACTGCTCGGTGATCTGCGATGTCAATGACCCTGCCGAGATGGCGCGCGGCGAGGAATTCATGCACCGCCTGGTCGAGCGCGCGCAGGCCATGGACGGCACCTGCACCGGCGAGCACGGGATCGGCCAAGGCAAGCAGAAATATCTCAGGGCCGAGCTTGGGGCCGAAGCCCTTGATGCCATGCGCGCGTTGAAGCAGGCGCTCGACCCGCAGAATATTTTCAATCCCGGCAAGATCCTGCCGGCGGAGTAGCGCTGGGCCTCGCGACCATCTGTATCCACGTCTTTGTCGCTGAGGATCTGTGACATGACACGAAAAGGGCGGCCCGCTAACTGCGGGCCGCCCTTCCAGTCTTTCCTGAGCGTCTAGTGCTTAAAGCGTCGCTCCGTATCAACCTTAGTCGATGACCTGCACGATGCGATGGGTGCCGGGTTCGACCAGAACCGTGCGATCGTTGACCACCGTGTAGCGATACTTGGTCACGCCGTATTCACTCGGCACTTCATAGTAGGTCACGCCGCTTTCCGGAAGATCGGCGCCGACGCGGACATCACCATTGAAGCGATAAGACGACACGTGGCGTCCTTCCACATAGGTGCGGAAGCGTGGCCGCGAATCGTCGGCAATCCCGCCGGCAATCGCGCCGACGCCAGCGCCGACCGCCGCACCCACGGGCCCGCCAACCACCGCTCCGGTTACGGCACCCGTCGTTGCGCCGGCGGCCGCGCCATTCTGGGCGTTCGCGCTAATGGTCATGGTCGAAAGGGCGAGAGCGGCAGCGCCGCACAACAGAGCATATTTCATTCAGCATCTCCTTATGGATTGAGTAGAGGGTGGGACCGGGTGATTGTCTGTTGCCCCCGACAAGACTGCCGGGCGCAGTTGCCCGGCAGTCTTGTCGATCAGGTCAAAAGGACCTGTGCGCAAAAGGACCTGTGCGTCAGTGCATGTGAACGAGATAATAGCCGGCGCCGCCGATCACGATCACAGCAGGCACAGCCCACAACAAAAGAATAGGCATTGTTTTCCTCCAGCAATTGAACGCCGGATCAACGCCTATCTATTGCCGAATGTTCCCGGTGTTTGAAGGCGCATCGCCACTGCGGATCGTGGAAAATTCGGAGACGATTGGTCAGGTTGTTCTGTGTTCCGCGGCGCCCGCCGGCGGTTCCACGGGAAGTCGGCAGCGCACGCAGGTTCCGCCGTCATCCCCGAACAAGTCGAGCGTTCCACTCAGCGCGCGAACGCGTTCGCGCATGCCCGTTAGTCCGCGCCCGAGCGAAATATCGGCTGGAAGGCCGTTTCCATTGTCGCGGGCTTCAATCAGCGCATGCCCGTCCCGGAGGTCGGCGCGCAGATGCACTTGCGAAGCTCCGGAATGCCGGAGCGAATTGGTGACCGCCTCCTGAAAAACGCGAAAGATCGTCTGCAGGATCACGGGATCCGCGTCTTCGATCGCAGGATCTATCTCGGCAGTAATATCGAAGGGGTGCGCCGGCAGATCGCGCAGCATTTTCCTGATGCTTTGATCCAGGCCGAGCTCCTCGATATGAAGGGGGCGCAAATGATCGAGGATTCGCCGGTTGGTGGATTGCAACGCCTCTGTGGCGAGCAGGATTCTCTGGGCGGGTGTCTCAATTCCGCTGGAGGTCTGGAGGGCCGGGTCGCCGTCAACTATCGCCACCGCATTGGCACGGATCGCAAACAATAGCGGGCCAAGTTCGTCGTGAATTTCCCGGGCGATGTGGCGGCGCTCGTCGTCCTGGATATTGACGACACGTCGCAATAGCTCGCGGTTTTCGCGGTTGAGCACCGTAAGAGTCGCCGCCAGCTCGTTGGCCGCCTCGCAGCTTCGGCGGATTTCCGGAGGCCCGGCGCCAGGAATTCGCTCGGTATAATTGCCTGCCCGCAGTCGCATCAATCCATTCGAAAGATCAAGCAGCGGTCGGAGCGCCTGATCCAGCGTGAAGAAAATGATTCCGAGCGTCATTACCATCAAGCCGACGCCGGCGCCGACGATGGCGAGAAAGCCCAACCATTTCTCGTGAATGTCGGCCACCATTCGCGGCTCAAAGGAGAGATCGCCGACATGTCGATCGCCGATCAGGATCGGGATGCGGCGATTGATCTTCTGGATATTGAGCAAGCGTACGAACCACATCGGCGCGCCGCCCGCGTCCGCCATTTCGCGTGTGGTGGCGGCCGGTGACGCAGGCGCATCCAGCGGCCGATAGTGGATGGTTTCTGGTCCCGAACGGTTAAGCGCACCCACAAAGGCATCAAGCGTCCCCTGCGGGTCTGCCGAACGGGCCAGTGTCTCGTTCAGGGCCTCGGCGACATGTTCGCTGGCGCGGGCCGCCGGCTCGCTTTCCTGGATTAATTGATCGCCAGCGAATTCACGCAGCACCAGCAAGCCAGCCGCCAGTGCAAGCAGGAACATTGCGCCCAGAAATATTCCGAGCCTGGTTCGCAGTGAATAGCTCTTCCACATTGGAGATGTTCTAACTAAATCCAGTGAAGATCATCGTCGATGAGGCGGCGGAAGCAGCCGAATTCTGTCATGATGAATCGGCTGCTTTGAAACATTCCGCATATTCTGACATTTATCCAGGCATGCCAATTGTCCGGAATCTGGCGCGAGATCATGAAAATTCTCATTGTTGATGACCATCCGGTTGTGGTGTCCGGCTGCCGGGCACTGTTCGCCTCGGACCAGGCGGTCCATATCGACGAGGCATCCAACGAAAAATCAGGACACCGCGCGTTTCAGGAGACCCATCCCGACGTCACGATCATTGATATCACCCTGCCGGATCTGTCCGGATTTGAACTGTTGCGTCGAATCCGCAAGGACGACCCCGAGGCCAAAGTGATCATGTTTAGCATGAACGACGACCCGGCGTTCGTGCTGCGGGCGATTGAGATGGGCGCGCAGGGTTATGTTTCCAAAACCGACGATCCGCGGCAGCTGGTCAAGGCGGTCCGGAAAGTTGCCGCCGGGGAGAATTTCATCACGCCCCATTTGGCTGAGACCGTGACTTTTTCGGCGGCAGCAATCCGCGCCAATCCGGCATCGCAAATGACGGCGCGGGAGCTCGAGATCCTGCGTCTGCTCGGGCGGGGTGACAAGATTGGCGAAGTCGCCGATGCACTCGGTGTCTCCTACAAGACCGTGGCCAACACGACCTCGCTGCTCAAGCAAAAGCTCGGCGCCAGGAATCATTCTGATCTCATCCGGCTCGCCGTCGAAATGGGGCTTGATTGAGGCATCACCTAAGGTGTTGCCCTTAACCTGCGCTGCGAGGATTCGCTATTAGAAGCCGAACCGGCTGGATTCGAATTCTGGGGCGAACGCGATCTGCCGTGTCGTCCTGTTTCCCGCGGCTTCCCGCAGCGGAATGAGACGGGTGAAACGTCGTCCATCAGCGCTTTGATAGGTACGCAGGATCATGACCTGCAATTGGCGACCCTCGGCTAGCCGTTTGCGGGCGGGTGCTCTGTTTTCCTGGTTGCGGCCCGGACGAGAGGCGGATGGGGCTTCGCCGAGACGTTGCGCCTCGGCACGAGGAACGTTGCCGGCTGCAGGCGGCGTGAGAGCCGCCGTCGACGTCGGCGGCGTGGTATTGGCGGGCGGGGGCGATAGTTCGTGTTTCTCAGATCGCGCGCTTTCGGCTGCGGGTGGATCTTCGGGCGATGGCTTCGCCTCGGCGCTCGCCGTGGAATCGTTTGCAGAAGCTAATGAAGGGGACGGCGGTGCGGGTGGCGACTCGACGGCTGCGGCCGCCGGCGCCACGGCGGTCAATCGGATTTTCGGCTTGCCGGTTTCGTGCTTCACATGGGAGGTCGCAAGACGCTGGGACCTCGGGTCGGGCATAAAGGGATCGGGCGGCGTCAGCAGCCAGTGCAAGCCGACCATATAGCCACCGAGCGTTACAACGATGGCAACCATGTAACCAAGAAGTGCCGGCATTGCTTTGTCACTTCCCTGAAGGAATGGACCGATTTGATGGAGATAAAGGAAGGAGCGGCTCCTCCACCGCTCCATCCTTTGCTCTGTCACCAATGGCGACGGTGATGATGCCGGACCCAGCCACGGTGCCGACCGCGGGACCAGCCGTAATGATGACCGTGGCCCCGGCCCCATGCGTGACCGTGACCATGGCCGTGACGAACCTGCACGAGCATTCCATCATTCTGGCTTGTCACAGCGGGTGCTACTGGCATCGCCGAGGCGATCGTGGCCGAACCGGCCAGCGCCATCGCCACGAACACCACTTTACCCAGCTGTTTCATCTGTACCTTCATCTTGATTCTCCTCAGCCGACATGGCCGCCTAGCAAAATGTCCCGCGGGCGCGTTTGTTCCGTTGATGTGAACAACATCGAGGCAGATTGCGGAAAACCGCGGCAATTTTCTCAATCCGCGACCTGACAACCGCTCCTGCGACGATCCTTTTGCCAGATTGTCCTGAAAACAGCCGAGGGAATCGGGAACCTTCGTTCGTTGTAAAAATTGGTTGAGCAAGCCGATTTTCGGCGAAATGGAGGAGCTTGAGATGAAGAAATTCTTTTTAGGAACGGCCGCGATGGCAGCCGTTCTGACTGTCGCCAGCGGCGCTATGGCACAAGGCACGATGCAAGGCGGCATGAAAGATCAGCCCGCCGCGCAGAGCGAAAAATCCGGCGGGATGAGTGCGCCGGGCGCAGGCAAGGAATCCATGGGCAAGGAATCCATGGGTAAGGAGTCGATGGGTCAATCCCGAGGTGAAGCCGCGGGAGCCAAGGCGGGCGTTGCTGCCCAGGACAAATCCGGCGCTGACAAGGCCGGTATGAAGGCCGAGGAGAAGTCTGGCGCCGACAAGAGCCGCACTACGGCACAGGAAAAAGCCGGTGCGGAGAAATCCGGCATGACCGCGCAGGAAAAATCCGGCGTGAAGGGGGACACCAAGGGCTCAAAGGCGGCCACCGATACCAAGATGGATGCGGCCAAGCCTTCCACGGCGGAGAGCAATTCGCCGAACGGCATGCAGAAGGGATCGACCGCGGATAGCAAGTCCTCGACCGAGAGCCGGACCACCGGCAATGCGGCCACCTCCGCCACAGTAGCTCCGCCCGCTGAAAAGCGCACCCAGATCGTCTCCGCGATCAGGGAGGAGAAGGTTCAGGAAGTGACCAATGTGAACTTCAACATATCCGTCGGAGCGGTCGTACCCGCGACGGTGCACTTCTATCCGGTGCCGAGGCGGGTCGTGGAAATCTATCCGGAGTGGAGAGGCTTTGAATTCATTCTGGTGCACGGGCGTTGGGTGATCGTCCGGCCGCACACCCACGAGATCGTTTATATCATCGAGAGCTAACGCGGATGTTTGAGACTGGCGGCGGGCCAACGCTTGAAGGCCGAGGCTGCCGCCAGTTTACTTAGTGTTAAACTTGCCCCCAACGAACGAAAACCCGTTCGGCATCCCGCCGGGCGGGTTTTTCGTTCGCGCAAAAAATCTGAAAAAGGTTTAGCGCCGCCGCGCGACGGCAATGCCGAGGAGGAACGCCACGAACAGGCTTGCCAGAGGCGCCTCGCGCGTCACCGCGCTCAAGGTGCCAAGCGGCATTCCCGGACGTCGCGCTGCCTCGATCGTATCTCCCACGCGGTTCATCGCCGCGCTCAACGCGGTGGTGATCTCGCTGATTGTATAGGAGACATCGGCCGCGGTATCCATGGCGCGCTCAGCCATGCCCGGCTGAAGCGTCGGTCCTGTCGATTCGCTATCCATGGTGCACCCTCACGGCGCCCGAGTGGGGCAGGGATTGGAATGAAGCCGCCACCTTTGGCTATCCCTGCGTGCGCTCGTTCTGAACAGCGGGCCGAGTTGACCTTTGGCTATCCGCGACAGGCGCCGATATGAACGGCGGGTGACGGCTTCCCAGAGATAACCCTGGGCGCGTATTTTGTTCCCCGAAAAACCGAAGAGACGCTCAGCGGCATCCTGAGCGCTGGGACTTCGCCTCACTTGCTCTATATTGCAGGTCCAAGCGGCCTCGCCGGATGGGTGGTCTGCCGGATCGGTGGACCGTCAAGGCTTCGGGGCTCGTCGCTTTCCAAGGGGGACTCCGTGCAGACCACGCTGCTCGGCCTGGCCATTGCCTTCATCCTGGCGCTCGTTGCGGCTCTGGTCGGGCCGTATTTCGTCGACTGGAACCGGTTTCGTCCGCAATTCGAGGCGGAAGCTACCCGCGTGCTCGGCGCGCCGGTGCGGGTGGCGGGTGATCTCGACGCCCGTCTGCTGCCAACGCCCACCTTGCGATTGCGCTCGGTGGTCGTCGGCAGCGCCAATGATCTCGGCAAGGTGCGTGCCGATTCTCTCGATGTCGAATTCAGCCTGGGATCGCTGATGCGCGGCGAGTGGCGGGCCACCGAACTCACCACCAACGGCGTGTCGCTGGACCTTGGCCTCGATGCGCAGGGCCGAATCGACTGGCCGGCGTCTTCCGGAACATTTACTCTCGGTTCGCTGTCGATTGATCGCGTCAACCTCACCGGCCGGATAGCGCTGCATGATGCGACAAGCCATCAGACCCTGGAATTAAGCGATATCGCCTTCAGCGGAGATGTGCGCTCGCTTGCCGGATCGCTGCGCGGCGACGGAAATTTCAGCGTCGGCGGTGCGCGCTATCCGTTCCGGGTGTCGACCGGAGTGACGCCGGCTGGTGCCACACGAGTGCATTTCAATATCGATTCCGCCGGCCAGGTCTTTTCCGCTGAGGTCGACGGCGTGCTGGATTTCATCGCGCGAGTGCCGCGCTTTGATGGCGCCTTGTCCATCACTTCGCCCGCTGCCGAAGCTGCGAAGGCCGGCACCGGACAGGATGCCGCCAGCACCAGTGCCTGGCGTCTGCAGGCCAGGGTCAAGGCCGATCCGGCAGCGGTGTGGCTGGATCAGCTTGACCTCGCGCTCGGCGCTGCGGAGCGGGCGCTCAAGTTTTCCGGACAGGTGGATGCGCGTTTGGGCGCCGCGCCTCTGCTGCACGCGGTTCTCTCGGCGCGGCAACTCGATCTCGATCGCTTCACCAGCGCTGCCGAGAGGAATGACAACCATGAGCCGTTACGACTATTGCCGATGCTGCGGCAGGTGGTGGCGGCGCTGCCGCCGGTGCCGATGCCCACACAGCTCGAGCTCGGCGCCGAGCAGGCCATGCTGGGCGGCCGTTTGTTGCAGAACGTCGGAATAGATCTGCGCGGCGATGATCGCTCCTGGATGATTTCCCGTCTCGACCTGCGTGCGCCCGGTGCCACGCTGGTAAGCCTCACCGGAAAGGTTGAGGACGCCGGGCCCGCGGCACATCTGTCGGGAACTCTCACCGTCGAATCCGCCGATCCCTCGACGCTGGCCGGCTGGCTGCAGGGCGTGACTGAGGGCGGCTATCACAGCGCAAGCCCGCTGCGATGGCAGAGTCATCTTGAACTCGGTCCCGACCGGCTGCTGCTATCCGGGATTCAGGCGGAGATTGATGGCAGCCATCTGGAGGGCCGGCTTGCGCTTTTAGGCTCGGCCTCCAAATCGCGCTTCGAAGCAGCCCTCAAGGCGGAGCGACTTGATCTCGATGCGGCTACGGCCTTCACGCGCGCCTTTGTCGATCCGAAAACCGGATGGCCCGATGAAGCCGAGTTGACGCTGGATATCGATCGCGCGGTATCGGCGGGTCAGGAATTGCATCCCTTCCGCGCCAGGTTCGGTTATGGACCGCAGACCCTGGTGCTCGATCAGCTCCAGATCGGCGATCCGCAAAACGTGACGATTCAGGGCGAAGGCCGGCTTGACCGCATCAATGCCGTCGGACGGTTGGCGCTCGAGGCCAACGCGGCATCGGCCTCGCAACTTGCGGCATGGGCAACGCCGTTTTCGCCTGCCGTCGCGGCTCGTCTTAACGCCGCCGCCGCTTCCCCAGGGCCAGCCCGTTTGAATGTGGCGTTCGATCTCGACCACGACCCCGATCATGCCGATCGCAGCCGCGCCCGCGCCGCGCTCGATTTCGATCTGCCTCAGCTGAAGGGAACGGCGCGTCTGACGGCGACACCGGATGCGACGCTGGCGCAAAGCATTGATCTGGAGGTGCTGACGCATAGTCAGCTCAGCCTCGAGACCCGGCTGTCGGCAGAGGCCGGGGCGCCCGTGCTGACATTGCTCGGGCTCGACGGTGTCATGGCGACGGGCAATGGGCGAATGCAACTCGATGCCTCCGCCGAGGGGCGGTGGAATGCGCCGCTGCAGATCAAGGGCGAACTCGCCGGGGGCGGCACGGAACTGAAATGGCGGGGCACCACCGAGCCCTGGACGTCCTCCTGGGCTCCGAACTTTGCCGTCAGCCTCGATGCGCGGGGCATCGATCTGTCGCCATTGTTTGATCTCCGGCCGGCATCGCAGGTTGCGGCGAAGATCGGCCTTTCCTCGCGCGTAACGCTCACCGGCGACAAGCTTACGTTTTCCGATGTCGATTGCACGATTGCGGGCTCGCGCCTGCGCGGTCAGGGCACAGTTCAACTCGACGCGACGCCGCGGGTGGAAGCAAGCCTCGGTCTTGATGCGATCGATCTCGGTCCGGCATTCGCCGTGGCGATCGGCGCGGCCGGCCACGAGGCGTCCGAGCCGCTTGGCCGAGGTCTCTTGAAGGGATGGCACGGCAAAATCGCGTTTCAGGGTTTGCGCGGCGTGCTGCCGGGCGGAAGCGAACTCCGTCCCGTCAGCGGCGCGATCCTGCACAGCGGAGAGACGCTGACCCTGGATGATCTTCAGGGGCGTCTCGGTGGTGGCGAACTCACTGGCAATATCTCCATCGCGCCGGCCGCCGGCGGCGTCGCGATTACCGCGCGCGCTGCGCTGAAGGCGGCGGATGGCAACGCCCTTTCCTATCGAGGATTGAAAATGCCCCCCGGCCAGGTGTCGATGCAAGCGACGCTGGCAGGCCAGGGCCGCAGCGCGCAGGCGTTGACCGGAAGCCTTTCCGGCAGCGGCACCGTCACACTGGCGGGAGCCTCGATCGCGGGGTTAAATCCGACGGTCTTCGACGTCGCGATCCGCGCCAGCGATAGCGGACAGGTGAGCGACGATATCAGGCTCCGTCAGATCGTCGATACGGCCTTGGCGGGGGGCTCGTTGCCGGTTGCATCGGCGGAGATGGCTTTCAGCATTCGGGACGGTCGATTAAGCGCAGGGCCTGCGACCATCGAAAGCGAAAAGCTGCGCGCCACCTTGTCTGGCGGTTACGACATCCCCGCGGATCAGGCCGATCTGCGTGCGGTGCTGACGTCGACAATCGCCGGTCATCCGGAGATCCAGCTGTTTGCGGCTGGGCCGCCGGAGGCGTTGAACCGCAATGTCGATGTCGCCTCGCTGTCGTCATGGCTTGCGGTGCGCGCGATCGATCGCGAAACGCGAAGGCTCGATGCCCTGGAACGCGGCGAAGCGCCGCCTGCGCCATCCTCAGCCTCGCCGGCACCGTTGACCGCCGTTCCCGCCACATCGCCGGTCGCGCCACGGAACGATGCTCCTGCGACAATCCCTCGTCGGATCCCGCCGAAGCCCTCTACCAGTGCGCCTTCCGATTCCACCGCGACGAGCGGATCGCTGGCCCCGCTGCCGCCGGCGATCGAGATCCGCCCGGCGCCAGGCGCTGTTCGTCCCGCGCCGAAATCGCGTGCGCCGTTGGCGCTGACGCCACCGCGCGCTAGTCAGTCGGGCTTTTGAGGGGCGCCTGCACGCGGAACAAAAGAGTCTTAGCCCGGGCCTCGCCCGGACTGGGAATTATCGACGCGGTCGGCCCGCGGGTGCGACTCCGACGGCTGACCAAGGACGCGCGTGCGGAAATAATCCAAAACAAAAAGCCGGATCGCCGAGGAGAGATTGCCTTGCTGGCGCTTGCCGTCAATCTCACCCACGAGTTCGGAAAGCGTCATGTTCCTGAAGGCCGAGATCTCCTTCATCCCGGTCCAGAACGCCTCTTCCAGACTAACGCTGGTCTTGTGACCTGCAACCACGATGGAACGTTTGACGACAGGGGATTTCATGGCTTGTTCCTGTCGTCGAGACGATGCTGGTCCAGGACTTGGCCGGCGCGGCCTGAGCGCTTGGCCTCAAGGTCGCGTTCAGCTCGTGTGCGACCGAACTTAAGCCGATTGGCATCCGCCTCACTCGATGATTGTTCGCGGTCTGCGCGCTTCTTGAACCGTCGCAGATTAACCAGATCTCCCAATTACGCCCCCAAAATCCTGAGCCGAGTAACCGTAAAACCTGCCCTGCCGAAACTGCGGATGAACATTATTCGGTTGTCACGGAGTTTTTGTTGTTTGCTCATCGAATAGAACACGGCATCCGACGATCGATACTTAATTTTTCTTATCACGAGCGCGCGCGTTCACGATAGCTGTCAAAGTCTTATTCTTAAGACCAACCTCTGAAGGTCAATATGAAGGTCACCATATAACGCCTGAAGGCGAACGTAAAACCGCGCGAGAGAATTTTTATTCCCGCATGATGTGAGAAAAAGTCGCGTGCGGGCCTTTAGCCCGGTCGGGTCATCTGTTCCGGCCGCACCCAACGATCGAATTGTTCCTCGGTAACCAAGCCGAGCCGTACCGCCTCTTCGCGCAGAGTTCTGCCCGATTCATGGGCGGATTTCGCAATTTTTGCCGCGTTGTCGTACCCGATCTTTGGCGCGAGCGCGGTGACGAGCATCAATGATCGCTCCATCAATTCATGAATACGCTTCTCATCAGCTTCGATGCCCTGAACGCAGTTCTCCGTAAAACTACGGGTAGCGTCGGCCATCAATTGAATGGACTGCATCATGCAATGTGCCAGCAGCGGCTTGTAGACGTTGAGCTCGAAATGGCCCTGGCTGCCGCCAACGGTAATGGCTGACTGGTTACCGAATACCGCACAACAGACCATGGTCATCGCTTCGCATTGCGTGGGATTGACCTTGCCCGGCATGATCGAGGAGCCCGGTTCGTTTTCCGGCAAGACCAATTCGCCGAGGCCGGAACGCGGGCCGGAGGCGAGCAGGCGAATATCATTGGCGATCTTGAACAGCCCGGTCGCCAGCGCATTGATCGCGCCATGTGCAAACACATAAGCATCGTGCGCGGCGAGCGCTTCGAATTTGTTGGCTGCGCTGGTGAAGGGCAGGCCGGTGAGCTTCGCGACATGGCGCGCAAACAGGCGCGCGAATTTCGGCTTGCTGTTGAGACCGGTGCCGACGGCGGTGCCACCCTGCGCCAGCGGATATAATTCCTTCACCGCGAGGCGAAGTCTCGCCATGCCGCTTTCGACCTGCGCGGCATAGCCGGAAAATTCCTGCCCGAGCGTCATCGGCGTGGCATCCTGCGTGTGCGTCCGGCCGATCTTGATGATTTTGGCGAAGGCTTTTTCCTTGCTCCGAAGCGCGCGATGCAGCTCCGATAGCGCGGGCAACAGATCGGCGGTGATGCGCATCACCGCCGCGATATGCATGGCGGTGGGAAAGCTGTCGTTGGAAGACTGGCTGAGATTGACGTGATCGTTGGGATGAACCGGGCTTTTGGCGCCGAGTTCTGCGCCCAGGAGTTCATTGGCGCGATTGGCGATCACCTCGTTGAGATTCATGTTGGTCTGGGTGCCGGATCCGGTCTGCCAGACCACGAGTGGAAAATGCTCGTCGAATTGTCCGTCGATCACCTCTCGCGCGGCCCGCGCTATCGCACGGGCGCGGCGCGCATCGATCAGGCCGAGTTCGCGGTTGGTCTCGACGGCGGCGAGTTTGACGAGCCCAAGCGCGTGAATGATCGTAATCGGCATCCGCTCCTGGCCGATCCTGAAATTGCGCCGGCTGCGCTCGGTCTGCGCGCCCCAATAACGATCGGCGGCAACTTCGATCGGGCCGAAACTGTCGGTTTCGCGCCGCATCTTGATCGGTCGGGATGCCTTGGGTTTTCGCATGATGATCTTCCGTTGGTGGGGGGCGGGGAGGGCCCGCGCGAGCCTTGGTATCGGCCGCCCAACGCTATTGCGGTTCGGAGGCAATGAGAACCGAAGCTTTCGTCTGTGGGCGCGCGTTCACGCGACGATCGTCGCCTCGCATCACGTCCGGATCTGCTCCGGGCTGTAAACCCCGCGCCCCTCATCCCCTGGCCATCGGGTCCCGGCAAGGCGCGGCGAGATGAAAGCTCCGCACGAACTATGGCGCGCACTCGCGCGCCTGAGCGTCTCGCAAGATGAGTTCCGGACTTTGCTGCGCGGCGTCCGGAAATGACGGCGCTTGTTATTTCTTCCGGAAACGATCGAGCCGCACCACTTCCGCGCCCTCGCTGGGCTTGGTGGGCTGGTCCTCGGCCGTGGAGGCGTCGGGCGCCGGCGCAATTCCGCCGCGCGGCAGCGCTGTCACGGGTGTTCCCGCCTCAGGCGTTCCGGACTTGGCGGTTTCAGGTTCGTCGGCCGCTTCGGCCTCGGGCGCCTCAAACTGCAGGCCGAACTGCACGGATGGATCGAGGAAGCTCTTGATCGCATCGAACGGCACCACGAGCCGTTCCGGGATGCCGCCGAAGGAAAGCCCGACTTCGAACCGGTCTTCCAGCACGGTGAGATCCCAGAACTGATGCTGCAGGATGATGGTCATTTCCTGCGGGAACCGTTGCAGCAGGCGCTGCGGCAGCTTCACGCCTTCGGCCTCGGAGTAGAAGGTAATGGAGAAATGATGGTCGCCCGGAAGTCCGTGCTCGGCGGCGTCGGCCAATACACGCCGCAGCACGCCACGCAGCGCCTCGCTGACCAGAACGTCGTAGCGGATATGATCGGTCGCCATGGGTGGTGATCCCTAGAGTAGAGAATCTGGATGTGGGGACGGGCAGGCGCTGATGGAATGGTCCCGGCGGATTTTGGCCCGACTCGCCCCGATTCCGGCCATGCTATCCCGCATCGCCGATGAAATCAGCAGGCGGCTGGGCCGGGTGACCGGTTTTAGGGGCCTAAAAACGAAAGTGGAGGCTTCTGTTGCCAGGTGCCTCCGAACCCCGCCTGACGGAGCTTAACCCGTCAGGACTTTAAAGTGGTCTTTCAAACTGCGTTACGCAGCCTGAGCAACCGGAGCAAAGTTGTCGTTGGCAACTATTGCAGTAGCCCGATAACGGCGGAACAATACCGGGAAAAAACACGCCCTTTACGCCCTCGTCGATCCTGTTTCGCCCCCGCCGAAACCCGCTTGCCGGTCAGGAACCGAGCGGGCTTGGGTGGAGGCGCCGGGTACTGCCCCCGGGTCCGAATGGTTTATTTCGACGGCCATTTATTTCCATAGCCGGCAAGCCGGCAGCCCTAATATAGGGGGCAATCTCCTTAAAAAATAGAGGTCTGCCTCAGGGGGCGGTGGCGCTGGCGCGGATTTCGGTGGGGAACCCGGAAGGCTTTGCCCCCTCGGGCCGGCTGGCGCGTTATAATGGCGGGACCACCGGATCCGAGTCGGAAGGCCAGGCGACTGCGTTTTGCCGCTTCTCGCGATCCCGGAGCCCGTGAAAATTCGAAGAACCGCCAATGCGAAGAACTGACGTCCAGCGATGAACCAGTATCACGATCTGCTTGAGCGGATTCTCGCCGACGGTGCCGAAAAGCATGACCGCACCGGCACCGGGACGCTGTCGATCTTCGGCCACCAGATGCGGTTCAATCTTTCCGCCGGCTTTCCGATGCTGACGACCAAGCGGCTGCCGCTGAAGTCGATCGTCCATGAACTTCTGTGGTTTCTCAAGGGCGAGACCAACATCAAATATCTCCACGATCACGGCGTGACGATCTGGGATGAATGGGCGGATGCCAATGGCGATCTCGGCCCGGTCTATGGTTCGCAATGGCGCTCCTGGCCCGCGCCCGATGGCCGCAGCATCGACCAGATCGCCAATGTGGTGGAGATGATCAAGCGCAATCCGGATTCGCGCCGGCTGATCGTTTCCGCCTGGAATCCGGCCGAGGTCGACAAGATGGCGCTGCCGCCGTGCCACTGCCTGTTCCAGTTCTATGTCGCCAACGGCAAATTGTCGTGCCAGCTCTATCAGCGCTCGGCGGATGTATTCCTGGGCGTGCCGTTCAATATCGCGTCATACGCGCTCTTGACCATGATGGTGGCGCAGGTCACCGGATTGAAGCCGGGTGACTTCGTGCACTCGCTCGGTGATGCTCATCTTTATTCCAACCATCTGGAGCAGGCGCGGCTGCAACTCACCCGGCCGACGCGCCCCCTGCCGACGATGAAGATCAATCCGGCGGTGAAGGACATCTTCTCCTTCCGCTTCGAGGATTTCACTCTGGAAGGCTACGATCCGCATCCGCATATCAAGGCGGAAGTAGCGGTTTAGCCGATGTCGCTGAACATCCGTCGCGCGCGTTCCGACGAGGCGGGACTGGTGCTCGCCTTCATCCGCGAACTCGCCGAATATGAGAAGCTTTCGCACGAGCTCGAAGCCTCCGAAGCCATGATCGCAGAGGCGCTGTTCGCCGACCACCCGCGGCTCTATTGCGCGATCGCCGAATGGGACGGCGAGCCCGCCGGTTTTGCGGTCTGGTTCACCAATTTCTCGACCTTCAGTGGCCGGCACGGCATTTATCTCGAGGATCTTTTTGTGAGGCCCGCCTGTCGCGGCAAGGGCATCGGCAAGGCGCTTCTGGTCTATCTCGCCAAAGAATGCGTGACGAATGGCTGGTCGCGCCTGCAATGGGCGGTGCTCGACTGGAACGAGCCGTCGATTGCGTTCTACAAATCGCTTGGGGCCGTCATGATGGATGAATGGACGCTCTGCCGTGTCGCGGGGCCGGCGCTTAGGCGTCTTGCGGAGAGGACGATTTGATGGAGATCGTGCTCGTCCTTGCGGTCGCCGAGAACGGCGTCATCGGCGCGAACGGATCGATTCCGTGGCGGCTGAAATCCGACATGCAACGCTTCAAGTCACTGACGATCGGAAAGCCTGTTGTGATGGGCCGCAAGACCTTCGTCTCGCTGCGCCGGCCGCTGCCCCATCGTACCAACATCGTGATGACCCGCGATCAGGACTTCCGGGCGCCTGGCGCAATCGTGACCTCGTCATTGGCGGCGGCGCAGGAGGTCGCAAGGGGCGATGCGTTGCGGCGAGGGACCAACGAAATCGCCGTGATCGGCGGCGCGGAAATCTACGCGCAGTGGATGGAGATCGCCGATCGCCTGGAAATCACAGAGGTTCACGCAACACCCCAGGGCGACACGCGGATGCCGCCGGTCGACCGCGCGAAGTGGCAGGAAGTCGCTCGCACCGACCATTCGCCTGGGGCCGACGATAGTGTTGGCTTTTCCTATGTGACGTATCGCCGCCGGGCTGCACATTAACCGCGTGCCAATCGCCGCATTGACAATCGGCCGTTCTAGCTTAGCTCGTGCGAGGCCGATGCGTGCGTTGTAAGGGCCGGAGCCGTCCCCTATAAGGTAGCCACGAATAGGCGCCGCTTTAAGGAGATCCTGGATGGCGTGGAAGAATCAAGGCGGAGGTCCCTGGGACTCCGGTCCCAAGGGACCCTGGGGCTCGGGCCCGCAATCGTCGGGACCAAGACCGCCTGACCTTGAGGATCTGCTGCGCCGCGGTCAGGACCGGCTGCAGCAACTATTGCCAGGCGGCCATTTCAGCGGTGTCGGCATTGTGCTGGTGCTTCTGGTTGTCGCGGTGATTTGGGGATTGTCCGGCTTCTATCGCGTGCAGTCCGAAGAACTTGGCGTGGTGCTGCGCTTCGGCAAGTATCAGCGCGATGCCCAGCCCGGCCTCAACTATCATCTGCCTTATCCAATCGAACGCGTGCTGTTGCCCCAGGCCTTGCGCGTCAACACGCTCTCCATCGGCATGACCGTGATCGACGATCCGGCGCGGCGCGGCCGCTCGATACGAGACGTGCCGGAGGAGAGCCTGATGCTGACCGGCGACGAGAACATCGTCGATGTGGATTTCACGGTGCTGTGGCGGATCAAGCCGAACGGCGTCGCCGACTATCTCTTCAATATCCAAAATCCCGCGGGCACCGTGAAGGCGGTGGCCGAGAGCGCGATGCGCGAGGTGATCGGTCGCTCTGAAATCCAGCCGATCCTCACCGGGGCGCGCACGCAGACCGAAAGCACGGTGCAGGAATTGATGCAGAAGACCCTCGATGGCTATGGTTCGGGAATCCAGATCGCCCAGGTGCAGATGCAGAAGGTCGATCCGCCCGCGCAGGTGATCGATTCTTTCCGCGATGTGCAGGCGGCACGTGCCGACCTCGAGCGCAAGCAGAACGAGGCGCAGACCTATGCCAACCAGGTGGTGCCCGCCGCGCGCGGCCGCTCCGCGCAGATCACGCAAGCCGCCGAAGGCTATAAGCAGCAGGCGGTCGCCGAGGCCAAGGGCCAGAGCTCGCGCTTCCTGAAGGTCTACGAGGAATACAAGAAGGCGCCCGACGTCACCCGCGAGCGGCTCTATCTTGAAACCATGGAGCGCATCCTGGGCAGTTCCGAGAAGCTGATATTCGACGGCGGCGCCGCCGGCCAGGGCGTCATGCCCTATCTGCCGCTCAATGAACTCTCGCCGCGCCGCGCACCGGCCGCCTCCGGTGCCTCGCCGCAGAACTCGGGCGGAGGTTCACGATGAGATCGCCCGTCACAGGCATCATGGCCATCCTGGTTCTGCTGATCGTTCTGATCATCGGCTACAGCTCGGTGTTCACCGTCGGCATGACCGAACAGGTGTTGGTGGTGCGGCTCGGCGAGCCGCGCGCGCCGGTCACCGAACCCGGCCTGCACTTCAAGGCGCCGTTCATCGACACGGTGATCCCGATCGACAAGCGGATTCTCGATCTGGAAAACCCCTCGCAGGAAGTGATCGCTTCCGACCAGAAGCGGCTGGTGGTTGACGCCTTCGCGCGGTACCGGATCAAGGACGCGCTGCGGTTCTATCAAAGCGTCGGATCGATCCAGGCCGCCAATCTGCAGCTCACCACGCTCTTGAACGCGTCGCTGCGGCGCGTGCTCGGCGAAGTGACCTTCATCACCGTGGTGCGCGACCAGCGCGAGGCGCTGATGGGCAAGATCCGCGATCAGCTCGATCGGGAGGCCACTGCCTACGGCATCCAGGTGGTGGATGTCCGAATCCGGCGCGCCGATCTGCCGGACCAGAACAGCCAGGCGGTCTATAAGCGCATGCAGACGGAGCGCGAGCGCGAAGCGGCCGAGTTCCGGGCCCAGGGCGACCAGAAGGCGCAGGAAATCCGATCCAAGGCTGACCGCGAGGCGACCGTGATCGTGGCCGAGGCCAATTCCTCCGGCGAGCAGTTGCGCGGCGAGGGCGATGCCGAACGCAACCGGCTGTTTGCCGAATCCTATGGAAAGGATCCGGATTTCTTCGCGTTCTATCGCTCGATGACAGCCTACGAGAACGGGCTCAAGGGCAACGACACGCGGTTCCTTCTGAAGCCGGATTCCGATTTCTTCAAGTTCTTCGGCAATCCTTCCGGGAAGGCGGCGCCGGCCACGGCCGCGGGCGCCGCGCCGAAACCCTAGAAAAACGCGCCTTCGGAATTTGCGAGTTCCGGAGGCGCGGCCTAGAGCTATTTCGGTCTGATTGAATCAGAACCGAAGCTCTGGTTGTTTGTTTGGCGCGTTTTCTTCATGCGAACCGGTATCCACTTCGCCCGGAAACGCTATAGACTGCAACTCTACCCTCCACGCCACACAACAATAAGCCACACAACAACAAGAAAGAATGGCCCGCCGATGAGGTCCATCGCGTTCGCCGACTTCCTCATCGGACTTGGCATCCTGTTCGTGCTCGAAGGCGTGCTATTTGCCGCCAGCCCCGCCTGGATGCGCCGCGCCATGCAGACCGCTCAGGCATCCTCGGACACGATCCTGCGGCTTGCCGGGCTTGGCTCGGCCGTGGCCGGCCTGATCCTGATCTGGCTTGTGCGGCACTGACGGAAAGGGCCGGACGCCGGTCGCGTCCGCGTTTCGCCGGAATGCGGGGCTAATGCCCAAGGCTTGTCACTTTCAGCCTGTTACTCTCAACCCCGTCGCTCTCAGCCCTGTCACGCTCGCGTGAGAGACTTGCCTTGGTCGCGCCTTGCGGCGCAGTGTGGCGGGGACCACCCCCTTGGAGATAGCTCAGATGTCCGGTGCCAACCCAGCCTTCCGCCGCCTGCGTTCCGGGCTTGCCGCGATAGGCTTCCTGACGTGTTGGGGGATGGCCGGGATTCTGCTGTCTGTCTCGCTGCTGTCCGCGCCGGCCCTGGCGCGCGGTCCGGACGGGATCGCCGATGTCGCCGAAAGGGTGATCGATGCGGTCGTCAATATCTCGACCACGCAGATCGTCGAAGCCAAGGGCGGCGGTGACAAGAGCGAGGGCAAGAGCACGGCGCCGCAATTGCCGCCGGGCTCGCCGTTCCAGGAATTCTTCGATGACTTCAATCGCCGTGGCGGTTCCAAGGGCGGTGGCGATGACCAGCCGCGCAAGACCAACTCGCTCGGCTCCGGTTTCATCGTCGACGCTTCGGGGATTGTCGTTACCAACAACCACGTGATCGCCGATTCCGACGAGATCACCGTCATCATGAATGACGGCAGCAAGTTCAAGGCGCAACTGGTGGGCGTCGACAAGAAGACCGATCTCGCCGTCCTGAAATTTACGCCCACCAAGCCGCTGACGGCGGTGAAGTTCGGCGATTCCGACAAGCTGCGGCTCGGCGAATGGGTGATCGCGATCGGCAATCCGTTCAGCCTCGGCGGCTCGGTCACCGCCGGCATCGTTTCTGCGCGCAACCGCGAAATCAGTTCCGGCGCCTATGACAGCTACATCCAGACGGATGCGGCCATCAATCGCGGCAATTCCGGTGGCCCACTGTTCAATCTCGACGGCGAGGTGATCGGCGTCAACACGCTGATCATCTCTCCCTCCGGCGGTTCGATCGGCATCGGCTTTGCGGTGCCCTCGAAGACGGTGATCGGCGTGGTCGATCAGCTCCGCCAGTTCGGCGAACTCCGCCGCGGCTGGCTCGGTGTGCGCATCCAGCCGGTGACGGATGAAATCGCAGAAAGCCTCAACATCAAGCCGCCGCGCGGCGCGCTGATCGCGGGTCTCGACGACAAGGGACCGGCCAAGCCGGCGGGCATCGAGCCCGGCGATGTTGTGGTCAAGTTCGACGGCAAGGACGTGAAAGACCCGCGCGATTTATCCCGCATCGTGGCCGACACGGCGGTCGGCAAGACGGTAGACGTCGTGATTATTCGCAAGGGCGAGGAGCAGACCAAGCAGGTAACGCTC